>VFSW01007264.1_pt1 | contig 16108 bp, 24 predicted proteins | sample 5358111 | NCBI WGS metagenome assembly VFSW01 (sample SAMN11554181, study PRJNA540505) | mine drainage metagenome | isolation source: sediment from site ElyBrook_90M | place: USA: Ely Copper Mine, Vershire, VT | collected 2017 | reverse complement strand
CCTCAGTACCACCATTAAACGCTCTGGAACCGGCTCCATCCAGTTGACTGGTACGGCCTGGACTGTGAACGTCCTCAACAGCTCTACGCTCATTTTGGGAATGGCATTTCATGCCGTCGCGCCGGTTTCGGCGAGCGCTTTTGTCAGTTTCAAGGATGGTGCCACGATTCAATTTGACGTTAGATTCACAACCTCCAAACAGATCCAAGTAACCCGCAATGGAACACAGCTGGCCATTACAGCCGTTGACGCCTTCACCGAAAATACTTGGCATTACCTGGAGCTAAAAGTCACCATCGGACACGCCGGAAGCTGGCATCTCAAATTGAACGGCCTCACCATCCTGCAAGGAACCGGCGACACACAGCAGACCGCCAACGCATATGCAAATCAACTTTCCATCAGCCGCGCTGGCGGTGCTGCTTTGTATTACGATGATCTCTACCTCTGTGACGACCAAGGAATCCAAAACAACGACTTTTTAGGTGATTGCCGCGTCACTACGCTCTACTCCAACGCCGCCGGAAACTACAGCGAATGGACGCCAAGCGCCGGAGCCAACTACCAGAATGTGGACGAAATCACCACGGACGAGGACACCACTTATAACGCCAGCAGCACGGCTGCAGAAAAAGATAGCTACGGCTTCTCCGACCTCGGATTGACCGACACAGTATTAGGCGTGCAGTCGCTTTTGAGGCTCCGTAAAGACGACGCCGGCAGCCGCAATGCGCGCCGCCTGGCGCGACTCAGCGGGACCGATTACTTTGGCTCCTCTCTCGCCATCCCCGATTCTTACAACTATTTCCGGGAGGTGTTAGAAACCAACCCGGCCACCGGAAACCCTTGGACCCCAGCCGAAGTAAACGCCGCTGAATTCGGCCTGGAGCTTGTAAGCTGATGCCAGAGCTAGTCAATGTCGAACATGAAGTTACCGCCGCCCAGGACCGGCTGAAACAAGCCGTGGTGTGGTTTGCCGTCGCGCTCCTGATCGTCTACCTGGTAGCGCGCTGGGAGAGCCACAGGAAGTTCTGATGAAGCTCTCCGAACACTTCGACTCGATCGAGTTCCAGTGCCCCTGCGGCGCCTGCGGTGAACCCTACGTGGACGCGGCGCTGATCAATGCCTTGGAAGAGATGCGCGCGCGCCTGGCGGCGCCGCTGGTGATTGGGAGCGGCTACCGTTGCGCCGCTCATAACAAGGAGAAAGCCGTAGGCGGCGTTCCAGGCAGCTTCCACATGCAAGGAAAAGCCGCCGACGTGTCTAGCCCTGGGAAATCCGCCCGCGAGATCTACCAGGCGGCCACCATGGTTGAGCGATTCAGACGCGGCGGCATCGGCGTGAATCCGGAAAAGAACTTCGTTCATGTGGACGTACGATTCTACGTGGCCCGCTGGGGCTACCGAGACGGGCATCAAGTCGCGTTCGCCCTGGTGCTACCGTCGCTGGCCCCGCCCCCGGAGGCCGCATGAGAAGAAGCGTGAAGCCGTAAGAAAGGACAGTATGCTCACACAACACGACGATGATACCTACGGGCCAATCGCGCCCGAAGCTCTGAAGTTCTACAACGAAATGCTGTTGGCGGCCAGGCTGCAGGACCCCGCTGCCTATCTGGACTGGGAAATGGGCTTGACCATCCCAGAAGTGGTCTACGCGGGAAAGCGCCTGCTCATCACCTACCCGATGCGCGAGGAGGCCTTGAAGTTCGGACGCACGGCCGCCGACATCCTGAACGGAGTGGTGACCCCATCGGTCAGATTGGCATGGCAACGGGAAGTCCTGACTGTGTTGACGAAGTCCGCCGAGAAAGAGGTCAATGGCGGCGCTGCCACCTTCGCCTTCATCGAAAAACTCAAGGCCTTCTGGCTCACTCCGCAAGGCGGAGCGGAAGTCCCGCTCGCAAGCGCGCCCCCGCCGATCACGGACGTGACCGTGCCGAAGCCCGAAGGGTGGGACAGCAGCTATGTCCTGAAGAACACCCCTTTCGGGCAGATGTGGATGAAGCCGTAAGAGACCTTCACGCGGCAGAAGTTCCAGTAGTTCAATTTGCACTGAAAAGGAGATTCGCCATGAATCGTTGGCTGAACATCATCATCCAGGTCTGCGGGTTTACGGCCCAGGTTGTACTCCCGACCTTCGTGTTTAACCCCCACACGCAAGCCATCGCTTACGGCTCCACCGCAGCGGTGGCCGCGGCGGCGCAAGCGATTGCCGGGATTGTGGCCCACAGTTTCAATCCGGACGGCACGCCCTCGACTACGGCCTACAGACCCTGAGCCGTGTACACGGTCCTCTACTTGTGCCGCTATCGTCCCGTCTGGTACGAGGCCGGGGACTTCCCTTCCTTTGCAGCGGCCGTTGCCGAAGCCACCAGGCTGCTCGCCAGCGGCCGCCCCGCCGTCCAGGTGCAGAACCTGGCCGGCCAGGTGGTCTACAGCCTGTCATGAGAACCTACATCGTCAACCCGTGTGCGCCTGGCGGCCGCCAGCCGGTGGAACTGATCACCGATCGGGCGAAGCGCTACCGCGCACAGAAGGCGAACCGGCAGAAGGGACACCGCTGCATTTACTGCGGCCAGCCGCGGGCCGGCGACGTTGAACACATCAACGGCAAGGAAGCCGACAATGCGCCGGCGAACCTGGCCTACGCCTGCCGGAGCTGCAATACCGCCAAGGGCGCCCTGTTCGCCGCGCTGGGTTTGGGCAAGCGAACGGCGCAGTTCAACCCGGCTGCCGCCGGCGCGAAGAACCTCGCGCAATGGGTGATGGCCGTGGCGTCGATTAAGAAGCGCGACCCGCGGACCGGCCGCCTCCGATCGGGGGACTCGAGCAAACAGCGCCTGATGCCGGTTGCCGAGGCCGTCGCCATGATCCGCGCCACGCCTCCGGACCGCCGCAGTGAGTTTGCGCGCGACGTCTGGAATCTGCGCCGGCAGCACGGGACCGCAAGCGGCAGCGCCGTGCCGTTCTGAGCATGGGCGCGAAGATCCACAGGATGGGGCCAGGCCCAAGAGGCGGAATTTCCTATGTCTTTCACTGCCCCGGTTGTGAATACGGCCACCCGTTCGAGGTACCTACTTGGACTTGGAACGGTTCTTTCGACAAGCCAAGATTTAGGCCGTCGCTGCTCTGCAATCAGAACGATCCAGCTTCACGCTGCCATTCTTTCGTAACGGATGGGAAGATCCAGTTTTTGGCAGACTGCCACCACAGACTTGCCGGGCAAACGGTTGATATGCCGGATTGGGATCCAGAATACTGAAGCTGTACCTATCCCAGCGCCAGCCAGGCCAGGCTGAGCGCGCCGATGGCCAGGGCGACATACAGAGCCTCCGGACCCGATTCGGTGATCACCACGGGGAGCTGAGCGCTTCCGGTGGCCACCAAGGGCGAAGACGTCAGACCGATTGCACTCAGAATGTCGGTAGCGTATGACCAGGTGCGCGCCGGCACGTTGCCGCTATCGACCGTGCCGGGCCCGGCATTGTAGGCGGCCAGCGCCAGGCGGGTGTCCCCGTTGTAGCGGCTGAGCATCTGCCGCAAGTAGAGGACGCCGCCGGCGATGTTTTGGGAGAGATCGTAGGGGTTCACGCCGAGGCCTGCAGCCGTCGAAGGCATGAGTTGGAAAAGCCCAACCTCGCCCGCAGCTCCTCGCGCGTTCGGGTTCAGCCCGCTTTCGCGCGTGGCCACGGCGATCGCCAGCTCCGGGCTTACCCCGTACACGGTCGCGGTCGAGCGGATCTGATCGGTCAGGCTCACAGGTCTAGTGTAAATCCGTTCAGTCCAGGACTCAAGGGTTTTCTGCGCTGATCTCGGGCCTTGACAGGAGACCCACACTTGATGCACTGTGATAGGCTGAAATCGTGCAGAGCCTGCTCAAAGGTTTCTTCAAGAAGACCCGAAAGCCCATCGTGTACAACGTGGTGAAGACACCTTCCGGCTGGCAGATCCAGGCCATCCTGCCCCCGAGGCTATCGCCCAGCGACAAGATCAAGATCATCGACTGGTTTCACACGTACCGCAGCACAATTCGCGCGGAGCATCCCGGCTGGTCGACCACTTTTCACGCCTCCGAGTCCGTTTACTTGCTGACCGTCATTCCGACAATCGACCAGAGCGCCGTAATCGCAGCGGCGGTCGAAGCCGCACAGACCTGGAAGCAGTTGGATCTGGATTATGCCTGAGCCAGAAAAGGTTTTTCTGATTATTGCCAATCGTCCAACTTTGGTAGCTTCTTCCCCTTCCGAAGATTCTTCTTCTTTGGGATCACCCTAAGATTATCGTCAGTGTGCCCGCCACCCTGGGCAAACGGCCAGATGTGGTCGACATGGTGCTTCTTAGAGTTGTACCGCTTCCCCTTGAGATCACGTTCGATGACTCTTCGCCGAGTTTCTGCGGGGATGTGCCTCGATCGCGTAGCGAGAGCCGCACCCGCGCAGAGCAGGCCAACAAATACGGCAAGAGCCTGATGCTGGTTAGGTGGCAGTTGGGGTGGAAAACGCATGACGACGAAGTACCCAACAACGCCCGCCGCGCAGGTAACTGCCAAGTTGAACAAGGCATGGCGAGCAGCAATGAGGGCACGAAGAACCATGTAAGCGGCAATGATCGCTAAGACCAGCGCTATAATCCGAACCACTGTTTGCGTTTCCATAGAAACAGCTCTGCCTCCACTCTGCACACGTCAGACGACGTGGTGCTGAGTGCCATCGCGGCGGATGACTACCCAGCCTTGCGCTTTGGGCGGACGCCCTGACGGGCGTGGATCGCCTCAGCGAACATTTTCAGATTCCCGTTGATCCAGTCCGCCGCCTGGCGGTCGTTCTCCAGGATGAACTCCAGCAGTTCGTGCGCCTCCTTGTGTTGGCCGACCTGGCCAGGCCCGGCTGCAGGCGGCGCTGGAGCCTTCGCGTCGCTGAAGGTCCAGTCACGAAGCAATTGTTGCATCACGGCAGTGAATGACGTGTCCAGATCGGCAATTTTTACGCGAGCAGGACGGTGAAGCTCTTCATCCAAGTAGACGGTGATTTTTTTCTTTGTCGATTCAGTCATTTACCGACCTTCCGTTAGAAAGCACTTGACGACATAGCGACATTCCGCTACAATCCGACCCAGTAGTACGAATTCCACAATGCCACAAAACAACAAGGCGCAAAAGCCAACCGCCACGGTGAAGATTAGCCGCGATCTCGTCCGTTGGCTCAAAGTTCACGCCGCCGAGCAGGACCGCACGTTGCAGGGAGTGGTCGAAGACGCCATCACCCGCGGCCTGCCGGCGCAACTGAAATCGAAGCTCAAGGGGGATCCATCATGCATCGCAAAGATGACGACTTCGACTGTTGCTATTGGCACAAAGCTGCGATCACCCGCTTGAGGGAGCGCTGCTTCTGTCAGAAAGTCGTGCTCTGGGCGCTGGGGATTGTGCTCGTTTTCGAGAACATCGTTTTCCTCTTAGAGCGATGATTCCAGACGCCGTCCGACGAGCGATCAAGCGCGGCTGGAGTGTCATCCCGTGTGCCGCCAATAAGAAGCCGCTGGTGCCGTCCTGGAAGCCGTACCAGGAACGCCAGGCAACCGCAGTCGAGCTCGAGCGGTGGGCGAAGACGAACTTTCCGGCCTGGGCCGTCATCACCGGCGCCCTGAGCAAAATCGTGATCCTGGACTTCGACGGCGACGCCGGCAAGGAAACCCTCGCGAAGCTCAAGCTCGAGCCACACGTGAAGACGCCAAGCGGCGGTTTCCACGTCTATTTGCAACACCCCGGCTGGCCGGTGCAGACGTTGAACTCGAAAGCCAAGCGCGAGCTCGGGGCGCGCTATCCGGGCATGGACATCCGCGCCGACGGCGGATACGCTCTCTTCTGCGGCCGCAATGAGAAGGGGAAGTACGAGTGGCTGCGGATACCCGATCCGGATCCGGTCGACGTGGTACCCCTTGAAGTGCGTCAGTATCTCGGTCTCTCCAGAGCAGCGACATCCGAAGCCATTCCCCCAAACCGGGCGGCCCGCAGCTCGAGCCGCCCGCCTTTTTCTTCGGCCGTCGCCGCTTTTCTCGAGAAAGCGCTCTCCGAACAATCGCCGCGCATGGGCCGCAACAATGCGGGCTTCTGGCTGGCCTGCCAGTTGCGCGACGCGGACGCCAGCCGTCCGGAGGCAGAAGCGGTCCTTGGACAGTTCGCCGTGCGCGTGGGGCCGAACAATACCAAGGGCCAGCCCGAGCCCTACACCGAGGCGGAAGCCGTCGCCAGCGTGCGCAAGGCATACGAGGCGGCGCGACGGGAACCTGCAAAGAATCCGAATCGACACACCCCCCAAACAGATGGGCGTCTGCAGGCGCCCGAGGCCGGTATACCGGCGGCTGCCGTTCAAGAGGGCAGCCTGACGGGGCCGGAGTCCGGTTCTCTTGAGCCGGATTCCGGTAGCCCACTGCGCTTTTTCCCGCGCACCGACCTGGGCAACGCCGAGCGGCTAATTCACCGCCACGGCCGAGACTTGCGGTACTGCCACGCCTGGAAGGCCTGGCTGATCTGGGACGGTCGCCGCTGGAAGCTCGACGACAGCGGCGCGATCTACCGGCGCGCCGCGGAGACCGTACGCTCTCTCTATGCGGAGGCCGCGAAGCTGGTCGATCGCGGGGAGCGCGAAGACCTGGCAGAGTTCGCTCGCAAGTGCGAAAGCCGGCGTAGCCTGGCGGCGATGGAGGATATCGCGCGCAGTCTGCAAGGCGTGCCGGTGTCGGCCGAGGATCTGGACCTCAACGGTTACTTGCTGAATGTCGAGAACGGAACTATTGACCTCCACACCGGCGAGCTGCGCCAGGCGCGGCGCGAGGACTTGATCACGAAGCTCGCTCCGGTGGTGTTTGATGCGAAGGCGGCCGCGCCGGTGTGGGAGAAGTTTGTCAACGAGCTCATGTGCGGCCGCCAGGAGCTGATCGGCTACCTGCAGCGCGCGGTGGGCTATTCCGCCACTGGCGAGATCACCGAGAAAATGCTGTTCATCTGCCACGGTGGCGGCGACAACGGCAAGACCACTTTCCTGGAAACGCTCAAGACAGCTTTCGGCGACTACGCCGGCCAGGTGCTCGTCGAATCGCTGATGGCACAGCGGCAGACCGATGCCAAGGCCGCCACTCCGGATATCGCGGACTTGCAAGGTCTGCGCCTGGTGACCAGCTCTGAGACCGAGGAAGGCCAGCGCCTGGCCGAGGCGAAGGTCAAGTACTTGACAGGCATGAGCACCGTGAAGGCGCGCCGCTTGTACGAGCAGACCTGGCAATTCGTGCCGACCTGGAAGCTGTGGATCGACTGCAATCACCTGCCGAGCATCCGGGGAAACGACAAGGCCATTTGGAACCGGATACGGGCGATCCCCTTCGAGCTGCAACTCGGCAAGGAAGAAATCGCCCGCGCGTTGCCGGCGACACTTCGCGCCGAGCTCGCCGGCGTGATCCGTTGGGTTGTCGAAGGCTGCCTGATGTGGCAGCGCGACGGCCTGGGCGCTCCCGAAGCGGTCACCGCGGCGACCACGGTCTATCAGCAGCAGATGGATGTGCTGGGCCGGTTTCTGGGGGAGGCCACTGAACCCGGACTATCCACGAACCAGGTTCAGTCCCGAAAGCTGTATCGCGCGTACTGCTCCTGGGCCGCAGCCGCAGGCGAATTCACCGTCTCTGAGCGCGTGTTTAGCGAACGTCTGGCCAACCGCGGGTTGGTCAGAAAACACACCGAAAAGGGGAACGTCTACTTCGGTCTCAGATTGCTCATCGAGCACTTCGAAGAAGGCGAAGAAGAGTCTTTCCTGAAGGGACTGAAGGGTCCTGAAGGACGGGGTAGTAAAGTATTTGAAAATCCCCCCCAGGTAGGAAGTTTACAAGAAACCGAATCAGGACCTTTCATCCCTTCAGCCGAGCCTGAAGAGGAGTTAATCCTGTGAGGCTCCATTGGAGGCTAGCGAAGGCCTTTTTGGCGCTCGAATCGCTCCGGAAAACCGGGCACGAAATTTGGCTCGATTCGGAACGCAGAATTCACGTCCGGCCGGTCTCGAATATCCCCCTCGAAATCCTTCGTGTTCTGAAGGTCTGCCGGCGGGAGGTAGTCGCACTGCTCGAGCTCGCGGAAGAGGGGCGCGGCATCACCCCGGAAGCCTGGCTCACGATTCAGCCTATCGCAACATTTCGGGAGGCGGGCCGTGGCTGACCGAGGCAACATCTCGCCTTCAATGCAGTACTACGCTTTGTGCGTCCTGGGCTTCATCGAAGACTGCTTTACTACCAGCCCAAAGGAGACCTTCAGCCGAGAGAAAGTGCTTTTGGTCCTGAATCGAGTGAAGAACGATCCGAGCTTCTTCGATGCCGAGGCGGTAGTTCTGTACGACACGGTTGACGCGATTGTGGACAAAAAATGAACCAGTCCGCCCCAGCCCGGAGTATGCTGTCCATGTTCGGAGGAAAGAACATGGCACGAAAACGCGGGCAGTTCAAAGGCAACCTGTACAGGAAGGGACCGAGTTGGATGTTGCGCTGGTGGGAAGACGTGCGCGCCGTCGATGGGAGCGTGGTGCGCATCCGGCCGGCGAAGACCATCGCGCGCTGCAAGGGTCGGGACGCGGTGAGCCGGCGTGAGGCGGAGCGCATCGCCTGGGATGAAGTGCTGAGCAGGTTAGACCAGACGGCGACGCGGCCACAAAGCCTGATGACGGTAGGCGAGTTCTGGCGGCATAAGTTTATTCCGGAGCTGGTCTGGGCGCTGAAGCCGTCAGGCCGCAAGCACTACCGCTATCTCGAGCGCGCGCTGCTCGAGTGGTGCCCCACGTGCCAGCGCTCCGCCTTCTGGCGGAAGCCTGGCGGCCGAAATTGGAACTGCGCGAAGTGCCACCCAGCGCCGAAGGGCGTGACGGTGGAGACCCTGACCACGCCGGGAGAGTTCCGGAAAAAATCTCTGCGCGAAGTGAAGACCGAGGACGTGCAGGCGATCGTGAGGCGCGCGATCGACGAGAGCGGCCTGAGCGTGCAGACGGCCGCGCACTTCCGCAACGCGGTGTCGGCACTCTTCCGGCACGCCAAGGCAGCGGGCTACTACGCCGGCGAGAACCCGGCCGCGTGCGTGCGGCTGCCAGTGATGCAGCACAAGGAAACGCAGGCACTGACGTTTAGCCAGGCGCGGCTCTTGCTCGACGTGATTCGGGAGCCAGAACGGACGGCCGTGCTGGTTTCGATGCTCACCAGCATGAACGTCGCCGAGCTCGCAGGCCTGCGCTGGCGCCGGGTGAACCTGACCGCGGAACTGGCGACTACGGACGGCGAGGCGCTGCCGCCGCTTTCGCTGGCCGTCCGCGAGAACTGCTATCGCGGGCAGTTCACGACACTGAAGCGGACGGCGCGCCGGCGGATCATTCCCTTGCCAGGCATGGTCGTGACCGCACTCAGCGAATTGCGGCGAACCAGCAAGCACATCGGGCCGGACGATCTGGTATTCGCCACGCCGGCGGGCGCGCCGCTCAACGAGAACAACGCCAGGCGGCGCATCATTCAGCCGGCCGCCCAGAAGACGCTGGGTGTGGACTGGGTTGGATGGCATACTTTCCGGCGCTGCACGGCGACCTGGGCCGAGGCGGTAGACATGCCCATGTCAGACCGCATGGCGATTCTGGGGCATGCCCGCGCCGGCATGACGATGCACTACACCGCCGCCGATACGGACCGCCGCCGGCAATCCTTACTCGAGATCAGCGAATTGCTTTGGCCGAATGGAGGGCCACCGGTCCAATGACGGAACCGACAATCACCGTGTACAGATCCAGCTTTCATAACCCCATCACGGGCTGTGACGGCGAAATGGAAGTCTATCCGGGCATGGAACACTGGCGCGCGAAGAACGCGACGACAGGGACGCCGTTCCCCGGCATGTACTTTGGGACGGCGCAAGCCGGGCGCGACCTGGTCGAAGATCTGCTGCTCGGCTGGGGCTGGGAACAGAACAGCGAATGGGCGGCCGTCGAGATCCAGGCAAGGAAGGGGCCGGGCAGGGAGGAGGGACAGCGTGTACAAGTTCGTAAAGCGGTTCAAGGGTAGTTGTCCGAAACACCCGCGATATAACCCGGCCGTTCACGGTCGGGGAGGCATCAAGGGCGGCTGTGGGGTTTGCTTGGACCTGTTGCTGCTGAACGAGGCTGCGTTGGAGCTTGACCGTAGGATTCGGTACACAACCAAGGCGGTCGCCGCCCGCCAGCTCTATTGCGGGCTCTAAGGTAGCGTGAGGACCTAATGGGAAAATGCATTCGCGCGATGCGTGCTGCATCCGCGCATCTGAGGAGGTACTAAGGTGGCGGGCAAACGGAAGAGTGGCCCCAGGGAGCCGAAATGCAGCAACTGCCTGGGGCCGTTTACGGCCAAACGGGACTGGCAGAAGTTCTGTTCTCCGGAGTGCCGCCGGGAGTTTTGGAACGCGGGCGGAAGCACCCAAAGATTGTCGCTGGCAATCGTGCGCCTGGTGAAGAAGACGGTCCGCGAGGAGCTGGCCATCCTGATACCCGAAGTGAAGAAGCAATTGCGGCAAGTGCCGGAGGCGAAAACGGAATGATGGACATGGAGAGAGAGAAGCTCCTGCTCGACACCATTCGCTTCATCAAGCAGTTTCTACTGAATCTGGAAGGCGCAGACTGCGGCGACCCGCTTCGCGACCTTCGTCGAAGGTTTCATGCTCCGCTGCACGAAAAGCTGGATGCTGCTCTTGCCCCGTATGATACGCAACCTTCGAAAGAGTGCAAGGCGGCCCGGTGATGCCCACCTATCCTGTGGAAGTGCTCTGGTGTCCCAACTGCCGACAAGGAAAAGGCAACGGCTGGAGCTTTCCGCCCAAGGTTCGCAAGCTACTCGAAGCCGAGTGCGCCGGCAAGAAGACGCTCCAGCTCTTCGGCGGGCGCGCGACTTTCGGAGTGCGATTAGACGTGGACCCGATCGTTAGGCCGGAAGTGATTGGCGACGCATGGCTGCCACCGTTCAGTCGCGACACCTTTGATGTGGTGATTATCGACCCGCCCTACGTTCACCTGAATGCTCAAATGAAAAACTCGTTATTCCGGGCGGCCGCATGGGTGGCGCGCGAACGTGTGTTCTGGTTCAGTACCTTCTGGGTGTCATCAGGAAGTGGACTGAGTGTTGAGAGAGCATGGCTGATTAGAGTTGGCGACAACTGTTATGTGCGGTGCCTCCAGTCCTTCACGGTCAACCCTGAAAAAATGGAACCAGTTCGGGGCTTCTCACGGGGACCGGCAATGAAGTACAACCGTTGGCTCGCGCAGCCGCAAGGTCTGCCGCTCATGGAGGTAAGTGCGTGAGTGCGGAGCGAAGCCAGGGCGAAGACGGGACGTATGGGCACCAATTAGGCACCAGAAAGCGGTAAGCGCATGAAACTACAGCTACAACCGATAGTCTGGCCTGCCTTACAAGCAGGAAGTCGGAGGTTCAAGTCCTCTACCGCCCACCACAAGTCCTTTACTTTCAATCCACGTACTGACAACGTTTACACCTCGCCAGAGGCGAAACTGCGGCGAAACGCGGCGGTTTTGGACACCAATCGGACACCAAGCAAGGAAAGCTGATTTGAAATCCCCTCAGCACAGGACGCTGGCCCGATACTTCGCGGCCGCATTTTGCGCCGAGAAGTTTGGAGTGTCGCTGCCCACGGCACTCCGCAGCCTGGCAGACCGCGAGGTCGGAGAATACTGGTATGACCTGGCGGCGCGCGTCCAGCACGATGTCATCGGGGCGATGGAAGCTCAGCTTTTTATCGTTCCGCCAGCAACCCACCGTCCGAACTGATTGCCGGCCGCACCTTCTTGACCTCGATCGGCTGCTCTTTGTTCAAGAGATCGCGGAATTTTTGGTGCAGCTCTTTTTGCCCTGCAAGCCAGGGAACGTTACTATGGTCTTCGTACTTCTCAAGGAAAAACGAGTAGAAGAGCAGTTGCAGCTCGAGAAACAAAAGGTTCAGGGTCGAAGGCACTTCCGGATGGCAGCGCTGCACATGCGAAGCCACCCCCAGCAGGAAGGCCCGAAGCTCCCGCTCCGAGCGGCCGATATCGAGCACGCGATCTTCCGGAGTGGCGATCAGCACCGAACACAGAGCGCAGACGCCCCTCACGATTGCGGCTCCTTGCCATCTTCTTCTGGAGCCCCGTAGCTCAGGAAGTCTGCGATAAAAGTGCTGATCTTCGCTTCGTGTTCGGCGAGCTGAGACCACACGGGCAGGCCCTTAATCATGCCGAGGATGTTTGCGCTGCCCAGTGTATACAGGACCCGGTACACTTGCTCTCCGTCATCTTCGAGCGAGACCAGCGCTTCGGCGAAAGCGTCTCCGCTCATGCCACGCTGAAACGCCAAGACGGCTTTCTGCCCGACAGCGGCCAGGCGCATCGGATTGAGCACAGAACCTCCATTCTCAGGAACGGCAGAAACGATTTCGGGGACTCTGGTCTCGACAGTGGCAGGGACGGCCGCCGCCGGCGAAGGAACCGCGGCCGCGCTACCAGCCCGCAGCATTGCGAAGGATTGCAGCAGCGTTGCTCCGGCATTCAACATCTCCGGCAGCCGGTCCACCCACGAGGTTTCAGAAATGGAGGACCGGCCGCCGATCTTCACGCCGAGCTTGTCGAGCAATCCGAGCACGCTATCGACCGGGCCGAAAGGATTCTCCGCCGCGGGCGCCGGCTCGCGCGCTTTGATGAGCAATGCCACCAGCTCTTTCTGTGAATCCATGAGACCCTTAACCATGCTGTTCGAGCCATCATCTTTGCGCGACATCTCCGCGATCTTGAGCGCCAGCTCCATCGGATCGGCGTTGGGCTTCAGCGCCTGCATGATCTGCAAGGCACGATCCAGATCGCTGCCCTCGGGTTTCCCCGGCTTGTCAGTCATCTTCTGCATCATGTCGCGCGCCAGGCCGACGACTTCTTTCACCCCATCACCCGCCATCTCTTCCCCCTCTTTGGGCATCAGTCCGCGATTCACCAGGCCCTGAATGTAGCTCTGGTTATCGCGGTGTCCACGGTCCAGCTCCCGAACGTCCAGCACGGCCGGCTGGTCGGGTTCATTGAACTCCACAAATGTGCGGTAGACTTCGGTCATTCCACGGGGCCGATTCGAGTCCGTAAAACGCACTTGATATTTGCCCGAACCGTGACTCCGGAGAAGCGTCGAGGCGTCCAGGGTCACAGCCTTTTCGATATAAGAATTTTTTATACCAGCTAGGCTCCGGTTGATGACTGGCCACAGGCGGTAGATGTAGAAGCAGGTTGCGGCCTTATCCCCATAGTTTGCACAGAGTTGGAAAAACTCGGCTGGCGAGACGTGGCGCTTCGGTTTGGAGGAATCAACGGACGCAACGGGCTCCGAAACCGCCTCTTGGCTCCCTGAAATCTGCTCTGATTCCTCAGCAATCGCGCGTTTTCTGCCCATTCAGGCTCCCTCCTAAGCAGTGCTATAAGCAGTGTTTATGTGACTACTGTAACGTAGTATAAAAAAGGTGTGTCCAAAATGCAACACTTTTCTTCAAAGTGTGGTATTTTTGACTACAGTTTATGGCGATCACGACGCCGGCACAGCCGAGACCAACCCCATCCGGAGCGCTCGAGCGCCGTGGTCGCCTCTACCATCCCGACTTTCGCGGCCTGGTCAACTATGAGATCGAGCCGCGCCCCGACGATGATGACCAGGCCACCGCACAGACCATCCGGCGCATGTGGATTTTGATCGGCGTCGACGCAAAAAGCGAGATCATTCGCCGAGCTGCCAACCAAGCCGCCGGAACTTCTCCGGATCCCCGCAAGGAAGTCGAATCCATCTTCGCCTGGGTGAAGCGGCACGTACGATTCCGCGAGGACAGCGCCGCGGTCGCGCCCCTTGCCGGACTCGATGCGGCGTTCGCCGAAGTGCTGATCCGTCCGGTGGATCTATTGACGATGCCGCAACCACAAGGAGACTGCGACGACTTCGCCATGTTGACGGCCGCTCTCCTGCTCGCCGTAGGCATCGAGCCGGAACTGGTCACCATCGCGGCCGATCGAAGCCAACCGGGAACCTACAGCCACGTGTACGCGCGCGCCATTTTGCCGGGCGGCGCGATCGCACTCGACACGAGTCACGGCATGTGGCTTGGATGGGAGGCGCCCACGGCCGGGAAATCCAAAATCTGGAGACTCCATGAAATGAACCAACCCGCGCTCGGAGCAATCGACTGGAACGCCCTGATCGAAGTGGGCGCCAATACCGCGGCGAAGATCACCACCGCGCGCTATGGACAGCCGCCAGTGGGCACCTATTCACAGAGCGCTGCCGGCGACATCTTCTATCGGCAGCCGGCGAACGCGGCCGCTCTCGCCTTCCCCGGCATCAGCGCCAACATCGGCGGAGGCTACACCTGGATTCTGGTCGCGGTAGCAGTGTTCGCCGTGGTGATGCTGATGAGCAAGGGGAGAGGCTGATGGGAAGCCGAAAGAAGAACATCAGTTTCCGAAAAACCAAAAAGGCACTGCAGCGCTTCGGCGCCCATTTGCCATCACGGCCCGGCGTGAAGAAGGCGCTCGCTGCCAAGGGTCGCATCAGCCGCACACTCACTCGCTCTCTGCTGGGGCTGATGCACGGCCGCAAGACGGCAACGGCCAGGCTCCGCAAAACAGGCGCAGGCTACCAGCTCGACATCAGCAAGTGACTACAGCTCTCCAACTCGGCAGCGCGCAGCAGGCACAGCAAGCCGTATCGATTGGCGGATCTGCCGTTACCAGCGTGTTGCCGATCGTGACGCACGTAGCCTGGGCAGTGCCCGTAGTAGGAGCCGCGATCGCCGGCGTGGCAATCGCTCTCAGCCTGATTTTCAATGGCAAAGGGCCACAGCAAAAGACGGCCGCTACGAAGATCTGGGAAGAACAAGTTCTCCCACTGTTGAAACAGAACCTGGCCAACTTTCAAAGCGCACCGCAGACCGCGGTCAATCAACAGGCCGCCCTGAAGAACTTCGACGACGCATGGGCCTGGCTGAAGAGCGAGCAAGGATGCGGCAATCCCGAGCTCGGGGATCCCGGCCGGCGCTGTGTCAGCGAGCGCGATCGCGGCGGAATCTATGACTGTTTCACAGCTTTCCGCGACCCGATCGCCGCGGCCGCGGTATCGAGCGATCCAGTTGAGAACTTCATTCAAACTGTGGCGCCTGGGTTGAGCATGACGACGGGATCCACCATGTTGCTCGGAGCCGCCCTGCTCTTGGGAGGCCTATGGATATGAGGAGGGCGCTGAATCTTTCAGGATTGGGAGTGCTGGGAGTGGTGGATCCGGCTTTTCAATCACTCGCCGATCGCCTCTTGGCGGCAGCCCAAGCCGCCGGCTACACAGCATCACTATCGATTGCAGGCTTCACTCCGCTTCTCAACCTCCAAGGAAAACTCGTCTACATCACCGCAACACTGGTGGCGGAATTTCAGCGCTGGCCTAACGATCCTACTGACGCCGATTGGATCAACAACCAAATAACGGGCCAGCCGGTGCACTTGAGCCCAGTACATAGGGCTACCTTACAAGCACAACAACTCTCGGCCCTGGTCAGCTCCTGCAGGACTGCAACTTCGGGTGCGGCAGGCGTACAGATTGTCATCAACAATTTTCTTCGATCCGAGGCCGCGCTAGGCCGGCCCTACGATCCCAGCCTGGCCGATCCGTCCCGCCTCGAGCCAGGATACTGGATTCCCACACTCGCCGATTGCCAGAACTGCCGAGGCAGCGCTCCAGAGGCGCCAGCGGCCTACATAGCACCGACACCGCCACCGGCCCCAACCTTCAGCTTTCAGAACTTGACTACTGGCAACACGAGCACCTTTCGGGTAGGCGATCGTTGGCGGATCGTCATCACTGGACAATCCGGAGCGGCAGTCTCGCTACAAGGCGGAAGGAACGGGGCGAATACAGTCACGCCCATGGGTACGGTTCCCGCCAGCGGGACATTGGTCCTCGAAGGCGTGCCAGGCACCGCCGAGATTGGGAGCTGGTTTGAAGCGTGGACGATCAACGGACAGCCACTGGTGACAATTCAATTTCAGGTGCTTGCGGCAACCACGCCCGCG
>VFSW01007263.1_pt1 | contig 16108 bp, 16 predicted proteins | sample 5358111 | NCBI WGS metagenome assembly VFSW01 (sample SAMN11554181, study PRJNA540505) | mine drainage metagenome | isolation source: sediment from site ElyBrook_90M | place: USA: Ely Copper Mine, Vershire, VT | collected 2017 | reverse complement strand
CCCCCCCCCCCCCGCCCCGACCGCGGGCGTTATCCCCAGCCGCGGCCCCGGGCGGCGCCGGCTCGCGCGCCCCCCCCGCGCCCGCCCCCGGACTCGGCGGCGCGCGCCGTGTCCCTGTCCGCGCTCGCGCTCGCCGGCGCCGCGCCGGCCGTCGCAATCGTCAACGGCTACCCGCAGTTCGCCGCATCGGGTGGTCCGGCCGCGCGGCCCGGCATCGAGATTGCGAGCCTGCGCGCGCTCGGCGCAAGCGATGCGGAGGCGCTGATGCGCCGGTTCGCCGCGTCCGCGGATTCGGACCAGCGCCGCTGGGCGCTGCTCAACACGGCGCTTTTCGTCGACGGCATCCACATCAGGATCAGCGGCGCGGCCGCACCGCTCGTAATTGTGCACATGAGCGAGTCGGACCGTCCGAACACCGCCGCTCATGCGCGCGTGATCATCGACGTGCAGCCCGGCGCGAGCGCGACGATCATCGAACACCACGTCGCCGCCGGCGAGCACGGCGTGCTGTGCAACTCCGCGACCGAGATCGCGCTCGCGCCGGACGCCACCGTGGAACACTACCGGGTCTTCGCCTCCAAGGAGTCGACGACGCATTTCGACTCGCTCGACATTCACATGGCCAGGGACAGCCGCTGCACGGAATTCACGATTGCGCTGGGCGGCGGCCTGGTGCGGGCGCATCTCGAAGCGCGTTTGCAAGGGCCGGGGGCGAGCCTGCAGAGCCGGACGCTGCTCGCGGGCAACGGCGCAAGACACGTCGATTGCGTCAATACCGCAATCCACGCCGCGCGCAGCACGACGAGCCGGCAGACGGCGCGCGCGATCGCGGGCGGCACGAGCCGCGTGATCTTCAACAGCAAGGTGATAGTGAGCGAAGGCGCCGCCGGCGCGGACTCCCAGCAATCGAGCCGCGGCCTGCTGCTCGCCCCCACCGCGGAAATCGACACGCGGCCGCAGCTGCAGATCTACGCGGACGAGGTCAAGTGCGCGCACGGCGCGACCGTTGGCCGGCTGGATCCAGACATGCTGTTCTATCTGCTGTCGCGCGGCATCGACCGCACGACCGCGCAGAGTCTGTTGGTATTCGCGTTCCTCGACGACGTGCTGACCGGCATGTCGTTGCCGCATGCGCGGCGCGCGATCGAAAACGCGCTGATCGCCGAACTGCCGGATGCCGAACTCCTGAGGACGTTCCGATGAGCACGATAGTCCGCGCACGCCCGCCGCGGGCATTCGACGTCGACGCGGTTCGGCGCGAATTTCCCGTTCTCGCGCGCACGGTGCACGGAAATCCGATCGCCTACCTCGACAATGGCGCCTCGTCGCAGAGCCCCGAGTGCGTGATCGCCGCGGTCGAGGGCTACATGCGCCGCCACCACGCCAACATTCACCGCGGCGTGCACACCCTGAGCCAGGAGGCGACCGGGCTGTACGAAGCGGCGCGCGACCGTCTCGTCGGCTTCATCAAGGCGGCATCGCGCCACGAGATCGTGTTCACCCGCGGGGCGACCGAGAGCGTCAACCTGGTCGCGCAGAGCTTCGCACGCCCTACTTTGCGTCCCGGCGACGAGATACTGATCACGCACCTCGAGCATCACGCGAACATCGTCCCCTGGCAGATGGTCGCACAACAGACGGGCGCAAAGCTCGTCGTCGCGCCGATCGATTCGCGCGGCGAAGTCGACGCGCAGACGGTCGAAGCGCTGATGAGCCCGCGCACCAAGATCTTTGCGTGCGCGCACGTCTCGAACGCCCTCGGCACGGTGCTGCCGGTCGAACGGCTGGTCGCGAGCGCGCGCCGGCGCGGCATCGCGACTCTGGTCGACGGCGCGCAGGCGGTTCCGCACATGGCCGTCGACGTCGGGGCGCTGGGTTGCGATTTCTACGTGTTTTCGGGGCACAAGATGTTCGCTCCGACCGGCGTCGGCGTCCTCTACGGCCGTGAGGCGCTGCTCGAACGCATGCCGCCATGGCAGGGCGGCGGCGACATGATCCTCACGGTCAGCTTCGACGGAACGGTCTACAACGCCCTGCCCTACAAATTCGAGGCCGGAACGCCGAATATTTCCGGCGCCATCGGCCTCGGCGCGGCGGTCGAATTCCTCGATTCTCTCGATCTCGGCGCGGCACACGCCCATGAGCGGGCGCTGCTCGAGCATGCGCACGCCGCATTGATGAGCATCCCCGGACTCAGCTTCATCGGCACGGCGCGCGAGAAGGTCGGCCTGGTCTCGTTCGTCGTCGACGGCGTGCATCCGCACGATCTGGGGACGATACTCGACCGGGACGGCATCGCCATCCGCACCGGCCATCATTGTGCGATGCCGGTCATGGAATTCTTCCGCGTGCCGGCAACGGCGCGCGCTTCGTTCGCGTTCTACAACACGTTCGATGAAATCGACCGGCTCGCCGCGTCGGTCGAACGTGCACGACGCTTGTTCACCTGACGAGTCAGACGATGCAACTGCAAGATCTATACAGAGACGTGATCCTCGATCACAACCGCCATCCGCGCAACTTCGGGCCTCTGCCCGAGGCGAGCGCGAGCATCGAGGGATTCAATCCCCTGTGCGGCGACCGGTTGACGCTCAGATTGCGCCTCGTCGACGATCGCGTCGACGACATCCGCTTCGAAGGCCAGGGCTGCGCGATATCCACCGCGTCGGCGTCGCTGATGACCGAGGCCGTCAAGGGCAAGACGCGCGACGAGGCGCTCGCGCTATTCGACCGCGTGCACAGGCTCTTGACCGACGACAGCGCCGAGATCGACGACGCAAAGCTCGGCAAACTCGCCGCCCTGTCCGGCGTGCGGGAATTCCCCGCCCGCGTGAAGTGCGCGAGCCTTTGTTGGCACACGCTCGCGTCGGCGCTCAAATCACCGGCGCCGTTGCCCGGGCCGTCTGTTTCGACCGAATGAACGGGGGCCGCGATGCGCACGCATGAAAACGAACCAATCGTCGTCCAGCGCGACGTCAAGGCGGTCGCCATTCCCGCCGGCGTCGAGGTCAATCTGAAAATCGGCGCCGTCGGCTACATCACCCAGGCGCTCGGCGGCAGCTTCACCGTCTACGTCGACGGCAATCTGTTCAGGATCGCCGGCGCGGATGCGGACGCGATCGGCATGTCCGCCGCGCAGCCGCCGGAGGTTCCCCCGGGCGCTTCCGAGGAAGACATCAAGAACGTCATCTGGCAACAGCTCAGGACCTGTTACGACCCCGAAATCCCGGTGAACATCGTCGACCTGGGCTTGATCTACTCCGTCGACGTGCACAGCACCGATGCGGGCCGCGGCGTCGACATCAAGATGACCCTGACCGCACCCGGCTGCGGCATGGGTGAAATCCTCGTGCAGGACGTCCGCGACAAAGTGCAAATCGTGCCGACGGTCGCGCTCACGAACGTGGAACTGGTCTTCGACCCGCCGTGGAACCAGTCGATGATGTCGGATGAAGCCCGTCTGCAAACGGGAATGATGTAAGGAGAATTCATGGCCTGGATCGATGCCGGCGCGCTGTCGGATCTTGCTGGCGGCCGTGCGATCACGATCACGGCAGGCTCCCGTTTGATCGCGGTGGTGCGCAGCGCGGACCAAGTCTACGCGATCGAGGACATCTGCACGCATGACGGCGCGGAGCTGACCGGCGGGCAGATCGAGGGGAGCGAAATCGTCTGCCCGCGCCACGGCGCGCGCTTCTGCCTGCGCACGGGCGCGGCGCTCACGCCCCCGGCGTACGAGCCGGTGCGGGTGTTCGAGACGAAAATCGAAGCGGGGCGCATATGGATACGCTGCGACGCCTGACGCTGCTGCGCCATGCAAAGGCGGCCGACGCCGAGACGGGCGGCGCGGACTTCGAGCGGACGTTGACGCCGCGCGGAGTCCGCCAGGCGGAGGAAATGGCGCACAAGCTGGTGGCGCGCCGATGGGTCCCCGATCTGATCGTCGCAAGCCCGGCTGAGCGCGCGTGGACCACGGCGTCGATCGTCGCGCGCATCGCGGCGCTTCCGGCCGGCAGGCTGCAAACCGAACCCGCACTGTATCAGGCGGCTCCCGGGACGATATGGCGCATCGCGACCGACCGCGGCCGTGCCGCCTTGCACGTACTCGTCTGTGGGCATAACCCCGGTTTGAGCGAGCTCGCGAGCCGCTTCGGGCCGCGCCCGCAGGAGCGAAGGCTGTCGACCGCCGGTCTCGCGAGCGCCGTATGGAGCGCCCCTGACTGGATCGCGCTATTGCCGGCCGACGCGCTGGCATGCGATACGGACGGCCCCGAAAAGGCGTCCGCCGGATCGTGACGGGTCCCTGCCGTCGGATTCATCGCAAAGCGTCACCGGTCACTCCCGCTCAAAACGCTATAATAACCGCTGTTCCGGGTTCGGCGGCCGAGGGGCCGCTCGGGAGTGCGAAGTGATCCTCGAGTTACTGGACCGGCTGCGCCGCGATACGCAAGGCCTCGATGAGGCGGGCCTGCTGAAGCGCGAGCGCATCATCGGCTCGCCGCAAGGGCCCGTCGTCACGCTCGCGGACGGCCGCGAAGTGATCAATCTGTGCGCGAACAACTATCTGGGACTTGCCGATCATCCCGCACTCGTCGAGGCGGCGCATGCCGCACTCGATGAATTCGGCTACGGCGTCGCCTCGGTGCGCTTCATTTGCGGCACACAAACCGTCCATCGGGAGCTCGAACAGCGGCTCGCGGCGTTCCTCGGCGCCGACGATGCGATCTTGTATTCCTCCTGCTTCGACGCGAATGGCGGCTTGTTCGAAGCGCTGCTCGACGAAACCGATGCGGTGATCAGCGATGCGCTGAACCATGCGAGCATCATCGACGGCATCCGCCTGTGCAAGGCGCGTCGCCTGCGGTACGCGAACAACGACATGAACGAACTCGAGCGCTGCCTGCAGGACGCGCACGGCGCGCGCGTGCGGCTCATCGCGACCGACGGCGTTTTTTCGATGGACGGCTCGATCGCGAGGCTCGCGGACATCTGCGATCTGGCCGAGAAATACGGCGCGCTCGTCATGGTCGACGACTCGCACGCGACGGGATTCATCGGCGCGCGCGGCCGCGGTACACACGAGCTCTGCGGCGTCATGGGACGGATCGACATCCTCACGGGCACGCTCGGCAAGGCCTTGGGCGGCGCGAGCGGCGGCTACGTCGCCGCGCGCGCGGAAATCGTCACGTGGCTGCGCCAGCGCTCGCGCCCGTACCTGTTTTCCAACAGCATTGCGCCGGTCGTCGCCGCAGGCACGCTGCGGGTGCTGGAGATGCTCGAGAAATCCGCCGACTTGCGCGAGCGGCTGCACGCGAACGCCCGCCTGTTTCGCGGCCGCATGCGGGATTTGGGCTTCGATTTGCTCCCCGGCGAGCATCCGATCATTCCGGTCATGCTCGGCGGCGCGCCGCTCGCCGGCCGTCTCGCCGAGCGGCTGCTGGCCGAGGGCATTTACGTCGTCGCCTTCTCCCATCCCGTCGTGCCGCACGGCAAAGCACGCATCCGCACGCAAATGAGCGCCGCGCATTCGCCGGCGCAGCTGGAGCGAGCGGTCGAGGGCTTCGAACGCGCCGCGCGCGAGCTCGGCATCATCCACTAGTCGGAGGCCCGGGATGAAAGCACTGGTCAAGGCTCGAGCGGAACCCGGCATTTGGCTCCAGGACGTTCCGGAGCCGGACGTCGGCCACAACGACGTGTTGATCAAGATACGCCGCACGGCCATCTGCGGCACCGACATGCATATCTACAATTGGGATGCGTGGGCGCAGAGGACGATCCCGGTGCCGATGGCGGTCGGGCACGAATATTCCGGCGAAATCGTCGACGTCGGCGGCGAAGTACGCGGCTTCGCGCTCGGCGACCGCGTTTCCGGCGAAGGGCACATCACCTGCGGACATTGCCGCAACTGCCGCGCCGGGCGGCGCCATCTCTGCCGCAACACGCAGGGAGTGGGCGTCAATCGCGCCGGAGCCTTCGCCGAATACCTGACGATACCCGCGTCGAACGTATTCAAGCTGCCGCCGGCTATCGACGACGAGGTCGCGTCGATCCTCGATCCGCTCGGCAACGCGACCCACACTGCGCTCGCATTCAACGTCGTCGGCGAGGACGTGCTGATCACGGGCGCAGGTCCAATCGGCATCATGGCGGTCGCGATCGCGCGCCATTGCGGCGCGCGCCACATCGTCATCACCGACGTCAACGATTACCGCCTCGGTCTCGCCCGGGCGATGGGGGCATCGCGCGCGCTCAATGTTTCCCGCGAAACGCTGGATCAGGCGATGCGCGACCTCGGCATGGAGGAAGGCTTCGACGTCGGCTTCGAGATGTCCGGCAATGCCGCGGCGCTCAAGGAAATGCTGCGCACGATGAACCACGGCGCAAGCATCTCGATGCTCGGCATTCCGCCGGGCGAAACCGCGATAGATTGGAATCAGGTCATTTTCAAGGGTCTCGTGATCAAAGGCATCTACGGGCGCGAGATGTTCGAGACCTGGTACAAGATGGCGAGCATGCTGCAGAGCGGGCTCGACGTGCGGCCGGTCATCACGCACCGGCTCGGCATCCGCGATTACGCGGAAGGCTTCGAGATCATGAACTCCGGCAAATCCGGCAAGATCATCCTCGATTGGGCGGCGCTCTAGACGCGCCGAGGCGGCTATCCGGCCGGCTGCCCGCACCAGCAATAGGCGTACAGTCCGCGCGGATCGTTGAATTCCGCAAGTTCGCGCGCCTGCTCGATCAGAGGATCGAGCAGGCGGCCAAACGGCCCGCTGTTTGGAATCATGCCGGCGAGCCGGCCCCAATACAAAAAGTCCGAGCGGACCTGCATCATCAGGGCTTCGCGCAATCCTAGTTCCGGTTCGATGTACTCGGTACCGTATTTTCCGGAGACGTCGGCGAGCTTCGCCGCGGCCGCAACCGCCGCTTTGAGCCCGGCCAGGTGATCGACGAGTCCTAAGCGCTCGGCGTCGGCGCCCGACCAAACCCTCCCTTGCGCGATCTTGTCGACGTCGGCGGCGCTCATCTTGCGCCCTGCGGCGACGCGCATCACGAACTCATCGTATGCATGATCGACGCCGCTCTGGAGCATCTGCTTCGCCGCGGGAGAAAGCGGCCGGTCGTAACGCATCATGCCCGCGAGCGGCGTCGTACCGAGCCCATCGACCGTGACGCCGAGCTTCTCGAGCGTGCGCTGAAACGTCGGTACGACCGCGAACACGCCGATTGAGCCCGTCAAGGTCGTCGGGCTCGCGAAAATCTGGTTCGCCGCCGCGGCGATGTAATACCCGCCGGAGGCCGCATAGGAACTCATCGACACGACGACGGGTTTGCCGGCGTGGCGCAGACGCAGCACGGCGCGCAAGATCTGCTCCGATGCGAACATGCTGCCGCCGGGACTGTCGATGCGCAGAACGACGGCCTTGATCGCCGGATCATACTGGGCCTGGCGCAGAAGTGCGGACGTGCTCACGCCGCCGATCGCGCCCGGAGGCTGGCGCCCGTCGAGAATATCGCCGGCGGCGACGATGATGCCGATGCGTTTCTGCGGTTTCGACCGGAACAGGTGCTGTGCGCGCACCGACGCCAAGTACTCGTCCATCGAAATGGCATTGAACGAGTGGGTATCGCGATCCGCGCCGACGAGATTTTCGAGTTCGCCGTCGATCTCGGTCCGGCTCTTCAGCGCGGTTACCAAACCGTGCTGCAGCGCGAGCCGCGCGGCATCGCCGTTCAAGGCCGCAAGCTCCGCCGGGCCCTGGTCGACATAGCTCTGCAGCGCATTCGCGGGCAGGGAGCGCGCGCGGACCACATCGCTCTGATAGGCGCTCCACAGCGTGCCGAGCCACGCGGCGCTCTCGTCACGCTCGCTCTCGGCCATGTCGTTGCGCGAATACTGGTCGGTGTAGCTCTTGAACGTGCCGGCGCGGAAGATATTGACGTCCACACCCAGCTTGTCGATCGCGTTCTTGAAGTACATCCGGTAATAGCTGAAACCGTTGATGTTGACCACCCCAAGCGGATCCAGGTAGATCTCGCCCGCCTGGGCCGCGATGTAATATTGGGTTTGATCGAGCGAATTCGCGGACGCGATCACGCGCTTGCCCGAGGCGCGGAAATCACGGATCGCGGCGCCGACCTCCTGGAGCTTGGAGAGGCCCGAGGGCGCGAGCCGGTCGAGATTCAACACGATCAGCTTGATCCGCGGATCGCTCTTGGCGGTTTCGATCGCGTCGGTCACGTCGCGCAGCAGGGTTTCCGAAGCCCTCCCGCCGGTGGCCTCCCCGACCGCGCGCCGCAACGGATCGGCCGACAGTTGCTCCACGAGCTGGCCTTGCGGGGCGATCACCAAGGCCGCGGAACTCGGCACGATCGGTATCGACGTATGCAGCGCCGCGAGCAGGAATCCGAAGATCACCAGCAGCAGCAGCAGGTGCAGCGCGCGCCGAATACCGTCGAGGATGCGCCATACCAGACGCAAGAAGCCCGACAGTACCGAGCCGATGTTCATCGATCGCCTCCCGGCGCCGCCCCGCGCAAAACGCCCTCGAGCGCTCCCTTTAAAGCTTCTCTTCGATGCGCGCAGCCTTGCCAGACAGATCCCGGAGGTAATACAGCTTCGCGCGGCGCACGGCGCCGCGGCGCTTGACGCTCACTTCGCTGATCGACGGGCTGTGCGTCTGAAAAACGCGCTCGACGCCCTCGCCGTGCGAAATCTTGCGCACCGTGAACGAGGAATTCAGCCCGCGGTTCTTCTTCGCGATGACGACGCCCTCATAGGCCTGCATGCGTTCGCGGTCGCCTTCGACGACTTTTACTTGGACGACGACCGTATCGCCGGGATTGAAGTCCGGAAATTTCGCGCGCGTCCGTTCGCCGTTCAATGCTTGAATTATCTTGTTCATCGTTGCGACCTCATCTTGCAAAGCTACTTTCCACCCGGCCGGCGTCATGCGCCCGTTCGGCCTTGAATTCCTCCAACAGCGCCCGCTCCTCCGCGCTCATGCCGCGCCGCTCGAGCATGTCGGGCCTGCGCAGCCACGTGCGCCCGAGCGCCTCGCGCCGGCGCCAACGCGCGATCGCCGCGTGGTCGCCGGAGGACAGAACCTCCGGCACAGCGCGGCCGGCGATCGCCGCGGGCCGAGTATAATGCGGCCAATCGAGCAGGCCGTCACTAAAGGACTCTTGTTCCGCCGATTCCGCCGCGCCTAGCGTGCCCGGCAGGAGCCGCGCGATCGCATCGATGACGACCAGCGCCGGCAATTCCCCGCCGGACAATATGTAGTCGCCGATCGACCAGACGGCGTCGATCTCGCCCTCGACGAATCGTTCGTCGACGCCCTCGTAGCGCCCGGCCACGAGGATCAATCCCGGCCACAGAGCCGCCTCGCGCGCGATCGCCTGTTCGAAGCGGCGCCCGTCGGCGCCCAATAAAATTCGCCCCACCCTCGCGGGGAACGCAGCCTCGGCTGCGCGCAGCGCCGCCACGAGCGGCTCGACCTTGAGGACCATTCCCGGCCCACCGCCGTATGGACGGTCGTCGACCGTGCGATGGACGTCGGTCGCATAGTCACGCGGATCGACGCACGCTACTTCCAGCTTGTTGCGTTCGATCGCACGGCCAACGACGCCGTACGACAGCGCATCGCGGATCATCTGCGGGAACAAGGACACGACCGCTATGCGCATTCGTCCTATTCCGCCGGCTCTTTCCAGTCGACCACGACCCGGCGTGCGTCCAAGTCCACCCGCCGGACATGTTGCGGCACCGCGGGAATCCAAAACTCTTTGGCCCCCCTTACGACCATGACCGCGTGGGCGGGCGTCTCGACAAAATACTCAAGCGAACCCAAGCGTGCGCCGGCGAGATCCACCACTTCGCAGCCGATCAAGTCGGCGCGATAATGGTCTCGGTCGCTGCGCGCCGGCAGCGAATCGCGCGGCACGCAGATGCTCGCCCCGCAGAGTCCCGCAGCGCCGTCGCGATCGTCGACGCCGGCGAATTTCAACGTCAAGCGCCCGCCGCTCTGTCCTGTCGCCTCGATCCGGTACTCCGGCGTCGCACCGCGCAGCTTGAGGCGCAGCTTGCGGTGCTCGAACAGGCGCTCGGGAGGTTCCGTGTCGGAACGCACCTTGACCCATCCACGGATACCGTGGGGAGACGTGACCGCCCCGAGTTCGACGAGCGGCGATTCGTCGCCCATCGCGGCGCTACCCGCCGTCAGGCGGCTTGTTTGCGGAAAGTCGTCAACAACTGTTTGACGCGATCCGACATGTGCGCGCCGTGGCTCACCCAGTGTTCGATGCGCGCGACATCGAGCCGCAGCTTCGTTTCCGCGCCGCGCGCGACCGGGTTGAACAACCCGACGCTCTCGAGGCTCGTGCCGCCCTGGCGTTTACGGCTGTCCGTAACGACAACATGATAAAAGGGCGTCTTCTTGCCGCCGCGTCGGGTCAAACGGATCGTCACCATCTTTGGAGCCACCTTGAGAATGTAGCCGCTAATTGTAGCCGTGGAATGCAGGTTTCGGCAAGAAATCTACGCTTTCCGGGTGCTTACGGTCCGAACCCGGGCGGCAGGCGCCCCGCCATGCCGCGCATCATGTTCTTCAGCATCCCGCCTTTGGCGAGCTTTTTCATGGTCTTTTGCATCTGTTCGAACTGTTTCAGCAGGCGGCCCACCTCAGGCAGCTGAACGCCCGCACCGCTCGCGATGCGGCGTTTGCGTGACGGATCGATCAGATCCGGCCGCCGGCGCTCGCGCGGCGTCATCGAATCGATGATGCCGATCTGCCGCCTGAGCGCCCGCTCGTTGACCGCGCCGGCCGCCTTGGCGGCGTTCGCCTGCATCTGCGCCGGCAATTTGTCGAGCAGCGCGGCCATGCCGCCCATGCGCCGCAGCTGGCTCAATTGATCGCGCAAGTCCGCAAGGTCGAAGGACTTGCCGGTGCTGATTTTTTTCGCGAGCTTCTCGGCTTTCTCGCGGTCGACCTGGTCCTTGACCTGTTCCACCAAGGACAGCACGTCGCCCATGCCGAGGATGCGCGCGGCGATTCGCTCCGGCTGGAAGAGCTCGAGCGCGTCGGACTTCTCGCCGGTGCCGATGAACAGGATCGGCTTGCCGGTCACCTGGCGCACCGACAATGCGGCACCGCCGCGCGCGTCGCCGTCCGCCTTCGTCAGGATCACGCCGGTCAGGGACAGAGCCTCGTCGAAGGCCTTGGCGGCATTGACCGCATCCTGGCCGGCCATGCTGTCGACGACGAACAGCCGTTCGTGCGGATGGATTTCCTTCTCCAGCGCGCGCACTTCATCCATCATCTCGGCATCGACGTGCAGCCGGCCGGCCGTGTCGAGCAGCATCACGTCGTACGCCTGGAGCGTCGCCTCGTTGAGCGCGCGTTTGGCGATCGCGAGCGGCGCCTCGTGCGCCGCCGCCGGGGAGAAGCCGGCGCCGACCTGCGCCGCGAGCGTCTGCAGCTGCAGAATCGCGGCCGGCCGGTAGACATCGGTGCTGACGAGCAGCACCTTCTTGCGCTCCTTTTCGATGAGCCAACGCGCAAGCTTGCCGGTGCTCGTCGTCTTGCCCGCGCCCTGCAGGCCCGCGAGCATGACGACGACCGGGCGCTGCGCGCGTAAATTCAAGCCCGTGCTCGGCTCGCCCATGAGCCGCGTCAATTCTTCGTGGACCACCTGGATGAAGGCCTGACCGGGCGTCAGGCTCTTCGTCACCTCGACGCCGAGCGCGCGCGCCTTGACCGCGTCGGTGAACGTCTTGACGACGGGCAGCGCGACATCGGCCTCCAGCAGCGCGAGGCGCACCTGGCGCAACGTGTCGGCAATATTGTCGTCGGTCAGGCGGCCGCGGCCGGTCAGGGCCTTGAGAGCCGTTGCGAGTCTTTCGCTGAGTTGGTCGAACATGGCGCACTAGTATATGCGGCTAGGACGCGAATAGTCCTTATGTCATGATTCGGCGGTGATTCTTCCAATCACTCTGTTCGTGCTGTATTCCGCCGCCGCGTGGCTGATGCTGCGCAGCGTGAGCGCTCCGCGGCTCGCGCCGTTCGCGTGGGCGACCGCCGGCGGCGCGCTTTTCGCGCACAGCGACGCGATCGTGAGGCTGATGCGCACCGTCGGGCCGTTCTCGATCGGCCTATTGGAGGCGATTTCCCTGCTTGCGTGGACTCTCGCCGTATTGGGCTGTTTGATCGCCATCGAACGGCAATACCGCGTACTCGGCGCGGTATTGCTCGGCAGCGCCGCGGTCGGCGCAACCGCGACCGGCAGCGGCCAGCGCTACCACGTCGACAACGTGCCCGCGTGGGAGCTGTCCGCGCACATCCTTCTTTCGATGGCCGCCGCCGCCCTGCTGTTCGCCGCGGCCGTCACCGCGCTGATGATCTTCCTGCTCGACCGGCGGCTGCGCGCGAAGCGCATCGTCGACCTGCCGCGCGTGCTGCCGCCGATGGATGTCCTGGAGAAGGTCATGTTCCGGCTGATCGGCGCCGGCTTCGCGCTGCTCACGCTCGCGCTGTTCACCGGCTTCGTGTTCGTGACCAATTTGTTCGAGCAGCATCTCGTGCACAAGACGGTGCTGTCGCTGACCGCCTGGGCGCTGTTCGCGATCCTGCTGGTCGGACGCATGCGCTACGGGTGGCGCGGCCGCTTCGCCGTGCATTTCACGCTGTGGGGATTCGGCGTGCTGGCGCTCGCCTATTTCGGCTCCAAATTCGTGCTGGAAGAAGTATTCGGACGGCATTGGGGCTAAGACGCCTTACCCGATGCGCAACCCTTCGCTCGTATCGATGTTTCTCTGGCTGGCCTGCCTGCTGCTGCTCGCGGCGTTCTTCGCCGGCAGCGAGACGGCGCTGATGAGCATGAACCGCTACCGGCTCCGTCACATCGCCAAGACCGGCGATCGCGGCGCCCGCCTGGTCGAGGCTCTGCTCGCGCAGCCGGACCGGCTCATCGGCTTGATCCTGCTGCTGAGCACGGTCGTCAACGTGGTGACTCCGACGCTCGTCGGCCTGATCGCGTTCCGCATCGGCGGCAATTTCCTCGTCGCGATCGGCGTCGTCGCCCTGACCTTCGTCATGCTGATCTTCTGCGAAGTCGCGCCGAAAACGTTCGCGGCGCTGCACCCGGAACGCGTCGCGATCCCCTCGGCCTACGTCTACGCGCCGCTGTTGAAGCTGCTCTACCCGTTCGTTTGGACGACGAATCTCCTCGCGAACGGGGCCCTGAGGCTGTTCGGCGTGCCGGTGCGCCACAGCGCTCACGCGCTCAGCAGCGACGAGCTGCGCACGGTGGTCGCCGAAGCCGGCGCGATGATTCCGCAGCGGCACCAGCAAATGCTGGTCAGCATCCTGGATCTGGAGAAGGCGACCGTCGAAGACATCATGGTGCCGCGCGCCGAAATCGTCGGTATCGACGTCGAAGACGATTGGGACGAGATCATCGAGCATCTGCGCCAGAGCCAGCACACGCGCCTGCCCGTCTACGAGGGCGAAATCGACCGCATCATCGGCGTCCTGCACATGAAGCAGGTCGTGCGCGAGCTCGCGCGCGGGCGCTTCGATGCGCAAACCTTGATCGCGGCGGCGACCGCGCGCGACACGTATTTCATTCCATCCGGCACGGCGCTGAACACCCAGCTTCTGCACTTTCAGCGCGACAAACGGCGCATCGCCTTCGTCGTCGACGAGTACGGCGACATCCAGGGTCTGGTGACGCTGGAGGACATCCTCGAAGAAATCGTCGGTGAGTTCACGACCGATCCCGCGACGATGATGCACAAGGACGTGTATACGGATGCGGACGGCAGCTTCGTCGTCAGCGCATCAGCGACGGTGCGCGCCCTGAATCGCTCGATGCGCTGGAGCCTGCCGTCGGACGGACCGAAAACGCTGAACGGAGTGATCCTCGAATACTTGGAAGCGATCCCCGAGCCCGGCACGACGGTCAAATTGGCCGATTACACGCTCGAAGTCCTGCAGACGGCCGACAACGCGATCAAGACCGTGCGCGTCCGCCCGCCGGCCGGATCTGCGGGCGCCTCGCTCTGAAGGGTTCCCTATAGCGCGTCGAGCGCCTGATCCAGGCGCGTCACACCGCGCACGAGCATGCCTTCGGGCGGCCGCTTCGGCACGTTCGCCTGAGGCACGACCGCCGTCGTGAACCCGTGTTTTGCCGCCTCGCGCAGCCGCTCCTCCCCGAACGGCACGGGCCGAATCTCGCCGGCCAGGCCTAGTTCCCCGAACGCGATCAGAGAGGCGGGCACCGGCGCATCGCGCAAGCTCGAGCGCGCCGCGAGAATGAACGCGAGATCCGCCGCCGTATCGGCGATCCGCACGCCGCCGACGACGTTGGCGAACACATCCTGCCCCCCCAACTCCAGTCCGCCGTGGCGGTGCGCAACCGCGAGCAGCATCGTCAATCGATTGCCGTCGATACCGACCGCGACGCGCCGCGGATTGCCGCCCGCGTTGTGGTCCGCGAGCACCTGGACTTCGATCAACAAGGAGCGCGTACCCTCGCGCAGCACCGTGATGACGCTGCCGGACACGGCTTGCGCATGGCGCGACAGAAAGATCGCCGACGGGTTCGTCACCTCGCGCAAGCCGATTTCCGCCATCGCGAACACGCCGATCTCGTTCGCGGCGCCGAAGCGGTTCTTGACCGAGCGCAGTACGCGGAAACGGCTGCCGCTGTCGCTCTCGAAATAGAGCACCGTGTCGACCATATGCTCCAACACGCGCGGCCCCGCGATTTGCCCGTCCTTGGTCACGTGACCGACGAGCAGCACGGCGGTGCCCGAGGTCTTCGCGTGGCGCACGAGGACCGCGGCGCATTCGCGCAACTGCGCGACCGCACCGGGAGCGGACTCGACGCGCTCCGAATACATCGTCTGGATGGAATCGACGATCAGGATCCGCGCGCCGACGGTCGACGCCGCCGCGACGATCTCCTCGACGCAGGTCTCGGCGATCAGACGCGCCGCCGCGTCGCCGATTCCGAGGCGCCTGCCGCGCAACGCGACTTGCTGCAGCGACTCTTCGCCGGTCGCATACAATACAGTGCCCGCCGCGGTCAATGCGGCCGCAGCCTGCAGCATCAGCGTCGATTTTCCGATGCCGGGGTCGCCCCCGAGGAGCGTCACGGATCCGGCGACGAGGCCGCCGCCCAGCACCCGATCGAGCTCGACGAACCCTGTGCCGATGCGTGCCGGGGCGTCGATCGACTCGGCCGCGAGCGACGAGGTCGGCCGCGAGCGTGCGCCGCGCACCCCCTTATCCCCCGGCCGGCCGGAACGCTGAGCCTCGGCGGCGAGCGTGTTCCACTCTGCGCATGCCGGGCATTGTCCCTGCCATTTTGGCGAAGCGGCGCCACAGTTTTGGCAAATAAAGATCTCTTTCGACTTCGCCATGCACCACCTTCGCGTTGAACTGTGAGCTTAGCATTGCCGCCGCCCTCGCCTGATCCCCTATACTGCGTGGGCCCTAGGTTCGGATTATGTTTATTGCATGAGAAAGCTGGCATTGATCGCCGCCATCGCCGGCGCCGCCATAGTCGCATTGGACTTGACCCTGCGGGCCCGTTCGGTCTCGTGGGTATTGTTCGTCGGCTGCGCCGTGCTGCTCGGCGCAATTGCGGCCGAGATCGCCGCGCGCTTCAGCGCGGCCGCGGCGCGCGCACGCTATGCGAGTGCGCCGCAGGCGCTCGGCGCCGATACGGCCCGGCTGCTCGACAATTTCGAACAGCGATTCGCGGAACTCAAGGCGCGCAAGACGAATGCCACGGTTCTCGGCGACCTGTACACGCTCGCGATCCAACTCGAACAGCGCGGCCGCACACTGCAGGCGACGGCGGTCTTGCGCCATCTTGCGCGCGTGGACGGCGCCTATCGGGACGTGTCCTCGCGGCTTGCCCGACTGATCAACGCCGAACGCAGCCCGGCGAGACCGGCCGCGCTGAAGGCGCCGGGCGCCAAACGCGCCGACGCCGGCGTCGGCGTCGGCGTCGGCGCCCCGCCGGGGCTCAATCCCGCGGTTCAATTGCGCCCCGCCGCCCGCTCCCCCCCCGCGCCCGCCGCCCCGCGCGCGCGCAG
>VFSW01007262.1_pt1 | contig 16108 bp, 15 predicted proteins | sample 5358111 | NCBI WGS metagenome assembly VFSW01 (sample SAMN11554181, study PRJNA540505) | mine drainage metagenome | isolation source: sediment from site ElyBrook_90M | place: USA: Ely Copper Mine, Vershire, VT | collected 2017 | reverse complement strand
GCCAGGTGATGGCGGATGTGCTGACCTTCGAGGAGCATTGCGGGCCGATTGCCGGACAGATTGTGGCCTGGGTCGGCGATGGCAATAATGTCGCGGCTTCCTGGATTGAGGCGGCGACGAAGTTCGGCTTCACGCTGCGGCTGGCCTGCCCGGACGGCTACAGGCCGAACGCCAAAATTCTGGCCTGGGCCAAGCGGGAGGGCGCCGATGTGCGCGTAACCACCGACCCGCTGGCCGCCGTGCAGGACGCCCGCTGTGTCGTAACCGATGCCTGGCTGAGCATGGCCGACGCCGAGGAGGAATCAATGGCCCGGGCGCTGGCGATGGCGCCTTACCAGGTCACCACGGCGCTGATGGAAAAGGCCGCCAAGGGGGCGATTTTCATGCATTGCCTGCCGGCGCATCGCGGCGAGGAAATGACCGCCGATGTGATCGATGGACCGGCCTCAGTGGTGTTCGATGAAGCCGAGAACCGGCTGCACGCGCAGAAGGCCATTTTGGCTTGGTGTTTGGGGTAAACCTATGAGCCTACACCTGTACGCTGCATTTGTGGCGGCGGTGGTGGTTTTGATGCTGATCCCGGGGCCGAATGTGGCGCTGATCACGTCCAACAGCATCGCGCATGGGATGCGGCATGGGTTTGTGACCGTAGCCGGAACCGCCTCGGCGATGGTGGTGCAACTGGCCGTCACCGGGCTGGGGCTGGAGGCGGTGCTGGGCGTTGCCAGCGTGTGGCTGGGCTGGCTGCGCTGGCTGGGAGTGCTGTATCTGATTTATTTAGGACTGCGGCTGTGGCGCACGCCGCCGGTGGCGCTGGGCGCTGGCACGCCGCCAAAATCAGCGCCGGCGACATTTGGGCGGGCCTTTGTGGTTTCATTGACCAACCCGAAAACGCTGTTTTTCTACAGCGCGTTTTTCCCGCAATTTATTGTACCCGGCAGCGGCATGGCGGGGCAGATTGCGTTGCTCTCGGTAAGTTTCATGGCGGTGGCGCTGCTGATTGATAGTATCTGGGTGATAAGTGCGCACCGGGCGCGAGGGTTTTTATCAGGTCGGGGTCATTGGCAGAACCGGATCAGCGGTGGCCTGCTGATGGGCGCCGGACTAGGGCTGGCGATCGCCCGGCAAAAATAATGGAGGTGGATTATGGTTGAACGGCTAAGCGCGGCTGAATTAACCGCCCTGCCCGGCGCGTGGGTGCTGGCGGCGGATGGGAAAGCGATCCGTCATTCGTTTAGGTTTAAAAATTTCCGGCAGGCTTGGGCATTCATGTCGCAGGTGGCGCTGTTGGCGGAGGCGATGGATCATCATCCGGAATGGTCCAATGTTTACAACAGGGTTGAGATTACCCTGACCACCCACGATGCCAGTGGGGTGACCAAACGGGATTTGAAGCTGGCGGCAGCGATTGATGATATTGCCGGTTAAGGATAATTTTAGAGAATTTCCTTGAACTGGTTTTGCGGCCATGCCACAAAACTAATCATGTTACAGATATCCAACCCGGTTGCGCGTAGTTTGCAGGCAGAAATGCTGCTTCTATGTGCACGAATTGGTTTCAGCCCACCCCGTATCTGACTTTTGATTGAGACCCGCATCGAATGATGCGGTGCGTTCGAATTCAAAACAGAGCGGAGAGACAAAATGTTGGACGAAATTGGCGGATCGGTGGACTGGCAGGGGCTGGATGCTGCGTATCATTTGCACCCCTTCACTGACCATAAATCCCTGCACGAGAGCAAGGTACGGGTGATAACCAGTGCCGAGGGCGTGTTTTTGCACGACGCCGCCGGCCATAAAATCCTCGATGGCATGGCCGGGCTTTGGTGTGTGGCCACCGGCTATAGCCGCCGCGAATTGGTGGAGGCCGCTACCACCCAGATGGCGAAACTGCCGTATTATAATACGTTTTTCAAAACCACCACGCAGCCCACCGTGGCGCTGGCGCAGCGCCTTGCACAAATTGCCCCCGAGGGTTTGAACCATGCGTTCTTTGCCTGTTCCGGCTCGGAGGCGGTGGATACGGCGCTCAGGATGGCGCGGGTGTATTGGCAAACCCTAGGCCAGCCCAACAAAAAAATCATTATTGGCCGGGAATATGGTTATCATGGTTCCACCACATTAGGGGCTTCGGCGGGGGGCATGGTGGATATGCACCGCCAGGCTGGAGACATGCCGAATTTTGTGCAGGTGATGCCGCCTTACTGGTATGGCTATGGTGGCCAGATGTCGCCAGCCGAGTTTGGCATTTATGCGGCCTTGCAGGTTGAATCAAAGATCAAAGAACTGGGTGCGGAAAATATCGCGGCCTTTATCGGAGAGCCTTTGCAGGGTGCCGGCGGGGTGATTATTCCGCCGGAGACTTACTGGCCGGAGATCAACCGGATTTGCAAAGAGCATGATATATTGCTGATCGCCGATGAGGTGATTTGTGGATTTGGCCGCACCGGCAAAATGTTCGGCTCTGATACATTCGGGATCAAGCCGGATATGATGACGATGGCGAAAGCCATTACCTCGGGGTATATTCCGCTCTCAGCCGTGATGCTGCACGACCGCGTGGCGGATGTGCTGATCAACGAGACCGGTGAGTTTTATCATGGCTTTACCTACTCGGGGCATCCAGTAGCGTGCGCGGTGGCGCTGGCGAATTTGGATATTATCGCGCAGGAAGGGCTGGTACAGCGGGCTGAGGCCCTTGGCGTTATCATACGCCAAAAACTGCATGCCGCCTTGGATAATCACCCGATGGTGGGGGAAATCCGCGGTGTGGGGTTGATCGGTGCGATTGAACTGACCGCTGATAAGCGCTCCAGGAAGTTTTTTGAAAAGCGTGGTCGGGTGGGGGTGATCTGCCGGGATTATTGTTTTGAGAACGATCTGATGATGCGGGCGGTTCGCGATACGATGGTATTTTCGCCGCCGCTGACCATTGCGCTGGATGAAATTGACCTGCTGGTAACGCGGCTGAGTCAAGCCATTGCGCAAACCTACGAGCAGGTTAAGGCTGAGGTGGCACTTTGAGTACCGTGCTGGCCGACAAAGCGGCTTTGATGGCCGATAGTGAGTTCATCGAAGCCTTCATCATCGATGTCAACGGCGTGCCACGCGGCAAATGGTTGCAACGTGATAAGGCCAAGGCGCTGCTTGGTACTGGCATCGCGATTCCGCGCTCGGCGTTTTTGCTGGATATTTGGGGACGCGATATTGTTGAGGGCGGTATAGCCTTTGATACCGGCGACCCCGATGGGTTGTGCGTGGCAGTGCCGCATTCCATCACGCGAATGGGGTGGGCCGAGGGCAATGCCTCGCAAGCGCTGCTGACGATGCGTGAAACCGATGGCAGTATTTTTTATCTTGACCCGCGGGGCGTATTGGCCCGCGTGTTGGAGCGCTTTGACGCGGCGGGGTTAACGCCCGCCTTGGGCGTGGAATTAGAGTTTTATCTGGTGGACCCTGGCCAAACCGGCGGGCAGCCGATTGCGCCGCGCGGGGCCGATGAATCCGGCTGGCGCGGCTGGCAGATTGACGCTGTGGGGCTCGGCGAAATTCATGATTACGAGCCGATATTGCGCGAGATGATGGCGACCGCGAAGGCGCAGGAAATTACCCTGGAGACACTGGTTTCAGAGAGTGGGCCAGGGCAGTTTGAGGTAACACTGAAATACCACACCGATGCGTTACGGGTGGCTGATTCGGCGACGTTATTCAAGCGCACCATCAAGCATGTGGCGCGTAAGCATAACCTAACCGCCACCTTCATGGCCAAACCTTATGGGCAATGGGCAGGGTCGGGGATGCATGTGCACATGTCGATCCTGGATAAAGCCGGGAAAAATATATTCGTCGGCACGCCGACACGGGCGGCGGATGCGTTGTATCATGCCCTGGGCGGTGTGATTGCCGCGATGCCCGACACCATGCTGACCTTGGCACCGCATGCCAATTCGTACCGTAGGTTTGCACCTGGCGTGCACGCGCCAACCTTTGGTGATTGGGGGCATGATAACCGCCTGGCTGCGGTGCGCGTTATTACCGCCGACCCGGCGGCGTCGCGCATCGAACACCGCGTGGCCGGAGCCGATTGCAATCCGTACCTGGCGTTTGCAGCGTTTTTAGGGTCTGCCCTGGACGGGATTGAAAATAAAACCGACCCCGGCCCTGAGACGTTTGGCGATAAGCGCAGCCCGCTGGCGCCGCCGCTGCCAATTGCGTGGTCTGGTGCGGTGGACCGGTTTGCGGCCTCGCCACATATCGCCGGGATATTTGGCGCTGATTTCCAGCGGGTGTTCACGGCGTGCAAGCGCCAGGAAATTAACGAGTTCCGCCGCCGGATTTCTGATGTTGAATACGATGCCTATTTGAAAAACGCGTGAGGACTGCATGAGACATGTAACGGTTGCAGCAACGCAAATGGCGTGCGGCGCTGACCCTGCGGCCAATATTGCCCGGGCCGAGGCGTTGATACGCAAGGCCGCGGCCGCCGGGGCGCAGGTGATTTTAATTCAGGAATTATTTGAGACACCGTATTTCTGCCAGGATGAAATTCACGAATATTTTGGTCTGGCCAAGCCGATTGCAGAAAATACCGCGATTGCGCATTTTGCCAAGGTTGCCAGGGAGCTTGGCGTGGTGCTGCCGATTTCAGTGTTTGAACGGGCGGGGCAGAGTTTTTTCAATTCGATTATGATTATTGATGCCGATGGCAGCAAGTTGGGGATTTACCGGAAATCGCATATTCCTGATGGACCGGGCTATTCCGAGAAATTTTATTTTTCGCCCGGCGATACCGGCTTTAAGGTGTGGGATACACGCTTCGGACGGATTGGCGTTGGAATTTGCTGGGACCAATGGTTTCCCGAAACCGCCCGGGCGATGGCGCTGATGGGGGCGGAGTTGCTGCTGTTCCCCACCGCAATAGGCTCGGAGCCGCAGGATGCGAGTTTGGATTCGCGTGACCATTGGCAGCGCACCATGCAGGGCCATGCGGCCGCAAATTTAACACCATTAATCGCTTCTAATCGAATTGGCACCGAACTGGGGCGGCAGGGCACGGCGCTGACATTTTACGGTTCGTCCTTCATTGCCGACCACACTGGGGCGAAGGTGGCGGAGGCGAACCGCACCGATGAGGGCGTGCTGACAGCGACATTCGATTTGGATGCGATTGCGCATATCCGCGCCTCATGGGGCGTGTTCCGCGACCGCCGACCAGAATTATATGGGGCTTTGATGACGCTCGACGGTCAACATAAACACCGCGGCGGGATATGAGTTCTATGAATACGCCGCGCGAGGACGGGTTTTACATGCCAGCCGAATGGGCACCGCATGACGGCTGCTGGATGATCTGGCCGGAGCGCACTGATAACTGGCGGCTTGGGGCAAAACCGGCGCAGGCGGCGTTTGCTGCGGTGGCCAGCGCGATTGCGCAATTTGAGCCGGTGACGATGATGGTGAGTGCTCGACAATGGCACGCCGCCAGGACCATGCTGCCGGCGCGCGTGCGGGTGGTTGAGGTAAGCAGCAATGACGCCTGGGCGCGCGATGTAGGCACCAGCTTTGTGGTGAACCAAGCCGGTGAATTGCGTGGTGTGGACTGGCCGTTCAATGCCTGGGGTGGCTTGCAGAATGGCTTGTATTTTCCTTGGGACATGGATGACGCGGTGGCAGCTAAAATGCTGCAGATTGAGCGCGCTCCGCGCTACCGGGCGCCCAAAATTATCGAAGGCGGGGCCATTCATGTCGATGGCGAGGGCACAGTTTTAGTGACCGAGGCTTGCCTGCTGGCTGCAGACCGTAACCCCGGCATCACCCGGCCAGAAATGGAACGGGTTTTGAAAGATTACCTCGGTGCCGCCCATGTTGTCTGGTTGGGGGCCGGTGTACCGCACGATGAGACGGGCGGGCATGTGGATAATCTGGCGTGCTTTGTGCGTCCTGGTGAAGTGCTGCTGAGTTGGTGCGATGATCCGGCTGATCCGCATTACCACGTATCGCGCGAAGCCGAGACGCGATTGCAGGCGGCGCATGATGCCAATGGCCGCAAATTGAAGGTGCAGCATATTCCGATGCCAAAAGCGATGTTTTTTCAGGCAGAAGAAGCGGCAGGAATAGACCAGACTGCTTACGGAATGAACCGCCGCGCCGGGGAGCGACTGGCAGCCTCATACGTGAACTTCTATATTGCAAATGGCGCGATTATTGCACCAGAATTTGGCGTTGAGACTGATGTCGAAGCGAAAAGAGTTTTGGCGGCGCTATTTCCAGACCGTGCGATTATTATGATCCCCGGGCGAGAGATTTTATTAGGAGGCGGCAATATTCATTGCATCACCCAGCAGCAGCCAAAAGCGTTAAACAGCTAAACAACATTTGAGAGGCTCTGAAGTATGGCTGCACGATTAAAGGCTAACGCGCTATCGTTTTCTGAACTGCTGATTATGGGGGTGGCCGGTAGTGCGCCAGGGTTTTCAATCGCGGTGGCAATTGCCGGGCTGGTTGGCACGGCGGGTACGGTTTCGCCCAACGCCATACTGATTTTTGCGATACCAATGTTGGGTATTTCCATTGCTTATAAAGGACTGAACGAACGGGTGCCAAACGCCGGGGCAGCTTATGAATGGACCAAGCAGACCTTTGGGAAGTTCTTTGGCTATTTTTCAGGATGGGCGCTGCTGGTCGCGGCGATGGTGTTTATGGTGACAGGCAGTGTGCCGCTTGGCACCGCAACAATTGATTTGTTCAACCCTGATTACGCCGCCAATGTGCTGCTGACCACCTCTATCGGCGCTGTATGGTTTATCGTGATTGGGGTGGTGTTGATCACCGGCATCAAGCTGACCAGCCAGATCCAGATTTTCATGAGTTCGATCGAATTGATTATTTTGGCAGTCATTGCGATTGCCGCTTTCATTCATGCCGGCAAAACAGGTGCGGTGACACCGTTTTCGTGGGACTGGTTCGGGTTTGCGTATCCTGATGGGTCGTTTGCACCCTCGTGCCTGCTGGTGGTGTTTTTATACTGGGGTTGGGACGTGACCTGTAACCTCAGCGAAGAGACCATGAAGAAGCCGGTTAATGCGGCTGGCACCAGTGGATTTTTGTCGATGTTCATCACCATGGCATCGTTTCTGGCATTCACCCTGGCGGCATTATTATTGTTCAGCTTGAAAGATGCCTCCGGATTTTCCGATAATCTGATCTATCATGTGGCGCTGCAAGCCGGGCTCGGGCCGGTGGGTGGGCTTCTGGCTTCGTTAGCGCTGATCCTCTCGAGCATCGCCACACTTGAAACCACGATGCTGCAATTTTCACGTACCTTGTTTGCGATGGGCCGGGACCGCGCGCTGCCGACGGCGTTTGGCGTGGTTGACAACAAAACAGCGACGCCGGTGCGGGCCATGATTCTGCTGATGATCCTCGGTCTGATATTGATCTTCCTCACCAGCTTCATGCCATCGCTCGGCAAAATTTTCACCGACTCAGTGAATGCAATTGCCGTACAGGTTTGCTATTATTACGGCTTGACCGGCATTGTCTGCTTTTGGGCTTACCGCTCCAGCTTCAAAAAGGCACTTGGTGAATTTGTCGTATATGGCATCTTTCCGCTGGTAAGTGGCATTACGCTGATTGTACTCGGACTCTACGCAATCACGACTTTTGATATCACCACCAAAATTGTCGGTATTGGCGGGCTGTTAGCCGGTATCGTATTTTATCATCCTGAAGGATACGGAACAGATAAAATATTTCCGTTTTTTGAACGTATGATGCTACGGCTACGTGGAATCCGTTAAATGATAATAACGATTATTCGTACGCTTCTTATAAATGAACATCGTGTTGCTGGGGAAAATATGAAAATGTTAAACAAAGGGGTGCCAAGTTATGAGTGTTGAATTAAAAGCCAACTCACTATCGTTTTTTGAATCAATTATCATGGGCGTTGCAGGCAGTGCGCCAGGATTTTCGATTGCGGTTGCCATTGCCGGGTTGCTGGCGGCGGCCGGGTCGGTATCGCCGAATGCCTTGCTGATTTTTGCAGTGCCGATGCTGGGAATTTCTATGGCCTACAAAGGCTTAAACAAAAAAATGGCCAATGCCGGGGCCGCGTATGAATGGACCAAGCAGGGCTTTGGTAAGTTCTTTGGCTATTTTTCCGGGTGGGCCTTGTTGATTGCCGCACTGGTCTTCATGGTCACCGGCAGCGTACCTTTGGGTACTGCGACGATCGATTTGTTTGACGCTGATCTAGCCAGCAATGTGTGGCTGACAACCTCCATCGGCGCGGTATGGTTTATCGCCATCGGTGCGGTATTGATAACTGGCATCGAACTGACCAGCAAAATTCAGGTAGTGATGAGCTCGATTGAATTGTTGATCCTGTTCGGTATATCGATCGCGGCATTTTTTCATACCGGTGTCGGTGGTGCGGTTACACCATTCTCATGGTCCTGGTTTGGCTTTAACTATCCACCAGGCACGTTTGCAGCCTCGGCTCTGATTGTAGTGTTTCTTTATTGGGGTTGGGATGTTACCTGTAATCTCAGTGAGGAAACCAAAGGGGCACCGCCAAACGCGGCGGGCAATGGCGGGTTTTTATCCATCTTCATTACCATCGCCTCGTTCATAGCCTTCACCGTTGCCGCGTTGATGATGTTCACGTTGAAGGACGCTTCCGGGTTCAGCGACAATTTAATTTATCACGTTGCACTGCAGGCCGGGCTTGGTAAAACCGGTGGCTATGCGGCATCGCTGGCGTTGATCCTGTCCAGCGTGGCAACGTTGGAGACCACCATGTTGCAATTCTCGCGCACCCTGTTCGCTATGGGCCGCGACCGGGCATTGCCAACAGGCTTTGGTGTGGTGCAGGAAAAAACCCTAACCCCAGTGCGCACGATGTATCTGCTCCTGGCGCTTGGGCTGATCCTGATTTTTGTGTCGAGCTTCATGCCATCCATCGCCACGATTTTGGGTGACTCGGTAAGCGCCATTGCGGTGCAAGTATGCTATTATTACGGCTTGGCAGGATTGGTTTGTGCCTGGTCATACCGCGACAGTTATCAGGAATCGATGGCGACCTTTCTGGGCTATGCGATCTTTCCGCTCCTCAGTGCGGTGGCGCTGTTCGTGTTGGGTATTTACGCCATTACCACCTTCAACCTGACCACCCAGATTGTAGGTATCGGCGGGCTGGTGGTCGGGATCGTGTTCTATCGGCCAAATGGTTATGGCAAAGCCAGCCTGGCGCCGGCTGAGTGAGTAAAAAAACGGCCCCCGATTGGGGGCCGTTTTTGTTGATGATTACCGAAATGATGATTGATAGGTTTGCTTGCTTATTCGTATAATCACCATCGGTTATGCCAATGGGTGGGGTTATGCAAAAATCATTGGCGGGGTTATCCCTGCGCGACCTGGAATACGTGGAGGCTGTTGCTGAACTGGCACATTTTGGCAGGGCGGCGGAGCGCTGCGGGGTAAGCCAGCCAGCGCTCTCCGAGCAAATTCGGAAGCTGGAGGCGCATCTGGGCGTGGTGTTTTTTGAACGCACCCAGCGCCGCGTGGCGATAACGGCACAAGGTGCGGTATTGCTCGCGCAGATCGAGCGGGTGCTGGCCGAGGCGCGGCATTTTATTGCGATGGGTGGGCAGCGGCAGGCCGGGCTTTCGGGGTTGTTGCAACTCGGCGCAATAGAAACATTGGGACCGTATTATCTGCCGGGGCTACTGAAACTTCTGCGAGAGGCGGTGCCCGACGTGGCCCTGCGATTGACCGAGAACCGCACCGCCACACTCATCGAGCGGCTTCGGCATGGTATGCTGGATGTGGTGCTGATGGTGCCGACCCCGCAAATGCCGGGGCTGGTGGCGGTCAATTTATTTTTTGAGCCCTTTGTGCTGGCAACACCGAAATTGCACCCGCTGGGTCACCTGCCTCGGATTACCCTGGATGCTCTACCGGTTGCGGATTTGTTGCTGCTGGAGGAAGGTCATTGCCTGCGCGACCAGGCGCTGGCTCTTTGCGCCGGCGCACCTTCGGCCACGCGGCACGCCACGAGCCTGGAGACTCTCTGGCATATGATTGCGGTGGGCGAAGGTTATTCGCTGCTGCCTGCCCTGGCGGTGGCAGCGCGGCCTGAGATCAGCGAACTGGTGCAATGCCGCCGCCTGAACGAGCCCAATGCCGGGCGGACCGTGGCGCTGGTGTGGCGGGCCAGCGACCCGCGCGAGACGCAATTCCGGCAGTTGGCAGCCTTGTTGCGGCGCGCAGCACCGGTGGACGTCATCGGGCTTTAAATTTACTTTGGGGGCAGTACCGCAAACAAAAATACCGAGACCACGCCGGCTTTTTTGAAGGTGAGGCTGCACGGAATGATGCCGCCGAATTGTACCGGAAAGTGGGTTGAGGTCAGCAGCAAATGCGGACCATTGGCGGTGAGAGCAACATCCTGCCTGGCGGGGATCGCCAGATTGCTGATCGGCTGGTTATTCGGGCCGACCAGACTGGTGGTGTCGGCCACCGGGCAATTTGCGCCGGTCAACACGTCAGCGTCGCTGATATTGTGAATTTGCAAAAACCCCTGCGTCGGGTCGCCGGCCTTCGTTGTCTGGTAGATGGTGCCGTGGCGGGCGATGATGTCGCCGGATAGCGCGCCATCTGATGTTGAAAATGAAATGACCGCTGAGGCGAGCAAAACCAAATACGGGCTAATAAGCATCAGACGAGGCTTTCATATTTATCAAGCCGCCACGAGAGAGGCTCGTCCATCGCCAGCCGGTACCACATATCCACAAAAGGATGCGCGCGCACGGCCTGCACATAAGATTGTGCGGTGGCCGAGAGCGGCGGCTGATAGGCAATAAAGCGGGCCACCACCGGCGCGAACATGGCATCGGCGGCGTTAAAGCAAGTGCCGAACAGATACGGGCCGTCAGAGCCAAAAATGGCTTTGGTTCGGGTGAATATTTCATCGATACGGGCGATATCGGCGAGGCTCTCGGCATTCTGGCCAAGCCCCTTATAGTCGCGGCCAAGAACCATCGGCATGGCTTGCCGCAGGCTGCGAAACCCGGCGTGCATTTCAGCGGCGATGGAGCGGGCATGGGCGCGGGCGATTTTATCAGCCGGCCACAGAGCGGGTTCAAACTCGGCGCAATATTCGGCAATGCCCAGGCTTTCCCATATTTTCGCGCCCTGGTGTTCGAGGTAAGGCACCAACCCGTTGGGGGACACCGCTTTAACCGCCGCCGTGGCGCCCCCAGCGATGGGGATCACGACCTCTTCAACTTGCAATCCAGCCAATTTGACCATCAGCCAGCCGCGCAGCGACCAGGAGGAATAACGCCGTGTTCCTAAGTATAATTTATCAGCCACGCACCACCTCACCCTTCAGCGCCAAGCGCGCTCCGGATGTTAATCTATCACGGGTGCGGTCATCTCGGAACCGTTGCGGGCGTATTCCCCAGCCACGCAGGCGGCAAGGAAGGCGAAGATGCCGGGAAACACCGGGGCGCGCCATGTGAACAAGGGCAGCACTGTCAGAATGATGTCGATGTGGCTGAGCTTGGGGTAGATTTTGGTCTCCACCACGCCGCCAACATGCCGGAGCTTCGCCCCAAGCGCCGTGGTGTTCCGCGGCAGGACCGTGGTGTCCTTGCCACCATGCAGCAAGAGCAAGGGCGGGGCGGAGTCGCGGGCGTAACTGATGGGCTGGGTGAGCGCGATATCCGCCGGAGGGGAGAAGATGTCCTTGATGATCGGGTCGCGCAACGGCAGGAAATCATAGGGGCCCGAGATGCCGACGACACCGGCCAGATGGTCTGGACTGCTGCCGGCGTCGTTCAGGAATTGCGGGGCCAAGGCCAGCATAACGGCGTTATAGGCACCGGCAGAATGGCCGATCAGGAAAATCTCCTGCGCGTTGCCGCCGTGCTGGGCGGCGTTGTTGATAACGAAAGCGGTGGCAGCGGCGCAGTCAGCCAGAAAATCGGGGAATTTTACCTGCGGATAGAGCCGGTAGTCAGGCACCGCCACCACAAAGCCGCGCCTGGCCAGCAAGGCGGCCATAAACTGATAGTCGGCACGGTGGCCAAACTGCCAGGAGCCACCATAGAAAAACACGATAACCGGCAGCGGGCCGGTAGCGTTGGTGGGGCGGTAAATGTCGATTTTGTCGCGCGCGGCGGGACCGTAGCTGATATTGCGGGTGATGGTCAGCCCGGCGGTGCCGATGGCCTTGTTGATCAGGTCGAGGGGGCGAGGCAAAAAGCTCATACTCTATAACGTAGCGCAACATTGGCCGTATGGGAGGGTGGGTTTTATCACGCCCGCGTTATCGGCAACGTTGTTGCAACCCAGGCGCCGCCACGCTACCGGCAGGTTTATGGATAAATTACAATGGGCCGGGCTGGATTTGAACACCCCGAAGGTGATGGGCATCCTCAACGTCACCCCGGATTCCTTCTCGGACGGTGGCCGGTTTGTGGATGCCGACGCGGCGATTGCCCGCGGGCGGGAGATGCTGGCGGCGGGGGCGGATATTCTGGATGTCGGCGGTGAAAGCACCAGGCCTGGTGCCACGCCCATTTCTGCCGATGAGGAGATTGCCAGGATATTGCCGGTGCTGCAGGCGTTGGCGGACGAGGCGGTGATATCGGTGGATACCCGCAATGGCGCCACCATGGCAGCCGCACTGGCGGCGGGGGCCAGCATTATCAATGATGTCTCCGGCTTACGCCATGACCCGAAGGCGGCGGCGCTGGTGGCGGCGGCAAATTGCCCGGTGGTGCTGATGCATATGCGCGGCTCGCCGATGACGATGAATTGCCAGGCGCATTATGCCGACGTGGCGCGGGATGTGATGGCCGAACTGGTGGCGATAAGGGATGCCGCCCAGGCGGCGGGGGTGAAGCCTGCAAACATCGCGCTCGACCCTGGGTTGGGGTTTGCCAAAATGGGGGCGCAGAACCTGGAATTGTTGCGCGAGACCTGGGCGTTTGTGGCGCTGGGGCACCCGCTGGTGATTGGGGTGTCACGCAAGCGGTTTGTTGGGGAATTTGGGGGGGAGGCTGATGCTAATAAGCGCTTCCCCGGCTCGCTGGCGGCGGGGCTGTATGCCCTGAACCAGGGGGCGCATATTCTGCGGGTGCATGACGTGGCCGAGACCGTGCAAGGCGTTAAAATGTGGCAGCAATTGACGAACGGGCCCGCCGGGAGTGGAAAGAGCCTATGAATCACTCGCCCACCAAACGCCGCCTCTTTGGCACCGACGGGATCCGCGGCACCGCCAACACCAGCCCGATGACCGCTGAGATGGCGCTCAAGCTGGGGCAGGCCGCCGGGCTGCTGTTTACCCGTGGCAACCACCGGCACCGCGTCATCATCGGCAAGGACACCAGGCTTTCCGGCTACATGCTGGAACCAGCGCTGACCGCCGGGTTCACCGGGGCCGGGATGAACGTGACTCTGGCAGGGCCGCTGCCGACGCCGGCGATTGCGATGCTGACCCGCAGCCTGCGGCTGGATTTGGGCGTGGTGATTTCGGCCAGCCATAACCCATACGAGGACAACGGGATTAAGTTATTCGGCCCTGATGGGGCGAAACTCTCGGACGCCACCGAGATGGAGATCGAGGCGCTGATGGAGAGCGACCTCTCCGGGCGCCTGGCACCGCCTGATAAACTGGGGCGGGCTTCGCGGCTGGTGGATGCGGCGGGGCGCTATATCGAAGCGGCGAAATCCAGCCTGGAGCGGGGTTTGCGGCTGGATGGTCTGCGCATTGTGGTGGATTGCGCCCATGGCGCGGCCTACAAGGTGGCACCGGCAGCGCTGTATGAATTAGGTGCGACGGTCATTCCCATCGGGGTGGAGCCGGATGGCTATAATATCAACAAAGGCGTGGGCTCGACCGTGCCGGACCATCTCTGCGCGGCGGTGATCGAGCACCATGCCGATATTGGCATTGCATTGGACGGTGATGCCGACCGGGTGATTTTGGCCGATGAGCGCGGCGAGATTGTCGATGGCGACCAAATTCTCGGGCTGATCGCGCGCGATATGTTTCAGCAGGGGCGGCTCGCCAAGCCTGGCATTGTGGCGACGGTGATGTCGAATTTGGGGTTGGAGCGGTTTTTGGGTGGGCTGGGCATTGAATTGCTGCGGACCAAGGTGGGTGACCGCTATGTGGCGGAGACGATGCGGGCGGAGGGGATCAACCTGGGCGGCGAGCAATCCGGCCATGTGATTCTGTCGGATTTTGCCACCACCGGCGATGGGCTGATTGCCGCGTTGCAGGTGCTGGCGGTGCTGGTGCGCTCGGGGCGCAAGGCTTCAGAGGCGTGCCGGGTGTTCGCGCCGCTGCCGCAACTTTTGCGCAATGTTCGCTATTCCGGTGTGTCGCCGCTGGTGCTGCCGGATATTCAGAGCGCCATTGCGCTGGCGAGCGAGCGGCTGGCGGCGACCGGGCGGGTGCTGATCCGCGCTTCCGGCACCGAGCCGTTGATCCGGGTGATGGCGGAGGGCGAGGATTTCGCGCTGATCCAGGAAATTGTTGAAGGATTATGCGTGACGATTGCCCGCGCTGCATGATTAAGCGGGTGCTGACGATTGCGGGCTCTGACTCCGGTGGCGGGGCGGGGATTGAGGCGGATATTAAAACCATTGCGGCCCTTGGGGGCTATGGATGCACCGCCATCACGGCGGTGACGGCGCAGAATACGCTGGGGGTGTTTGGCGTGCATACGCTGCCGGCGGAATTTGTTCGGCTATCAATCCAAACCGTGCTGGCCGATATCGGGGTGGACGCGGTGAAATTGGGCATGCTGGCAAATGCCGGGATTATCGCGGTGGTGGCGGCAAGTATGCCGTGCGGGGTGCCGGTGGTGCTGGACCCGGTGATGGTGGCAACATCAGGTGCGGTACTGCTGCCCGATGACGCGATTGCCGGTGTGAAAAAACTGCTGATGCCGCTGGCAACGATTGTCACGCCAAATTTGCCGGAGGCGGCCAAGCTGACCGGGCTGGCGTTGCGTGGGGCGGATGATTACCTGGCCGCCGGAGAAGCATTGCTGGCGATGGGGGCGAAGGCCGCGTTGATTAAAGGCGGGCATGGCGATGGCGATATGCTCACCGACACGCTGGTTTATGAGGGCGGTGTGGAGGTGTTTTCACACCCACGGATTCACACCAAAAACACCCACGGCACCGGCTGCACTCTGGCCTCGGCGATTGCCACCGGGCTGGCGCAGGGAATGGGGTTGGTGGATGCCGTAAGGCGGGCGCATGATTATTTACAAATGGCGATCAAACACGCGCCGGGATTTGGTAGCGGGCATGGGCCGGTTTGGCATGGGGTGAAGGTTTAAAGGTTGGTTATAGGCGGGTGCTGTTCCGCCCATGCTACCCTTCGCTTTTATGGATCGGAAACACGCATCAATAATTTACACTGAGCTTCTGCGTAAATCTTTTAGCAATGTTATTAAGAAAGGGAACCCATCGCCGCTCAAGAATGACAAGCGGTAATGCAAAGCATGAAGAAACCACCACCGTGAAGACAAGAATAGTCAGCATAACGAAATACCGATTGACATCTGCATTTTCTAAAAAAATATAAAGTCGACTTGATAATGTAAGAATAACCAAAGTATGTACTAAATAAAGTGGAAAAGAGAACTGCCCAAGAATATAGCCTATTTTCCCGGATAACTTATTCTGGACGTCATGGCTACCAATAAGCACGACCAGTACCAGAACGGATCCTAAAAACTTTTCACCCATGGAAAGCAAAATAACGCACAATAATGTAATCATTAAAGTTGTCTTACGATTAAAATTAATCTCGAAACTGTGGGTAGCAACAATATAAGATAAAAATGCTCCTACAAGGAACGCTTCATACCCCAATGCATGACGAAGGATCGAAAATATAAAGAACAAAGTAGCGAATACGGAAAGCATTGTTTTTGTACGAATGGGTCCAGGGACTCCATAACAAAGCAATATGAAAAAGATCACCATACTTCCTAAAAACTCAGTGTTCATAGTCCATAAGTTCGTAAGCGGAAGCCCAGCACCGCGCTGAGTTAAGCGGCTAGCGTGATCTCCGCCT
>VFSW01007261.1_pt1 | contig 16108 bp, 12 predicted proteins | sample 5358111 | NCBI WGS metagenome assembly VFSW01 (sample SAMN11554181, study PRJNA540505) | mine drainage metagenome | isolation source: sediment from site ElyBrook_90M | place: USA: Ely Copper Mine, Vershire, VT | collected 2017 | reverse complement strand
AGAATTTAACGAAAGGACTGCCCCAAAGCATCTTTATCACTTCTACCAGTTCGGAAGATGACTGCTTTGCACTACCTTGCAGGCGAACATTTTCATTCCTGAGATAATCCATCACGAACTTGATTTTGATATGAGTCTTGACGCGCGCAATCAGTATGGGTGCGTTAATGGGTTTGTGGATAAAGTCTGAAGCGCCTACCGCAAATCCCGTTTCTTCATATTCATCTTCATTCTTGGAAGTGATGAAAATAACCGGTATGTCCACGAGTTTCGGATTGGCTTTCAGGCGACGGCAGGCCTCGAAACCATCAATATCCGGCATCATGACATCCAGCAAGATCAGGTCGGGAGGATTTGCAAATGCATCATCAAGCGCAGCTTTCGCATTGTTAAACAATTTCAACGAATATTCCTTCGCTAAAATCGATTCCATGATCATCAGATTTTCATCGGCGTCATCAACAATCAAAATTGTGGGGCGTACCAACACCGTAGGCTGGGTTCTGGAATCTTCTATATTATTCATTTTGTTCTCCTTGAAATTTTGATCCGTCCATGATCAAACATACCTTAAATAATATGTATATGGCATCAATTTTAAATCATTCTCGACACGAACAAACAAAAATGCAATGCCACTGCCAGAAGTATCGGTCGAACCTGACAAACGGTAAGTCTGAAAACGATAAATGGCTGAATTTTTTTGCGGGACTTTAGTCTGAAAGTTCTACGGATTGCACCGGGCAAGGCATAAAGCTATCTATCCCTTTGCGCAAAATTCCTTGCATTGCATCAATCCGGCAGGATGAGGCAAGTATGCGATTGCCGGAAGAGTGGGGCTATGTGATACCAACAACCTGTATGAATTAATTTTTTTGATAGAGGAGTATCCGTGAAAGGAACCGGAAGCGGCAGTAAATTATTCTCATGGAACACGGCAGGGCGCATCGGCTTTACTGCCATCTTTTTTTTCTGGATATACATGACCTGGAATAGCACGGCAGATTTGGATAACAAATTGAATTCAGCCACAGACCAGAATACTGCGATCCACAATATTCAGGTTGATTTCAAAAATGAAATTCAGCAATGGAAAGATCTGCTGCTGCGCAGTACCAATCGGGATGCTTTGGACAAAAACTGGAACGCTTTTGAGGTGGTGTTCCAGAAAGTTTCCGCGGAGGCGCAGGACATTATTCGTGAAAGCGAATCGCCGGCAGTCAGTACCCAGGTTAAAGCTTTTGTCGATGCACATGAGGCGAATCGCGAACTATACAAAAGCAGTGTGGAATTGCTGATCAGGGATGGCTTTGATCCTCGTCCGGCCGATGTTGCCGTCAAGGGTATCGATCATCCTTTGCTTGAACACCTCGAAGCTGCCGAAGCAAGCATGGTTGAAGATAAAAAACGAATAAACAAGACGCTGGTCGATGCGGCGCGAAATAATATAGAGCAAAATCTTTTTGCTTTGGCTTTCCTCGCATTGTTGGCAGTGTGGATGCCGAAATACTGAACCAGTCTGCGCCTGTTTCAGACCGAATCGGGCGCGCTATGCAATGATTCGGGTTGCCAGCCTGCCGGGCGCGGATACGGTACCCCGGGGAATTGGGTCGCAGTGGTATTTGTCCGCTCTCTATTCAGAGACAGCTTCCTTGTCTTTCGGAATTTGAATTATTCCGGTGTTGAAGTTGTATTCGAACAGATCTCCATAACGTCCCCATTCGATGGCCACACGCAAAGCCGAGATTGCCTCGGCTTCGTTCAATGTGAAGCGCAGCAACCGAAGGAACAGGTCTTCGTGCAAATCGCCGGATGGGTCCTGCTTCAGGCCGAGATGGATGTAGGCGACCAAAGGCACGTTTTCTATGAGTTGCCGACCGAAGATCAGTTGGCGTTCCGGTGTGTTGGCATGCACATATTGTTCGCCCAGAGGCGTGATGATGATGTCGCCATGATCGAGGTGGGCGAATCCCAGCAGGGTTAGCGCCCGCGACACATTCAAGAGTTCCTGGTCGGTGAGTTCCGTTTCTTCAGCCAGCTTGGGCAAGTCCGCACGACCGAGGAAAGGCTCTTCGGCTAGCAACTCCAGAATACCTTCCATGCGGGCGATGTCCGCTTCCGGCAAGCGGTCGCCCAGCTGCAATTTGACTTCCTTCTCGGTGACACGTCCCGGGCGCATCGCACCCGCTGTCATCAGTCCGTATACGTTGTCGATGAGGATGCGGACTTCCTGGCTTTCCACTTCTCTCGGACGTGAAAGAGTCACCGGCAGTTCATCCCGGATGCGTCCCGGATCGCTGGCGAAAATCAGGACCCGGTCGGCCATCATGACCGCCTCCTCGATATTGTGTGAAACCACAAGGATGGCCTTGGTGGGCAGCTGCTTTGTCTGCCACAGTTCCAGGATTTCGTCGCGCAGGCGCTCTCCGGTGAGCACATCGAGCGCCGAAAATGCCTCGTCCATCAGCAGAACTTCGGGTTCCAGAACCAGAGCACGGGCGATGCCGACCCGCTGTCGCATGCCGCCCGACAACTCGCGGGGCAGGGCGCCCTCAAATCCCGACAGCCCGATCAGCTCTATCGCGGCCTCGGCACGCCGTGCCCTGTCGGCAGGTGCCATTCCTTTCGCCTCAAGTCCCAATTCCACATTCTTTTGCACAGTGAGCCAGGGGAACAAGGCGAAGGACTGGAACACCATGCTGATGGAATGTGCCGGTCCATACAACGGCAGTCCCCGATAGAGTACCTGGCCGATATCTGCCGCAATCAGTCCGGCCATGATGCGCAACATGGTGGACTTGCCCGATCCGGACTGGCCCAGCAATGCCACGATCTCCCCCTCGTTCAGAGTGAAGTCGACACCTTCCAGCACGGATCGGGAAGTGCCGTCCGCGGAACGGAAAGATTTGCCGACAGACTTGAGTTCGATGACAGGTGTAGCCATTGCGTGAGTCCTTAGAAATGCAGGCGATCTTCGGCCATACGATAAAGCCGACGCCAGACAAAATGATTGAATCCCATGACAAAAATGCACATGACGCCGATCCCCAGTGCAATCCGCGGGAAATCGCCGATGGCCGTCTTTTCGGCGATATAGCTGCCGATGCCGTGAGCTTGCACGGTGGTGGTACCCCAGGTCACATATTCGGCAACGATGCTGGCGTTCCACGAACCGCCGGAAGCCGTGATGGCACCGGTGACGAAACTCGGGAAGATCGCCGGCAGCAGATAACGGCGCCATTTGAGCCAGCCGCTCAGTCCCAGATTATGCGCGGCGTAACGCAATTCGGTCGGGACCGTGGATGCGCCGGCGATGACATTGAACAGGAGATACCACTGCGTGCCCAAAATCATCAGGGGCGACAGCCAGATATCCGGATTGAGCCCGAAGCGAACGACCACAACGACGGCAACGGGGAACATCAAATTGGCAGGGAAAGAGGCAAGGAACTGGATGATCGCCTGTGCACGCGATGCCAATCGGGGATTCATTCCTATCTTCACGCCGATCGGAATCCAGATCAGCGCTGCCAGAAAAATCAGGATGACCACGCGCAGCATCGTATAGAAACCGAGCACGCAGACCCGACCCACTTCACTCCAGCCGACTTCGGTATGAATAAAGTGAACAAGCATCCACAAGGCATAGAAGACAACGGCGGCAATGGTGGCATCCCAGATGCGTTCCGGGGTCGACGAATGTTTATGCGGTCGTGCCCGAATCGACGTGCCGTCGTAACGGAGCCGGAAAATCGCGAACGACCGTTCCAGCAGTCTGCCGAACGCAACTACGAACCCCTGCATCCGTTCGGTTCGGCGCACCCAGTTGAGCAGCCATGAGTTCTGCGCCGTTTCGCTGCCGGATTCCTCGAAGCGGAATTTGTCGGCCCAGGCAAGCAGGGGTCTGAAGAACAATTGATCGTAGAGCATCACGCCGATCAGCATTGCGCCGATGGCCCAGCCGATCGCCTGGAGATCGCGCTGTTCTATGGCCAGGGCGATATAGGAACCGATGCCGGGCAGCTTGATGTTCTGGTTGGAGACCGAGATGGCTTCAGAGGCGACGACAAAGAACCAGCCTCCCGACATGGACATCATCATGTTCCAGAGCAGGCCCGGCATGGCAAAAGGAAGTTCCAGCCGCCAGAAACGCTGCCAGGCGGAAAGCTTGAACACCATGGCAGCCTCGACCAATTCGGCAGGCACGGTGCGAAACCCCTGATAAGCGCTGAACGCCATATTCCAGGCTTGAGAGGTGAAAATGGCAAATATCGCGGCGCATTCGACACCGAGCAGGTTGCCCGGAAACAAGGCAATGAAGGCGGTGACGGTAATGGATAAAAAACCCAGAATCGGGATCGACTGGAGAATGTCCAGCAACGGAACCAGGACCTTTTCTGCGGCGCGATATTTCGTTGTCAGCGCGGCGAATACGCAGCTGAAAAGTATGGAAGCGCCGAGTGCGATGAACATGCGCAGGGTTGTCCGCAGCAGGTAATAGGGAAGATTGATGGGGTCCAGGGAGAGCGGCAGGACTTCGCCCAGTTGATAAGGGCGCGCCATCTGATTGGCACCGTAAGCGAGCAGGACGAATATGGCCAGCACCATGGGCAACAAGGCCCAATCCCAGCGGTTTCCACCGGCTTCAACAACTTGTCTGGGAAAATATTGCTTGCGTGCATTCATATTTGTTCAGTTTTTCCGATTTGATCCCGACCAAGACGTTCAGCTTGGCGTCGGCGGAGTATAGGTGTCCGCAGGATGTTTCACAATTGATTGAATTGACCATGCAGGCACGACACCGTATATTTCAATCCCATGCAGACACGCAGCACCTTCGCCAATCGGGACGCATTTCTCGGTGTCACTTTTGCCCTTCTCGCCGCGGTCGGTTTTTCGGCCAAAGCCATTCTGGTCAAGCTGGCCTATCACGACAGCGTGGATGCAATCACTCTCCTGGCTTTGCGCATGGTGTTCGCGGTGCCGTTCTTCATCGGCGTGGCGATCTGGGCGAGGCGGCATCATGCCGAGCCGCTCGATACGCATGATCGCCTGCTGGTACTGGGGCTGGGGTTCGTCGGTTATTACCTTTCCAGCTATCTCGATTTTCTCGGACTGCAATATATCTCTGCCGGACTGGAGCGCCTGATCCTGTTCCTCTACCCGACCATGACGGTGATCATCTCGGCCCTGCTCTACAAGCGTGCCATCGGCAGGATGGTCATCGCGGCGATGGCACTGAGCTATGCCGGGATTGCACTGGTGTTCCTGCATGATGTGGGCGCCAGGGAGGGCAGCATCGTGCTGGGCGCATCGCTGGTGTTCGCCAGCACCTTGTCTTACTCGATCTATCTGGTGGGGGCGGGACATGCCATCGCGCGCATCGGCACGATGCGCTTCACCGCCTACGCCTCCCTGGTTGCAAGCGCGGCTTGTGTGCTGCAATTTCTGGCGATGCGTCCGCTGGCTGCGCTTGAGTTGCCGGTGCGGGTGTACGAGCTTTCCATTGCGATGGCACTTTTTTCCACGGTGCTGCCGGTGTTCCTGTTGTCCTTCGCCATTCGCCGCATCGGTTCGGGCAGCGCCTCGCTGATCGGCTCCATCGGCCCGGTCAGCACCATCTACATGGCATATGCGATTCTGGGCGAGAGCATCTCGTGGTTGCAGATTGCGGGATCGGCGCTGGTGCTGGCCGGGGTGCTCGTCATCAGCCTGAACAGCAAACGCGAGACTAAATAGAAAGGTTTAGCGGGCAAGCTTGCGTAAAGCGACCCTGCCGACATCGAACAACAGCACAATACCGACGCCAGCGATAAACGCAGTCAGCGAGTGCTGCACCGAGGGCGGCTGGAAAGAAAAGGCTCGCGCAATCGCGGGTATATTGGTAATGATTACCAATCCAGACAATGTTCCGGCGAGTACCCACATGGCAACTGTAGAAGGCATGGAAAATATTTGATGCCACGTTTGCTGAGGGGAACGAACGGAAAGAATGAGCGCGGCATTCGCCGTGACCAGAACGATGAATGCCAATGCGCGCGCTTCTTCAGCCACGATGTATGCCCGCAGGCTCCACATGTAAAAAACCACAACAGCCAGCGTGACCAGCGCGCCTTGTGCCAGGCTCACGAAGAGATGCCGTGATGAAATCAGATGCTCGGTATTCGAGCGCGGCGGCTGTTGCATCAGGCCCGGACTGCCTTCTTCGGCTTCGAACACGATGGAGCAGGCGGGATCGATGATCAGTTCCAGGAAGGCAATGTGTATCGGTGCCAAAATCAGCGGCAGTCCGAAAAACAAGGGCAGGATGGACATGCCGATGATCGGAATGTGGACGGCGAGGGTATATACCACGGCCTGGCGCAGGTTGGCGAAGATACGGCGTCCCAGCCGGATGGCGGAAACGATCGCGTTGAAATCGTCTTCCAGTAACACCAAAGATGCAGCCTCGCGGGCGACGTCGGTGCCGCGTTTGCCCATGGCGATGCCGATGTGAGCCGCCTTCAGCGCGGGTGCGTCGTTTACACCGTCGCCCGTCATGGCGACCACCTCGCCGTTGGCCTTGAGTGCTTCGACGATGGTGAGCTTCTGTTGCGGGGTAACACGGGCGAAGACATTCACCGAAGCGATGCGCTGCGCCAATGCAGCCGCGTCCGTTTTTTCCAACTCATCGCCCGTCAGCAACTTGCCGCTATCGATACCGGCGGCGGTCGCGATGGCACGTGCAGTACGCGGATGGTCGCCGGTGATCATGACGACGCGTATCCCGGCGCGATGGCATTCTGCGACCGCATCGGCCACTTCCGGGCGCAGCGGGTCGGCAAGCCCCACCAGACCAACGAATTCGAAATCAAAATCATGCTGGATGTCGGGCCAGCTTTTGTCGACGCTGTATTTTGCCTTGGCCACACCCAGCACGCGCAAGCCCTGGTCAGCCATGAGCTCTGCATCCTGATTCAGGCGTTGCCTTGCTTCCCCGGTCAGATGGCAAAGATCGGCAATCGCTTCCGGCGCGCCCTTGGTGGCGACGACATCATTTTTGCCCGAATCGTTGCGCCACAGATGCGACATGGCAAAAAGTTCCGGTGAAAGTTCGTATTCCCGAGCCAACGCCCAATCGGGATGCAAGTGTTCCGTGTTGGCCAGATATTCGCGGGCAAAGCCGTGGAATGCGAGTTCCATCGGATCGTGTGGATCAATCTCGCTGGCCAGTACCGCATACTCAAGCAACTCGTGATAGGCCTCGGGCAGTCCGTTGTGGGCGAGGTCGGCAGTTTTCAGCAGCTGTCCGGCGACGGATAGAGCGGTCAAATTCATCCGGTTCTGGGTCAAAGTCCCGGTCTTGTCCACGCACAGCACCGTCGTTTCGCCCAGCGTTTCGATGGCATTCAGGCGACGTGTCAGCACACGCTGACCGGCGATGCGGCGCGCACCCAGGGCAAGAAAAACGATCATGATGACCGGGAACTCCTGCGGCAGAATGCCCATTGCCAGTGTGATGCCGGCAAGCAAACCGTCCAGCCAACCGCCGCGCAGCATCCAGTAAAGCAGGGCCAGGGTGAGGCACAAGCCGATTCCGATCAGTGCGAGGCGTTTGGTCAGCAGGCCGATTTCGTCACGTAGCGGTGACGATTCGATGGCGATGCTTTGCAGCGATTTGCCGATGCGTCCCAGTTCGGTCTGGCCGCCCACTGCGGTGATATGAACCAGTCCCTGCCCGCGCACGATCAGGGTACCGGCGAAAACCTGGTTGCCGTCGGCGAACTTGACCACCGCTTCGGATTCGCCTGTCAGCAAAGATTCGTCGGCAGCCAGTTCATGCGCCTGCAGCACGGTGCCATCCGCGGGAACGCGATCGCCTTCGACCAGGATCGCAATGTCTTCGCGCACCACCTCGCGCCCGGCGATACGCGTCGGCACACCGTCCCGGATCACCAGGGCCCGCGGGCTGGAGAGATCGCGCAAAGCTTCTAGGGCGCTCTCGGTGCGCCGTTCCTGCAGGATGGTAACGACCATGATGATCACGACGAAACCCACCAGTATCAGGGCTTCACGCGCATCGCCGAGTGCAAGATAGATGGCGCCGGCACCCAGCAGCAGCAGGAACATCGGCTCGCGCACGACTTCGCCAGCAATGGCAAACAAGGTGCGTCGCTGGTCCGTACTGAGTTCGTTCGGTCCCTCGGCGTCCAAACGGTCTGCCGCATCTTGGTGACTCAGGCCCGGCGGAAATGCAGTTGTCATGACAGATCAAAAGCCTCGAATTTTGTGCAAACTAAGGTGACCAACTATAGCAAACTGGTACACATAATCGTTTATTTGAAGCTCTGCTTGGCAAGTAGTTCTGCAGTTTGACGAAGCGTATACTGAGCGTCATCACAAAATTTGGGGAAGAACATGCTTCGCAAATCGATATTCGTCGTGCTGGCAATTTGTTTTGGAAACATCGCGGCGGCTGGGGCGCAGACTATTCCCGAACCTCAGCGCGGTGAACTGTTGTATTCGAACCATTGCATCGCCTGTCACAGCACCCAGATTCATTGGCGCGACAAGAAGCTGGCCAAGGACTACCAAAGCCTCCTCGCCGAAGTTGGACGCTGGCAGAGGTTGGGCGGGCTGGGATGGAACGATGAAGACATATCGGCGGTTGCGCGATATCTGAACACGCTTTACTACCATTATCCGGCGCCGTAAATACTTCATCACAATTCAGGAACGCAACGATGCGAATACTTCACACGATGATCCGGACCGGAGACCTTGATCGCTCCATCGATTTCTATACCAAAGTGCTGGGCATGAAACTGCTGCGGCGGCATGAGTATCCCGATGGGAAATTTACCTTGGCCTTCCTCGGCTATGGCGACGAGAGCGAACAATCGGCGATCGAGCTGACCTACAACTGGGGTGTCGATCACTACGACCTGGGCACAGGTTACGGCCATATCGCCCTCGAGGTCGATGATGTCTATACCGCCTGTGACGAGATCAAGAGACTGGGCGGGAAGATGGTGCGCGAAGCTGGTCCGATGAATGGCGGGACGAGGATCATCGCGTTCGTGAAGGACCCCGACGGCTACATGATCGAGCTTATCGGCAAGAAAGACTGAGCTGCCAGCTCAGGACAGGGTAGCGACGAAGTCGCCTTCAAATTCGCCAACCTTTTGCCCATTGCATTTCAAAACCGACGGAATGTTGATGCGGGCGCGCTTGTATTTCAGCAACATGGCAACAAATCGTTGCCATTTTTCCGGCGCAGGTGCAACGGCTTCGGCAGTGAACTCCCCCGTGATGGGTTGTTCGTAACTCATGCTGCTCTTCTGGACCACGAGGTCTGCATCGATGCTCGCATCTGCCAAAGAGACATGAAGCAACCCCCAGGCTGAAAGAACGGCAACTGCAGATGCGCTGCCGCCGAAAACCGTGCCATGATGGTTGGTGTTGGGTGCCAGCGGCGCAGTCAGGCGTACGACTTGCGGTGTGGCTGCCTGGACCGTTACAGCCATCGCGCCGGAAAGCGGTATATGGCTGTGGAAATATTCCTGCAGTGCATGCGGTGTCATTGCGGGAATGCTGGCATACAATAAATCTCTTTCATGATCTGTTAACCGGTGAGACGCATGTAAAGTTGCGTTGAATGAAGTCTAGCGAAAAAAGGAACACGCTATATTGGTTTGAATAACCCTGTTAAAGTCTGCTGCAACAGCCATGGTTGTATAGGCTTGTGCAGGGTTTTCAGATTCGCCTTGCTTGCTTCTTGTATCGCGTGTTGGCTGGTATCGCCAGTAATCAGCAGGGCAGGAATATCACTCCCAAAATGTATTCTGAGGTTTTGGATTACGTCAATTCCGTTGTTGCTACCTGCCAGACCGAAATCGGAAATCACCATATCGATTGCCTTATTCTGATGGTGTATCTGCTCCCGTACATCATCTTCGGATTCCCCGGAAATTACTTTGCAACCCCAGTTTTCCAGAAGGGAATGTATCCCTTTCCTGATTAGCGCCTCATTTTCGATTACAACAATAAGTCGATCTTGCAGGTCAAAATTTGACAATGCAGATTTTTCGATTGGATTTATTGAGTTTTTAGTTATTTCATTGCCCAATGGCAAAGAAATTGTAAAACAAGATCCATGCCCTAACTTGGAGCTGACCGTAACCGTTGCGTTCAGCAGCTTTGCAGCCCGATCAACAATGGCGAGGCCGAGTCCAAGCCCGCGTTGGCGATCCCTTTCCTTATTGTCTACCTGGAAGAATTCGCCAAAGATCGCCCGCAGGTATTTTTCCTGAATTCCAATGCCAGTATCCCAGATCGCTATCGCCAAACGATTTTGCCGACGACGACACCCTACGAGGACCTTGCCAGTATGGGTATAGCGCAGCGCATTGGAAATCAAATTGCGTAGAATTTGTCCCAGCAACCAAGGATCGGTTTCAAGGCAATTGGAAGTCTTCACAATACGCAGACGAATTCCCTTTTGTTTAGCCAATGGCATAAATTCACTTCGTATTTCATCAAGCAAATTCTCCAGATTAACCACCTGTGGCTCGCACTTGACTGTATTCGAATCAAGTTTGGAAATATCCAGCAATGAATCCAGCAGATTACTGATTGATTTTACAGCTTGCTGTGATCGGGAGAAGTAGTGCTCCCCCTTTTCAGTCAAGATTATTTCGGGACGGATCAGTTCCTGAAAAATCATCAATGCCTGTATGGGTTGGCGCAAGTCATGGCTTGCCGCTGCGAGAAACCTGGCTTTCGCCCAGCCAGCCTCTTCGGCGATTTTATATTGTTCCGCTAATTTGTTCGCCAGAATTTCATTGTCGAAACGCAATTTCAACGAATCGATAAATGAATAGTGATGTTTTGTTGCCTGCCAGAGAATCACGGTGATAAAAACAGTCAGCATTACGCCGAGAATTAGGTGCAATCGGTCCTGTACGGTGTAGAACCAGAGCGTCAATGGAGTAAGCGAAGTGACGATGAATGCTCTGGAAGGAGCTGGGTAGGAAAAACCCTCCAACGTCGAAGCGGCAGCGGCAACGGATGTTACTGCTGCGATAAACACTTGGAATGGCACGGATACATATGTGCTCATGATTGTGTTCGTAAAGCCCCAGCCTGTACCCGCAACTGCGACTAAGAAAACTTGACCGGCTTCCCACTGTTCCGGCGATTTGGACGTTGAATTCCGGCCATATTGCCAAATCAAATATGCACGTGCGCCGGTCGCGGCATAGACAATTACCAACCCGGTAAGCCATGACCATGTGGGAACATATTCAACCACTACCCAAATGATCAGCGTGAAAACGACAGCGCCTGCCAGATTTTGATCGTTTGAATCCTTGAAAAAAGCCTTGATTTTTTCTGCGGCAACCGCTTTGTCGGTTTCAGTCTGCAACAGCTTAGTTGTCATGAATGCGCTCATCCGACTTTCGCGTCCTGCTATGCCGACCAATGGAGTGTTCGACTTGGGCAAGCAAGTAGACCGCCTCAGCTCGGGAATGTACGCCTAATAAAGGGAAAATATTACCCAAATGTGTCTTGACAGTGCCATCGCTAATTTTCAATTTCTTGGCTATGGAACAATTACTCAATCCATATACCAGCAAGCGCAATATCTCGAGTTGTCGAGGTGATAGCCGTTCAATCGCGGAGGTCACACTGTCAGTATCCCCGTGAAACGGGAGACTTCCTCTTTTCAAACCACTCAAGCGTTCTTTGACGCCCATTTGCGGAAGATACACTTCGCCAGCCAGAGAACGGGTCAAGGCTGCGGAAAAATCGGAGAAAGTAAGTGATTTCGGGATGAATCCCATAGCGCCAGCTTCAATGGAACTTCGTATCAAGCGTGGATCCACTTCACCGGAAAGCACAACAATGGGTATCTCCGGAAACATCTGGATCGTTTTGGTAGTCACCTGACTGACTTCCATTTCATTAAGTTTCAGGTCCAGCAGTACAAAATCAAAGCTTTGTTTGTTGTTCGATACCAGCTTTTGCGCTTCAGCCAGCGACGCCGCTTCCAGAAGCGTTGCCTCTGGATTGTCACGTGCAATTAGCGAAACCAGACCTTCTCTAAACAAGGCGTGATCATCAATGATAAGTAATCGCATGGCTGGTTATTTACAAGCTCTTTTTGTTAGTAACCTGACGCAAAACGCAAAATAAGAAATTCTACATTATGCGTAATGTACATGAAGATTCTGAATTGGCATACGGCATTCGCAGTACTCCAAACGCCGTATTTTGCAAACCTAATTGGTTGGGTAGCATCGTGTCAAATCAGGCTAAACATTGGCCTTTCAATAAACATGGTCTTTGCAAAAGGTTTTTAAAAATGAAGAAAAAACTGCTAAATATAAATCCAAGTCAAGCCACTGTGGTCGTGGCTATGTCCTGCCTCTCTCTAATCGCTTATGCCGATGACAGCACATACGATCCCCGTGCCGTCGCAATGGGTGGTACAGGGGTAACCACTTCCAATACGCGCAATGCGGCTTTTCAGAATCCGGCGATGTTGGCGTCGACGCCGCGCGATTCCGTGGCGTTTGAATTTCCCATCATTTCACTACGGCTTCAGGATGAGAACAATCTTCATTCGGACGTGAGTACGCTCAAAAGCAACACCAATGCGTTGAGTTCCGCCATCAATGCCTTCCAGGCCAATCCTTCTCAAATCACTGCAGCTACGGCAGCTTCGGCGATCACCAATTTCAACAACTCGTTGGCACAAGCTAGTAATAAGTCATTAATGGGCGATATTTTTGCGGGAGCCATGCTCGGGATTCCAGGCAAAAATTTTGCGTTTTCCTTGTTTGTCGATGAACGGGTAGAAGCGGGCGCACTCTTTGCATATGCGACGGCAGACCAGGCAACCCTTTCCAATATATCGTTAGCGCTGAACAGCTGCGCCGCCAACCAGGCAGCCTGCGCTTCCGCAGCCACCACGGTGAATGGGCTTGCCCCGAATGGCACAGTGAATAATCTGCAATCGCAACTATTGGTTCGCGGAGTGAGATTTAAAGACGTCGGAATAACCGCTGCGCATCATTTTGACTTTCTCGGCGGGATTGATATGGGCGTCACGCCTAAAGTCTCGCAACTGACAACCTATGACTATGCTGTCAACGCACAGTCTACGAGCTTGTCCTTGAATCAGGGCGAGAAAGGATACAGTTCCTACAATATGGATGTTGGTGTTTCAAAAACATTCAAGGCTGCAGATATGTTCAAGACCTCAGACAAAAATGAAGTCAAGGTTGGAATGGTGGTTAAAAACATGATGTCCAGAAGCTTTACGACGATTCTCGGAAATACCATCACTGTTAAACCTCAGGCCACCGTCGGTGCAAGTTACCTGACCGACCTGACCACTACCGGAATTGATCTTGATGTCATCACTAACCAGCCGGTTGTGAGCGGATTCAGCAAGGAGTCGCAGTATCTGCGGTTTGGCGCGGAGTTCGATGCCTGGCGTTGGGCGCAACTACGTGTTGGTTACCGCCATGACTTGAAAGGCAACTATCCGAACCTGCCTTCCGTGGGCCTTGGCTTATCTCCCTTTGGATTGCACGTTGACCTTTCCGTGGCCTATGCGAGTCAGCAAGAAGCAGTCTTGAGTATGCAAACTGGGTTGAATTTCTAACAAGCATTTCGTCATAGTTGACAGAAGGGCAGGTAACGAACATGAAACTAAAAATTTCACATTGGACAAAGACACCGATGGTAATGGCTATCTTGCCGGTACTTCTTGTGGCATGCGGAGGAGCGGGAAGTTCAAGTTCCACCTCTACCACATCACCAAAAGCTTCAGGTATTACTTTATCCGGCGTCGTTGCGTCCGGCTATCCTGTAATCAACGGCGGAGGGTATGTCCTGGATGCATCAACGGGAAACACGATTCCGTTTACCACGAATTCAAGTGGAAATTACAGTGTCAGCGCAACAGGGCAAGGCCCCTTCTTGCTTCACGTCATTGGGGTAAATTCAGGCGGATCGCCCGTCAATATGTATTCTTTGGCAACAACGAGTAATGCCAATTCAACTACCAACATCACTCCTCTCACGGATATTGTGCTGGGCTATTCATCAGGGGTAAGCACACAATCTCTTGAAAGTGCATGTACCGGTAATATTTCCGCATGCCCCGCGCTACTAAACACAATTTACGGGAAATTATCAGCAGCCAATACAACTTTCGTGGCTGCGGTACCAGCGGGTTTAACGTTCCCAAGTGGTTACAATGTTTTTACAACACCATTTACAGCCAATCATTCTGGTGTGGATCTTGTGATGGACCAGATTATTGTGACTCCGGCGGGATCAGGAGCAAGCAGCTATATAGTCTCATCCATATCCGCCCCGACAACACCGGTGATGACTGTCCCGACTACCGGTACCGTCGGTACGCAATCGACGACCTCCATTACTACGGGAACCATTAGTACGGCTCGGGCGGCTCAAGCCGCAAATCTTTCGACCGTCCTTACCACCCCCACAGAAGTGCCCCAAGTATTTGCCACCCTGCAAAGCGCGTTAAATCAGGCTACATACCCGCTTCTTGTGTCGACTCTGACGCCGCTAATTGATCCAACCTTTTTGGATAACGGTCAGAGTGGCGCTACATACCTGACCCAAAGTGGACTTGGTAACGAATTACCGTTAGGCGAGACGGTTACGGGCGGTGCGATTGCACCCTATTCTAGCGCTCCCTTTACCGGAGCCACACCTGCACCCAATGCGACTTTTGATGCAGGCAACTGTGTTACCTCTGTCTGGGTGCATATCGCTAACCACGGCGTCAATTTAGGGTCCGGGATGCAGGCCGGAACAATCAAGCTTATTGATACTGGATATAACCCCACGACATGTTTGGGAGGAACCTGGACAATTGCCGGTAACCAAAGGAATTACAAGTCCATTGTAGTTGCGGAAAGCTGGAGTGGGGGAGCTGTCAGTAAGTCGGGCTTTCATATGCGTATAGACAATACCAGTACCGCTGCCTCAAGCAGACAACCAAATCCATATACCGCAGCCGTAATTAGCGGACCTGGCTTGGTTGCTTATGGCAGTGGTGCACCAATTTCGGTGACTTTATTGCCTGGAGACCCGCACATCCGTGCACAAGTTTATATCCAAGATCCTTACTATGCTGCATCCACCGCAAACCCATATTATGCTGCGGATGGTTCTACCGGGATCACGGGGGACTTTCTCTTGTTATCTTGTGCCTGGATCGCGAGCCATCCTACTCGCTGGGGAGCGGCAACACCAACCACTCCTTGTTTCAATGCAAATATGGTCGCAGGAAGTGACTACACAGTCAGTTTCTATAATGGTGCCACCCTCGTTGAGACGCATATGGAGCGGCTTCAATCTACTCCACCTGCGAGCGTTCCTGCAAATTGGTTTGCAACGATTACGGGCGTCTCTCCCGCTGGTTCGACTTCCCCAACAAGCGTGACAGTGAATTGGACAAAGCCAACCGGATCATATTCAAACGAAGTGATACTGAACATGAATGATGCGAGTGGCACAACGGTCAACAACACTTATTACGGTCCTAACATCAATGACGTGACTGCTACTGTGACGATGGGTACCTACTGGGGCGGGGGTATTCCAGGGGCGAATACTAACTATGCGTTTGTACAGACGATTTATAACAATATGTCACTGATTTCAGTTGCTGCATTTTAATTGAAATCGATGTCTTGAATCCGAGGAGGCTTGGCTTCCTCGGGTGATGCGTCTAAAAAGGATATGCCAATGTTAACAAATGCCCCGGTCCGTACTATTTTTGTCGGGCTATTTTTGGTCGCTAATGCGGCGCTTGCGGACGATACAAAATCAGACGGTTTGTCCGATAAAGGATTTTCGTTTTTCGTCGGACTGGCCGGCTCATCAGTGCGCTATCAGGAAAATACAGGCGCCATAAAATCCAAAGCCCAGACTAACAACCTGATAATAAATAGTGGCGCGCTTTACGCAATAGACCATGATTATCTGCTCTCCATTGAAAATCAATCTACGTTTTATCCCGGTAATGCAACCGAATCGTGGAACGCCACCAGTCCGTTCAGCGCAGGTGGGTATTCAT
>VFSW01007260.1_pt1 | contig 16110 bp, 16 predicted proteins | sample 5358111 | NCBI WGS metagenome assembly VFSW01 (sample SAMN11554181, study PRJNA540505) | mine drainage metagenome | isolation source: sediment from site ElyBrook_90M | place: USA: Ely Copper Mine, Vershire, VT | collected 2017 | reverse complement strand
CGCCCACCATCCTACTGGATAATCAAATGAGAAACGATCCTTTTTCCGCATCCTGTTAGACGGACCGGATGAATCGAGAGGGGAGCTAAATGATCAGTGGGAAAAGTATCGGGGCGGCGCTGTTCGTTTCCATTCTGGGTTTCGCGGCCTGTGGCCTTTTCGATGCGGCCTCGGCGGCAGCTTCAGCCGGCGGCAAAGGCGCCTGCGATGCGGCGGTAAACTATGTAAGACTAATCAACGCAGGCGACTATGGTTCCATCGGAAAACTGTTCGCCGCCGATGCTGTCTACATGGGACCGGATGGCAAAACGCGCCACGGCTCGCAGGAGATCGGCGACTTCTACAGCGAGTTTCTTGGAATCTATCGTCCCCAGGTGAAGGCCGCCAGTTACATTGAACAGGGCAGTGAATGCCTGATGGAACTGGATAGCAAGAACAAGAAATCGGGTAAATATGTTTTAACCGCCATTGACCATTTCACCATCGATCCCGAAGGTAAGATCTCGAAGTTCATTGTATATGTGCGTCCCGGGTCATCGTCGCAACAGGAACTGAACGCGGCCCTGGCGAAGATGCACTGATTCAGGCGGCCGTTCCACGCGAGGCGGTTTTGGCCTTGGGACGCGATACAAACCGATAGTCGAGGTGAGCGGCCACTTTGCCGTGCTGGTTGGTAAGCGTCGAGCGAAAGACGATGAACAGCATCGAACCGGAACGGCCGGTCTTTTCGTAGGTATCGGTGACTTGCGATGCGATCGTGATCGTGTCGCCCGGCCGGATCGGGAGAACGAAGTCGACATCGATGCCGGCCAGGAGCCTTCGGACTTTCGATTGCGGGAGTTGCTGGAGGACATTCTCCGCGGCGCCAAAGCTTCCGGCAAGCGAAGGAGGCGCGACGAGTCCGCCATTCGGACCCTGAGCGGCAGCCTGCGGATCAGTGTAGAGCGGATTGGTTTCGCCAATCGCGGCGCAGAAGGCCGCGATCATCTCGGAAGTCACATGGACTGACTTTTCGTCGCGGATGACCCGATCACCGAATGAAGTATCCATTTTTGCCATTCTTTAACTCTGGATTATTTCCGCATCGATCAGCCGAGTATCGATGGAATAACCTTCCGCGTCCATCCGGTCGCCAGATCGTAAGCATGCGCAAGTTGCAGACAGGCAAGCTCGGAGTTATTGGGAGCCACGATCTGAAACCCCATTGGCAGACCGTGCTGATTGAATCCCGCGGGCGCAGCAAGCGCGGGGCATCCGGACATGGTCACGGGAATAGCTACCTCCATCCAGCGATGATAAGTATCCATTTTCACACCGTCTATCTCTTTCGGCCAATGCGTTGAAGTGTCGAAAGGGAAGACCTGCGCCGACGGGATGATGAGGTAGTCGTAGTTTTCGAAGAACCGGCGCACGGCCTGATACCATTCACTGCGTACCGCGCATGCGTCGGAGAGGTCGTAAGCGCGAAGCTTGAGGCCGTTCTCGATCTCCCATTGTACTTCGGGTTTCATCAGCGAACGCGCGGCCGGATCGAGATAGAGAGCTTTGAGCCGCGCGCCCACCTGCCATGCCCTGATCTTAAGCCAACTCTCCCAGATTTTATCAGGGTAGAAATCGGGGACCGCATCCTCGACGACACATCCGATCTGCTCGAACGCCGAGAGCGCCTTGCGGCACAATTCGAGCACGCCGGGCTCGAAGGGCAGATACCCGTTGAAATCGCCGACCCATGCGATCCGGGCGCCGGTGAAATCGCGTTCGAGCGACGACGCGAACATGGCCGGATCCTGCGTATTCGAAAGCGGCGCGCGCGCGTCGTACCCCGCCAGCACCGCTAAGAACATCGCAAGGTCGCCGACCGTGCGAGCCATCGGGCCGGCCACGCTGAGCGACGGCATAAAGGCGTCGGGCGAATCGATCGGAACCCGGCCGAAAGAGGTCCTGAAGCCGAAGACATTGCTGAACGCGGCGGGATTGCGCAGCGAACCTGCGTGATCGCTGCCGTCGGCGACGGGTAGCATCCGCAGCGCGAGCGATACCGCCGCACCGCCGCTGCTTCCGCCAGGCGTCTTCGATTGATCGAACGCGTTGAGGGTCGGGCCGAAGACGGGATTGTAGGTTTGCGAGCCGAGTCCGAACTCCGGCACGTTGGTCTTGCCGATAATAACCGCGCCCGCATGCTTGATTCGTTCCACCAGGATCGAGTCGCTGGAGGGCACGAAGTTCCGGAGCAGCGGCGAGCCCATCGTGGTCCGGATGCCGGCGGTCGCCTCCAAGTCCTTGATAGCGTGGGGAAAGCCATGCATCCAGCCGAGATATTCGCCGCGCGAAAGCTGCTCGTCCCGATTGTGCGCCTGCTTCATCAGAAGACTGCGATCCTGAAGCGACACAATCGCGTTGACGCGCGGGTTGAGCCGCTCGATGTGATCGAGATACGCGGACATCACTTCGGCGCACGAGACCCGCTTCGATCTGATCGCGGCCGAGAGCGCAACCGCATCGAGCGCTACGAGTTCAGAGAGCATGCATCGACTCGAAGGGACAGGATAGCGGCGGCGCAACGTGCGGAGCGGCGCCGATCCGACCCTCTGACGACTGCGCCGCCTATGCCCATCCCTTCTCGTAGGGCGCGGTCATCCGGCCGATCGCACGCAGATGCTTGAACTTCCACTCGCCGTTGAGCTTCACGTAATCGTCCTCGTAACGCGCCGCGAGCCACATCGCGCGATTACCCTTGCGGAAAGTGAAGGGGCCGAGGAAGTACCATGTGGCCTTTGCCTTATCGCCGTCGACCTCGATAATCGGGTTCATCACGTTGTGCTGCGAGAAACTGATGCGCTCCTTGAAGCCCTCGAAGAGCTTGCGGATCGCCGCGTGCCCGTGATGTTTGCCGATACCGTCCATGCCCTCCCAGATGCCGTCTTCGGCGAACAGAGTGGTGATTTTGTCCGGGTTGTGATCATCGTCGCAGACGGCGCAATAGCGCGCCTTGAGCTTCTTGATGGCTTCGATATCTTCGAGGACCGTGATGCGCTTCTGGAGTTCGGAAGTTTCCATCGTTTTTCCTCCCATCGCAATTTCGCGGATGCGCAGGCGCAGCCTGTAGAGCGAGTTCTAGCAACGCGATCGCGATTGTAAAAGGGGCGCGGAACGAATCGGACAGAAACGGTGCCAGCAATGAAAGTTTCGCCGCAGGAGGACTGGCGCCCCTGCAGCATCCTGTCGGGCCACGAATCGATTACGGGCGAAGCAATTATGGCCGCTTCTGTGCCACCCCTTTCAGTCTGCCCCGCATGATCACGTGATACTCGCGGACCTGAAAACCTTTGAGCGCGTCGAGCTTCGACACCGCCAGCGACTCCCAGGGAAGGTCGTAGATGCGGCCGCTCCGCTCATCGATAAAGTGATGATGGTTGCCGACGTTCGCGTCAAATACCGCAGTCCCGCCGGTAAACACGAACTGGCGCAGCAATCTTTTTTTGACCAGCAGGTTCAGAGTGTTGTAGACGGTGGCCCTGGAGATCATCGCAAAACTCTTTCTGACCCGAGACCAGACTTTGTCGGCAGTCGGATGTTCATCGGTCGCTAGCACAAACTCGGCCACCGCCACTCTCTGAGCCGAAGGCTGTATGCCGCGCTCCCGGAGCATCGCTATCGCATCAATCATCACGCGATTTGGATTATGTCTAATACTTGAGGAAGTCAACAGATCACGAATCGCCTCCGGAGCGGGGGCCATCCCTGGGTCAGGCGCGCCGCCGGATAGCGCCGGCCGGACCGAGTGCGCCGACCTGGGCCTCGAGCTGCGCGCGAAGCCGCGAACAAACCATCTCGCACAGCGCGAAGACCATCTGATCGGCGATCGAATAGTACGCGGTAGCGCCCTGCTGTCTGCGCCGGACCAGTCCCGCATCCTGCAGGACCTTGAGGTGCTTGCTGATATTGGGCTGGGTCGAGCCCACCGTCGCGGTAAGCACGGACACACTCCCCTCGCCGCGTTCGAGCGTGCGCAGAATGCGCAGCCGGATCGGTTCGCCTATGGCACGGAAGCGCGCAGCCACCAATTCCAGCGCCGCATCGCTCAGCTCGATCTGCGGAGCCTTCCGGCTGCGCTTGCGGGCGGATAATGCCGCAGGTCTTGAATCCATCACCACATAGTCATATGTGCATGTCAGCTGGAACTCAAGCCGGGGGCGGTCGCGGATGCAGAACTTCACTCCATTGTCGTCGTTGATCGGCGGAATAATAATCGGCCTCGCCGCTTCAATTCTGTTGCTCTTCAATGGCAAGATTGCGGGAATCAGCGGTATCTTCGCCGGCGTGATGCATCCGGCAGGAACCGACACCGGATGGCGGGTGTCGTTTATCATGGGCATGCTGAGCGGCGGCCTGATGCTCCGACTCTGGTATCCGCGGGCGTTCGACTTCGGCGGCCTCAGATCGATCGGGACGCTTGCGATCGCAGGCCTGCTGGTCGGCTTCGGCACCCGGCTCGGCAACGGATGCACCAGCGGTCATGGCGTCTGCGGCGTCAGCCGCCTGTCGATCCAATCGGCCGTGGCGACGATTACATTTATCGCCTCTGGCGCGGCAATCGTTTTTGTCATTAACCATATGCTCGGAGGCTCGGTATGAAGCGCCTCGGAATCTCCTTTCTCGCGGGATTGTTGTTCGCGATCGGGCTGGGGGTTTCCGGAATGACCCGTCCGGCCAAAGTAATCGGCTTTTTGGATTTTGCCGGCAATTGGGATCCCAGCCTTGCGCTGGTGATGATCGGCGCGATGGCGATTTACTTCGTTGCCTGGCGCATCCGCCTGAGAAGATCGGCGCCGATTCTGGCGGCGAGTTTTTCTGTTCCGGAACGAAAGAGCGTGGACGCTGCATTGGTCGCAGGCGCGCGCATTTTCGGGGTCGGATGGGGGCTGAGCGGGTTTTGTCCCGGTCCCGCGATTACCTCACTTGCATCCGGCAGTTTCCCGGTGCTGGTATTCACGGTGGCAATGGCGCTCGGAGTTTATCTTCACGGTGCTATCCAAAAGCTGCGCTTGACGGCCAGCCGCCCGGTATCCATGCCCGGGTATGCCGACTCCCGACGCCCGCTGCACTTTGATTGCAAGATCGCGGAGACGGCGAAATGGCTGCTCGGGATCGGTTGGAGAGCGCTCAAGGTGATGACTGACTATCGGAGTGATGCTCGAGAAGATTGGCTGAGCGGACGCGATAAAACGGCGGCCTCATGCCGCGCCGTTGTGACCGAGAGAGGTATTCAAGCTTGCGCTACGGTTTCGTAATCGACCAAAACCGCTGTATCGGATGCCATGCGTGCACGGTCGCCTGCAAAGAGGAGCACTCGGTTCCGGTGGGCGTTTTTCGCACCTGGGTGAAATATATCGAAAAAGGCGAATTCCCTGACGCGAGCAGGCACTTCGGGGTGATGCGATGTAATCATTGTGACGCCGCGCCGTGCGTGGACATTTGCCCGACCAGCGCGCTCTTTTATCGCCCCGACAGGATCGTGGACTTCGACAACAGCCGCTGTATCGGATGCAAGTCGTGCATGCAGGCCTGCCCTTACGACGCGCTCTATATCGACCCGAATAGCAACACGGCCGCAAAGTGCAACTTCTGCGCGCATCGGATCGAAATGGAACTGGAACCCGCGTGCGTGATCGTCTGTCCAACGCAAGCGATAATCGCAGGCGACCTGGACGATCCCGCGAGCTCGGTGAGCCGGATCGTCGCGACGCAGAAAGTCGCGGCGCGAAAGCCGCAAAAGGGAACCCAGCCCAAACTCTTTTATGCCGGTATCGAGGGAGATTTCCTGCAGCCGTCCATGATGGAGCAGGAGGAAAGCCAACTGTGGGCGGAGCGCTCGCCGGCGTCCAACCCGTATTCGATTGAGCCGCGCCGTCCCGGACCAGAGCGCAACGGCAAAGCGCGCACTCCCGGAACGGCGCGGGTGGTCTACGACGTCGCGCACAAGCAGCCGTGGGGCGCGATTCCCGCCTTCTACCTGTGGACCAAATCGATCGCGGCGGGCGCGCTGATCGTCGCGGCGATGCTGTGGAGCGTGTCGCACGACGCCGGAGCGCGCGGCGCGCAAGCGTTTCTTAACCTCGCGGCGCCTGCCGTGGCGATCGCTTTTCTCGGCCTCACGGTGCTTCTGCTGATTGCCGACCTGCATCGCCCTGATCGCTTCTACTTCATACTCACCAAGCCGAACTGGCGCTCATGGCTGGTGCGCGGGACATGGGTGCTCGCCGCGTACGGGATGCTATCGGTGGCGTGGATCGGATTTGGCCTTTTCCGCGCTTCGATACCGCCCTGGCTTTTCTGGATCGCGGCCGTGGCCGGCGCCGGCTCCGCATGCTATTCGGCATTCCTTTTCGCGCAGGCCAAGGGACGCGACCTTTGGCAGAGCCCGCTTTTTCTCTGGCACCTGCTCGCGCAAGCGATCTTGGCGGGCGCGGCGATACTCATTATCCTCGCAGCCGCGGCGGCGATCTTGCACATCGCCGGCCTTGCGGGCGAAGGGCTTCGACAGGTTCAAGCGCTCGACCGGATTTTGATTGCGAGCCTCGCGCTAAGCGCGCTGATGGTGCTAGGCGAGGTCTCCCTGCCGCCCTTCAGCGAGGACGTGCATCGCGCCACGCGCCTCCTGATCTCGGGCGCCCTGTCGCGCGCCTTCTGGCTCGGCTTCATCGTCGCGGGAACCGCGCTTCCGATAATCGCACTCTGGCTGGCTCTCGATCGTCGCGGACCCGGCCTGATACTCAGTCTTGGCGCGGCCGTTCTCGCGCTGGGCGGGCTGTTGATATTCGAAACGCTCTGGATAGTCGCGGGCCAGGCGCCCGCGCTCAGTTGAGGTGGACCACGTGAACCCGGACCCACAACCGCTTAATCCCGCCGCCCTTGATCTCGAAGCACCCGCGGGAGGCTTGCACAGCTATCCGCCCGCCGAGCGATGGGACGACTGGACCGAGTACGACCCTGCACACTGGCCTCGCAAAGTTGACAAACACTACTCGTTGATTCCCACGATATGCTTCAACTGCGAGGCGGGATGCGGTCTGCTTGCCTACATCGACAAGGAAACCACGCGCATCCGCAAGTTCGAGGGCAATCCGCTCCATCCCGGGAGCCGCGGCCGCAACTGCGCCAAGGGTCCAGCTACCCTGAATCAGGTCAACGACACTGAGCGGATCCGCTATCCGATGCGCCGTGTGGGCAAACGCGGCGACGGCAAATGGGAGCGCATAACCTGGGACGACGCGCTCGACGATCTTGCCGGACGAATCCGCAAGGCGCTGCTGGAAGGGCGGCACAACGAGATCGTTTATCACGTCGGCCGTCCGGGTCATGAGTTGATTTACAATCAACGCATACTTCATTCATGGGGTATCGACGGACACAATAGCCATACCAACATATGCTCGGCGGGCGCGCGCACCGGCTACGCATTCTGGCATGGGATCGATCGCCCTTCCCCGGATTACGCCAACGCGCGCTTTATCCTGTTGCTCAGCTCGCATCTGGAGGCCGGCCATTACTTCAATCCTCATGCGCAGCGCATAATCGACGGCAAAATGCGCGGCGCGAAGCTATGCGTAATCGATACGCGGCTTTCGAATACCGCCTCCAAGAGCGACTACTGGCTGTCGACGTGGCCGGGCAGTGAAGCGGCGGTGCTGCTCGCGATGGCGGTGGTGATTCTCCGCGAGGATTTATATGATCGCGCCTTCGTGCGTCGCTGGGTCAACTGGGAAGAGTATCTGCGCGAGGAGCATCCCGGGAAGTCCTGCGATTTCGACACCTTTATCGCCGTCCTGAAACAGGTTTACGCCCAGTACACACCCGAGTTTGCCGCGCGTGAATCGGGCGCCGACGCCGCTACGATCGTGGCGGTCGCACGCGAGATTGGACGCGCGGGCAGCGCGTTTTCGGCGCACGTATGGCGCAATGCGGCGGCGGGAAATCTCGGCGGATGGCAGGTCGCGCGCGCGCTTCAGTTTCTCGCCGTGCTGGTCGGCGCCATCGGCGCCGAGGGCGGCACCGCGCCCGCCGCGCAGCACAAATTCATTCCGGCGCCGCCGATGATGCCTCCTGCGCCTAACGTCTGGAATGAACTGATGTGGCCGCGCGAGTTTCCGCTCGCATTTTTTGAAATGAGCTTTCTCCTGCCGCACTTTATGAAGCAAGGACGCGGCAAGCTCGCAGCCTACTTCACACGCGCGTACAATCCCGTCTGGACCAATCCTGACGGCATGAGCTGGATCGAGGCGCTCTCGGACGAGAAACTGGTCGAACGCCACGCGTGCCTTACTCCAATCTGGAGCGAGACGGCGCTCTTTGCCGACTATGTATTGCCGATGGGCCTCGCGTCCGAGCGCCACGACCTGATGAGCCAGGAGACTCATAGCGCGCGCTGGATCGGTTTTCGGCAGCCGGTCCTGAGAGTGGCGCTCGAGCAACAGGGTAAGAAGTTCGACTCGACCTGGGAGGCGCATCGCGAGGCGGGCATTGGCGAGGTCTGGGAGGAAGATGAATTCTGGATCGAGCTTTCGTGGCGGATCGATCCCGATGGCGCTATGGGCATCAGGAAGTACTTCGAATCGCCGTATCGCGCTGGCGAGAAACTCACGGTTAGCGAATACTACCGGTGGATTTTCGAAACCAGCGTGCCGGGTTTGCCCGCCGCGGCCGCGAAGGAACGTCTCACTCCGCTCGAATACATGCGCCGTTACGGCGCCTTTCTGGTCGAAGACAATCCGGCCGGCCTTCATGAGCGGAACCTTCGCGAGAATGAGGTCAAAGACGCGACGATCGATGCAGCAACCGGGGTGATCTCACGCGACGGGACCACGCTCGGAGTTGAAGTCGACGGCATGGCGCGCACCGGATTTCCCACTCCCTCACGCAAGCTCGAGTTCTTCTCGAAAACGCTCAAGGACTGGCGATGGCCCGAGCAGGCAATTCCCACCTACGTGAAGAGCCACGTGCATCGGGACAATATTGACCTTGCCAAAGGTGAGATGCTGCTGCTTCCGACTTTTCGCATTCCAACCCTGATCCATACGCGGTCGGGCAACGCCAAATGGCTATATGAGATCTCGCATCGCAACCCGCTGTGGCTACATCCGAAGGACGCTGACAGATTCGGCGTGACCACCGATGATCTGCTCAAGATCAATACTGAGATTGGCTATTTCGTCGACAAAGTGTGGGTGACTGAGAGTATACGGCCTGGCGTGATCGCGTGCTCGCATCATATTGGGCGATGGCGGCTGCATGAAGATAATGGCGGCGAACGATGGTCGACCGCGCTGGTCGACCTGAAAGTGCTCGAAGCAGGCAAATGGATGATGCGCCAGATTCACGGCGTCAGTGCTTTCCCGAGCTCGGACCCGGATTCCGCGCGCGTATGGTGGAAGGACGCCGGTGTGCATCAGAACCTTACTTTTCCGGTTCAGCCCGATCCGATAAGCGGGGCGCATTGCTGGCATCAGAAGGTCCGCGCCGAGAAGCCCGCCGCCGGCGATCGCTACGGCGATATCGTGGTTGATACGCGTAAGTCGCACGAGGTGTTCAAGCGATGGCTTGAAATGACGCGGCCCGCGCCCGGGCCCGATAATCTGCGCCGTCCGCTGTGGCTCGCGCGGGCCTATCGGCCGTCTACCGACGCTTTTTATCTGCGCGATCCGCGATAACTGTCTGCGTGCGTTTTGATCGGGAAGAGACCGTCTGGAGGTGATACCACAATGATCTTCAGGGAACTCAACCGCGACAAGTGCAAGACCTATCTGATCGGTTGCGAAGCGACCGGCAAAGCCGCCCTGGTCGATCCGGTGCGGGAGCGGACTGATCGTTATGTCGCGATCCTTGCTTATCACCGGCTGACGCTGGAGTATCTAATCGATACTCACACTCACGCCGATCATCGTACCGGCACCTTCGAGCTTCGCGATCTGATTGGCGGGCGCGTCGTGATGCATCGTCGGGCGCCGGCGCCGCGGATCGATCTGCATGTGGAAGACGGCGACCATCTCGCTTTGGGCGAGATCCAACTGACGATCCTTTACACTCCCGGCCATACCCCTGACGCGATTAGCCTTCGTGTAGAGGATCGCGTGCTCACCGGCGACGTCCTGCTAATTGGCGGAACCGGGCGCGCGGATTTTGCCGGGGGCGACGCGGGAGCCGAATACGATAGCGTGACGCGCAAGCTCTTTACCTTGCCCGAAAATACACTGGTCTATCCCGCCCATGACTATCGTGGCCATACCAGTTCGACAATTGGCGTCGAGAAGCGCACCAATCCGCGGCTCGCGGGTCGGACACGGGCAGAATACGTCGATCTGATGAACAACCTCGGACTACCCCTGCCCGACAAGATTCAGGAAGCGCTGCAGCCCAATCAGTGCGCGATCGACGACGACGCGGTTAAGTTTCCCACGCTGCCGCAGCTCAACCAGGTGCGCCAGCTCGATTCCGCTGAAACGATGCGCCGCCTCTCGGGCTCGAATCCTCCGGTTATCCTCGACGTTCGCGAACCCGAGGAGTTCAACGGCGAGTTGGGCCATATTGGCGCCAGCCGGCTGATACCGCTGCGCGACCTGCCCTCGCGCGCCGCTGATCTCGACGCCATGAAGTCGCACGATATTGTGACGGTTTGCCGCTCCGGCGTCAGAAGCACCACCGCCGCCGCTATCCTGACCGGACTCGGCTTCGAGCATGTGTTCAATCTGAAGGGCGGCATGATCGACTGGAATGATGCGGGCCTGCCCGTCGAACGATAGCGCACGACCCGTCCTAATACGCCCTCGCGCGTCGGGTCGTCGGATCATTTTGCGGCTCTCCTCTCTGATCCGTAATATTTTCGATTAGATGTCCGGGGGCCAGTGATCCAATGTTCACCGGAAGAGGCACACAACTCACAGTCTTCCTCGGCAAGACCGATCAGTACCACCATCAGGCGCTCTATATGGCGATTCTTGAGATGCTCCGGCGTGAGGGTCCTGATTACGCAGGTCGTGGAGCTGCTGCTCGACAAGGACTTCACGGCGTTGCTGGTGGTTGACGACGGCGGCAAAGTGGTTGGTATGGTCAGCGACAGCGATCGCGGCGGTTCATCTGCCGGAATGGCATCCTGAAGCGCGCCCTGTCGGCGCTCATGCGACCGTGGGCGACGTTATGACGCGCAAGGTTCCGACCCTGCACGAATCAGCGCCCGTGGAGGAGATTTTCGAGCTGCTGGTATCGTCGTCCAATAAGCGGGTGGTGGTGGTCGACGACAATCGGCATGTGGTAGGAATCGTCGCCGATTCGGATCTGCTATCGAGGGTGAGCCGCGAGGGTTGGCCGACCCTGATCGAAACTCTGGTCTCGAAAGTGCCGATCGAAAGAGTGAGCGGCGTTGCGCGCATGCACATTCGGCGGCTGCACGCGCGGTCGGCAAGAGAGTTGATGACCTGCGGCGTGGTCACCGTGCGCGAGAAGATGCCCGTCGCGAGCGCGCTGGCGCTTTCGGCGGAGAAGCGGGTCAGGCGGATGCCGGTGGTCGATGCGGAGGGCGAACTGGTCGGAATCGTGGGAAGGAGCGCGATGATGCGAGCGCTGCTCGCCGTGGGCGCGGGGGAAAAGAGTTCTTAGAGTGGTTGGAGTTCTTCTAGTCGCGCTTGGCGGTGCTATTGGGTCGGTCGCTCGTTACCTGGTCGGGGGTTGGTTCGCTGTCCGCTTCGGCAGCGCCCTCCCCTACGGAACGTTCGTGATCAATGTCACGGCGAGCTTCATAATCGGCTTCTTTCTGGCGTTTGCGCAGGAGCGCGTGGGTGTCGGCCCTTATTGGCGTTTATTTATCGCGGTTGGCTTCGTCGGCGGTTACTCGACGTTTTCGACCTTCGAGTATGAAGGAATTCGCCTGCTGCAGAGCGGTGAGATGCTGTTCGGAGCGCTCTATCTGATCGGCAGCGTGGTGACCGGCGCAACCGCGGCAGTCGCGGGAATCGCGCTGGGAAGCTGGATTTGACGCGCGGTACGAATCGAATCTTCGCGAATGCGCGATTTTTTCCGCTTGTTACGAGGTATTAGAACGAGACGCGATGATTTTGGCGTCATCCGGCTTTGTAGTTGCGGCCTTTGACCATTCGCAACGGCGTGTAGACCAGCACGACGGTCCCATCCTGCTTCACAACCTGATTGCGCGTGCGCACCAACGCGAGGCCGGGGCGCTTCCTGCTCTCCTGATTCTCGATCACCTCGCATTCGACGTGAATCGTATCGCCGACGAAGGTTGGCCCCTTGATATCCAGTTCCATGTTCAGGAAGGCGAAGCCGACCCCCTGCATCGTTGACTGGACCAGCAATCCTTCGGCGAACGTATATGCGAGCGCGCCCGGCACCACCCGTCCCTTGATCGGCGATTCCTTTTCAAGAAATTCGGTGTTGGTGAACAAGACTTCGAGCATCCCGGTACAGCAGATGAAGTTTACCAGGTCCGCTTCGGTCACGGTGCGTCCGACCGTCTTGAACTTGCGTCCCACCGGGAGGTCTTCCCAATGGATTCCGATACCGACGGTTTCTATAGTTTCCATAGCCACTTCCTCATCCTTGGATTACGTGCATCAAGTCAATTCCTGTCTGACTTCCGTCCGGGCCCAATAGTCAATGTGCGGCCGGGACGCCACCCGGCCCCGACGGCTTGCGCATCACGAACGCGAGCGGTGTGAGAAATAGAAAGATGTAGGCAATCAAGCGGAAGTCGTCGACGAACGCCATCACGGAGGCCTGCTTCAGTACCTCCTGGTAGAGCATCCCAAGCACCGGCGCCTGGCTGTGCCGCGAGGAATTCAGGAACATTCCAGAAGCGGCGGGATTGGCCCTTTGCCATTCACCGAAACGGAAGGGATCGATATGGCCAACGAGATAATTCTGGTGTATCTGCGAGCCGCTGGTGAGCATCGCGATCAGGATGGCGATTCCGATGCTACCGCCGATCGTGCGCACCATGTTGAACAGCCCCGAGGCGGTCCCCATCTGTTCCTTGGGCACCGCACCGAGACTCATAGTGGTCATCGGAATGAAGATGAGGCCCGAACCGATGCCGCGCAGGATGCCGGGGCCGGCGATATTCCAGAAGTCGATCTGCGCATAGAAATGCGCCATATCCCAGCTACCCCAGGCGCCGAGCAGGCATCCGACCGCGACCATGAAGCGCGGATCGATCAGGTTGAAAAGCTGGCCCGCGAAAACAATTGAAACCAAGGTGCCGAAGCTTTGAATCGAGAGGACCAGCCCGGCCTGAAACGGCGTATATCCGGCGATCTGCTGGCAGTAGAGCGGAATCAGGATGTACGTGCCGTACATCGCGAACATCACGATGGTGGTGAAGATCGTGCCAACCGCGAAAGTGCGATTGCGCAGGACGCGCAAATTGACGATTGGCTCGGGGGTTCGCAACTCCCTGATCACGAAGCTGAACAGACCGACCGCGGCGATCACCGTCAGGCCGACGATGAGATGCGAGCTGAACCAGTCGAGCCGTTCGCCCTTGTCGAGCATCACCTGCATGGACGCGATGCCGATCGCTAGATAGCAGAGCCCCCACCAGTCGATGCTCTTGATGCCGCGGCGAAGGTAGGCGGGATCATGCACGAAGACCGTAACCATGATTGACGCGATCAATCCGACCGGCACATTGATGTAGAAAATCCAGCGCCAACTGTAATTGTCGGTGATCCATCCGCCGAGGATCGGACCGGCCACCGGCCCAAGCATCATCCCCAGGCCCCAGACCGACATCGCAACGGCTTGCTCCTGCGGCGGAAAGGTCTCCATCAGGATCGCCTGCGACATCGGCATCATCGCGCCGCCGCCGATGCCCTGCAGGATGCGGAAGAAGATCAGCGTTTGAAGATTGGGCGACATGCCCGCCATCAGCGAGCTTCCGACGAACAGCAGGATCGAGAAGTTGAAGAACCGCTTGCGCCCGAAGTAGGCGCCGCACCATCCGGTCAGCGGAATCACGATCGCATTGGCGACGATATACGAGGTCAGTACCCAGGCAGCTTCATCGACGCCGGCGGAAAGACTGCCGCGGATGTGCAGCAGGGCGACGTTGGCGATGGTGGTGTCGAGCACCTCCATGATCGTCGCCAGCATCACCGCAACCGCAATCAGCCATTTGTTGACGTCGGCGGCGGTGTGCTCCGGTGGAGAAGCGCTGCGAGATGGGGCTGCGGCCATCTGGATTCGTCGGGTCCCGATTCGGTTTTGCTCAAAATCGAAAGCGCCGGCGAATGAGTCCCCGGCATTCCTGATCGTCACATTAAGCAGCAGACTGCACAGGAAATCGGGCCGGCGCAAGCTTGAGGAACCCGTGCGGCGGCGGCAATCGTTGATTCAAGGCTAGCGCATCAGCGGCATCACCAGTTCGGCGAAATCGCGGAATACCTTGCGCTGATGGTCCGCCGCCGGGAGCAGGCTCACGCCGTGGATGCCGGCGCGCTCGAGTCCGCGCAATTGCTCGGCGATCTCCTCGGGCGTACCGGCCAGGCAGGTCGCCTTGATCGCCTCGGGCGTGATGAACTTGCGCTCACCGGGCTGCAGGAAGGTGCAATGGCCGTCGTGAATCTGGCGGAAGCGCGACTCTTCGGGAAGGCTGAAGTCGTCGACGCGGCTGATGTACTGATCCCAATTGTTCTTGAAGTAAGGCGGTATCAGCTCGTCTTTCTTGCCGAGGTCCTTCCAGATCTCATAGGTGAAATGCAAAATCGCCGAGACATACGAGCCGGTCTCTTCGATAACACGATCATCGGTAAGCTTGTCGCCGGGCCGCAGCACGCATCCGCCGATAAGCGTGGTGGTCACGAACGGGTCAGGCAACTTGCGGGCCGTCTTGCGCGCCCCCTGCTCGATCATTCCCAACTGCGCCTTGATCGTGCCGGCATCGCCGCCCGACGCCGAAATCCATCCGTCGCCAAATGCGCCGACCGCTTCGCACGCCTTGGGACCGTTGGCCGCAACATAGATTGGAATCGGCTGATCGAGATTGATGAAATGACGGTCGCGATGGAGAAACTCAATCTCGCGAGTGCGGCCCGCGTAAGTGTATTCGACCGCCTCGCCATGCAGGAGCGCGCGGACGACCCGCAGGTACTCGCGGAAATCCTTGAGGCGCATCGGATCCTGCCCAAGCACCCGCATCGCGGTGTGCCCCGTCCCGATCCCGAGGAAGACGCGGCCGGGCGCAATCTCATTGATCGTGGCGATGGAATGGGCCGTTACGGGGGCAATCCGCGTACCCGGAATCGCGACTCCAGTGCCAATCTTGATGCGCTTGGTCGCCTGCGCCGCCAGCGCCATCACCGCATAGCAGTCCGACCAGATCATCTCCGAGTCGGGCACCCACGCCCGATCGTAGCCGAGTTCCTCGGCATAGCGGATTACGTCCCACTTATCGATATGCGTATCGACGCAGATTCCGAATTCCATATTTTCTCCGAACCTCCCGCAAAGGGCCGTTTGATGCCTCGCTGCTGTCCTTTGCCGACAGCGGAAGATGCCATGCCCGCGCACGATCGTCAAATCCGCCTGGTCCTCCAGGTTGGCCGCTCACCCTCTTTTATCATCTCCGCATCAGTTGCTATTGAGCGACTATTGATTCGTTCCGCAGTAGATAATGATCATATCGCTTGGCCGGCACACCATCCGCTCGACCATGCCCATTGAAAATTGTATCCGCCGAGCCATCCTGTCACGTCGGCTGCCTCACCGACTATATAAAGGCCAGAAACGGCGCGCGCCGCCATGGTTTTCGAGGACAGCGCCGCCGTGTCGACGCCTCCCGCCGTGACTTCCGCCTTCGCCCATCCTTCCGATTCACTGGGCGTCACCCGCCATCGCTTGATACGGCCGGCGACCGTAATCAGGACATGGTCCGTCAGGTTCGCCATTGATCCTGAGGCGCAATCGCCTCGGCAATCGCATGGGCAAGACGAACCGGGATAATCTCTGCCAGCACGCTTCGCAGTTCAGCCCTCGGCCGGACACGCTTGCGATCTTTGAGGAAGCTCTCGACATCGAGCGCCGGCGCAAGGTCAATGGATATCGTAT
>VFSW01007259.1_pt1 | contig 16110 bp, 15 predicted proteins | sample 5358111 | NCBI WGS metagenome assembly VFSW01 (sample SAMN11554181, study PRJNA540505) | mine drainage metagenome | isolation source: sediment from site ElyBrook_90M | place: USA: Ely Copper Mine, Vershire, VT | collected 2017 | reverse complement strand
AGCTTCGTTTCGCTTCAATGGCGGGAGCGCGAAAACTGGCTGATCTCAAGCGGAATCCTCTGTTCGCGCTGCACGGGCCAACCTTCAATCCCGAGGAGGGAAAAGAGCGAGAATGGCCGGGTGAGGCGAAGATTTACGGGAGCGCAGTGTCTGTTGACGTTACGACCCCGGAAGGAAAGGCTTCGCCCGATGGTGAGTCCTTCACTGTCGATATCAGTGAAGTGGTTATCACAAGGTTGAACGCTGGAGCCACCAGACTCGTGGTGGAGTCGTGGACGGCGGCGCACGGCTTGAGAGAGTTCGAGAGGGACTAGAAATCGTCGAGGGGCCCACTCAGTTTTTCCGCAGTATCTCTCTTGCGCGGACCAACTGCGCGCCACTGAAGAAGCCAGGGACCTAGCGACACCCCAGCGCGATATCCAGAGAGCTCCGGAGGTTGGCGCGATGGAAATGACCCCGCAATTCCTTGCCTCGCTTGGTCGCATGAGCGCGGTACGCGACCTGCGCGCCACCGCTGGTGCGATGCGCATTCAGTACTCCGTCGATGTCGTGGACCGACGGTGTGTTGAATTCGCGGAGGGCGAGTTGCCCATCGATTCACTTGAAGATCTACCGCGTGCCTTTTGACGCCATCATTGTGTGGCTCAATACTCACACTGCTATCTTCATTTCGTGCCTCGCCTGAACCGCCGTGAAATTCGCACTCCTAACGCGCCGACACCGGCGTTCTCGTATTCTCAAGGCATCGTCTTCGGGGATCTGTTGTACATTGCCGGACAAGTTCCTCGTCATCCGACCACGCGTGAGGTCCCGGCGGATCTGGCGGACCAGGTTCGTCAGACCCTCGACAACGTCGCTGCCGTGGCAGCGCAGGCTGACACATCGCTCGAACACGCACTTCGCGTGAATGTGTACCTTCATGATCTTTCCCGCATCGAGGAGTTCGATGAGGTGTATCGCACGTACTTCACCGAGCCGTACCCCGTACGCACGACAGTGCAGGCAGGACTACGTGGGTACCTCGTTGAGATCGACGCCATCGTGGCTATTGCAGGGGAAGGATCCTCGTGAGTATCAACATCGTGATTAGCACTTACCTCGAACCCGAACTCGTAAAGCGAATAGAGACCTCGGCAGATGATGTCATCGTGCACTACCGCCCCGACCTCCTGCCGCCACCGCGTTACGCGTGCGATCACTCGGCGCCGCCGCGCAATCTCACAAGTGAGCAACTCGATGAATGGCGAAGCATCGTTGCACGGGCCGACGTCATGTGGGATTTTGACTGGCTCGAGCCCGCTGCCATGCGCGAAAGATGCGTGAACCTGAAATGGATCCAGGGCACTAGCGCGGGCATCGGAGGCTTCGTGCAGCGCACCGGACTCGACAAGAGTTCCTTCATCATGACGACCGCAGGGGGCATTCACGCGGTGCCGCTCGCGGAGTTCGTGGTCATGGGCGCCCTCTACTTCATTAAGGGCATTCCCCAACTGAATCGGTGGAAACACGAACATCACTGGGAGCGCTTCACCACGCGCCAACTCAAGGGTTGTCGGGCGTTAGTGGTGGGACTCGGTGGCATGGGGCGTCAAATCGTTAGGCAACTAGCCAGTCAAGGTGTGGAAGTCTGGGGACTCGGGCGAACGGGCCGCACGTACGAAATAGAAGGTACCGCGAAAGTCATCGACCGCTCTGACCTCGATGTGACGCTACCCAGTGTCGACTTGTTAGTGCTCTCGTGTCCCCTCACTCCCGACACCGAAGGGATCATTGGGGCCGCCCAGGTGGCACTCCTAAAGTCCGACGCCATAGTGGTCAACGTTTCACGAGGACAACTCGTCGACCAGGACGCCCTGGTCGAGGCGTTGTCGAACAATAGAATCGCCGGAGCGGCCCTCGACGTCTTTCTCGAGGAACCGCTTCCTTTGGATAATCAGCTTTGGGACCTCGACAACGTCATCGTCTCGCCGCATTCTGCCTCGACGGTGCGCACCGAGAACGAGGACCTGGTGACACTCTTTCTTGAGAACCTCGATCATCTGCGCCGGAGCGAGCCTCTTCGCAACGTCTACGACCGGGTACTGGGCTACTAGAACAGGGAATTCTCACTCTGGAAACACTCCAACCTTGACTTTGATCCCTCACGCTGCTAAAAAGTGTCGATTGTCGGCAATCGACACTAAGGGAGGAGTTACATGAAATTTCTCAATAGTCGGGGCCACCGACTGGCTGTTTTGGCCAGTACGGCGTGCCTCCTGGGAGCATTAGGGGTAAGTGTGGCGCCCAGCGCGTCACTCGCTAGTCCCGGTCCACAACACGGAGGGACGCTGCAGACCGCATTCCAGTCTGATCCGACAACCTTCGATCCGCAGGTCTGCTACGACGCAACCTGCTGGGACAACATGGAGATGATTTTCAATCGCATGTACGACTACGTCACTGGCGGCACGACCCTGCAACCCCAAGCAGCGTCGGCATTCCCGGTCGTGTCCGGCGGCGGGAAGGTCTACACCTTCGCCATTCGCAAGGGCATGGAGTTCTCCAACGGCAATCCGGTCACGGCAGCCGACTTCGCCTACACCTATTCGAGAATCTGTAATCCGGCGACCAAGTCGCCAGTGGTCGGATTTTGGACCGTGGTCTCGGGTTGCACGGCGTACGCCAAGCACCCGACGGGCTACGTGTCGGGTATCAAAGTTCTGTCGACCTACTCGCTTCAGATCACCTTGACCCAGCCCAACTCCGCCTTCGTCTATGTCCTGGCCATGCCACACGCGTCGGTCATCCCCACTGGCACGGGCGCGCAGCAGGCTCAGCACCCACTGGGCTCAGGTCCCTACGAGCTGGTGAGCTACACGCCAGGTCAGTCGATCGTGTTGACGAAGAACCCCCACTACTGGAACAAGTCGCTCCCGTACACCAACGGGGTCAACGAGAAGCTCGGGGTGAGTCCCCAGGTGCAGCTGCTGGAACTCGAAAAAGGCCAACTCGACCTCATGGGCGACACCCTACCCAACTCGAGTTACCTCAGTGTGGCCAACAACCCGACCCTGAAGAAGCAACTCGTCCAATCGGCGGGTCTGGACACGTACTTCTTGACGCTCAACACCAAAATGAAGCCCTTCAACAATCCACTGGTTCGTGAAGCAGTGTCCTACGCCATCAACCGTTCGGCACTTCTGAAGTACGTCAACGGACTCGGTCAGGCCGCCACCGGATTCATTCCGCCAGGAGTCAAGGGTTACACGGCGGCAAACCTGGTGAACCCCCTCAACGTCGCCAAGGCGAAGGCCCTGTTAGCCAAGGCTGGCTTCCCCAACGGCTTCACCACCAGCATGTACAGCTGGAACACGCAACCGTGGACCAATTTGGACACCGCGCTGCAACAGCAATTGGCCGCGGTTGGCATCACCGTGAACGTCCACGCAATTCAGGAAAGCACGTTCTTCCAGTTGGCGGCAACGCCCAACAAGACTCCCATGACGCTGACGTTCTGGATCGCGGACTTCCCCGACGCCAGTGACTTCTTCAACGCGCTGGTGTCGTGCGCTTCGGACATCCCCGGTGGTCAGAACTACCCGTTCTATTGCAACCACGCGATGGATGCCCAAGTGAACCAGGGTCTGGCCAATCCACCGAGCGCCGCGGCTCACTACGTGGCCGCCCAGAAGTTGCTACTCGCCGACAACCCGGTTATCCCGCTCTACTTTGGTGAGCGTACACACATCTACGGGGCCAATGTGGGCGGCTATCAGACCAATCCGATCTGGGCGTACATGATCGACCGCTACTGGCTGTTGAACCCTAGTAAGTAGTCGAGGAAGAGAATGACCACGAACCACCGCGTCGATTTCCGTTGGAAGCTCAATGTCTCTGGTTGAGCCGATGCCGGAAATCGACGCGGTGGTCGTGGTCGACTCATTGTCGGTCACCTTCCCCTCCGACGAAGGAGCCGCTGAGGTCGTTCGCGGCGTGTCCTTCTCCGTGGGGTAGGGGCCGCGTATTGGCCTGGTCGGCGAATCAGGCTCAGGGAAATCTTTGACCGCCCGCGCAATCATGCAACTCATTCCTTCGCCCGGTCGGGTGAGCGCCGGCGAGATTCGCGTCGCGGGCAACTCCGCAGCGCTCTCTGCCTCTAACGCGACGCAGTGGCGCGGGACCACCGTGGCGATGATCACCCAGGACCCTCTCTCCAGCTTGAATCCACTGGTTCGCATCGGGGTGCAGATCACCGAGATGCTACGCCATCATCTGAATTACACACGTTCTCAAGCCCGTGCGCGTGCCGTCGAACTTCTCAGCGCCGTGGGTATCCCAAATCCTCCACGTACCCTTCGTCAATTCCCGAGCGTCCTCTCGGGTGGGATGCGCCAACGCGTCGCTCTGGCCATCGCCATCAGTTGCAACCCTGGTCTCTTGATCGCCGATGAGCCGACCACGGCACTCGACGTGACCATTCAAGCTCAGGTCCTCGACTTGCTCGAGGAGATGTCCGCCACCCACCACAGTGCGGTACTGCTCATTAGTCACGACCTGGGAGTCGTGGCCAACTTCTGCGATGAGATCCTCGTGATGTATGCGGGACGAATCGTCGAATCCGGTCCTACTGGCCAACTCATCGAAGATCCCCAGCATCCGTACACCACTGCACTGCTCACCTCGGTTCCTTCGATGACCGAGACACTGCCCGAACGTCTTGCTTCTATCGCGGGTAGCCCGCCGGCGGGCGGTGTCGCGGTGAAAGGATGCGCCTTCGCGCCACGCTGTGCGCTCGCCCAACCTCAATGCTTCGAGGAAGAGCCTGCGCTGCGTCGACTCGACGAGTCCGCTCGACGGGTCGCCTGCCATGCAGCGGGAAATGCGACCTGGCCCACCAGCATTGAGGGGCCATCGTGACCCAGACCAGCACCCTTCTCTCAGTTCGCGACCTGAGAGTCCATTTTCGACTTCGCCGCGGTCCAAAGGATTCGCGGAACGTTCGCGCCGTTGACGGGGTCACCTTTGATATCGCCAAAGGTCAGACCCTCGGCATCGCCGGCGAATCCGGTTCGGGCAAGAGCACCGTGGCGCGCTCACTGGTGCAGATCACCCGTCCCACGGGCGGCACGATCCACCTCGACGGATCCGACGTCACGAGTCTCAAAGGTCGACGACTGAAGGAATTCCGTCGCCGTATGCAGATGGTCTTCCAAGATCCTTACGATTCGCTCGATCCGCGGATGTCGGTACACGACGCCATCGGTGAAGCACTCAGCGTGAGTGGGTTGCCCGGACCGCGTCACGACGAGACCGTCGAAGAACTACTACGGCGGGTCAACCTGCCCCCTTCCATGGCGCGGCGCTACCCCGGTCAACTCTCAGGCGGCCAACGCCAACGTGTCTCAATCGCTCGAGCCCTCGCGGTCAATCCCGAAATCATCATCTGCGACGAAGCGGTGGCGGCCCTCGACGTCTCGATTCGTGCGCAGGTGCTGAACTTACTAAAGGACATCCAGCGCGACACCGGGGTCGCCTACCTCTTCATCTCACACGATCTCTCGACCTTGCGTTTCATGGCCGACCAGGTGGCCATCATGTACGTCAGACGCGTCGTGGAGTACGGCACCAGCGAAGAGGTTTTCTCGCGCCCCTTGCACCCTTACACCAAGGCTCTCATCGCCGCTGTGCCCAGTGTCACCACCCGAGGTCGGACTCGGCTCAAGCTCAGTGGCGAGCCCCCGGACCCGGGCAATCCCCCCTCGGGCTGTCCTTTTCATCCGCGCTGCCCCGAAGCTGTGGACCAGTGCCGTATCACGCGCCCTGAGCTCGGGAGCACCGACGAAGGCCAGTCGGTGGCGTGCCACGTAGTGCTGTCACGACACGGACGCGACGCGACGCGACAGGTCTCTCCGTGATCAACCTGCCCGAGAACGAGTTGGGCTTGGGAATCGCCGGTGCCGAGCCCACCATGCTCGGCCAGCCGAACTTCTGGCGGCGAGCGTTGAAGAGTCTGCTGCATGATGGCGTGGCGCTGGCGTCGGTCGTCTTCATCGTGCTACTGGTGATCGTCGCGGTATTCGCGCCTTGGATTTCGCCCTACAACCCTGTACAGCAGTTCGCCAACGGACTCTCCCCGGTTGGCGCGCCGCTCGGGCCGGGCAGTCATTTCCTGCTCGGCACCGACGCGTCGGGCCGCGACGTCCTATCCCGCTTGATCTACGGTGCGCGGGTCTCGCTCCTCGTGGGCGTGGTGGCCACCAGCCTGGCTTCGGCGATCGGTGTCATGGTCGGCGCGATCGCCGGCTACGCCGGAGGCCTCGTCGAGTCGGTGCTCATGCGCTTCACCGACATGGTGTTATCGTTTCCGATTTTGCTCTTTTGCGTGGCCCTCATCGCGGTGACCGGTCCGAGTACGCGAAACGTGGTTTTGGTCATCGCCTTCGCATATTGGACCTACCTGGCGCGCGTGGTTCGTGGACAGGTGCTCTCCCTCAAGGAGCGTGAGTTCGTGACCGCCGCGCGCACACTAGGCGTCGGGCACATCAAAATCATTCGCAAGCACATCTTGCCTCATCTAATGCCGACCATCATTGTCTACGCCACCCTCGGGATCGCAACATCAATCCTCCTCGAGGCGTCACTGTCCTTCCTGGGAATTGGCGTGCCCCTGCCCCAAGCCTCCTGGGGCGAGATGATCTCCGAAGGTCAGCAGTACTTCCAAAGCGCGCCGTGGCTGCTCGTGGTGCCCGGCGTGGCTCTGATCTTGACGGTTCTGGCATTCAATCTCGCGGGGGATTGGCTCACCGATCTTCTCGACCCAGCGACGAGGGAGGGACGATGAGCGGCTGGCTCATTCGACGATTCCTGCAGATGATTGTGGTGGTCTTTGGTGTCGTAACCCTGGCGTTCGTCTTTGCGTTCTTGGTGCCGGCGAACCCAGCACGTATGGTCGCCGGTCCCCAAGCCAGTCCTGCCGCCGTAGCGTCCATCGCCCATCAATTGGGCCTCGATCGCTCGACCTGGAGCCAGTACTGGAGCTTCCTCGGCCGACTGGTCCATGGCAATCTCGGAATCTCCTTCGTCCTGCAGGGACGCACCGTGGCGAGCGAGATATTGCGCGCCTTGCCCTACACCGCCTTTCTCGCCGTCGGCGGGGTTATCTGGGAAGTGATCATCGGCATCCCGGCGGGGATCATCGCCGCCTATAAGCCCCGAAGCGTGTTCGACCGCTTCGCGACTCTCGGGGCACTCTTCGGTCTGTCGGCACCCCCCTTCTGGCTGGGATTGATGCTTATCTACTTCCTCTCGTATCGCTGGTCGATCTTCCCGCTCAACGGTGTCGGTTCTCCGCTCATCTGGTACATGATCCTGCCGAGCTTCACCCTCGGGGTCGGCGGTGCGGCGTTCTATTCGCGCATGGTTCGCACCACCATCCTCCAAGTCCTGCGTTCGCCCTTCATCGAGTTCGCTCGCCTCAAGGGCATGCCCGAGAGGACGATCCTGTTTCGTCACGTGATTCGCCACGCATTGATTCCCGTGGTCACAATGCTCGGGATGGACCTGGGGTACTTCCTGGGTGGGGTTCTCATCATCGAATCCATCTTTGGCATACCCGGCGTGGGTCAATTGGCCTTCGCGTCGATCTCGACCCTGGACGTCCCGATGATTACGGGCACGGTGATGGTGGCGGCGATCTTCATGGTCGTCATGAGTTTCATCGTGGACGTGGCCTACACGTTCATCGATCCGCGCGTGAGGTTGAACCGTGGCCGGTGATCCCTCACACTCCTCGAGCAGTGACCAATCCCTCGACAAAGAAACCTGTCCGCTTCGGCGTGCAGAAAGGAGCAGTGAGCATGAGTGAGAAGCAGATCCGCGTTGCGGTCGTCGGAGCCGGTCGATGGGCGGAACGAGCGCACATCCCCGGCTGGCAGCGCGACGGTCGCGCCGAGGTGGCCGCGTTAGTCGACCTCGACGGAGCTCTTGCGCGCAAGGTAGCCGACGACTTCGGAATCGCGCGGGTGTTCACCGACTACCGCGAGGTCCTCGACGACCCCACGATTGACGTCGTGGACGTCGCGTCAGGCAACGAGGCTCACTTCGAAGTCTCCATGGCATCTTTAGAGGCGGGCAAGCACGTGCTGTGCGAAAAGCCAGTGCACCACGACGCCCGAGAGACCTCGCGCGCCGCGGCGCTCGCAGTGTCGAAGGGTCTGCGGACGAAACTCGGCTTCACCTTCCGCTACGCGCCAGCGATCCAGTACGCCAAGGACCTCATCGACCAGGGCTTCGTCGGCACTCCCTACGGCTTTAACGGCTATGAGCAGAATAGTCAGTGGATCGATCCGCAGACCCCCCTGCGTCAGTTTGAGCACACGCCGGCGGGCTCCGACGAGATGGCTGTTTCCTCCATCGAAGGATATGGTGCGCCGATCATCGACATTATGCACTGGTGGACGAACAGTCCGATCACCAACGTCGTAGGCACCATGCGCAACTTTGTTCCCAATCGAATGCTGCGTTCGACGGGGACCATGGAGCGTATGAACATCGACGACGGTGACATGTGGATCTGCGAATTCGAGGACGACGTCATGGCCTCCATCCAATCCTCGTACGTCACGGTGGGCAACTACCCCGGCATCGAAGCACGTCTCTACGGCTCCGAAGGGGCGGTGATTGTCCGACTGGTCGAAGAGTTCGGCATCTGTCAGACCATCAAGACCGCGACCAAGAACTCGGTGGAGTTCGTCGAACGCGAGATTCCCCAGAAGTATTTCCCCGAGGGTGGTAACAGCCGCGAGCCGTGGCCCTTCCTCTTCTATTCCAATCTGATCAAGAATTTCGTCGACGAGATATTGGGCGATGCGCCGGCGACTCAGGGTGACTTCGCCCAGGGCGCGTTGGTGCAGCGCACGATCAACGCATTCGAACACTCCTATCGCCAGCGCCGCTGGGTGAACCTGAGCGAGGTCGAAGGTGTCTGACCCGATCTTGTTGCCATCGCACCAGTGGGGTGTGGTCACTCGCGCTGCGGCGAGACCTCTCCTCTCGGGAGTCATCGCTGCCGCGCAGGAGGCCGGTGCCGAATTCTGCGATGTCCGCCTTTCTGAGACTGAGGAGATGCGCCTGTACGCGGTCTCGGGAGTAGCACCTGACGAACGCGTCGAAGGCCACGCCGGTATCGGCGTTCGCGTGCTGGTCAACGGCGTCTGGGGTTTCGCCTCTCGACCACTGCGCGACGAGACCGATGTGCACCACGTCGTCAACTCGGCGATCGCCAATGCCCGCGCGGGGCGCGAAGGCTCTGCGGTCCAGGTCACCCTGCCGCCGCGGGCCGCCGAGATTGGCGTCTACCAGACCGATGCCGACATCGACCCCTTTGGCGTCAGCGCGAGCGAACGTGAGCAGTTGGTTCTCGAGACTCTTGACGCCGCACGAGGAGAACGTGGCGTCGTGCGCGCACAGGCCGGGGTCAACGCCAAGCGTCAGCATCGATTCTTCGCCAACTCCGAGGGTTCGCTTCAGGAACAGCACTTCGTCGAGACCGGCGCAATGGTGCTCGCGGTGGCGTCCGACGGACACATCGTCCAACGGCGCAGCTTCCCCAATTCCTTCCACGGCAACACCGCTGCCGCTGGCTGGGAGTACGTGCGTGATCTGCACCTGGTGGCAGAGGCCCATCGCGTCGGTGCTGAAGCCGTCCAACTCCTCAAGGCGCCGGTGGTGGCCTCGGGCTCCTCGTCTCTGGTCATCGGTCCGGCCCAAATGGCTTTGCAGATCCATGAGTCGACCGGACACGCCATCGAACTCGACCGAATATTGGGCGACGAGGCCAACTTCGCGGGTCGATCGTTCATCACGCGCGACGCCATCGGTACTCTGCGCTACGGCTCGCCGGCGGTCAATATCATCGCCGATGCCACCGTACGTGGTACCCGGGGCAGTTTCATGTTCGACGATGAAGGAACGCGAACCGCACCAACCACGCTGATCGATGAGGGAGTGGTGCGTAATTTCCTGTCGAGCCGTGACTCGGCCGCACGCCAAGGGCTCTCTTCGACAGGAGCCGCGCGTTCCGATGGCTGGGCCTTCTTGCCCCTGTGCTTCGCGACCAACGTCTTCCTCGCTCCCGGAACCGGTTCCACCGAGGAACTGCTTGATCGAATGGGTAATGGGTACTACATCGACGACAATCGCAGTTGGTCCATCGACTCGATGCGCTGGAACTTCCAGTTTGGCACCGAGGTCGCCTGGGAAGTCAAGAATGGCAAGAAGACCCGGTTGGTGCGTGACTTCTCCTACGGAGGGCTCACACCCGAATTCTGGGGATCAGTCGAAGCGGTCGCCGGGCCCGAGGAATTCCGCACTTTCGGGATGCCTTGTGGCAAGGGTGAGCCGAAGCAGTGGGGATTCTTGAGTCATGGCGCGGCGCCCACTTTGGTACGCGACGTCAAGATTGGCGTCTCGTGAGCGCCGCCGTGTGGTTCGGTGAGGACCAGTCACTGAGCGCTCTGGAGAGCGCCGTCAGCAGCGCGCACTGCGACCATGTGGAGATTGCCGTCTCCAGTCGGATGAGCGAGCACACTCGATTCGCCGGCGAAAGGATCCACCAGGCTCAATCGATCATCGAATGCCAGATCATGGTGCGCGCCGTCGTCGGTACCGGCAGCGCTCGCGTCGCAGTGAACTCCTTCGCTCAACTCAACCGTGCCGTGGTTGAGGCAACCGCTCTGGCGAGTGCTCGCGACGGTGTCGCGGACGCCGTCGCCCCCTACGACGTGGCCCGAGGGCCCGTCAATGACGACACCTCCGACCTCTGGTTCGATGCAACCCTCGACTGGGACGTCACCCAGCGTTCGCGTCTCGCGGGGCTGCTGATGTCGAGGGCGAATCGTGCCGGGGGAGTAGTCAATGGCAACCTCATGAGCGCGAGCACCGAGTTGGCCGTGGCCACGAGCCAAGGAGTGCGCGCCCACGGCAGCGCGACCGAGGCCGGATTCACCATGACCGTACGCTTCGGCGAGGCCTCGTCCTACGTTGGCGATCTGTCACGCGACGCCTCGACCCTGCAGGTGCAGTCACGAGCTTTCGACGCCATTGCCAGCACTTCACGGGTTCGAGATGTGATCCCCGTCCCTGACGGTGTCCACGATGTCGTCTTCGGTCCGCTCGCCGCAGGCGAGCTCGTTGGTTTCGTACCGGACTTCGGTTTCACCGCACCAATGCTTCGTTCGGGGATTGGTCTCGTTGCCCAGCGCCGTGGCGTGCGCATCGCCCCCGAGTTCATCTCAATCAGTGACGACGCCGACTCCAAAATTGGGCTTCCATTCCCCTTCGACTTCGAAGGAAGCCGGAAGCGAACCGTTCGCCTTGTCGACGAGGGTCGGGTCGGCGATGTGGTGAGCGACCTCGCCAACGCCGACATCACCGACGGATCGACGGGACATGCTTCGATTGGGCGCGAGCAGTCCCCTGAGCCGGCGTGTGCCAATCTCGTCATGAGTGCGGGTACGGGCAGTGAGGATGAGCTCGTCGCTGGTGTCGAACGCGGTCTCTACATCCAGCGCCTCTGGTACAACCGTTTAGTTGACGCCGAGTCGGGCACCGTCGTGGGGACGAGTCGCGACGCATGCTTCTTGATCGAAGACGGCCGGCGGACTCAGGCCCTTGCCGGCGGCCGCTTCAACGAGAGCGTCCTCGATGCGCTCGCGCGCACCGACGGACTGAGCGCGCAGCGCTACAGCCAGCCGATCCCCAACCTCTGGAACAGCTGCATCACCGCTCCGGCGATACGGGTACGCGGATTCCGGTTCGGGACCCGCACGAGGAATGAGGTGCACGAATGAGAGTGTCCAGTAACGCGAACCAGCTCTTAACCCAGATCCTTTCCGGCGAGGTTTGGCCACCATTGGCGGATCGTCACGGCTACCGGGTCGACCCCGACGGACGGGCCTTCTTTCTACCAGGCATGGGAGGGGTGACCCTGGGGGTGCACGTGGGAGACCCGGCCACTGGCTACGCGGGTGACCACGTCGAGCCTGGTCTCTCCATTCGCCACCGCGAGACCAGTGCCAACTACGCCCTGCAGTACTTGACCTGCATCGGCAACCGGGTCGAGATTGCGTCGGGGCCCGCCAAGGGGGCGGCCGGATTCGTGATCGGACAACACGCTTACGTGCTGGTGGACATGAGCGGCGAGGAAATGGCCCGGGTCACCACGGGCGACCAGGTCAGCGTCATCGCCCAGGGTCAGGGGCTGCGCTTTGAGCGTCACCCCGACATCGTTGTGAAGAACATGTCGCCCGACCTGCTCGCCGCGATGCCGGGTGGCACCATGGTTGACGGCCGTCTCGAGGTCCACGTCAGTGCCGTCATTCCCGCCGAGGCCGTCGGGGCCGGCGCAGGCATGGCCTCGGAATACGCCAACACCGACCTCATGGGAGCCTACGCCGGACTCGGCGAGGACCTCTCCCTTGGTCTCGAAGGTCTGCGCGTGGGTGATGTCGTCGTCCTAGTCGACCAGGACCATCGGTTCGGGCGGGGGTATCGAGAGGGGTGGACGACCATCGGGATCATCTCGACGGCCACGTGCATGCTCTACGGGCACGGCCCCGGCCCCTCCTCGATTATGAGTGGTCCTTCCAGTGCGTTTCACGTGGTGCTCGACGACGACGCCAATATCAAATCCTTCGATCTCGACCAACCAAGGGGGCGCTAATGAGTGACGTCAAACTCGTCAGCGTGAATCTGCTGGCCTTCGTGGACCAGGGTGAGGTCGGTACCGATCCCTACCGCATCGACCGCGACGGCTCTCCCTACGTCGCGGTCGGTGACGGTGGGGTGGTCCTCGGCTTGCGTTTGGGTGACAGCGTCTTTGCCCACGCGGGCGATCACGCGGCGCCGGGCGCCTGCCTGGTCCATCCCCACGATGACGCCCGTCGCGCCGTCGTCGGACTCGCCTGCTTGGGAAATCGGGTGACGGTGCGCACCGGAGACGCCGTCGGCGCCATCGGTGCCGTCTTGGGCAAACGCGGAGGTGGCGAACGTGTCATCGCTGTGTTCGCGCCCGAAGTATTGGAGCGCCTGCGTCCGAACGACCAGGTTGCAATCACGAGTCGGGGTCAGGGCGCGCCGTCACTACGCTCCGATGTGGTCCAAATGAATATCGCGCCCCGGGCCCGGCCGCTGCTCGGCATCGAGACGAAGGACGGACTCATTTCCGTGGGGGTTCGCACGACCCTGTCTAGTCGTCAGGTCGGCAACGGCATCGGGCGCCCCATGGCCATGTGGGACGTCGATCTCCAGGTCGACGCCGAGCATTCCGCCGCGGGGCTTTGCCTGGGTGACGTGGTCGCCATCACCGACCTCGACGCGCGAACCAACGCGGGGTACCGCCGCGGTTGGTTGAGCATCGGCGTTGTCGTGCACGGCGCGAGTCCCCAGCCCGGACACGGTCCTGGGGTGACGATAGTCTTGAGCGGTCCCGCCACCTCGTTCTTGGTTCATGACGAAGGCGCTCAGCACCAGGGTCTGACCGAGGAGCGGCTCCTCTCTATCGCGGGATTAGAGGACTGACACGATGAGCGAGACTTTGCGAAATTCCAACTCCGACGGGCGGGCATTTCACCACACCTCCCTACCAGAAGCGGTGCACGACGAGTTGCGACGTCGAATCCTCAACAACGAGTTCGCCGCCGGCGAACGGCTGGTGGAGTCCAGGATCGCCGAAGAATTCGAGGTGAGCCGCACCACCTTGCGAGAGGCGTTGCGCAAGTTGGCCAGCGAGAATCTGGTGGAGATCACTAAACGTCGCGGTTGTTTTGTGGCCCGCATGGACGCCTCGGAAGTGCGTGACTCGTGCTTCGCGCGCTACGTGCTTGAAGCTGGCGCCGCCACCGACGACCTCTCGTGGATAACGCCCGAAGTGCTCGCGGAACTGGAGGTCCAGTTGGAGATCATGAAGGTATATGCCCTCAAGAAGGACATGGCATCGATCGTCGACGCCGACACCGCCTTTCATAGTGTCATCGTCTCGGCCGGCAAGGGCAATCGCGTCCGCGAGCTTTGGCACACGCTCGATGGACAAATGGGTTCCTTGATGCGTTCGTCGTTCGAAGAACAGGGAATCGACATGGACGAGATAGTTGCGCGACACGAGATCGTCATCGACGCATTGCGTTCTCGTCAGAGTGAGGTCATCCATGCAGCAATCAAGGACCATTATCTCAGGGCCCCGACTGATCCACCGGAGGCGCTCTGAGTGCGCCACGCCCTCTTCCTACCTCCCTTTGACGATCTCGCCGACCCCGAACACCTGATCGAGTTGGCGGTCCTTGCCGAGTCAGTGGGGTGGGATGGATTCTTCCTCTGGGACCACCTTCTCTACGACGCACCCGTGCGCGACATCCTCGATCCCTACGTCAGTCTCGGCGCCATCGCCCAGGCGACGTCGAAGATCCAAATTGGGCCCATGGTCACGCCCTTGGTGCGTCGTCGACCACAAGTCGTCGCGCGCCAGGCGGTGACCCTCGACCGCTTCTCTCACGGTCGTCTCGGACTGGGTTTTGGGATCGGCGACGATGGCGGCCCGGGGGGCGACCTTTCGGCTTTCGCGGAGAACGTCGACGCCCGAGTACGAGGACGCCAACTCGACGAAGGGTTGAGTGTCCTGACTGGGTTACTGTCGGGCTCAATCCAGCGACACGCGGGCGAGTTCTACCGCGCCATGGATGTCTCCTTCTCACCCCAGCCGCTACGCGACGGCGGCATTCCGATCTGGATCGCCGCGCGCTGGCCCCACCGAGCGCCGATTCACCGCGCCGCGCGCTACCAGGGCGTCGTCATCATCGAGATGACCGATCCCGCCGACGTCGCGACGTTGCGGAGACAGTTGCGAGAGGACGGGGTTGACCTCGAGAGTATCGACATCGTGGTCCTGGGCCGTGACGGCGATGATCCCCAAATCTGGGCCGACGCGGGAGTGACATGTCTGATGACGAAACTCGGGCCTTACTCGATCGACATCAACCAGACGCGCGCCATTGTGGGCGCCGGACCACGCACGTCTAATTAACAAGGAGAATCATGAACTACCAACGTCCTCCCGCCGTGCTCGCGGCTGAACTCGATCTCTACACGGCGAGCTACGGCTTCTCGGTACGCGACATGGACAAGAAAGTCGCGGCGACCCCTGCACCCGACGACCTCATCGACCTCACTCACGGCGACACGCGGGCCTTCACGCCACCCGACTCGGCGCAGATTGACTTTGACGAGGCGGTGCGTGATAACACCGAGGCGTATTCGGCCTACCGCGGCAGCTCGACGGTGCGCTCGATTCTGGCCCCGCGCGTCGCCACGCTGCTGCAGCGACCCGTGGACCCGGCGCACGAGATTATTCTGACTCCCGGTACCCAGGGTGGGCTCTTCACCGCCCTCTCGGCGCTGGTGGCGCCCGGCGACGTCGTCGCCTTCCCGTCGCGTGAGTACTTCATGGACGAGCGCATCACCGCTTATCTCGGTGCGACTTCTCATCGCATCCCCTTGCACCAGGACGACCACGGCACTATCACCCTCGAGGACGCTGACCTCGACGCGGCGACCCGCGCGGGAGTCAGCGGCGTGGTCCTCTCGCATCCGAACAATCCGACCGGCGGCGTCTACGCACGCGAATCCCTCGAGCGCCTCGCCGCGTGGGTGGTCGCCACGGACATTTGGGCCGTGGTCGACCAGCTTTACTGTCGACTGATATTCGCCGGTCGCGAGTACGTGCACCTGGGATCGTTGAGCGGGATGGCGTCGCGCACGATCACACTGATCGGCCCTTCTAAGACCGAGTCGATGAGTGGATACCGCGTCGGCGCAGCGATTGGCCCGAGTGAGGTGATCGAATCGATGGAGCAGGTCATTTCCTTTGCGGCACTTCGCACGGGAGGCTATTCGCAGCACACCCTGCGTCACTGGATGGACGGTGATGAGCAGTGGTTGAGAGAACGCACTGACGCCCATCAAGCAATTCGTGATGTACTCGTCGGTCGGCTCCGCGCAATCCCTGGGGTTCATGTGTCGGTCCCCGCGGGTTCGTCGTACGTATTTCCCGACTGTTCGGCGACAAGATGGGCTCAGGAA
>VFSW01007258.1_pt1 | contig 16111 bp, 20 predicted proteins | sample 5358111 | NCBI WGS metagenome assembly VFSW01 (sample SAMN11554181, study PRJNA540505) | mine drainage metagenome | isolation source: sediment from site ElyBrook_90M | place: USA: Ely Copper Mine, Vershire, VT | collected 2017 | reverse complement strand
GACATAGACAAAGTGATGGCGGCGCAGGCCGATCTCGTGGAAATCGTTTACGAGCTTCGTCAAATTGTTTGTGTTAAAGGCTAGCGCATGCTAGACGAATGGCCATGTTTGCTCGACCGCGACCACCTACCACCGAAGATCACCCCATTGGCGGGGTGTGGCGCAGCGGTAGCGTGCCTGCCTTGGGAGCAGGAAGTCGCGGGTTCGAATCCCGCCACCCCGACCAAACCCGAACGACAAGCCGAGCCTGAAATGGGCGCCGGTGTAGCTCAGTTGGTAGAGCAGCCGCCTTGTAAGCGGCAGGTCGCAGGTTCGAGTCCGTGCCACTGGCACCATTTCCGACAGCAACGACGGCGCCGTTAAGTCACGCGATCGTAGCTCAACTGGATAGAGCGCCGGATTCCGGTTCCGGAGGTTGCTGGTTCGAGTCCTGCCGAGCGCGCCACCCTAGCCGCGTCGTTCAATGGTAGGACACCCGCCTTTGACTCGGGTAATTGTGGTTCAAATCCACACGCGGCTGCCAATTCATTACGTCGGCTGCTGCCGTGCCCCAAACTGGCACTTCCACCCGCTGAGCAACCATTTCGGATGTTCATCAACCCACTCGGCCGCGATCAGCTCGCCCCGGACCAGGCAGGCCATGGGGTTCTCTACGTCGATCGGGGGCCGCTCCTCGTGGCAGATGGTGGGGGACGACGCGAGACAGACGACCAGAATCAAGGTGATCATAGCGGCCGCTCCCTCCTGGGCAGATCAAGGGAATAGCCGCGGTTGCCATGCGTGCGGATCGGGACGCCGGCCTTCCGCAGCCTCGCCACCGCGACATGGATGTTGTTCCGCGGGTCGAGCAGCACGGAGATTTGGTTGTCGCCGTATAGGCACTCGGCGATCTCGTCGGCGCTCATGATGCGGGGCGCGCAGGCGGCCAACAGGGTGGAAATACCCAGCGTCAGATAGGGCGGCGCATGGCTGAGCGCGCGCAGGAATGCTTGGGTGCCGATGACGTGCAGCGTCACGGCACCAGCCGCGCCGCCAGGGCGTCGAGATCGACCGACTTGACGAAGATCGCGGCCAGCTCCTCGAGCTTGGCGATGTTCGCCGCCGAGGCATCGTCCATGGCGTCATGCACGGTCGAGCCGTCGGCGAGCGGCGTCGCAAGACTGATGTTGAAGCGCTGGTAGTCCACCCGGGCGTCCCGGTGCATCAGGTAATCCGTCTTGCCCGCGGCGCCGTCCATGAAGATCGCCGGCAGCTTCGGCCCCACATCGGCGAGGCCGCCCGAGCCCGGGTCGATCGGCTTCTCCAGGGTGCCGGTGCCGAGCGAGACCACCATGATCTCTTCTCCGGGCCACAGCTGAATCGCCTCCGCCGCCGCGGCGTCGCTCGGGTTGTTGTCGAAGACGCCGCCGTCGACCATCACGAAGGAAGCACCGGCGACATTGGCGATCTTCGCCGGCGGGAAGTAGATCGGCGCAGCGCTGGTCGCGCGCGCGACATCCCGCAGCAGGAAATCATCGGCACTGTCCGCCCTGGCTTTCCAGGATTTGAAGTAGTGGCCGTCCGGGATGCTGGTGCAGTAGGCCGGCACCAGGATCTCGACGCCTTTGATGTCCGAGAGCCGCGTGTCCGCCAGCAGCTCGCGCAGGATGCCTTCCAGCGTCGCGGCCGAGTAGATCGGCCCGATGCCGCCGCCCAGATGCTCGATCTCGTCGAAGAGCGTCTTGGTGAAGATGGCGCCCCCCTGGTGGGTGTAGAGGTCGGACAGCTGCGCCGCCAGCAGCCCGTGCGACAGCCCGACCGCGATGATGCCGCCGGTGGACGTCCCGGCGATCAGGTCGAACATCTCGGCGCAGGCGAGGTGGGTCTTCTCCTCGAGTGCGCGCAGGAGGGCGGCGGGGAGAACGCCCCTGATCCCGCCGCCGTCCACCGACAAAACAGTCTTCACGGGAGACCTCCTTTGATCTCAACGGGCTTCGCGTTGCAAGCGTTGTCGGCGGTACAAGTGTTGAGGACGCAGCTCCCGGGCTGCCCGCAGACGCTGATTTGCGGCCGGACGCAGGCACTCAGGAGCAGAAGAACGAGCAGCGCGACCCTCATGCAGCCTCCTTCTCGGCCGCGACCCAGCGGCGCCGGATCAGCGCCGAGCGCTCCCAAAGCTCACGCGCCGCCGCGTCGCTGTCGCCGAGCTTCTGGCACTGCGCGAGGAAGCGGGCGAAGGCTCTGGCGGCGCATGGCGTCACAGGAGGGGGATAGGACAGTGTGGGGAGAGACTTGAATGTCACGGTTTGCCCACCAGCACGGCCTCGTGAATGATCTTGATCTCATCGAGAGTGCCATAGGTCTTCTTCAAATTCGGGTCGTACACTTCACGGCCCGCTACCACCACCCAATGCTCGCGGTCGTCATAGTTCAGGCTCGGAACTCCCAACATCGCGACGGCACCCCGGTCGATTTCTCGGCGCACCCATTCGATCGTTGGGTAGGACGGCAGCAGATGCGATTGTTCGGTGAGCATGCGATAGAACCATTCCGCATTATCTTTGTAGGCCACTGCGGGATACACATGGATGGCTGGAATACCGCGCCGGAAACACATCGCCGCCACTTCGGAAATCATGACGCCGATCGCCGGGAAGCCGTCATCCAGGATCGCCAGCAACTCAGGGGCTGAACAGTTAGGATCGCGGCCAAGATCGGCGAGTGCCTCTTCGTACAAAATGCCGAGAATCATTGCCGCACAGGCGACCCCACAATCGTATGGACCGCGCTGCTTTACGAGACGAATGGTAGATGCCTCGGCGAGATCGGAGAGCTTTGTGAGAGGACCGATAGACATCAGCGCACTGTGCCGTCAGTAATCGTGAAATGGCGTCCGCAGCCGCCCTTGCAGTTGATGCTCGGCGAGATCGTCGGTTTATCGATGCTCCCATTCCACTGCCACGTGATATCGACTGCGGGCCTTCCCCATAGGCCGAAGTGGCATTCGCCGCTGCTGCTGTGCGAGCATTGAAGGATCAGATGGCCGCGCGTCGGATCGTCCTCACGCGGCTGCACGTAGAAGGCTATCGGGGCGCTCACGGCTTCCTCGGAAGCGCCGGCACGGGGGAATCCTCGGGCTCGTAAGTCGCGGCGAAGATATCGGGCTTGCACGGGTAGAGTTCGCCCTTGATGCCTCGGATTATCCAGTCTCCGGGCAGCGCGCGGTGAATGCCCTCAAGCGTGCCGATCAGCAAGTCCTCGCCGTCACGGACGATGCCCCCAACACGAGGCTCTTTGCCCTCCAAGAGCGGCTTCGGCAGCCAGTCTGGCAGAGCATCCCACTTGATGCCGTGCATGTTTTCGGGCGTGATCTCCGTCGGCATATCGGCGGCTTCGGTCGTGATGCCGAGACCGCTGGAAAAGCCGCGCCAACGTACGGCTTCGATCACGACGGGTTTCTTGCGATAGCGTGCCATTAATCTCTAGCCCCCATTGGCAGCCCCTCAAGCATATGGCGCACCATCGCTTCGGCCTGGGTTGCATCGAAAAGATTGGTCCCTGTCGGCTCATGCTTCATCGGATGAGCGGTATGCTCGTTGAACTCAGCCTTGAAGGAGATGCCGGCGTCCGGGCAGAAATTCTCGGGCAGCCGCCACCCGAGAAAGCGGTTAACCATGTGTTTGATTTGATCTTCGGTCATTGCGTTGCCTGCATAATATATTTCAGCGCGGCGATCAAGAGCGCCACGCTCGGGCGACAGGAACGACCATGGTAAGCGTCCGGGTATTCCCCGGAGGACGTCCACACAGTGTCACGGCAGCGGGATCGGCAGCGTCGGGCCGAGGGCACCGAGGCCCGCGGCTGCGGGAGCCAGCGCGCCCCCGGTCGCCGCAGCGCCGCCGGCGATCAGCCCCAGCTTTGCGAGGGTCGCGCTCGTATCGTTCACCAGCGCCGCGCAGGCGAGGTTGAGCTTCGTCGCGAACCCGGCTTGCGACTAGACACCGTTGGTGAGATCGCGCACCCGCTGGAAGGCCAGGATGGCGCCGACCGGCTTTGCCGCCGAGAAGCTCGGCAGCGTCGGCAGATTCGTCGCCAGGAACGCATAGCACTGCGCCGCCGTCTGGTCGTTGTGCGCCTGGGCGTCGGCGAGCGCCGCCTGCAGGTCGGAGATGGTGAAGCTCCGCAGCGCCGCGAGCGGGTCGCTGCTGGAAGCTGGCGTGGCGCCGGAAGTGGCGGGCGCCGGGGTGGTGGCGGCGCAGGCGCCGAGCAGCAGCGCGGCCGCGGCGACGGTGGAAAGCGCGAGATGACGCATGGGTGAACTCTCCTTGGTCAAGCGGGTGATGCCGGTCATTTCCCCTCCGCTTTGCGCAGATCGTCTTTGAGATGGTCGAGCCATAGGCGGCTCTGCCGGTCCAGGTACGTGCGGTGCATGCTCGCTTGCAGGTCTGCGAGCTCGTTGCATACGGCGCGATACGGCTCCGGGTAGGTCACCGTCCCGTCGTCGTGAGCTTTTCCGAAATCCCAGCATGTCTCCACGCCATCGCTGACCGCTTTCCATCGCGCATCGAAATCGTCGGCTTGCGCTGGGAGGACGCTTACGGCCAGCACGGCGGCGCAAAGGAGGGCTGCCTTGCACATGGACCGCTGTGTCTCCTACTTCCGGCCCTGGTAGACGCCGAGGCCCGTCAGGGCGGCGACGCAGAGCGCCCCGAAGGTCGGCCGGTAGCTGGGATCGATGGTCGCCAGATAGCCGATGCCTCCCAGCAGGACGCCGGCGGCGGCATAGTGCAGCGCCGTCTGCGCCACGCCGGCCCAGGTCGTGGCCGGAGGCGCCGAGGCCTGCGCAACGGGTTCGTCAGCCATGGGTTGATCTCCTTCGTCTGGATAAGAAACCTATAGCACAGGTGATAGAAGGGCGGTATAGTTCCTCTGCCGGTTGATGCGCCCAGCGCCAGCCGGTCCGTCTTCGAGGCGGATTTCCTCCCTCAACTTGCCCCGGTCGCCCACGCGCCGGGGCTTTCCTTTTCAGGGAAGCCGGCAGCCGCCCCTCACGGCAAAATCACGCCGATCAGCCCGACCATGATGGCGATGACGACGATGATCTGGATGAGGCTGTCGTCCGTCACGGCACCTTCGCCTTCACCGGCCGGCGCCCCGCGCTCGCGACCCATCTGACGGCATCGCATTCCTTGTAGCCGAGCGCCCTGACGGCCTCGATCGCCTTCTGCCGCAGCTCGTCGGTCTTGTAGGGCGCGGCGCACCAGTCATCGAGGATCGCGTCGAGCGCGGCGAGCTGCTGTTCGTAGGAGCGGCGGTAGGGCACGGCGCCCCTAGACGCCAGCCGCGTATTTCTGGTGCCCGATCGAGACGTAGGGCTTGCCCTGCGCCCAGTCCGGCGTCGGGATGCTGTCGGCCCAGTAGCCGTCGGCGCCTTGCGTCGGGTCGGCGACTTGGCCCTCGACCACCATCAGCGCCGCCAGCATCGCCAAGCGGTAGGCCGGATCGCCCAGCGTCGCGGCCCGCAGCCGGGCGCGGTTGGAGGCGAAGGGTTCGCCCTCGTTCCAGCAGGAGAACTGATAGGGTTCACGGCAAGCCGACGCGATCGAGCCGTCGCCGAACTGCGCGCGCCCGGTGCGCTCGGCGATGGCGGCGCGATTGCAAACGACCCAGCACACCGCGATCATGCCGTCCAGCCCGTCGCCGCGGTCCTCGAGGAACGCCGTCCCGGCCAGCGTGATGATGTCGTCGGCCGAGGGCGGCTGGGTCGGGAGCGTCATGTCGCCCTCCTCTGCGGTTGATACATCGACTAGCGCCCCTTCTTCACGTAGCTCCGCGCGATCCTGAAGAGGCCGTGCGCCCCCAGCAGTATCCCGATGCTGAGAGAGACCGTCGCCAGGACGACGTTGATCTCGGCGAGGTAGTGAAACCAGGCCGGCGCGGTGACGAGCGGCGACGCCAAGGCGATCTCGGCCGCGCCGCGGAGGGTTTCTTGCGTGTCGGGGTTCATTGTCCGAGCGGCCTTGGATATGCCGAGCCTTCCGGCACCGGCGCGAAGCTGAGGTTTGTGCGGTCGGTGCCGCTGATGCTGGCATGTACGACGAAGGGCTGCGAGTTCCGCGCCGCATCGCGGTCGAGCGCCAGCCAGCACGGTCCTGTTGATGTCACCTCGCCGTCGAGCGCGGCGTTGTCGCCACCGGGCGAGAGCACGATCCAGAAGCCGGTCGCCGTTGGGATGCCGTGGAAGCTCGCCGCTGGTGTGACGATCTTGGTGGCCGGGAAGGTGACGCTGCGGTTCCAATCCGTGCCGTGCCAGTAAGTGCCGACGACGGGATCGGCCTCGGCGGCGGAGGCCGATGCGAACAGGCAGAAATAGTCGTATTCGTCGGCCGATGCGCGAGCGTTCCACAACATCAAGCCGCATAGAATGACAATGGCCCTGATCATTCCCACACCCGTTTCGGAACGCTGGGCGCCGGCGAAATCAGCAAGGTCTTCCCGGTGCTTTTCCACACCTGGCCGCCGACTTGCAGCGGGTCGCTGGTGCCGAGAGTGGAATTCGTGTAGCTGGTCAGCGTTGGGCACACCGGTTGCGAGCCGCCTTGGCCGAACCAGGAAGAAATCGCCCCGGACCAGAACGCCATTGCAGCAGCCGAAGCTGTCGCGTTCGCCTTCGGGAGCGGCGTCAGCCGCGCATTGACATGGAACCCGCTCGGCAGCGTCAGCGTGTCGAAGTCCATGCGGATAATTCCGGGAGGCAACAGGCAACTCACCAGCGCGCCGTTCGCGTCCAACAGCGTCAGCGACGCGCCCCCGTTGGCGACGATCATCGCGTTCAGGTCCGAGGCGAAATCGCTGGGGGAGCCGGAGAGGATGCGGAAATTCCAGTCGCTCATTGGGTCTGCGCCTGCAATTGAGACGCCGATAAAACGCGCGGCCAGTATTCAATCGACTTTACACACAACCCCCATGGGCTAAACGGGCTGCCACGCATGCTGTTGCCGATATCCAGCTCCGTGATTGTCAGCGGCACCGCGCCGGCGCCTACGGTCGCCTGCACCACGCCGTTGAAAACCAGCGTGCTCCCCGCAGCGGAATACGAAATCCCGACGGCGCCTTGAGAACCCGTCGCCCATGACGAGCCGGATGCGCCTTGCGTTTGTCCCCCGTTGACAAAGATGCGGAAGAAGGAAGCCGACGCGGCGCCTTCGTTGATCAGATTATTTCCGTCGCCGTCGTCGAACTCCGCGATGACTGCGAAGACGCCGGAGGGTACGGGGCCGCCGGTGCCCTTGGCAACCAACGTGCCCTGCCCCTGCACGAAGGGGAATGAGCTAGTCAGCAGCAGCGCCTGATCTTCCGCCCGCGTCGCCGTCGTGGAAGTGGTGACGATATGCGATGTTGGGAAATTCTGGCCTTGCAGATCGAACCAATCGACCGTCCCGCTGACAGTGACCGTGACCGTCCCGGCCGTCGTGATGTCGATGACCAGGAAATTGCCTGTGAGCGTCGTAATCGTGCCGAAGCCGGTGCCGACTGCGGTTCCAGCGGCAATAGCAAGAGACCCAGGCCCGTTACCGAAGAACGCGTAGGAGCCGATCGCGAGCGTGCCCGTCGTCTGCGTCGCGGGCGAATTCGAGTTCAGCAGATAGTTCGTCGCCGCCGCTTCCGGCAAGAACCCTGAGCACGAACTAAATGTGCCAAGCCGCGCAACGCCACTGCCGTAGGTCGTAAAGCTCGCTCCGGCGGTATCCGTGTAGAGCGCCGAGGTCGCGCCGCTCGCACGGGTGAATGTGATGCGCGGGTCGAGAGACCCGGCGAGGAAGTTGAGCGAGAGCGTCGGCCTGGAACTAGGACACCGCACGCCAATGTTGCACAGCCGTGAATACTGCGCCGCAGCCGGTAATACGCCGGCGAGCCACGCGCCGAGAAGAAGCGCTATGAACCCGAGGCGGCGCATCGGCTAGTAGGTGACCTTGTACTTGAAGGTCAGCGCCGTGGTGCTGGTGTAGGTCGGCGTCGCGTTGTTCGACATCGCGACCGCGTAGAAGGTCTTGTTGTTGCTGCCGAGGTTGAGGTTGATGCCGAGCTGCTCCAGGTTCGCGACATCGACCGTGGCACCCGACTGCGTGCCGTCGTCGGTGACGTAGCTCCCGATCTGGACGATCGCCGTGATCTTGGGGTAGTCGGCGGAATTGATCGTGCATGCCGTCTGATCGGCAAAGGTCGTCGTCGGCTTCTGGTCGAAGATGAAGAGGTTGATTGCCGCCGCCTGCTTGGACGCATCCGTGACCGTGAGGCCGGTCAGCCACAGGCTGCCGTTCTGGTTCGGCATCGCCTGGCCTTGCGACGGCGACGTGAAGCTCGCGAGGTTGACGGTCTGGAGCGGCCCGATGCAGTAGCCGTTCACATAGGCGCCGGAACCGGTCAGGGCCGGGGTCACGGTCAGCGAAGTCGTGGCGCTGGTCGCGAATTGCGCCGGCGCCTCGGTGGCGCAGAGCAGGAGCGCCATGACAGCAAGGATGAGCGAGCGGATCAGCACGGAGCGGTCCTCCGGGCTTCCCGCGGGCGCCGCGGCATCAAGCCTTGTCGAGAGCCCGGCGGCGGACCGGGCAGGGGCAATTTACCGCGCGGCGCCCACCGCGCGCAAGCTCAAGGCTGCACGTAGGGCGACTTCTGCGCTTGCGCGCGAGCCTGCCGGGGCAGCCGCTTCTGCGCCGCCACTGTGGCATTCTGACGTGCCAGCAGCCCTTCCTGGATCGCCTTGGCCGTGATCCTCTGCTCAGGGTGCGCCCGGATCAGGTCGGACTGCTGGCGCTGGAGGTCGGCCATGCGGCCCGAGTCGCCGGCTCTTTGAGCCTCCTGCGCCTGCGCCGCGAGGTCGACCAGTTGGGCCAGCAGCCGGGAATGCGCTTCCTGGCCGGCCTTCCCGACCCGGGAGATGTACTGCCGCTGCTCATAGGCCCGGGCAACCGTCGCGGGCTCGAAGCCCAGCGCCTGCGCCGCTTCCTCGGGCGCCCCGATCTTCCCCGGGGGCACCACCATGTTGCCGTATTGGGTCCTGACGCCTTCCTGCGGGTAGACCTCAGTGCCTCTCACGACGTTGCGCAGCGCCGTCGGCAGCAGGTCGGCCCCCGCCCCTAGAGGCTGGCCGCTCTGATAGCGGTTCCAGGCCATTTCGGCGCGGCTCAGCAGCATCGACGGCACGACCCCTATGGCGTCCATCGGCGAGAGATTGCGCGACGCCGCGTTCCCGAAGCCGAGCCGCGAGGACAGGTCGACCCCCAGCAGGCTCCGCGCCGGCCCGGTCGCGACCATCTCGGCGCCGAGATTGGAGAAGCCGCTATCTTCGAGGAACTCGCGCAGACGGGCGTCGGCCATCGGGTCGGTGCCGGTGATGGCCTTGTAGGCGCCTTCGTAGGCCTTCTCGATGTCGCCGGAGAACGGCAGCGCCGAGACGCCGCCCAGCACCCCCAGGCCGGCGAGCATGAAGAGACCCGCGCCCTTCCCTTCCGGCCCCATGCGGTGCATGAACTTCCACAGGGTCGAGAGGTAGTTGACCTCGAAGTTGCGGAACTGAAACAGCATCGCGCCCGGGCCGCGCTGCATCGGCGCGCGGTTGCGCTTGCCCCAGACGAAGGCCGATTCGTCGACGGCGAACCGCGCCGCCGTCTCGGGCGTGAGCCCGTCGCGCTGCACCATCTGGCGGAACACCTGGTTGCCGTTCCAGAATTTCGCCAGGCGGTCGAGGCCCCCCGGCTGCCTGGCGAGGCGGTATTGTGCAAGCGCGATCGCAGCACGATTCATCTGGTCGGTGACGCCGACCGTCGAGCCGGCGATCTGCAGCATCCGGTGCCACTTGTCCTGATAGGGCTCGAGCGCCTCCGGCACGTTCTGCGGCAGCGCCCGCAGGTCCTCGGCCGCGGCGGGGTGCAACTGCCCGGTCTTGGCGAGACCTTGCAGCATCGCCTTCTCGTCGGCGGTCTTGCCCAGCCGGTCGAGATCGACGTGCAGGCCGTGCTCGGTGTCCATGCGGATGCCGCCCATGGCTTCGCGCAGGGCGCCGTAGAGCGCCACGCCGGCCCTGGCGTAGCCGTGGGATCCCCCCAGCGTCGCGTGCGCCACCAGCGGCCCGTGGGTCGCCACCAGCGCCATCGTGGCGGGGTTGCCGGCGAGCGCCCAATAGAAGCCGAACTGCCGCAGTTTCTGCATCTCCTCGGCCGGGCTCTCCTGGTAGTCGGCCCACTTCTTCCAGTACTGCCGCACCCGGGGATCGGGGTGGTTGTCGATGTATTGCTCCTGCGCGGAGCGGATATCCTCCGCATGGCGCAGCTTGCCGACATGGCCTGCGGTCCAGTTCAGATAGGCTCCGGTCGTCCTGGCAAAATCCGAATCGTAGCCCGGCACCGTGCGCGAGCGCTTCTTGAAGCCGGCCTTCAGCTCCTCGTACATCTTGCTGCGCAGTTCCTCGACCATCGGGCCGAAGATGTCCGAATCCTTCTGGCCCAATACCGTCAGCAGCTTCTCGACCGCCGGGATGTCGAGCTTGCGCAGGGCATCGGGGTTGCGCCTGAGATAGCCGTGCTCGATGTCGAAGCCGTCCTCCGGGAACTGCTCGCGCAGCTGCCTGATGCGCTCGCGCGCGCTCTTCGGCACATCGCCGACTTTCTGGTTGCGGCCGAAGAGCGAGTCGAAGGCGCCGCGGCTTTCCACCAGCTCGAACCGCGCGGTCTCGGGGAATCCCCCCAGCGATGCCGCTTCCGTGCCCACCTTGGGCTTTACCGCGATGTAGTAATCGCCGAACCGCATCAGCGGCACGTAGCCGGTCCTTTCCTGGTCCTGCATCGCCTGCATCAGGTCGGCGACGTTGCGCAGGCGCTTGGCGTCGCCGCTGCGCCCCGCGCCGGCACGCTCGGCGGCATCGGCCGCTTTGGCGATCGCCCCCGGGTCAAGATCGCCGCGCCAGCCCAAATTCTCGGCCGAGGCCTTCATGATCTGGCGCCAGACGTTGCGGAAGAGCTGCCGGCGCTCGTGATAGGCCGCGGTGGTCTCGGGGTCGAGCACGATGCTCTGGCCCGGCTTGCTGAACTCGGCGTCCGGCTGGTTCTCGTTGCGGGCGACGATCTGGCGCCCGTCGTCCGGCCGCACGCGGCCCTCGATCCGGTCGAGTTCCTCGGCCGCGAACAGGCTGCGCCGCTGTTTCTGGCTGAGATCAGCGTATTTCTGGCTCTGCTGCGCCCAGTCGTGGCGCAGGGTGTTCACGGTGTCGTCGTGCTTGCGCCACTCGTTCCAGTACCGGGCCGAGCGCCAATCGGTCGCCGCCAGGGTGCGCGGCATGATGGCGCCCTTCTCGAAGAGGCCCAGCATCTTCTCCGGCAGCGATGCCTTGGGTTCCGGCGTCATCGCCGCGAGCGTGCGGGCGTAGGTGCCGGGCGGCGCGCCGTGGAGCGCCTCGGCGTGCTGGTCGGCGACGTCGTCGAGATAGTCCTTGCCCTCTGGCGCGGTCTGGGGCTGCTCGGGGCGCTGGAAGGCCGGCTCTTCGCCTAGTCCACGTGGTTCTCTGGGTGGCGGCGGCGCAGTTCCAGTTCCTTCTCCGCCTCCCGGATGTGCTCCTGCACCTCCGGGTGGTCGTTCGGCCAATTGGCCCGCAGATTGTGCAGATATTCTTCCCATCGCCTCGTCGAGGAGAAGGGAGTCGGTGGATCGAGGGACAAGATCATCGGCTGGGCCTTTCTCTTTGGGCAAGAGGGCCGGTTCCTCCGTTAGGCCGCGTGGCCCTTCTGGTCCCGTTGGCGGCTCGCCAGTTCTCTCTTCGCCTCCTTGACGAATCTCTGCACCTCCGGGTCGCTCTGTGGCAGCTCGAGGCACTCTTGCAGAAACCTCTCCCATTGCTTGGTCGGGGAGAAGGGATTTGGCGGCGTGATTAATGCGCGCACGATCTACGTCCTTCCATTGGCCTTCGGGGAAAATGTTTCGCGCCATGTCGAGAACGCCTACCCCGGCGGTGCGGATGACGTTCCGGATGTTCGGTGCCGGAAGCCTAAGCGTCCGGCTTGATGTGTAGCTCGTGATCCCGGCAGCATCGAGCGCTCGGTTGACGAGGTCGGCATAGGCGTGCTCGGCCTCGGTCGTGGTGACGCGACCGCTGGCGACGAGACGCTTTAACCCAGCGCTCACGTCGCCGGCGGCACGGGCGTATAGGTTCTGAAGGCGCATTGCCCCCTGTTCTGGCGCAAGGGCGCGCACGGCGGCTTCTGCTTCTGGCGTCAGCGCGGCCGCTGACACGCCGCCCTCTTCATGGTGGGCCGCGATCATTGAAATGCCTGGATAAGCTAGGCTTCCGATGTCCTGACCGCTCAGGGCGCTCCCGTCAGTATGATAGTGGTGCAGCGTGAGAGCGTTATTTGGGTCGCTCAGCGCGCGGCCGATATCAGGCGGCATCGCCACTCTGGCGTAGCGGTCGGACGTGCCAGCAGCGGTAACGCGGCCTGTTCTTTGGTCAACAACGGCGATGTGCTCGTGCCCTGATTGGTGCCCGCGGTCTACGACGAAATCGCGGGCACCCTCATGGGCCGTTTGGCCCCCGTGGACGGCCGCGTAATCCGGCATCAGATCGCGGTAGGTGCCGAAGGCGCCTTCTTCTGGCGGTTCCCCTTGAAACAGCGTTCCCTGCTTGCCCTTCTCGCCGAAGAGCGGCAGTTCCTCGGGCGCCTGCTGTGGGGCTTGGCCGCGCTTGCGCCCCTGCATCGCCTGCTCGGCCTTGGCCTTGTCCTGCTGGGCTTGGCGACGGGCCATCTCCTCGGGGGCCAGTTGCTCGGCGCCGGGGATGACGCGCTGCTCGCCCTGGTCGGTCTGGTCGATGGTGGGGCGCTGCGCCGCGGCTGCCTGTTCGGCCCCCTCGGTCACCCCCCTGCGCCCGACCTCGCCGCGCTCCATCCGCTCGAAGATGTCAGCTGCGGTCGCGTCCCGGCCGAGGATTTGCCGCCCCACCGCGGCGACGCGGCGCAGGAAGAGATCGACCTTGTTGGCGATGGACTTGAGCGGCTGCGGCAGCTTCGCGATCAGCCCGTTGCGCCGCCAGTTTGAGAACTGCTCGGCGACCGCTTCCTCGACCTGCTTGTCGCGGTCGAGTTCAGGGTAACGACGTTCGATGTTGTGTTTGCCGATCCAGTCCTGGTCCTCGGCGGCTTTTGCAAGGGTGGCCCATTCCTGATCGTCCAGCAGCCCGGCCCGGCGCAGGTAGTGGACGGCTTCGTGGCGGACGCCGCCCACTGCGTCAGGATGCTCCAGAGACCACGCCAGGACATGCGCCACTCCTTCGCCGGTGGGCGTGCGGTAATAGGCACCGTAGACCGGGCCGGCGTGCCCTGTCTCCTCGGTGGCGCGCATCGCGCCCATCGGGCGGCTGCGTGCCCCCGGCGCCATCCGGCTGACGACATCGCCGACCTCCTTGACCAACCGCGCCTCGTGCGCGGTGTAGGTGGCGGTGGGGCGAATCTCGCCGACGAGGTAGCGGTTGAGGCGCGCTTCCTCGCCGCGAGGGGCGGTCTCGGCGCCGCGCTGGAACGGCACTTCCTCGTCTAATGGAGTTTCTGGTTGGCCGCGTGCGCCAGCGCCTTCACCGCCAGCCTCACCGTGGCCTGCGCCGAGCGAACCAGTTGCCGGAGGCTCGCCCGCTCGCTCGGGTGGCGCTTCGGGTCCTCGACCGCCCGCTTCAGGATTTCCAGCCGCCTCTGGTCCCGTTGCAGCTTCCGCCGCATGTCCTGCACGTTCGGCATTCAGCCCCTCGCCAGAAAGCTCATCGTAGACTTGCGGGGCCATGCTGTCCAACCACGCATCGGCCTCCTGAATCTGGCGCTCGCGGAGCGGGTCGGCCTCGGCGCCCTCTCCCTCGATCGCCTCGCGCTCATGCACCGCCGCAAGAATGTCCTCGGTCGTCCAGTTCTCACCCGGCTCGATGCCGAGTTCGTGGGCACGCTGAAGAATCTGGTCCTCCAGCGGCGCGACCATCCGGTTCGCTTCCCGCCACGTCGCCGCCGCGCTTTCATCGCGCGACGAGAATACGTGCTGCCCCGACAGATTGCGCCGGATCGCCTCGTAGAGTTCGTTGATCCCCTGCTCGGGCGGCGCGTTCGGGTCGTCGGGCAGGAGATACCCCGCCTCCTGCGCGGCCTCGCGCGCCTCGTCCGGGGTCACCCCCTCGGGGTTCAGCAGCTTGCGGCGGAACTTGCCGGCATAGGTCAGCGGCTTCTTGCCGGCGACCTTCTCCTGGTGCCACTTGTCGGCGTCCATGGCCCGGAGGTCGCCGGTCTGGTCCTTGATGCCTCCGTTCTCGGCGAGGAACTCCAGGAGGTCGGCGGGGCGCCGCGGAGGCTTTCGCTCAACCTTAGGCTTCCCATCTTCCTCGGAAATGGTATTTTGGGTTCCCAAGCCCTCAGGAGCCTGCCGTTGCCGGTCTTCATTCAATGCTCCAACTGTGGGGCGGTTTCTCGCCGCTCCCCTAGTCAGGTCAGAGATTCCGAAATGTTCTGCGATCGGGGCTGCCGCACCGCGTATCGCCGCAAGCACGCTACTGCGCCCTATTGGGAGACGCGCCTTGGCAGCCAGCGCATTTACGAACATCGCGCGGTCGCCACGAAGGCGCTCGGCCGATCCCTTTCCACCGCCGAGCACGTCCATCACATCAACGGGGATGGACGAGACAATAGACTTGAAAACCTGAGGGTTCTCAGTGCTCTTGAGCACCGCCGACAGCATCCGCAAGTAGGATGGGTCGCCGAAGCCGTAAGACTCGCTGCTACGGGCCTGAGCATTAGCGATATCGCGCGCCAAGTCGGCAGGCCGTATCACAAGGTGTGGAGTTCCCTCCGGCTGCGCGGCATTTCCACTCCTCGTCCCCAGAAGACCCTCGGCTGGGACACTGAGAGCGCCCTCAACATGCTGCGGTGCGGCCTGTCCCTCCGCGAGGTCGGTCGCCGAATGGGGCTGAGCCATCACAGCATTGCCGCCGGACTCAGGAACAGGGGTCTGTGGCCGCTTGGCTAGCCGCGCCAGCTCCTCGGGCGTGAATCGCGTCGGCTCGGTCGAGATCGCCGGCACTTCCTGGCCCAGGATGTTCGGCACCATGGGCGCCGGCCGGTTCGGCCCTTCCTCGGGCGTGGGCGGCATCCCTGCGGCCGGGCGCCCGTACTTGGCCCGCAGGTCTGCCGCCTGCATCAGCATCGCGTTGCGCTGCTCGGAGGAATAGGGCGCGCGCTGGTCGAGCGCGTTGCGCTCCAGGATGTCGGCGCGCCGCACCGCCTCGATCGCCTCGCCGCCCAGCGGCACCTGGGTCTGCGGCTCGCGGTAGGGATTGGCCTTCTGCGCCTCCATCATGAGGTCGTAGGACTCGTCCTCGGTGAGCGGCTGGCCCCTTTCGGGCGCGGGAGCCGGCTGCCCCGCGTCGGGCCGCGCCGGCGGCGGCTCGGTGAGGTCGCGCGTCAGGTCCTTGGTCAGCAGGTCCTGCACCGTGCCGTCGTCGAAGCGGACGCGGACGGACTTCCCCTGGTCGAAGTAGCTCTCGACCGTGGCGCGGCGGCTGGGCGCGTTGGGGAAGGTGAGGCCGATCGGGGTGCCGGCGGCAGGAGGCGCCGGCGGAGAGGCCCCCGGCTCCGGCGTTTCCGCTGGCGCCGCGGCCAGCCGGCGTCCCGTGACCATCTGGACCGGGCTCGCGCCGATATCGGCGAGCCGCTTGCCCAGCGCGGTCTCGCGGTTCATCAGCGCGCCGGCGCCGGCGGAGATCGCCAGCTTCGCGGGGTCGATCGGCTCGCCCTGAACCTCCTCCGAAGCCGCCTCCTGCGCGCCCATCAGCCCCGCGCCCACGGCCCTGGCGGTCACCGGATGCGCCATCAGGCGCTGGACCGCGCCCGCGCCCTCCTCGGTCGCCCGCTCGACGCCGCCGGGGCTCACCATGGCGAGATTGGGCGCCAGCTCGCCAGCCATCGCGGCGTAGGGATGCGCCTGGACATCGGCGCGCTGCTGCGCGTCGCTCTGGCCGACCGCCTCCCTGACCGATTGCGGCAGGGAGGCAATGATTGCGTCCTGCGCCTTCTGGATCGCGGAGGCGCCCGCGTAGGAACCGGCAAGACCGCCGATC
>VFSW01007257.1_pt1 | contig 16116 bp, 17 predicted proteins | sample 5358111 | NCBI WGS metagenome assembly VFSW01 (sample SAMN11554181, study PRJNA540505) | mine drainage metagenome | isolation source: sediment from site ElyBrook_90M | place: USA: Ely Copper Mine, Vershire, VT | collected 2017 | reverse complement strand
ACTCAACCTGTACAGACTTCCCAAATAGAACCTTTTCAGGCGGTCACAGACCTAGGACTGGCTGCCGAACATTCTAGCCATTTGATATACTCCTGACTCAATCTCTGCCACCATTACTCGTGTCCGCTGAACGAAAAAAACGGAAAAAACGCAAATTCACCTACAGATGCCTGAAAGATTTCGCCCCTCGCCTCTTCAGATGAAAAACCCGCTCCTTATCTCAATCCCGCTGCTGGCTGCCACTGCCGCGATCGCCTCGCTCGCATGGGCGCTGGACGGCCAAATCGGAATCCACGATCCGTCCACCATCGCGCTGTGCAACGGCAAGTTTTATACTTACGGCACAGGCGGGTCTTCACTGGTCTCGGACGACGGCTGGACTTGGCGCAGGGGAACCCCGCTGCCTCGCCGCGGATTGGCGCCAGACATCATTCACCTCGGCGATCGCTACTACGTTTACGTCGCCGCGAACATCGGAGCGCAACCCAAAGCCGCGATTAACCTGATCTCCAGCAAGAGCCTCGATCCGGATTCGCCCGATTACAAATGGGAAGAGGGCGGCGTGGTCGCGTCCTCGGATGGCGTGGAAGATTCGAATGCCATCGATCCCGGCGTATTTCTCGATCCCAACGACGGCCGCCTCTGGCTCGTATACGGCTCCTATTTCGGATACATCCGGCTGGTTGAACTCGATCCGAAAACCGGCAAGCGCCTTCAACCCGCCAGCCAGCCTATCGATGTTGCAATCAATTGCGAAGCCTCCGACATGATCTTCCACGACGGCTGGTATTACCTGCTCGCGACTCACGGCAGTTGCTGCCGCGGGGCCGACTCCGGCTACAACATTCGCCTCGGACGATCGAGGAAAGTGACCGGTCCCTTCCTCGACAACACGGGCGTGGACATGATCCAGGGCGGCGGCAAGCTTCTGATCGGTTCGGGCGGGCGCCAAATCGGGCCAGGCCATTTCGGCCTGCTCGATCTCGGCGATGGCGTGCAGAAGTTCTCCCTGCACTTTGAAGCCGACCTCGACCGCGGCGGCGCAAGCGTGCTCGATATTCGCCCGCTGCTGTGGAAAGACGGCTGGCCCGTAGCGGGCGAAAACATGAAAGATGGCGTGTATGAGATCGAATCCGTCCGTACCGGCACAGCGCTCGAGCTGGCTGTGGAAGGAACGCCGGTCGGCGGACCGCGCCGTAGAGGCCCCGGCCCCGGCGGACCTGGACCCGGCGGCCTCGGAGCGCCTGCCGGACCACCACCCGGACCCGGAGGAATGATTGCGGGCACGGGTTCTCCAATTCCGCCTCAGGATGTCGCTGAGGTCTCCAAAAAATGGCCCTCCGGCAATATCGGTCCGCGCATGGCCGTTTATCTGTGCCAGGCGCAACAGAAATGGGCCATTGCAGCGGTTCCCAATGCGGGCGGTTATCCCGGATCGCCTTACTTCAAAATCACGATCGCCGGAACGGATCGTGCGCTCGCCGATAGGCCCGGCGCGGAATTGATCGTATTGTCGAACTTCACCGGCGGCCCGGAACAACTCTGGCGAATCGAGCAGCTTCCCGATGGAGCGTGGCGCATCATGCCCAAATCGGTTCCGGATTCGAAAGAGCCCATGGCGCTATCTGCGGTGGGCAGCAGCTTCGCCACTTTGTCCAGGTTCGATCCCAAGAGCGACAAGCATCGCTGGTCGATTAAGACCCCATGAAGCGCAAACTTCTCGCGCTCCTCCTCGCAGTTACCGGCGCAGTTGCGCAGGTTGCGCCCGTCACGCTGGTACCGCCGGCATCCGCTGAAACTGCGCCGGCGCCCGGCGGCTTCATCCAGCGCTGGCTCCTGTTGGAGCCAATCCCGGCTAGCGGGCTCACCGACAGCGCGGTTCAAGCGGAGGTCAAGAAAGAATATTTCCCCAACCAGTTCACCGTCATTCCTCGCGATGGCGATCAGGTCACTGTAGGCGGCGCCCAACTCACCTGGCATGCGGTTGAAACGAAGAAGTACAACGTGAACCTGTATCACTTCGCTACCGCGCTGCACAAACCCACCACGAACGTGCTGTTCTGGGCCGTTACGGTGATCGACGCCCCTCAGGAAATGTCGGGTGTGCGCCTGGCCATCGGCTCGAACGCGGCGTCCGTTTGGTGGTTGAATGGCCAGGAGGTCATCGGCATTTACGGCGACCGGCAGACCGTGATCGACGATGGCGTCTCGCAACGCCTCACGCTCAAGAAGGGCCCCAACATCCTGCGCGCCGCGATCGTGAACGGGGGAGGCGCAACCGACTTCTGTGCCCGTTTTCTCGGCCCCGACGACCAGCCGCTCACGGCGTTCACTATCCGGCTGACGGACAAGGCCACGGCTGCTACCGCTCCGCCGCGCCGAGCCCCGATTCTGCAGCAGCTTACCTTCACTCCCTATCGGGGCACGGATATTTACCGCGTGGGCGACACTGTAGGCTGGACCGTTACTCCCGGCCCGGTCAAGCCCGCCTACACTTATAAGTGGACCATCCGTCGTAACAACGCGGTGGTTCTCAAAGAAGGCCGGCTCAATCTGTCCTCCGGAAGCGACAAAATCGAAATCGTGGGGGACGAGCCGGAAATGCTTTACGTCGCCGTTAAACCGGACGGCCCCGCGCCGGAGGGCGGCTTCGTCACGGGGAACACCGGCCGCAACAACGGCCTCTATGCGGTGGGCGCGGCCGTTTCTCCCGCCCGAATCGGGCTTTCGACGCCGCGTCCGGACGACTTCGATGCGTTCTGGGACGGCAAGCTCGCGGAACAGGCCAAGGTGCCGATCAATCCCGTCCTCACGCCGGTCCTCACCGATGTTCCCGGAGTCGAGCTCAACGTGTTCGTCCTGGATGCGCTCGGCTCCAAAGCGCACGGCTATGTGGCCAAACCATCTAAAGAGGGCAGGTTTCCGGCGCTGATCCAACTACAATACGCGGGCGTCTACGCCTTGAATGCGCGTGCCGCGGCCCAGCGTGCGGCTGAGGGCTGGCTATTTCTGAACGTCGATTCCCACGACAAGCTCCCGTCCGATCCGTCGGGCGGCATCCCGCGAAACTATCAGGCAGTCGGCAACACCGATCGCGAGAAATCTTACTTCCTGAACATGTATCTTCGCGACTCGCGCGTTCTCGATTACCTGCTCACACGGCCCGACTGGGACGGCAAAACCCTCGTGCTCGCGGGCGGCAGTATGGGCGGCCAACAGAGTCTCGCGCTTGCGGGCCTGAGGCCGGAAAAGATCACGGCGGTACTGGTCTGCGTACCGGCGGGCGCGGATACAAATGGCGATCTTCACGGCCGCAAAGCCGGTTATCCCAATTGGCCGTCGGACAAACCCGCGGCCATGCGGACCGCGCTGTATTTCGATACCGTGAATTTTGCGTCACGTATCAAAGCGCCAGTGATGGCGGGCATGGGTTTCATTGACACCATTTCTCCGCCCGCTGGAGTCTGGACGGCGCTGAACCAGGTGCCCGGTCCGATAGAGCCGCTGCCGTTGATCGAATCCGAGCACGACAACTTGACTCCCCTGAACGGCCGGGCCTGCCCCGCGCGAGCGAATGAAATACTCAGCCTCCAGGTCAAGGGCGGAGAGTTTTATCCCAACGGACTGAATCCGTGAATTCAAGGAGAACGCACGTGAGATTTCTATTTGCCGCTGTCCTGGCCACAGCGGCGCTGTACGGCCAGCGGGCTCCCGCACCCTACTATGAGGACACCAACAATATCCCGGTCTCACCCGAGATACACCCGGATCGCACTGTCACCTTCCGGCTCTTCGCGCCCAAGGCCAGCGAAGTTGTCCTGATGGGGTCTCCCGGCATTCTCGAAGTAATCAAGAAACCCGCGCCGCTTCAAAAAGACGACAAGGGTGTGTGGAGCTTGACCCTGGGTCCGCTTGCGCCGGGTTTCTACACCTACGGATACGCGATTGATGGCGGCCTTCGCATGCCGGATCCCTCCAATCCGAATCTGGAAGTGCGCCGTTGGGGCGCAACGAGCATGTTCATCTTGCCGGGGCCTGAGAAGGCGGTTTTCGAAGAACGCCCGGTGCCGCACGGGACCGTGCATGTCGAGTTCTACGATTCCAAGAACCTGAATACCGAACGCATGGTGTACGTCTACACTCCGCCCGGTTACGAAACCGGCTCGCAGAAATACCCGGTGCTGTATCTGCTGCACGGCAACGGGCAGATCGAAGCTTCCTGGACCTGGACCGGCCGCGCCAACGTGATCATGGACAACCTTCTGGCCGACGGCAAAGCGAAGCCGATGATTGTCGTGATGCCCTATGGCCACATTCCGCGCGAAATCAAATCGGCTTCGGAACCCGCTTCACAGCCGCCTGCGCAGGCGATGGCGGCGACCTCCGGGGCGATTGAAAAGGAACTGCTGACCGCGGTGAAGCCGCTGGTCGAAAGCAAGTATCGCGTCATGACCGATCGCAATCACCGGGCTATCGGAGGACTGTCTATGGGCGCGGGCCAGTCCATGTCCATCGGGCTTCACAATCTCGATCAGTTCGCCTACATCGCAGCATTCAGCGGCGGGGGCAATCGCGCGGAATGGGAGAAAGCGGATCCGGCCATGTTGAATAAAAAGCTCAAAGTGTTGTGGATCGGCTGCGGCACCGAGGACCCCGGTTATAACGGCGTCAAAGGCATGGACGAGCTGCTGTCGAAGATGAATGTGAAGCACGTCTGGAATCAGTCCGGCGGCGGACATAGCTGGCCGAACTGGCAAGTCTATCTTTCAAAATACGCGCCGCTGCTGTTCCGCGATTAGCGTACTGTATAAAGATGCCGAAGATTCTGATCGTCACCGGCGATGGCGGCGAGTCGTATGAAGCTCTGTACGCCCTGCACCGGTTCGAGGAGGAAGGCTGGACCGCCGTGATCGCGGCGCCTTCGCAACGCCGGCTCCATCTCGTCATGCACGACTTCGAACCGGGCTGGGATACCTTTGTTGAACGGCCCGGTTACTGCCTGGAAGCCGGCGTGTCGTTCGACAAAGCGCAAGTCGAGGATTACGCCGCGGTTCTGTTGCTGGGCGGACGTGCCCCCGAGTATTTGCGCAATAATCAAAAGCTCATCGAGATCCTGCGCGAATTCCAGCGCGCCGGCAAGTGGATCTTTTCGATCTGCCACGGCGTGCAACTCCTGGCGGCGGCCGGGCTGATCCAGGGAAAACGGGTGACCTGTTACGAGCACATCCGCGTGGAAGTCGAGAAAGCCGGCGCAACCTTCGTCAACGAACAAAGCGTTCGCGACGGACAATTCATAACTGCGCAAACCTGGCAATCGCATCCCATGTTCTATCGCGAAATCTTTGCCCAACTCTCCGGGAAAGCGAGCGCCGCTCAATCATGATCCAACGCATCGTCCTGGCCGCGATCGCCACCCAGGCTTTGTGGGCTCAGGCCACCCTCAACATCGATGTGAACCGGCCCGGAGCCAACGTCAGCCCAACCCTCTACGGCCTCATGAGCGAGGAGATCAACTATTCCTACGACGGCGGCCTCTACGCGGAGCTGGTGCGGAATCGCACCTTCCGTTCCGACTGGACCGGCATCCTGAATTGGTACCTGATCGAAAAGGGATCGGCATCCGCCAAGGTTTCGGTCGATAACACAACCGGGCCCTCCGCCGCGCTTAAAACCAGCGCGAAGCTGGAAGTAACCAAGACAGGCGATTTCAGTTCGGCGGGTCTGCTGAATGAAGGTTACTGGGGCATGGCGTCCAGGCCGAACACGCGCTACACCGGTTCGTTTTACGCCAAGACCGAAGCCGCGGGCCCACTGCCTCTCAACATCGCAATTGTCGCCAATCAATCCGGGCAAATCCTTGCCCAGACGTCCGTTTCGCTGAACGGAGCCGATTGGAAAAACTACAAGTTCGAAATGCAATCGGGCGGCGGCGCGCCGTCAGCGGACAATCACCTGGAATTGACCATCGACCGCCCCGCGACGCTTTGGCTCCAGCTCGTCTCGCTCTTCCCGCCCACTTACCACAATCGTCCTAAGGGCAACCGCATCGACATCATGGAGAAACTGGCCGCGATGCATCCTGCGTTCCTGCGCTTCCCGGGCGGCAACTACCTGGAAGGCGGACGGATCGATACCCGGTTCGATTGGAAGAAAATGATCGGCCCGCTCGTGGACCGGCCGACTCATCCAACTACCTGGAGTTACCACTCCTCCGATGGCATGGGATTGCTGGAGTTCCTCGAATGGTGCGAGGATCTGCACATGCAGCCGGTTCTCGGCATTTATGCCGGATACTCGCTGGGCGGCCAGGTCGTGAAGCCCGGCCCCGACCTCGATCCTTACGTTCAGGAAGGCCTTGAAGAGATCGAATACGTCACCGGCGGAAGCGATACCAAGTGGGGCGCGGTCCGCGCACGCGACGGCCATCCCGCGCCTTTCACCCTCCGCTACGTCGAGATCGGGAACGAAGACAATTTCGACCGCGCCAAAACCTACGACGGCCGCTACGCTCAGTTCTACCAAGCCATCAAGGCCAGGTATCCGGACATTCAAGTGATCGCCACGATGCCGGTGAATGGAATTACCCCGGACGTGATCGACGACCACTACTACAAGCGCGAGCAGGGCATGTTTGCCGAAGCCCTACACTACGACAAAACCAGCCGCGACGGACCGAAGATCTTCGTCGGTGAATGGGCCACACGGGAAGGCTCGCCGACCCCGAACCTGGGCGCAGCCCTCGGCGATGCCGCGTTTCTGACCGGCCTCGAGCGCAACAGCGACATCGTAATCATGGCGGCGTATGCCCCGCTGTTCGTAAATGTGAACCCCGGCGGCATGCAGTGGAGTTCCGACCTGATCGGCTACGACGCTCTCACCAGCTACGGCTCGCCCAGCTACTACACGCAGGTGATGTTCGCATCGTGCCTGGGCGATCATACCTTGAACTCGTCCGTATCGGGGGCGGGACAGCGCTTCTTCTATTCCGTGACTGCTTCGCCGGTTAAGCTATGCCTGAAGCTGGTGAACGCAAGCTCCTCCGATCAGCCTTTATCGCTCGCGTTCAATGGCCTCCCCGCGGGAGATGGCACACTCCGCGTCGAAACGCTGAAGGGCAACACAACCTGGTCGACCAACACCATCGCCGACCCCAATCGCATCGTGCCGATGAAATCCAGTAAAAAAATAAGCCGCGACCGCTTGACTCATGTGATGCCGCCGTATTCAATCCAGGTGATTGAGGTGAATCTCAAATGAGAGGCACAATGAAAAACAATTTACTTGCACTCCCGCTTGCCCTCACGCTAACCGCCGCGGCTCAGGTCAAGACCGAAGTTCCTCCCGTGATCCCAGACGCGAAACCTGCGTCAGTGGAGCGCATCAAGGTTCACGGCGCAGCCCTCGAAGGCAACCTGGAGAAGAACGCCGTCGATCGGGACGTGCTCGTGTTCCTGCCGCCCAGCTATGCGGCGGAGAAGTCGCGCCGTTATCCGGTCGTGTACGCGTTACACGGCTATTCGATCGGCGCAGAGCAGTGGTCCAAAGAGATCCACGTGCCGCAGACCATCGAAGGCGCGTTCGCTCAGGGCGCTCAGGACATGATTGTCGTGCTGCCCGATTCGAAAACCATCCACAACGGCTCGATGTATTCAAGCTCGGTCACCACCGGCGATTTCGAACAGTATGTCGCGCGCGACCTCGTCGCCTACGTGGACGCACATTACCGCACGATCCCGACGCGCGTCAGTCGCGGCCTGGTCGGACATTCGATGGGCGGTTACGGCGCTAGCCGCATCGGCATGAAGCACTCCGATGTGTTCGGCAGCCTTTACATCATGAGTCCGTGCTGTATGTCGGCTCGAGGCGCGGGGCCCGCCAACCCCGAGATGGAAAAGACTCTCGCGGCAGTTAAAACGCCCGAGGATTCGGCGAAGCTGTCTTTTGGACCTCGGGCCCAGCTCGCGTCCGCCGCCGCGTGGTCTCCCAATCCGAAGAACCCGCCGCTCTATCTCGATCTGCCGATGAAGGATGGCGTGCTTCAGCCGGAAGTGCTCGCCAAGTGGGCCGCCAATGCGCCGCTGGCCTTCGTCGATCAGTACATCGGCAATCTGAAACAATACCGGGCGATCGCTATCGACGTCGGCGATCAGGACGGCCTGAAGCCCGGAGCAATCAGGCTGCACGAGATCCTCGACAGCTACGGCATCGCAAACACGTTCGAGATCTATCCCGGAACGCACACCAGCGCGGTAGCCGTACGATTCCAGAATTTCGTCATGCCATTCTTCAGCAAGAATCTCTGCTCTGGCAAAAGCTGTATGTAGCTTAGCCCCCCTCGATCCAGACAATCGAAACCGATGGATGAACCCGCCGCTCACTCGGCGGCGGTGGGGTATTCGATCCTAAGTAATAAGACGGGTCGGCCGCCATCGGGCCCGCCTCCGGCGGCAGGTCCGGGTCCCGGTTGACCCTCCCGTAATTAGTACCTATCCATCAAGATTCTGACGTTTTCCGGCAGGAAAGCGAAGTTACTAAGCGAGCCCGCGGGCGAGTTGCGGAATGATGACAAGCTCCCGGAGTTTGAGTGCGGTGGCGACGACTTCTTTACCGAACGCCGTCACGTAGTACTTGTACGTGTGGCCGACTTTCTTGACGAGACCATGGGTGCGGAGCCGTTTGAGCAGACGTGACGCTCGGCTGCTGCTCATTTCCGGCAGATGGCGGCGCAGCGATTTATTCTGCAGGCCGCCGATATTGAACTCGCCGCGAACGATGGAGCAGAGCAGATTCTCATCCTCCGCATCGAACAGGTTGAAACCGGAGTACCGGCGGCCCTCCTGCTCCACCGGCTGGGAGAGTTTGTCGAGTTTGTCTCTGCCGGCGCGGGGATCTTCGATCGCCGAGAGGAACTCCAGGTAACGCCGGTTGGCCGCTTCCAGCAGTTCGCGCAGGGCGGGAAGGCTGTAGATGGTTTTCTGCATGGAGGCCCCTTTTGGTTTCGCGTGAGCCGTCGCGATGTTCCACCTCGCGGTAGTGCTTGAAAAAGGCCGGATCGTTCACCGTAGTCTCGATCCGGAGAATGAGGCCGAACTTGTCGTAGAGCTTGATCGAAACCGGCCCCATGGTGTGTTTGATCCGCGTGCCTTCGATGCGGATATTGAAACGGTTGCCCATCTCGCCTTCGTACCGCGTGCTCAGCTTGCGCCCGAGGAAAGTGGCGATGTTGTCCGGCTTGACCGTATGGACGGCCGTGCGCGCCAGGTTTTCATAGATCGCCTGCAGATCGGCCTGTTGGCGAAAGACGATATCGGTGGCGTATTCGCACTGATCGACGCTCCAGTGATATCCGGTGGCGAAGTCCCGATAGATCGGACAACACAGCCGGGCCAACTCGTTCAGCCGCGCGTGGATTCGCTTCGCTTCCCAGCCGTCGGAGATCCGCTGCGCCCGTTGCCAGTCCGCGATATGCGCGAAGGCGTTGTCGGCCATTCGATAATCGATGCCGAGCTTGCTCAGCCGGCCCGCCAGCCAGTTGTGTCCGTTGAGACAGACTTGCAGCCTGCAAGGCAGCCATGTCGGCACGCGCACGTGGCAGAAGCCGAGTTCTTCGTCCACGAAATAGAAGTAGTAATGCAGGCACTTGCCGTCGTCGGGAACCAGGTACGTCTTGCCGGTTTGCTTGTTGTGCCATGGCTTGTAGCTCGAGCACGGCTCCATGGCGGAGAAGATGCACACCAGACCCGGGTGCTCGCCCCTCTTCGCCAGGATCGCCTTCGCCAGATCTTCCTTCCGAACGTTCCGCTTGCGGATGAATTCGATTTCGACGCCGGCCTCCGCCGCCATCCTTTCGGCGTTCTCGCGAATCCGGTTGCGGAACGGCTCGGCGAACTTCGGGTACTCGAAGATCCTGACGTTGCGCTCGTACAGGAAAGACGTCATTCCTCGCGCAAAACAGACCCCTGGCAATGTGCCGAAAATCAACATCCGGTCAAAGCAGCCCAGGACCCCCGCAATCTGCGAGGCATGCCGTTCCGTTAATAGCTCCACGCCCATTCCGGCATCGTAACCGATTTCCCTGTTTGGTTCCGGCTACGCCGGGTTAGGAATCGCCAGCAACTTGCTGCCGCGCTGGACGCGGACGATCGTGTCCGCTACCGCCAGATCTACATTGGCGACGACGAAGGCGGAGCGAGAATCGGACAGAGCGGCTCTCAATTTCTGGAGAGCGCCGGCCGGGACTCGGCCCTTCTCCACAAGGTAGGTAAGCTCGACCAGCGAAATCGCCGACACGAAGATAGGTTCGTTCGCTTCGCTCGCCTCGTCAAAGGCCTCGCCGGCCGCTACGGACAGGCGCGGGTCGTTGAGGAGATACCAAACGGCGGCATGCGTATCGGCGACCAGAGCCGCCATTACGCAATGTCTTCGCGCGGGAAATTCTTCCACATCTCGCGGCGCACTTCGGCGATGTCTTCTTCGGTGATTCGAATATTGAACTCCGACCACAGGCCGCGCAGACTCTTACGGGGCAGCTTGGGCGCCGGTGTCCGCGTTTGCAGGAACTCGGTGAAGTCCAGCACTTCATGCTGTTTTTCCGGGGATAAGGCCCGAACTTTCTCAAGGATCGCTTCTTCGATGGTCATACCGGCCTGCTTTCATTATGACTCGGTTTTGCCGGCGTTCTTCCACATCTCGGTGCGCAATTCGGCGATTTCCTCTTCGGAGATGTTGGTGTCAAACTCCGCCCAAAGACCGGCGGGATCCTTGAGCGGGGGTTTCGGCGAGCTCGCCTCGGATAGCGAGGTCGCGAACTCTAGAACCTCCCGCTGTTTTTCCGGCGGCAGCTTCTTCAGCTTCTCCGCGATGGCATCTTCAAAAGTCATCACGCTTCGCCTCCATTACGGCTCCACTTCGCACTTTTCGCCGAGTGTCGTATCCCGCAGACCGCTTGCTGACGCGCGGCTCGGAGACTCTCATTCCGAGCCACGACCGTAAGGGAGTGGTCAAGAATTCATCTCGCCTTCATTATGGCCCGGCCGGCGCGAGGCGCGGGAAAGGCATCGCTGTGAGACTACGAGCGGGGGCGGTCTTGTTCTGCCTCGGCGCTTATTGTGCTTATGCTCAACTGAACAGCAACTGCACGGTCAGCATCCTCAATCGCAACGTCCAAGTGAATCCGGACGGCACCTACGTCCTGCCCAACGTTCCCGCCAACCTCGGCCCCACCAGGGCGCGCGCGACATGCGTCAATAGCGGCCAAACCACCTATGGCCAGTCCGACCTGTTCCTGTTGGGCACAAACCAAGTGGTGAATGCCCTGAACACCCAATTCGGCGCCCTTACGCCAATCCCCGCGTCCATGGCGCTCTCGACTACGCAACAGTCGCTGACCACGGCCGGGGCAACGACGCAGACCACGACGATGGCCACTTACGCCGACGGCTCGGTGAAGGACGTCAGTCCAGCCAGCGCGGGAACCACCTACACGACGACGAACAGCGCGATCGCCACCGTCAGCGTCGATGGCTTGATCACGGCGGTTTCGAGCGGCACCGCGCTAATCCAGGCGACGAACGGGGGCGCTTCTTCGTGCTTGCCCAACGGTTCGACTTCGCGACGTTCGATTCGCGGGACGGTCTCGCGATTCGCGGCGCCATCGGGGAGGACAACTCTCCCGCGACGCTGCAGACCATCGGCGACTCCAGAGCCACCACTGGCATGTTTGGCGCCGGGTATATTGAAATGCTCGCCAGGGAGATTACCGCGGATCTTCAAGCCATCCGCGACAGCGTGCCGCGAGGAGACTCGAAGGAGCTGATTTCCAAGGGAATCCATTTCGGTAGGCTCGCCCGGAAAGCGAATGGCATCTGGGACGTTTCGAACGTGCAAGGCCTTCCCCGGTTGAGCCTCATATCCACCGGATCTCAAGATCCGCCGAGCCTTGTGATCCGCCCGTGGCATCAAGCGGCGAATGTGGTCTCGATTCGAGAATTTACGAACACCGCATTCAATCAGCATCACGGCATCCAATCTACCGAACGGTTTGGACGGGATACGGATCCGGACGGCGACGGCGTAACGAATGAGTTGACCAGGGCGGACGTGAGTCTGTTCCCCTCGGGAAGTGTGACATTTTTGTGCCAATTGCCGGTCGCAATCCGGTGTCGCCGGGTCGCTGGGATATCCTCAAGTGGTTGCAAACGCGCGAGAACGGGCGCGATGCTTAGCTTGAGGTGCTAGCGGGAGTAATCCCGTGGGGGTTCAAGTCCCCCTCTCCGCACCAATAATATCAGTAGGATACGGGCCAGATCAAAAAATCTGCCCCGTTTATTTCCCAACTGTAACCGCTTTTGTAACCATCGCGTTTCCCTCAAGCGCGAAATAGCCCGGCAGCCCGCGCCGGCTGCGATAATCGAAAATCTCTATGACGGTTCGAAACCCGGTCGTTTGCATCTCTTGCGATTCGAAGATCATCACGCGCACTCAGATTGGCCACAAGGACAAACAGTAGCACTCGGTCCCTTGCCCGACCTGCGGGGTTCTCATCACGTATGTGCTCGACCTCGACCAGCAGAAAGTATCCCTCAAGTTCCGCGATCCGGAGAACGGCAAATGGGCGGATGACGAGGAGGGCGCCGTCAAGACTCTGACCTTCAGCGACGAGATCGTCGTGCCTGCCGGCATGCCCGACTTCATCAGCCTCCATATCGCCACGTGGGGCCGCTACGACTGGGAGAAGTGCCGGGAGGATGAGACTCTGCGCCAGCTATTCGCGCGCAAGAGCTTCCAGCATGCCGAACGATGCCGGGTCCATTTCGCACGCGGCCATTGGGAGCTGTTCGACAAGGAATCGCCATCCCAGCACGAAGGACCCGTCACGCCGACAAGCCGCCTCATCGACCTGTACAACCTCTACACGGCCGGCTTTTCAAAATTCACCCTCCTACCGCGCGGAACGTACGATCGTATCCATCAGCGCTTGACCTACGCCAAGACGCTCGACCAGTCGCTCGTGAACGACCTCGCCGAGCACTATCTCGTTTCCGGGCGGATCGTCTGGCTGTGGAAGGAGATCTTCTTCGTCCGTCGGTCATTCATCAGTTGCTACAACTTCATCCAGCCGCTTATCACGGTCAAATACTGGAAACACGAATACAGGGAACCGGCAGCGCTGACCGACAAGCGGTTCAACGAACTGCGCCAGCTCTACATCGATTGCTTCGAAACCCTGTTCCGCCTACTCGTGCTGGCGATGGGCTTCGAGGTCATCATCCATCACCGCAAGCTAGAGATCCCGACCAAGAAGGGATCGATGACGCTGGACCAGTTCGAACAACTGGCCAACGCGGCCAAGCGCGACCACATCGCGAAGTTTCCGATCGAGGATCTGTTCATGCCCTTTCTCGAGACAGACTTCCGCAACGGCATCGGCCATCACGCCGCGCATTACGAGCAGGAGCACGACGCCATCGTCATCTTCGACACCAAGGACGCCGGCACCGTGAGCCGCGTGGTTGGCTATACCGAGTCCTGCGAGAAGGTGCTCGATCTATTCGCAGCTTTCGAGCTGGCGGCCATGTGTCATCACGACCTGCACATCTACCTTGGCGGCCGATTTACATGAGGCTCGGAGTCTGCCTTCTCAATCAGTGCGTCATCTTCAGAAGCGGGTTAATACACGCAGATTTCCCGGAAGCTGCCTCAGGCTGCGGCATTGCGGCTCCGCATGATTAACTTCATCGCTCTTTGTTCTAGCGCCCCAGGCCGACGGGTCCCATAAAGATCGAGCAGGCGCCCGCTGAGTTCGTTCTCGAGCCACAGAAGATCCCTAATCTCGCTGTCCTTCCAGTGGTCCGGCCTGAAGCTTATTTCACGGGCGTCAAGGCGGTATCGCCATCGCTCCTGTTGCGGGCTCAGCGCACGCTCACCCAGCCGCAGGATTTCCTGGAGCTGTGGCTCGGGCAGATGCATATCGGCCGCTGGCCTCCCCGCCGCCCGAACGAGCACCGTCACCCGTCCGTATCGCGCTTTCCCGAAACTGACGACCACACTGTCTTCCAGAGCTACTGCTGGTAGAGGGTGATCATGACTCTATTCCAAACCGTCATCAAGAGCGCCCGCTCTGCCTACTCGCCCCACACCGCGACCGAGATGCAGGGCTTCGGGCAGGTGCTGGCGGAATCGATCCGGGCGCGAATCCAAAGAGGGCAGAACGTCTATGACCAAGCGGCGCCGCTCAAGCTAGGGCTGCCTGGCAGGCGCGGTTACCAGGATGGGCAAGCTCCCGTCTACGCGTCGGGCCTACCGACTTTCGGCGGCATCGCGGCAGGGTTGTATCCGACGCCGGGCAACCCGAACACCGCGGGCGGCGCGGGCGCGACGTACCTCTCGCTGAACATCAGCGGCTCGGATACGGCGAGCTTCATGACCGGCCAGTTCGTCACGCCGCAGTTCGTGGCCGACCAGGCGATGGCGGCCCAGTATTCGAGCTACGGGCGCGTACACCAGTCGGTTGAACGCGCCACCGCTCTCCGTGCTATCCAACTTCTGGAGTTCCGAGGATGGAGGGCCGATCCCGTTCGCCTTCCATAATCCATTCGACGGAGCAGCGCGCCGGCGGATCGGCAGCAATCAGGATCCAGGGGGCAACAACAGGCAGGGCCGCGTCCAGGTCGTGTTCCGGAGTACAAGGACGACGGCGCCGCCAAGGACATCGCGCGGACGAACGTATGTGAGTTGGAATTCGTCGAGGTTAGATTCGGCGCCGATATTCCATGAGGCAACTGACTCAGATTATCCCGAGTTTGCGGAGAGCGTTCTCGATTGGCCCTCGCTTGTCCGGCGGACAGGGGTGTTCGCGATGATCGCGCCTAATTCGGTTCGGGGCGTGGCGGGAAGTCAGTCCGTAGTCTGATAACACGTGAGCGATCCAGCAGGTTTTTGGGATGAAGCCCGATGCCCTCTTGACGACGTTCTGGATCGCCTTGTAAGTCGCCATCGGCGTTTGCCTGTCTCCAGTATACCCGCACCCTATCTGGACGGAGCGTTCCTGAATGACGATTCGCCAAAGGCAGCCAGAACTCAGGCAACCTTGAGTGGGGTTACCTCACGCTCGATCCTGGTGCGGGCCTTGCGCTCGGTCATCCGGAGATCGTATAGAGACTGGAGGTTCAGCCAGAATTCGGCGCTGGTTCCGAAGCAACGGGCCAGACGCAGGGCAGTGTCCGCGGTAATGCCGCGTTTGCCGCGCACGATTTCGTTCAGCCGGGCGGCGCCGATACCGAGCGCCGCGGCGAGGCGATTCACGCTCATATCGAGCGGCACAAGGTAGTCCTCCTTGATGATTTCTCCGGGATGTGGTGGCTTGATCATAGCAATCCTCCTAATCAGTGGTAATCGACGATTTCGGCGTGGTAGGCGTCTCCATTTTCCCAGACGAAGCACAGCCGGTAACGGTCATTGATCCGAACACTGTGCTGCCCTGCGCGGTCATCTTTCAGCGCCTCGAGCGAGTTTCCCGGCGCACGGAGGTCGTGGAGACTCCTCGCCGCGTGAAGCTGGAACAATTTGCGAATCGCGACCTTTTCGATGGCCTGGAACTTCTTGGATCGGATCCCGAGGAAGATCTTTTCGGTTTCGGTGTCTCGAAAAGAGCGAATCACGTCTCTATTGTATATCGGTAAACGGTAAACGTCCGACACCATCGGCCGCATCCCCGTGCCCACGACGCTCAACTCCGGCAAAACATTCCCGCTCCCCACTCAGTATCCGTTCGCCTTCTTCCTCGAACGCCCAAGCATCGCCGACCGCTTTTGGAAGCTTCGACGCTATATGGGACCAGCGGCCCGATGCCGGGATCGACCCGTGCAACCGGAAGGCCCTCTGGGTGAAATTCAACCGGGCCGTAAGGAAGCAGGCCTGTGTTGAGTTTCGAGCAGGCACGGACGAATAGCCCGACCCCGATCCATCCGGACTCGGCGAACCTATAGTCCACGTAGCGCTCACCATATGGCCGCCGAGAGCGGCTGTTCGACACATTTCGATGGCGCTCATGACGCGCCGCTGAGCATTTTCCAATCGAAGGATGAGCATGAAATCGGTTCCGTTCGACCGGAGGGA
>VFSW01007256.1_pt1 | contig 16117 bp, 17 predicted proteins | sample 5358111 | NCBI WGS metagenome assembly VFSW01 (sample SAMN11554181, study PRJNA540505) | mine drainage metagenome | isolation source: sediment from site ElyBrook_90M | place: USA: Ely Copper Mine, Vershire, VT | collected 2017 | reverse complement strand
CGGTTACTCGGGGGCGGTGGGGTCGATCATGATCAACTGGACCTTGACGAAGCAGCAGATGCAATACGCGGCGGCCAATCCGGACCAGTTCTACCAGGGGGTGCCGAACCCGTTTTACGGGGTACCGAGCGTGCCGGCGGGATCGCTGCTGGGCGGCTTACCGGGGCTGCCGGCGTTCTACCTGGAGGTTCCCTATGCGCAATTCCCGGGACCGCTGGGCGACTACACGGATCCGCTGGGGAGGAGCTGGTACAACGCGCTGGAGGTGAAGGCGGACAAGCGCCTATCGCGCGGGATCACCTTCCGGGCGGCCTACACTTACTCGAAGACGATGCAGGCCACCGGTTACCTGAATACGTTCCCTTACCAGGATCCCAACCTGCTGCGGGAGATCGCGCCCACGGACCGGACGCACGTTTTCACGCTGGCCGGCGTGTACAGCCTGCCAGGGACGAAGGGCGAGTCGGGTTTGGGAAAGGCGCTCGCGCTGCTGACCAACCACTGGACTTTGAGCAACGTGTTCACGCTCCAGACGGGGTTCCCGGAGGGTTTGCCGGGGGCGCAAAGCAGTCCGCTGCCGGGACTGGGGCTGGGCTTCAATTACGTGTCGGGGCACAGCTACACGCCGGACGGCGGGCCGACGACGAGCCAGTGGATTTACAACTGCGGGGGCAATCCGCTGAACTGCTGGCAGCCATCGCCGAATCCGTTTTATGCGCTGACGCTGCCGAACCAGGTTTCGGCGCTGCGGCAGCCGCAAGCGCCGAATCTGGATTTGTCGCTGGAGCGGGACTTTCCGATTCACGAGAACATACGGCTGCAGTTGCGGGGGGATGCGTTCAACGTGACCAACAGCGTGCTGTTTCCGGGGCCGGACACCAACCCGTACGACGGGGGGCCGGTGAAGCAGGCCAACGGGTCGTGGACGGGGTTTGGGACGATTCCGCCTTACCAGTACAATTTTCCGCGGATGCTGCAGGTGTCTTTGAAGGTGGTGTTTTAGGGCCGCCGATGAACACGGATTGACGCGGATGTGATACGCTCTGCGGGGTGAGCAAATACGTTCGATTCCGGCATGCTTCCGGCACGGCGTATGGCGTGTTGGAGGGGGACTCGGTGCGCGAGATATGGGGGGACCTGTTCGGCGGGCACGAGGCGACCGGGGCGCGGCACGCGCTGGCGGCGGTAAAGCTGCTGTATCCGTGCGAGCCGTCGAAGATCCTGGCGGTGGGGCGCAATTACAAGAGCCACCTGGGGGACCGGGCGCAGCCGGAGCGGCCGGAGATGTTCTACAAACCGGTGAGCGCGCTGCAGCATCCGGGGGACCCCATCGCGATTCCGGCGGACGCGGCCAACGTACACTTCGAGGGCGAGATGGTGCTGGTGATCGGGCGGCGGGCGTCGCGGGTGACGGCGGCGGAAGCGCGCGAGGCGATTTTCGGGGTGACCTGCGGCAACGACGTGAGCGAGCGGGACTGGCAGAACGGGGCGCGCAAGGACCTGCAATGGTGGCGGGCCAAGGGGACGGACACGTTCGCGCCGCTGGGACCGGCCATCGTGACGGGGCTGGACTACGGCAACCTGATGTTGGAGACGCGGCTGAACGGGGAGACGGTGCAGAAGCAATCGACGGCGGACCTGACCTTCGACGGCGCGGCGATCGGCCCCGTGGGGCGCCGGCGGGGGACGCTGATGCCGGGCGCCGCTAGTGGCACGGGGCCGCCGGGGACGACGCGGGCGAGGCCCGCGGGGGATGTGGTGGAGGTGGAGATCGAGGGCATCGGGGTATTGCGGAACACGGTTGCGGCATAGGCCATGGCTCCGATAAGAATTTTGGATTGGACCGCGCCGGGGTGGAGTCTTTAGACTGGAGATATGCGGTCAGCCTCGTCAGCGGTGGTGTCCGAGGGCGCTTCCCAGGTCGCGCTCCTGCACCACATCAGCAGCATTGTCAGCTCGGATCTGAGCCTGGAGAAGATGCTTCAGGAGCTGATCGGGCTGACGCTGGAGACCACGCATTGCGACGCGTGCCTGGTGTACCTGGTGGACCGGGAGAGCCACGAAGTGGTGCTGCGGGCGTCGCAGCTTCCGCACGACGCGGAGATCGGCAACATCAGGCTGCGGATGGGCGAGGGCATCACGGGGTGGGTGGCGCAACACAAGTCGGTGGTGGCGCTGTCCAACAAGGCCTCGGCGGACGCGCGGTTCAAGACGTTCCAGACGCTGCCGGAGGACACTTTCGACGCGTTCCTTTCGGTGCCGCTGGTGAGCGGCGGGGAGCTGATCGGAGTGATCAACGTTCACCACCGGGAGGCGCACGCGCACGCACCGGAGGAGATCGCGCTGGTGAGCTTCATTGGGGAGCAGATGGGCGGGGCGATCGCCAAGGCGCGGCTGGAGGAGCGTTCGGAGACGGCGGCCAAGCGCATGGAGACGCTGGCCGCGGTGGCGCAGACCATCTCGGCGGAGAATTACCTGGACCGCATTCTGCAGGCGATATCGGAGATGGTGGCGGAGACGCTGGACTCGCCGGTATGCTCGATCATGCTGGTGGACGAGGACCGGCGGGAGCTGGTGATTTCGGCGGCGCGGTGTTCGTCGCCGGATTACCTGCACAAGATGCCGCTGAAGATCGAGGACTCGCTGATCGGGGGGGCGGGAGGGGCGGCCGATCACGGTTCCGAACGTGCTGGCGGAGAAGCAGTTCCGGTACCCGGAACTGGCGCGCAAGACGGGGCTGGCGTCGCTGCTGTCGGTGCCGCTGATCACGCGGGAGAAGGTGATCGGGACGATCAATATCTACACGCGGGAGCAGCGGGTCTTCGGCGAGGAAGAGATCGGGTTCGTGAAGGCGGTGGCGGGGCAGGCGGGCATCGCCATCGAGAACGCGCGCCTGATGTCGGAGACGCTGGAGATGAAGCGCACGCTGGAAGCGCGCAAGCTGGTGGAGCGGGCCAAGGGGATTCTACAGCAGAAGTACAACCTGACGGAGGAAGAGGCGTACCTGCGGCTGCGGAACGAGAGCCGGCGGCTGCGGCGTCCGATGCGGGACCTGGCCGAGGCGGTGATTCTGGCGGACGATCTGCGGAAGGCGGGGGATCCGGCGCGCGGCAGGGAGATGCCCAAGGCGCCGGCGGCCGAGGCCGAGGCGGCGGGCGAATAGCGGGTTGTTCTACTCGTACTTCAGCGCGGCCACCGGGGAGATCCGGGTGGCTCGAAGCGCGGGAACGAAAGTAGCCAGCAGGACCACGAGCATTATTCCCAAGGCCGCGACGGCGAAGGTGAGCGCGTCGGTGATGCCAACACCGAAGAGCATGGCCTTGAGCAGGCGAGTGAGGGCGAAAGCTCCGCCCAAGCCGAGCAGGGTTCCGGCGGCGGCCAGCGCGGCGCCTTGCCGGACGACCATCCGCAGCACCACGCCCCGGGCCGCGCCCAGAGCCATGCGCACACCAATCTCATGCGTGCGCCGCGCCACGGAGTAGGCGATCAGCCCGTAGATTCCGACCGCGGCCATGAGCAGGGCGATAGCTGCGAACAACGACAGCAGCATGGTATCGAAGCGCGGCTCGGAGACGGATAGGGTTCGCGCCTGCTCCAGGGTGCCGATTTGGGCGAGGGTCACGTCCGGGTCGATGGCTTGAATGGCGCGGCGAAGCGGCTCGGCCAGGCGGGCGGCGCCGTTCGGGGAGCGCACGGCCAGGAACATCCGCGAACCGTAGTTTTGGGCGAAGGGCAGGTAGTATGCGGGGTCGGTGTCGACGGTCAACCCCAGGTATTTGACATTGCCGACGACCCCGACGATTTCCATCCACGGGTTGCCGAGTTCCGGACCGCTCTGCCGGATACGCTTGCCAAGGGCTTTCTGGTTGGGGAAGAAGCGGCGTGCGAAGCCCTCGCTGACAATGGCGACCGGCGCGGAGTCCTGGCGGTCGTAGCCGGTGAAATAGCGGCCCTGGAGCAGGGGGACGCCGAGCACACGGAAGAAGTCCGGACCCACGGTGGCGTCGGAGACGATGGGATTGATGTCGCCCGGAGCCAGGGTCTGCCCCTCGATCCCGAAGGTATCGGCATCACCCTGCCGATCGGGCGGCAGCGAGTCGGTGAGCGCGGCGGTTTGCACTCCCGGCACGGCGCGGGCCTGGCGGAGCACTTCATCATAGAAGGCAAGACCGGCGCGGGCGTCCTTGTACTTGCGGTTGGCGGGCGAAATCAACATGGTGAGGATCCGACGTGGAGGGGTGGAGAACCCGCCGGTGACCCATTGCAGATTGGCGAAGCTGCGGAGGAGCAGTCCCGCGCCCACCAGGAGCATCAGGGAAACCGCGATTTCGCACACCACCAGGGCCGCGCGGGCGCGTCCACGCGCCAGACCGGCGGAGGCGGCGCGTCCTCCGGCTTTGATAGTGGCGATCAGGTCCGCGCGCGCGCTATGGAGCGCCGGCACCAACCCGAAGAGAACGCCAGCGAGCATGGAGACGAAGAGCATGAAGGCCAGCGCGCCGAAATCCAGCCGGACCGAATCGGCGAAGGGAAGGTTGCCCCAGGCGCGGACCATGCGGATGCCTCCCCAAGCCAGCAGCAGGCCGCATGCGCCACCGATGACGGCCAGCAGCACGCTTTCGGTGAGCAATTGGCGAATGAGGCGGCCGCGGCCCGCACCGAGGCTGAGCCGCAGGGCCATCTCGCGCTCGCGGACGGTGGCGCGCGCGAGCATGAGGTTGGCCACGTTGACCACGGCGATCAGCAGCACCAATGCGACGGCGCCGGCCAGCACCAGGATGGCGGGCTTCAGGGTGACTCCCAGGAGCGCGTCGCGCAGGCCGAGGGCCGGCAGTGTCAGACGTTTATAGAAAGAGTTCTGCTGCATCATGCGCAGGGCGATGTGGTTGAGTTCGGACTGCGCCTGCCGCAGGGTGACGCCGGGCTTCAGGCGGGCCACCCCGCGATAGAACCAGGGGCCGTAGCGCGACGGCGGATTCAGCCGCAGGTTGGTCCAGACTTCGGGATTCCAGAGGAAGCGGAATGCGCCGGGCATGACGCCGATCACGGTAGCCGGCGCGCCGTTCACCAGGATGGCCTGGCCCAGCACGTTGGGACGCGCGGCGAAACGCCTGCGCCAGATGGATTCGCCGAGGACGGCCAGAGCAGGGGCGGCGGGGCTGGTCCTCCGCGGCCGCGAAGGTCCGGCCGATCAGCGGACGCACGGCGAGGGTGGAGAAGAAGCCGGCGGTGACCGACGCGCCTTGCACCTGTTCCGGGACGCCCGGCTGGCCACCGATATCCATATTCAGGCTGGTGAAGAGCGAGGGATCCTGAAAGGCGCGGTTGTTCCGCTTCCACATGAGGTAGTCGCGGACGCACATGGCGCCGAAGGCAAAGTCCCGGGGCGAGTAACTCATGCACACCACCGCCACCCGGCCGGCGCCGGCATAGGGCAGGGGCCGCAACAGGATGCCATAGGCCACGCTGAACATCGCGGTATTGGCGCCGATGCCCAGGGCGCGGGTGAGCAGGGCGACCACGGTGAAGGCGGGGTTCTTACGCAGCATTCGCGTGGCATAGCGCAGGTCCTGCAGAAGCTCTTCGAGCAGGCGACCGGTTCGCACTTGTCTGACTTGTTCTTTGACTTGTTCCAGGCCGCCTAACTCGATGCGGGCGGAGCGCCGGGCTTCCGCCTCGCCCATGCCGGCGGCGCGCTTGCCGGCGATCAACTGGTCCAGGTAAGCGCGCAGCTCATCGTCGAGATCGCGCTCGACGCGCGCGCCCCCCAGGAGGTTGCGATAGAGGCTGGCGAGGCGCGAGAGCCATGGCATGGGGGGTCTCCTCAGCGTGCGTGCAAGGCGCTGGCCATGGCGAGGGCGATGGTTTCCCACTGCCGCGTTCCGGTCTGCAACTGGCGCCGTCCCGCCGCAGTCAAGCGATAAAACTTAGCGCGGCGCTTATTCTCGCTCTCGCCCCAGGAAGAGGCCAGCCACCCAGCCTCCTCCATGCGATGCAGCGCGGGGAACAACGAGCCGGCCTTCACCTGGAAGGCGCCGTTGGTCATCTGGGCGATGCGGCGGGAGATACCCAGGCCATGCATACCGGTGAGGGCCAGGGCCTTCAAGATCAAAACATCGAGGGTTCCCTGGAGGAGACTGGTGGCCGGCATACTCATATAGAGATTCTATATGAGTCTCCTATAGAATGTCAATAGGAGATGCGGCGAGGCATGGCGGCGCCGGGGGATGGCGACTCATTTGCGGGGATCGCTACCCCCATTTGAGGGTGGATTACCCTCATTTGCGGGGGTAGGAATACCCTCAAAAGTTTGGGTTCCTTCGGCAGTTTGGGCCGTTTCGGGGGTCAGACCGGCTTCGGCACGGGCGTGCCTGTACAACTCGAGCTGCCGGAGGCCGCGGGTAATGGCGTTCTCGATGGTGGTTTCGTAGCGGGCCAGTTGGGAGAAGCCGCGGTGTCCGGCGCAATCGGTCAGGAAGGCCACGCCGAGCAATTCGGTTTCTTCTTCGCGCTCCTCTTCGGACATTTTGGGATTGTTCTGGGCCACGATGGCGATCTGCTCGCGGTAGATCTGGACTTCGACGGGGAGGGCACGCTGTAGGCGCCACTGCTGGGAGGCGATGCGCAGGACCAGGTGCTCCTCGGCGGCGCCGACGGGCTGGAAGCGCAGGAGGAAGTCGTGGCAGAGGGCGTTGAAATCGGCGGCCTTCTCGTCGGCGAGAAGGTGGCGATCGGCGCGCAGGCCGTGGATGAGCCGGTTGCGGCTGGATACGTTCTTACCGGCCGGGGTACGGGGGCCCGGTGCTTTTTAGTGCGTTGGCGCGGTTCGCGTTGATTTGGGCTTCGGTAGCCATAGAATTTACCTCAAGCCCAATGGAAACCATAGGCAGCGCGAGGAAAGGCCTGGGGGCGTGGAAGTGCTTGAAAGGGCGGGGTGAAATTTATTTTGGGCGGCGGTGAATGGCACTGGCGGGCGAACCCACCGCGGCATGGCGGGCGTCAGACGGCGCGGCGAAACTGGCGGCGGCCGCGGGGCGCGAAGGTCCGGGCGGGGCGCCGGAAGGCGGGAGCGGGGATCTCGATGACGGCCGGGGCGGCCTTGGCCTCCGGGCAGACGCCGGGCGAGACTTCGCGGCGCAGCAGGCGGGTAGCGAGGATGCGCTCGATGTGAGCGATATCGGCGCGTTCGTGGCGCGCGGCGAAGGTGGAAGCTGTGCCGCCGGCGCCGGCGCGTCCGGTGCGGCCGACGCGGTGGATGAAGTCCTCGGGGACCTGTGGGAGGTCGTAGTTGACCACGTGGGCGATGCCTTCGACGTGGATGCCGCGGGCGGCGATGTCGGTGGCCACGAGGACGCGATAGAAGCCGTCCTGGAAGCCGCGCAGGGCCTGGCTGCGCTGATTCTGGCTGCGGTCGCCGTGGATGGCGGCGGTCTTGACGCCGTCGCGCGACAGCTTTTTGGCGAGGCGGTCGGCGCCGTGTTTGGTGCGGGCGAAGACCAGGAACGAGCCGTTCTCCTGGCTGAGGAGCAGTTGGAGAAGGCCGAGCTTGCGATCGGGCTCGACTTCGTAGAGATGCAGATCGATTTTGCCGACGGGTTTGGTGGTGGAGCCGATTTCGACGCGCACGGCATTGCGGACGTGGGTTTGGACCAGGTGTTTGACGGAGCTTTCGATGGTGGCGGAGAAGAGCAGGGTCTGGCGGTCGGGCGGGAGGGCGGCGAGGATGCGGGTGATGGTGGGGAGGAAGCCCATGTCGAGCATGCGATCGGCCTCATCGAGGACGAGGATGCGCGCGGCGCCAAGAGCGATCAGGCCGCGGCTGAGAAAATCGTAGAGGCGGCCGGGCGTGGCGATGAGCACCTGGGCGCCCTTGCGAATGGCTTGCAGTTGGGATGACTCGCCGACGCCGCCGATGACGACCGCGGCGCGGACGGGAGTGCCGGCGGCCATGCGGGCGAAGGTCTCGTCGATCTGGATGGCGAGTTCGCGGGTAGGGCTGAGGATGACCGCCTGGATGCCGTGACGGGATGGGCCGGCGGCGAGGAGGTGGATGATGGGAAGGACAAACGCGAGAGTTTTGCCTGTGCCGGTTTGGGCGGTGGCGACGACGTCGCGTCCGGCCAGGGCGGGCCCGATGGACTGGGCCTGGACAGGGGTTGGCTCGGTTAGGCCGTTCCGCGTCAGATTGCGCTGCAGAAAGGCAGAGAGAGGGGATTCAGAGAAAGTTTTCATTCGTTAGGTTTTTTGGGGAGGAGAATCGACGAACCGTCTACCGGTGAAGGGAGGGGGTTGCGGATCAACTTCCAGCAGGTTTGATTATAGCGCACTTTGGGACAGGGCGCTTTGGGATGGGGCATCGGGGCGGTGGGTGCGCAGAGACCAGATGATCATCAGCAGGGCCAGGGGCAGGATTACATAGTTACCGACGGCGCCGGGCGGGGTGTGGCGGAAGGCGACGGGCTTCATGTGCCCCACCAATTGACGCAGGAGCGTTTCGACGATCAGGAGCAGGTACATGAAGGGCACGAGGGAGCGGTAACGAAAGACGACCACGAGTTGGATGAGGGCGTAGACCAGTTGGGCGCTGCCCCAGAGGGCGAAGGAAAAGACGATGCCATCCGCGCCGGGCACGGACAGGTCCATGCCGGCGATGCTGCCGGCGCCGCCGTCGGGCGCGAGCAGGTGAATGAGGCTGCGGACGGCGCTGAGGATGGCGATGAGCATGAAGACGCAGACGGGGGTTTTGGCGCCGCGAATGACGTTATCGGCGGTGGGGGGGAGCAGGATGGCGAGGATGTTGTTCATGGTGGATTGATGCGGCAGGGGCGTAGAGGTAGTGACCGTGCCTGTCCGCGAGATCGGCCGGCAGCGCGTCGCTGTCAACGGCATTGGCGGCCAGCCATGTCAAGGCGGACTCGTCCGCCGCGGAGGCTTCCAGCCATGCTCTCGATGTGCAGGATCAGGGCTTGGTTCGGAGGCGGATCGAGTGGCTCGTCCGGGACGATCCCCTTACCGTCGAAATGTGCGCGGACGGTCACCATAGATGGTGCGCTGGCCCTTTCAGTATGGCAGGGAGTGAAGGGTGTTCGAAACGCCTATGGCTGGCGCAGGCCAAGCCATCAACTGGCCTAGTCCGGTAACCATCGGCCTTGGGGTAAGCCTGTTTTCTGGGTTCTGCCACAAAGCCAAAGATGCCGTTGGCTTTGTTCACCTGGCGCCCGAGAACCCCAAGTGAAACAAAGCGTATTTCACGTGCCGGGACACTGACGGAACTGTTGAATCTAAGCGGGCTATTCAAACTCGGCCAAATCGGAATTTCTGCTGGTTGCGGAATCGGAATTCCGACGGTAGTTTTGGGGAGGAGAGGGGCAGGCATGCCCGCCGATAGGATCGGTGACATCATGCTGGGAACGTCATGCGATAGGAGTCGAGTTCCTTCACCTCACGGTCCTCGTCCAACCACTGGCCCGCACCCAAAAGGACCCGCATCATCTCGCATCGTTGGTGGATCCGAGCCGCCATGACTTGCTCATAAGTGCCCTTCTGGTAACAGTAGACAACGGTCACCTTCTCGTTGGCGCGTCGGCTGCCGCCGAGTCGATGCACGCGGCCAATTCGCTGCTCCATCGACGCCGGGTTCCAAGTGAGATCGAAGAGCACGACGTGTCTGCAATAGTGGTGGAGGTCGATTCCTTCCTGTGCCTTGGGCGTTGCGATGAGCACGAGTGGCGCTGATGGCAAGTTAAACTTCTCCACGTTCCGTTCGTCCGGCCCCGTGTCAGCGTCGTGGCGAACGATGATCGGGAGACGTCGCCCCCGACCGATGATCGGCTGCAGGTCCGCCCAGGCATCCGGCTCCCCATCGCCGAGTCTCTTCTTGTGACGCTTCCACCACTTCCGGACAGAAGCACGCTCCATCAGAGGGCAATCGGCCGAGTGAGCCATAACCTTAACCACACCTCCCGCATAAGTCTGGTCAAGGTCGAGCCAGTTGGCGACCTTGTCGACGTGGCGCCGAAGCCGGTCTCCACGTCGCTCTGATTTGGATGCAATGTCCTTCACCGCCTGATGGTTTTCGAGAAGCTGGGCGAGCGCTTTGGACGTCTCCAGTCGCTGGGTGAACACCACTACCTTGGTGTCGTCGCACAGCAACTCTACAAGCCGATCGACGGCGGCCGTCAGCTTCGGATCGTTGAAAGCAGCGCGGCCCGCGACGATCGCGTCGAATGCGCGACTCCAACGCTGGTCGGCACCCTGGAGCGGCGAATCCTCAAGCGACTTACGAGCCGCAGGCCAGGACGAGCAAAGAGACTCGCGTCGGCTGGCAATATGAGTCCTCCGTCCACTTTCCAGAACGCCATCGATGATCTTTTCGAGCAACAAGGTCGGCAGAAGGGCCTCCGCCGACGCCTCGCAGCTCCAATGCTCCGTCGTGCGCTCTCGATCATGGTCCCAGGAGTCCCGGACCATGTGCCGTCGGAGTTGCTTCTCGAGTTGGCTCTTGCCAGGGAAGGCGACCCTTTCGGCAACGGCCCCGCGGAACTGATCGAGAGGAAGCGTGCGGATCAAATCTTTGAACGCCCGCTGTGCACCGCGAGCATGGGCAAAGTCGAGAAGGCGCTTGCGGAACTGGTGAACCGAGAGGGCGAAGGGCGTCGCCGTGACGAGGAGGCACTTCTCGAAGCGTTTTCGAAGGAGGCGCGCGACGACGTTATGGCGGGTAATTCCCTCGAGCTTGTGGGCTTCGTCGACGATGAGCAGGTCGAACCGAGAGCCGTGATCCAGCCGGGAACGCGCTTGGATCTGGTCGAGTTCGTCGTTGATGGCGTCGTACGCGTCCTCCTTCCACCAGCGGGCGCCGCGATCGAGCCATGACAGGATGCGTCTCACATGCCCTTCGGCAACCGTCTCGCGACGCACGCTACGCAAGTCGCACCCAACCACGTCCTTGATCAACGCCCGCCGCTCGGCGGGGCGAAGCCGGAGGCCGGTGAATCGCTCGGATCTGCAAAGGGCATCGAGTAGATAGCCGGCGTTGCGCATATCTGAGCCGTATTTCTTTAGCGTTTCGTACGACGCGAATGCTATCTGCGGGAGATTCCGCTCTTTTGCGTCGTCGTCGAGCCGATCAACGGACCAGTATTGATCTGCGGACCAGCCATCGGCGCCCCAATGGTTTTTCCAGCGGCTGCTAACACACTCCGCCAGTTCTTCCCATCGCTCTTTCCAGACATGCGCCATGTGCCCGCTGTGAGTCAGAACCAACACATGCCCCTTCGGTTTCCTTGCCAGGCAGGCAAATGCGACAGCGAGGGCCACATATGTCTTCCCTTTCCCAACCTCGTCGGCCAGCAAGCACCCTGGCTCATCTTGCTGATACAGCCTGCGCCAGACCCCGCGCGCCCGATCATTCTGCGCCAGCAACTCAGGCCGGTATCGAGCCCCCAGGTGAGCGCCCGCGAGCGACAAGTCGATGTCCTTTCCTGGCCCAAAGCGAATCATTCAGGTCCCCGCAACGACTTCACCACAAGGCGGATCTGCGAGCGTATCGCAGGAGACAGCGTTGATACTGCGAGGCGCCGTCGGAGGCGCTGAGCGCGTGCTCGCCAGAGTGTTCGGCCGGTCTTAGTTGGCGACATTGTAGCGAGATCCTCCGCCGCGCGCCAAAGATCGAGGCGAACCCAAACTCTCCAGATTTGCTCATGGGCGCTTGTGATCTCGGAAGGATCGTGTGAGTTGTAGATATGAAGGAACAGCTTGAGTAGCCACTCCCGTTCAACCGAGTTTAGGGTCTCGTCTCCAAGCGCGCCTACGAGGTACCTCATCCTTGCCGCCAGGTCGCGCACTCGCTCCGACCATTCGAAGCCACTACTTGGATCCAGCCTCCCCTCGCCGTGCTTGGTGGTATCCCGGCTCCCGACGTCGAGGCCGTCAGCCGACACCGCGCCCAGCATCCTCAACCATTCTTCCGGAGTACGAGCCTGCGTGCCCCTGTGGCACGCAGGCAGAAGTTCCACCGGTACCTCGATCGGGCAACGTCCCTCCGCAGTACCCCCGCTTCGCTTCTGAGTCACGAGCCATCCAATAGCGTCGACCAGATCAAAGCCGCCACAACCGTCGTGCCCGAGGGAGAGCGGGCGCCCTGCGTATCGAACGATAGTCAACCGCGCGTCGGCGAAATCCTTCCACTCGACCCGAAGTTCACGGCGGAGCGGATCGTAGGTTGCGCGGCGCAGTGGCATCCACGCGTTAACCCGGCGTATCTGCGGCGCGACGAACTCGGCATCCTCAATTGACCGGGCCTTCGACCCTAGTCCGTGGAAGATGCGCTTCGCGTCTTGCCATCGCTCGTCGAGGATCCAGGCGGACTCGATGTTACCGTAGGACACCGGGGCCATCAAGGCGGCATGGGTCATGTTCGGCGATCCAACGAGGATGCGCGCCCGTTGAACTCGCCTCGGAGTGTGGACCAGACATAGGATCTTGCCGTGCAGGGGGCCGGGAGCCGGCAGTACGGGGTGGAGGGCGACTCGGTTGCAGAGCTCCCGCTCAAGGGCCTCGAACATCTCCCGGCAACCCTGAACGCAAAGAGGCTCGGCTTCAAGCTGAGGGAGGTAGACGTGAAAGTGGGCGCGAGGATACCGCTGCCCCAGGGCGCGAAGCCATCGGTCGTCTAGCGGCACCTCGTTCGAATCTTCCTTCTCGAAGAACGGTGCAACGATATGCACCTCCTCGGCGTGTTTCGGCGCGCCGGAAATGAAACGAGTGCCGATGGGCGCGTGCAGGCTCGTAAGATAACGCCCCGGCAGATCCGCAGCACGCTGGTTGGAAGTTGCATCGAGGATGCGCCGGGCGGCAGTAACGCTAGGGAGCGCCTCGATGAGCTCCCTGAGCTCACGGGGTAGCGTCAACCGCCGAGGCCGATGCAACATTGCCATCTCCAGGTTGCGATGCCATCCGGCTGGCGTCAGGTTTAGGGAACCGTCCGACCAAACGATCTCATCATGGAATAGGGCAATGAAAAGCTTCGGATGGAACAACCTGGAAGGTTTCGGCCAGAGGGTGACGTTGAAGCCTAAGCGATGGCCGCTGTAGCGGGAGTGATCGCAAACGACGTCGATAGGAATGTGAGTGAACGGACGGTCTTTAGCTGCGCCACCCTCGCAAGACACTTCTGCAAAGCGAGCCAAGAGCTCGGCAAAGAAGTCGGCGTGGAAGGTGAACGTACAAGCGAGCAGCGCCTCTGGCTCGCCGAGTTCACGGAAGACATCAAGCCAGCGGCCCTCCAGCGAGGCCGGCCGATCAAGCTCCATGCCGCCTCCAGCTTGTCTGATGCACAAGGGTGCGGAGATTACCAAACCGTAAATCAGGAACGCTTTCTCCCGGCCGCCACCGCTGGAAAGCCGCGGGTGGATCCCCGAGATGCAGCAGCCACGGCTCGGTTTGCCTCAATTCGCGCGTGACCGTAATGTGGAGCCGGAGCAGTGCATCCGCCGGGTTTCGTCCGCGAGCGAGCAGAGACAACGCGTCGCCAATCGCTGAGCGGAGCGGGTTTGATCCAATCCAGGTCGAAGGAAACGGATCGGCATCACGAGTTGCTGCCGCCCGCGAGCAAAGAACCTTCCTCGTCGATTGAGGAACGGACTTTTCGCCGCGCAGCATACACCCGAAAGCATCGAGAGCCGCGCGCTCAAGACCAATGAGAGCAGTCGTTGCGTTTGCAAGACGCGCCTGTTCGTTGTCCAGCGCTGCCCGCCCGAGACGCGCCCAGGAGTCGGCCCCCGGCCGTTTGAGCACGGACTGCGCGGCCCTCGTCATCGCCGGGCTTCCTCCTGCGAACAGGCAGATCCCGAGGCGCCGGCGAGCCGACTTGAGCTCGATTCCGAAGAAAGCTCGGTAAAGTGCGTCCCAGGAGGACCGCCAGTTCTTGGGCGGCGCGAATTTGATGTCGACGAGCAGACGGTCGGCAGCGTCCTCGACCACGCGGAGGGAGTCTTTCTGAACCAGACCCATTCCCCGTAGTGAGACGATGTAGCTGCCTAAGAGTCCGGTAGCTCGCTGGTCCACAAGTATGGGCCGTCTAACGTTAGGCTGCGCCTCGGAACATAGCTTCTTCACCACGTTGATGCCGCTGCTGAGGCGCCGTTGGAAATGATACCAATATTGCTTCAGCGCGCGCTCGAACGGGGCGAACCCCTGGTTGAAGATCGTCGCATCAACTGAAGACCCAGTGTCTTCCCGAGCCCAACGCAGGCCGATTAGCGTCCATAGATATTCGTCGGCGTAACGGGTGGCGCCCGTCAATAGGGGCACAAGATTATCGGCCATCGCCTCACGAAGGGCGTCAAACCCAAGTGGGTCAACTGAGCGTGTCGGATCTCGATCTGGTGGCTTATTCCAGAAGAGGCAAGAGGTCAATCCTGGTACTCCCGTTTGCCGACGATTCTGTTACCAACAGAAGCCATGGCTCTTAGTCCGCCCCGCATCCTGCCTATCGCGAGCGCATCCTGCCGGCAATGGGCGAGGAGAGCGGCCTTCAGCCGCCGCCGTTCCTCCAAATCAAGATAGCTAGACCCCGGCGCGAGTGCCGGACGAACGGCCATTAAAGCAAATGACCCTTTCAACCGTGGGTGATACACGTGTTTCCGCCCGAACGATCGGAGGTCCCAGAGAAGATCCTGGATTCTCGCGATCTTTCCGGCATATTCCCGCATCCAGTTGGCCAAGCCACTGAGACGCTGTGATTCAAAGCCGACATTGTAAGCGACAGTCAGCCCACGCTTGGCCATGGCGTCGTTCGGCGGGTCAGCGAAAGCGCGGCGAGTATCCTTTTCGTCCTCGGCAAGGGCCTCAAAATCTTCCAACTCACTATCGGTGGATACTTGGGGTGAACCAACCATTGAAAAGAGACGTGCGCGTATGGCCACATTTCTGGCGAACGATGGGATCGCCGGATATAGCGTTTCGAAGTCCATGAAATACAAGAGTGTGCTTCAAATGGGACAATTCTCTGTCGAAGTTGTCGCTAACGCAAGGCCGTTCAGTCTTCACGGAAGTCCAACCAGGACCTGGGATTGAGCAGGCAAGCAGGCGTCGTTCCCGCGGTGTCGGCGCGCTTGGTAGCTCTCGCCAGACTGCTCGGCCAGTTCAGGAGGGTAAGTCTGGACGTGAGGCCGCTTCAAACGCTGGTCTCCTGCCACGAACAGGATTCTAGGTGGCGTACTGGAGGGCCAGCAAGCATGCAGTTGGTCGTCATCGAGACTACGTATTCTACCATCGCACAATGGGACATGATTGGCACCCGCTCCGCCGCTTTCGGGGCGTTATCACTCCTCTTCCTCAAGGACCGTGGCCAGTGACCACTCGCTTGCGGCGATACGGTTGGCGGTCCGTGTGGCACCGTCCGCTACGCGAAGCGCGCGGTTGCAGCTTTGCTTGCCCCGGTTGGCAGGGATGATTGCGGAGATCCCTGCCATTGGACTTTTCTCATCATATATAGTCAAGTATCGAAAGCGGGTATGTCGAAAGCGGGTAGTCTGCTAACAAACGCACCCAGACAGACCGCAGATCGTCCGGCGTCCGGTAGGACGCGTTTGGACGGTCGTTAAGCGATCCCTAGTGCGGAGCCGGAAACAGTGGAAAACGGCCTCCAGTGACCGCCTCCGGCGCGCAGATCTGGCCAGTCTTGGTCAACCTGGAGGCATGCAGAGCGACGAAGAACGCCCGAAGCACCGGCCCAATCGAGACTTGCGTAGGCGGCATTGCCGTCAACAAACTGCTGGGACAACTTTGAAGGGAAAATGACAGCCCTTCGGTGCACGGGGGCTTGCCATGGCGGCGGCGGTTGGCCTATACTGGCCGTTTACGATGTCCTGGTTCTACGCCAACTCGTTTAGCTTCCGGTTCCGGTTCAGCCGGAGCCGGTAGAGTGGCGTTGGATTGAGGCTTGCGTTTTTGACCATACCAACCCACTCGCGAGAGTGGGTTTTTTGTTTTTGAGGGAAGGGAGAGGAAAGCCATGATCATCTCGATGCGGCCGCACGCCACGCGCGCGGAAATCGATCACGTTTGCGAACGGATACAGGAGTTCGGGTACAAGGTCCACTCGATCGAAGGG
>VFSW01007255.1_pt1 | contig 16117 bp, 14 predicted proteins | sample 5358111 | NCBI WGS metagenome assembly VFSW01 (sample SAMN11554181, study PRJNA540505) | mine drainage metagenome | isolation source: sediment from site ElyBrook_90M | place: USA: Ely Copper Mine, Vershire, VT | collected 2017 | reverse complement strand
ATATGGACGACAATAAACAAGACCAGGAGCCAAAACAACACTTTAAAACTGACCATGCCTCGTTCCGTTGAGAGATTTGACATCGTAATGCTCCCTTCCAATTAATTACCGTATCAGTCTTCCGATCCGTTCCCACCGCACCCAGTTATCGGGCCCGTCCCAGGACCAGTAGATGATGAAGGCCCTGCCGAGAATCTTGTTTTCCTTCACGAACCCCCAGAACCGGCTATCCTGGCTGTTGTCGCGGTTATCACCCATCACGAAAACCGAATTCTCGGGCACAAGCCAAGGGCCGTCGTTTTTGCCGGATTGATCGACAAGATACTGCATAATGTGCGAGACCGTTCCCAGTTGCTCCTCGTAGAACATCGGTTTACCGAACGACGGCCCCTCCTCCACACTTTTATCATGGGGGCCACTGATCGGTTTTATCTGAACAGCCTGATCGTTGATGAATAATTTTCCATCGATTATCTGTATTTTATCGCCCGGCAGACCGACGACCCGCTTGATAAAATTCTTGCTCTCATTCTCCGGGTATTTGAAGACAATGACATCACCGCGTTTCGGTTCCTTCCAGGTAAAAAGCCTCGTATCGGTAAAGGGGATTCTCGGCCCGTAAATGAATTTATTTACAAGCAGATGGTCGCCTATGGTCAGCGTGGGGATCATGGAACCCGACGGTATCTTGAAAGCCTCGACAACGAATTGCCTGATGAACAAAGCCACGACTGCAGCGATAAGAAAGGGCTCCACCCATTCTTTGTAAAACGTCTTTGTCTTTTCTTTTTCCAACTCAGCTTCAGACATCCTGCCTCCTGGACGGATTCGTTCAGCAACCCGTCATTATGAATTTCAGACTGAAATTTTCAATGTAAAACCTGCACGTTACGAAAATCACTCCCCGACTTTGAGAACCGCCAGGAACGCCTCCTGCGGGAGTTCCACGCTCCCGACCTGTTTCATTTTCTTTTTTCCTTCTTTTTGTTTTTCGAGAAGTTTGCGCTTTCTCGTGATATCGCCGCCGTAGCACTTGGCAGTCACATCTTTGCGCAGTGCCTTCACGGTCTCGCGCGCGATGATCTTGGCGCCGATAGCCGCCTGGATGACAACCTCGTAGAGCTGACGCGGGATCACCTCCTTAAGCTTCTCGGCGAGTTGCCTGCCCCGGATCGCGGCCTTGTCCCGGTGAGTAATGAGTGAGAGCGCATCAACCGGTTCGCCGTTCAGGAGCATGTCGAGTTTCACGAGATCAGACTCAACATAACCCGAGAGTTCATAGTCGAGCGAGGCGTATCCCTTCGTCAGCGATTTCAGCCTGTCGTAAAAATCCATCACGATCTCATTCAGGGGAAGTTCGTAGCTGATGAGCACCCGGTCCTTGGTGATATAAGTGATCTCTTTCTGAACACCCCGTCGGTCCTGGCACAGGGCGATGAGCGAACCCACGTATTGCTCGGGCGTAATGAGGGAAGCCATGATCATGGGCTCCTCGATCCGCTGGACATCCTGGATCCCCGGCAGTTTGGCCGGGTTATCGACCATGACGGTTTCTCCGCTGTTCTTCGTCACCCGGTAGACCACGGTCGGCGCCGTGGGAATAAGATCGAGCTTGAATTCCCGTTCAAGCCGTTCCTTGATAATGTCCATGTGCAAAAGGCCCAGGAACCCGCACCGGAACCCGAACCCGAGGGCCAGCGAGGTTTCCGGCTCGTAGGTGAAGGACGAGTCGTTCAACCGCAATTTCTCCAAAGCGTCGCGCAAATCCGCATAGTCTTCGCTGATTACCGGGTAGATGCCGGCAAAGACCATGGGTTTCACGTCTTTATACCCTGGGAGCGGTCCATCAGCCGTGCGGTCGGCATCCATGACCGTATCGCCGATCTTGGCATCCGAAACCTTTTTGATGCCGGCGATGATGCACCCTACATCGCCCTGCGAAAGCTCCGAGGTCGGTTGCATCTTGGGAGTAAAGACCCCGACGGACTGAACTTCATAGACGGATGAATTCGAGTAGAGTTTGATCTTCTGTTTCGGTCGCACCGTTCCGTCGACCACGCGGACGAGGATAACCACGCCCTGATAGGTATCGTACCAGGAATCGAACAACAGCGCCCGGAGCGGCGCATCAGGGTCACCGGCAGGCGACGGAATATTTTTGACAACCGATTCAAGGATCTCTTTTGTTCCGATCCCCGCCTTGGCGCTGGCCGGAATGGCGCCCGATGCATCGAGCCCGACGATATCCTCGATCTGGTGCTTGACTTCTTCTACGTTCGCGCTCGGCAAATCGATCTTGTTGATGACCGGTATCATCTCCAGATTATGATCGATCGCAAGATAGGCATTGGCCAGCGTCTGGGCCTCAACGCCCTGCGATGCGTCCACCACGAGGAGCGCGCCCTCGCAAGCAGCCATACTGCGGGACACTTCGTAGGTGAAGTCCACATGTCCCGGCGTATCGATCAGGTTCAGGATATAGTCCTTGCCGTCTGAAGCCTTATAATGGAGGCGAACGGCATGGGCCTTGATGGTGATGCCCCGCTCTCGCTCCAGGTCCATATCGTCAAGCACCTGGTCGCTGCCTGCAGCGGCCATTTCCCGGTCCGAAAGAGCGCCGGTATATTCGAGAATCCGGTCGGCGAGAGTAGATTTGCCGTGGTCAATATGTGCGATGATGCAGAAATTCCTGATATTCGTACTTGCCATAGTTCCTTACAGATAAAAAAAATCGACGAAACAATAATTTGGAAGATCGGAGCAACAGTTCGTCCTTACAGCTCCAAGGTGCTTCTCGCCCTCGTCATTGATTCATCATTTAGTCTTTATTGCCGATCTTCTGCAGCGCTACGGCCGCAGCCCCGATCATCCCGGCATCGTCACCCAAACGGGACGGGACTATCTCCGTTCGTTCGGCTGGGACTTCGAACGCCCGCTTTCTGATTTCTGCCTTTGTCGCGCCGATAAACAGCGGCCACCCGTCCTTCACGCCGCCTCCGATCACAACCAACTCGGGATTAAATATGTTGATCAGGTTCGCAATGCCGACCCCAAGCATGCGTCCCATGTCCTGCATCACCCGAATCGCCAGTTCATTGCCCTCCCGGGCAGCCTGATAGACTTGGACCGACGTGATCTCGGCCGCGCCGTTTATGGGCGCTCCCCCGGCCTCCTGGTAACTCTGCACGATACCCCGGGCCGACGCGTACATTTCAAGACAACCGGTATTCCCGCACCCGCAGAGCCTGCCGTCGGGAAGGATCGTCATGTGGCCGATTTCTCCTGCCATGCCGTCGGCTCCATGCCATATTTGCTTATTGAGTATGATACCCCCGCCGACACCGGTACCGAGCGTCAGCAGGATCATGCTGCCAATGCCGCTCCCTGCCCCGCGCCACTGTTCTCCCAAAGCGGCCGCATTCGCATCGTTCTCTATTGTAACGGGAAGCTTGAGCGCTTTTTCCAGTTCATCCTTGAGCGGAAGGTTGTTCCAGTCAGGAAAATTGGGGGACTTCACAACCACGCCCCGGTCCGCCTGGATGACGCCGGGAGCTCCCACGCCAACGGCAACAACAGAAAACCCCCGCTGAGCAGCGATCTCCAGCTGTCGCTCGATGTTTTGCGTCAAACGCTGGACGACTTTTTTCCAGCCATCCGAAGCATACGTTGCTTCCTTGCGCTTATCGAGAATATCGCCCTCGGAGCTCAAAAGCCCTGTCCTTAAATTCGTACCACCGAGGTCTACGCCTATGACTACGCGGCCCACCCTAACCTCCGCAACAGCCCATAAGTACAGGATATTCTAAAAGATTGTAATATTAACATACTGATGGGGAAATGTAAATAATATTATTGGCTTGGAAGGCCTGGAGAGAAAGTCTTGATCACAAGGTATGAATAAGATAGACCCACTGCGCGAATAAAAGAATGGCGAGAGCCGCCCGAACCATGTTTGTTTCTCGATCGGTGAAGAGGAAATTGACTCTCGGCAGATCGCACGCCAAGGTCGCGACACTATAGAGAAAATACAGGATTGCAGCCATAAAGCCGAGAGTGGTCAGCGGATTCATAGCAAGAGCAGCTGCTATCTCGCCTTGCGACAAATACAATGCCGCCAGCGTGGCTCCGCAAGTGGGGCATGGGATGCCGGTAAGTCCTTTGAAGGTGCAGGCAGGAACAATCGACAGGATCGGCAATAACCTGGCGGCGCAGAGGGTAAGGAGGGCAATCACCCCATAGATGACGCCGAACTCTATCTGGCCGGCTGATCTCTTCTTGAAAAAGACTCGCATGGGAACGCTACTGGAAAAAATGCATCATGCTGCCGAACGATGCTGCCACCGCGCCCATGAACAGGGCAAGTGCCGCCAGGAGAAGCCCGCAGCAGAAGAGAAACGGGAAAAGAACGGCAAAGGCGGCCCTCCCCCCCGTTGTTTCATGAGCTTCCTTGAGACCGATAACAGCAATCGTCACCACCCACAGTGCCGAGATCGGCATTCCGCAGAACGGGACAATGAGGAACACAAATGGCGACACGCCGTAGCATACAACGCGAAAGGTGGCTTCAAATCCAGCCCGGGCCCCGCGGACCCAGAGCAGAAAGAGATGGAGCAGCCCCGCAATCGCAAAAAGCCAGAAGATCAACATAAACGGCGTTACCAAGGCTGCAAAAGGGGAACGGAACCCGTGGACCAGACTGCGGCCCGCAGCTGTTTTCATCTCCGGTTCCAGGAAGTCCGGCATGGAGCTGTACAGAAGAACATCCCAGAAATAATGCGCCATGATGCCGACCATGCCGACAATCAGTGAATACAGCAAGGGATCAGTCAAACCGCCCGAAACCGGCATCTTCCGGAAGAACGCGGTGGGAGTAAACAGCGCGTCTTTCATCGTTTTAAACAACCCGGCAAAAAAACCGACCTCTTCCCGGTTTTCCCAGTGAGTTTTTTCCCTTGGTGACGCGACCAAAGATGGACCCGGCTCAACAAGACGCGATCCGCAGTGCTGACAGAAGGACTGGCCTTCCGTAATTTCCTTACCACAGTGCGGACAAAACATTATAGCCTCCTCATGATGTTCGTGCGAAGAACCGGGCCATTCCGCCGGAAGGAACGATATTTTTCGACACGATTTCTACTCGAAAAGCTGAAATAGCATCCCGGGTTCTGAACGACAAAATTCTATACTATCTGCCGGAGCATGTCAATGGCAGCGGGATTTGGCTGAAAAAGAGCTTTTAGCCAAGACCGCCAGGAGAAGTGAGCGGCTCACCGGAGTCAAAAACGTTTTAGGAATTCCCGCAATCGGCGGGGTCCCCTTTCATTTTCTCTACAGCGTGGATAAGAGCTGGCAGAATGACGGCAAGATTTTCCCGTACGGCCTTTGGACTGCCAGGAAGGTTCACAATCAGGGTCTGCTTTCTGATGCCGGCAACGGCGCGGGAGATCAGGGCATGGGGCGTCTTTTTGAAGCTTTCAGCGCGCATGGCCTCCGCCATGCCGGGAAGCATGCGGTCGATTACCGCAAGCGTGGCCTCGGGTGTCACATCACGGGGGGCCACGCCCGTGCCGCCGGTGGTAAGGATGAGATCGATTGCCCCCGAGTCGGACAGTCTCTTGAGAGACTCAATGATACGATCTTTATCGTCCGGCAGGATCTCGTAGTGATCAACGGAAGCGTTGATGGTCCTGATCATTTCACGTATGACCTTGCCGCTTTCATCAACCCGTTCCCCGGCTGCGCCCTTATCGCTCAGGGTTATTATTGCCGTGCGAATGCTCATAAGCGTCTCTTCCCTTAGTTTGGTTATTTTACCCGTTCATGAGATCCACGGAACAAACTTAATACATCATGAAACGACTCCGCCGATCGTTATCTCCGGTATCCGGAGCGTGGGCTGCGCATCACTGACCGGCGACCCCTGCCCGTCTTTCCCGCAGGTCCCGATGGAGAAACCCAGGTCGGACCCGACCTGGTCTATCGACAGAAGCACTTGCGGCCCGTTTCCGGTGAGCGTTGCCCCCCGCACGGGTTCGCCGATCATGCCGTTCTCGATCAGGTAACCTTCGCTCACCTCAAACACAAAATCCCCGTTCACCGTATTCACCTGGCCGCCGCCCATTTTTTTGACAAAAAGCCCCTGCGGCGTTCCTTTGAGAATATCTCCCGGTTCCGCGTTTCCCGGCGCGATCATCGTATTCGTCATCCGCGGTATCGGGCGGTGTTTGTAGGATTCACGCCTGCCATTACCCGTTGAACGCGCTCCATCCTTCATGGCCGTCAGCCGGTCATACATGAACGTTTTCAGGATCCCCTTGTCCACCAGCACGGTTTTTTCAGCGTCAACGCCCTCATCGTCAAAGCGGAAGGAACCTCGTTTGCCCGCGATGGTCGCATCATCCACAACCGTGACGAGCGAAGAGGCAATCCGGTCCCCGATGCGGTTCGAATACACCGAAAGCCCGGACTGGGCCAGGTCCGCTTCGAGGCCGTGTCCCACTGCTTCGTGGATCATGGTCCCGCCGGCCTCCGAGGACAGTACGACCGGCATTCTGCCCGCCGGCGCCTTGCGCGCCGTGAGCATCATAACGGCCCGCTTCACCGCAGTCTCGGCCGCCTGGTCCAAAGGCGTACGGTCAAACAGCTCCATGCCGCTGTTCCCGCCGACCGGCTCATAACCGGTCTGAACCACGGTGCCGTCCGCCGCGACAACATGGACGAGCGCGGTCAGATAGTTGCGTTCATCCTCCGCAAGGACGCCGTCTGAGTTCGCAATCAGCACTTGCTGACACTGTTCACGATAGGTCACCAGCGCCTGCCTGATGCGGCGATCGATGCTCGTGGCGATTTTATTTGCATTCAAGACAATATCGACTTTCCGGGAGGTTTCCACGTCCCGGGGGTTCGTCAGGACCGAGAAATCCCTTCGAGGTCTTTTCCGGGTAAGGTCGACAACGGCCCCCCGGGCCCCCTTCGAAGCCGCCTGCCGAACGGCATCGGCGATTTCGAGAAGTGATTCGGTCGTCAGCTCGTTGGTATACGCATAGGCCGTGCGCTGCCCGAAGATAAGCCGTACGCCGGCGCCGTGATCAAACCCGGAAACGACTTTCTCGATTTTACTGTCCTCGCAGACAATGGAAAAGGGCGAGCTCCGTTCGATGAAGATTTCGGCGAATTCGCCGCCGCTGCTTAATGCTTTTTTGAGGACCGCTGCGTAATCCAGAGCATTGTTCATGATGCACTCTCCTCCGACCGCCGCACGACCGTTTCCGGACGCGACTCATTTCGTGCACGGCTATGATACATCGAGTATGAACTATTTTCAACTTCAATGTGTGATCTCGGCAATGTGAAAATTTTGTCCCGCATTTTGATTTCCCACGGGCATTCTCAGAAATAATCCTCGTTGGCGATAATCTTTCGGCTTGACAAATTCGCGAAATACAGCTATCTTTTGTTAGCAAGTCATTAAATGGTTGACACCAAATTCTATGGAACCCAAAAAAATCCTCATAGCCGATGATAACGAAAACATCCGGGAAGCGCTCACCTATTTACTCGAAGATGAGGGTTACAAACTCTGGATGGCCAAAGACGGGGCCGAAGCTCTTAAGGAAGTCAGAAATGTCCGGCCGGACATTTTGTTCCTTGACATCATGATGCCGGAAATGAACGGTTATGATGTATGCCGCATCATTAAAAACGATCCTGAACTCAGCAAAACCTACATAATCATGCTGACCGCCAAAGGACAGGTGGCGGAGCAGGAGCGGGGCAAGGAAGTCGGTGCGGACGAATACATCGTGAAACCGTTCAGCCCCATGGAGATACTTTCCAAAATAAAAAAGCTCCTGCCTGCATAAAAACAGTATGTCGACCTTGATAAAAAGGCGGACCGCGGAAGAGCTTTATAATGCCGGATACACTCTCTTCCAGGAGCATCGCTTTGAGCAAGCGCTCGTTAAATTGCGCCAAGCGGAAGAAATGTTCCGCACTCTGGATGCACCCGGACACGCCTTCAGTCATCCCCTTCCCAACGGCATAACCGGGCTCGCCAACACCCTTGCCCTGATGGGACGCTGCTACTACGAACTAGGCGACACGGTCACGGCGTGCACCTATTACGAAACCAGTCTTATCAACGCCAAATTCGAGCAAGCACGGCCGTTCCGGCAATTCTTCAAGACACTCCGGGAAGACATGCTCCTCTGCTATGACCGCGAGGCGGGGAAAATAGACAAGACAACCTTGAAGAACATCCTGTCGCTGGAGTTCGACACCGATACCTCCTGCCGTTTCCCCTTTTCCTTGACCGGTGCGGCATTTACCGTGGCCCGTCTGTACGAACTCGCCCCGGACCGCTATCCGCAGTTCAGCGAATTCTTCATTCGAATGCAGCAACAAGACAGGCAGATCCGGCGCACCAACAAACAGTCCGACGAGTCCCGCATGAAGATAGCAAGTATCTACATCTGGGTGCTGCTCGGCACGCTCTGGATCATCTACAGTATAATCGTGGTCAAAACAATGCTCATCATGTGACCGGAGGTGTTGATGGACGCACAGGAAGTCAAAAAATGCGCGGCTGAGCTCTTGGCAACCCTGACCCAGGCCAGCGCCGCACTCACCACCATCCAGGGGATCGAAGTAGGTTTCTTCGACCGCATCCCCGTGGACCGGACCATTACCGCGGAGGAGCTTTCCGGCCAGATGAGCTATGACATTACCCGCGTTGAACGATGGCTCCAATTTTCCGAAAAGATGGGCACCGTCAGCAAATCGGGCAAGGGTTACATGCTCACCCTGAAGGGCGCCTTGCTCCGTCAGGACACCCCGGCCCCCGATCTCCTCGGCCTCTATCATATGGTCAGCTACTTTACCAAGGCGGTCCAGCATTCAAAAGACGCCTATCGAAAAGGCGTAGGGCTCGACAGCATTACGGAACTCAAGATCGGCCGGGACTATATCCCCCGGGTCGCCTCACAACTGTCGCGGGCTTCCGCCGCTTGTTTTAAAAGATCGGGCGTCTCTTCCGGCCATACCATCCTTGATCTGGGCTGCGGCGACGGTTCCGTGCTCAGGGAAACCGTCAAGACCTGTCCCGGCGTGAGCGCCACCGGCATCGACCTCAGCGCCCAAACGCTCGATCTGGCCAGAAATAAGAACACCGAGCTGGGGCTCCAGGACCAGATAGAACTCAGGGAAGGGGACGTGACGGACCTGTCCGGGATCAAGGACGGGGCTTTCGACTGGGTTTACTCCGTCAACGTCCTGCCATACCTTCCGCTGCATAAACGCGATCTGTTCCTGCGGGAAATGGTCCGCATTTCCCGATACGGCGTCTTCTTTAACCAGGTCATTAAAAACAACATTGCCACCCTTTCCGTCGAGGTCATGCTTTCGACCCTGTTTTCCGAGTTCAGCGGCTTTTTTACCGAAAACGAAGCAGAAGCTTTCATCCGGAAGGTAAAAGTGAAGGACTATACGTTCCTGCCGATCATTCAAGGAGAATCAAGAATGGTCGTCATGCTGACCTCCCGGAACGACGTACCGGTCAGTAGATTCCCCGGTTTGAAAGATGCAGACCGGAACAAACTTGCGGCGGCAAACATCCTGACCGCCAAGGACGTTCTTGTTGCCATCCCCTCGGCAATCGAGAAACTCGGGCTTGACCCGGAGGCCGTTCGCACCTCGGCCATCAAACTGTTGTTCCCGTAACCATCTCTCATGTTATGAAATTAAACGTATCTCAAAAAATCATCTACACTGAAGTAGTCATAGCCGCGCTCATCCTCACCACGCTGGTCCCCTATATTCTCATCAGCATGGACTTCAAACCCTTGCAGCTGTTTCATTACGTCTTCATCACACTGTTCATTCTTACGCCGTTGGGGTTCGGGACCCTGTTTTTTTTCACCGACAAATGGGAATGCCGCCCCATCGAAATGCTCTCGTTCTATCTTGAGCGCCGGCTGACGCCGCCTGATGATGTCATGGCTGCGGCGCGGATCCGCGCTCTCAATCTTCCTCTTGTCCATTCAGCATCGGTCCTGGTGCGCTACGAGATCATCTGTCTCCTCGATTTACTCTATATGGGGACGATCGGCAATTTGCCGCTCCGGGAGAACCTGCGGCTGGGCCTTTATGCAACCCTCGGGGTCGCGGTATTCCCGATCTTCTCCTTTTTTCTGACCGAACGCTTCCTCTACCCCGTGCGTCAGATCCTGGCGGAAAAAACACGCAATGTACATATCGATGAATCGAGGGTAATCAAGATCAACACGCGCACAAGGCTCGTGTCCATCCTGCTTGCCACGGTCATGGCGCCGGTGATCGCCTTGGGCGCCCTTGTTTATCGCAGGATGGGAACCGAATTGACGAGTCTCCTCGGCAACATTTCCATCGTCCAGCCGGTGATGTGGCAACTGTCCAATCTGATCTTTATCGTCACCATCGCAGCACTCCTGTTGGCAGCGGGCATCGGCATTTTGCTCGCCACAAGCATTTCGAACCCTCTCGGCCACATGGTAAACGTCATCAGGGAACTTGAAAAAGGCAAACTGGATACGCGGGCCAATCTCATTTCAAACGATGAAATCGGCGTCTTGTCCGAAAGCTTTGACAAAATGGCGATGAAACTCGAAAAAAACAGGGACGAACTGGAAGACCTGAATCGAAACCTGGAGTTCCGCGTTGCCGAGAAAACGGAAAATCTGACCAAAGCCTACGAGCGGCTCCAGCTCTCGAACCAGAACCTCGCCGTCGCCAACCGCGATCTTGAAACGGCCAACAGAAAATTGAAGGAGTTGGACAAGGTTAAATCGGATTTCATATCCACTGTTTCCCACGAGCTGCGCACACCGCTCACGTCCATCAAGGCCTTTGCAGAACTCATCCTGATGAAACCCAAGATGCCCGCGGAAAAACGGAATAAACAGCTCCGCATTATAAACGCTGAAACCGATCGGCTGACGCGGCTGATCAACGACATCCTGGACCTGACGAAAATCGAGGCAGGAAAACTGAGCTGGCACATGAGCACGGTTTCCCTGAATGAAATCATTATAACCTCGGTATCGGGCATCCAGTCCCTCGCCGATAACAAAAGCCTGGTCCTCAGCATAAAGGTAACCGACAAACTTCCGCTCCTGTTCGGAGACCGGGACCGCATCATCCAGGTCCTCACTAATATTCTCTCAAACGCGATCAAATTTACCCCCCAGGGCGGGAAAATTGAAATCACGGCGCATCATGAACAGTTCCCGCAGTCCCGGATCAGTGTGGCCATATCAGATACCGGCGTTGGCATTCCTTTGGAGGACCAGGAACTGATCTTTGAGAAATTCCGCCGCTCCGACGACGCCCTTACGAACAACAGCCAGGGCACCGGACTGGGCCTCACCATCTCCCGGCAGATTGTCGAATACCATGGCGGTGAGATCTGGGTCAAGAGTAAACCGTCGCAGGGCAGTACGTTCACGTTCACCCTTCCCCTGGACCGTCAAAGGAATACGGAAATCCAGGAATCCTCGCGCCTGCCGCCCTGACCAGGGAAAAATCTCAAGCGGTGCAGAAGGTCACCGTCACTTCCCGCTCCTTTTACTCCTTGACTTCCGCACTGATTTCGCAGTAAATTAGTCTATGTTTCAACGATTTATCGGCCTCCTCAAAAAAAAGGAACTCCTCACTCCGACTGGGCTCATCCTCGCCCTTCTCGTTGTCCTCTCACTTATCATCATCCTCGGTCAGTTTTTTCACCAGTCTTTGCAGGAAGAAATGGCTGAACAGTTCAACAAACAACAGCTCCTGCTGGCACGCGAAGTAGCCCTGAACATCGAAAGTCTCACGGACCACGTGTATAAGAGCATACGGGTGATCGCCCAGTTCCCCGAAATAGACCGCATCCGCCTGAACCCTCGAGTTCGCTCCGCGGTCGAGTCGATCAACTCAAGCCTCCGGAATGAGGCGCTCGTCACTATCCGCGTGCTTGACCGGAACGGCACCCTGCTTTACGACAGTTCTTACCCGGAAAAAGAACGACGGAACTACTCGAAGACCCGTTACTTTCAGCAGGCGCGGGTCCTCCCCAGGAATGAAAAGCTGGTGACCGATTTGCTCGATATCCGCGGCACCGACGATGTCATGAAGGAGTTCATCATAGCAGTTCCCGTCTACCGGCAGCTGCGGAAGCACTACCCGCCTGAATTCAGCGGGGCCATCCTTGCCGTGCTCTCGATGGATGAAATTACGAAGCGCTACATCTCCCCTATCAAGTCCGGAACGCGGGGCTACGCCTGGATGATGGACAGCGACGGCACCCTGCTCTATCATCCCACCCAACCTCAGATGGTGGGCAAAAATCTCTACCAGACCGATACAACCTGCTTTAAGTGCCACAAATCATTCGACACCGAGAAAAAGATGATCGAGGGCAGGGAAGATACATTCGGATACTATGAAGCGCCGGGCGGGGCGAACAAGCTTGCTGCTTTCTACAAACTGCCGATTGCCCGGAAATCGTGGATCGTGGTCGTTTCCGCGCCCTACTCCGACGTCATCGCGCTCATGCAAAAGAGCAGGCGTTTTTACACGCTGCTGATCCTTTCCATCTTCGGCACAACCATTGTTGCTTCCGGAGCGACCATCGTGGCCTATAAAAAGAAGATCAAGGCCGAGGAAAAGGAGAAACACCTCGAGGATCATCGCCGCTTGGAACAAGAGATCGAGATCGCAAAGGATTATCTCGAGAACATCGTCGAAAATACCAAAACAAACCTCATGGTCCTTGACGAGGACCTGAACGTCAGGACGGTCAATACCGCACAAGCACTGACCTACGGACGTCCGAAAACGGAGGTCATCGGCAGGCCCTTTTTCTCGCTCTTTGCCGATCAGCTCCCGCCGTATGAGGGCGTTCCCATGGAAACGATCCTGCACCAGGCGCTTTCCGGCCGCAGCTTCGAGCTCAGGGACTACCGTATGACCGGCCTGCAGGAAGCTCCCATTTATCTGACTATGCACATCAACCCGCTCTTGATCGACGGCAGGATCCCCGGCGTCCTCATAAGCAGCACGAACGTAACGAAGCGCGTACAGCTTGAGGAAGCGCTCAAACAGTACACGGTAGAACTTGAGGACAAAGTTGATAAGGGGACTGCTACAGCCAAGAAACTCGAACAGCAGGTCATACACTCCGAAAAACTCGCCGCGCTCGGCAGGCTGGCGGCAGGAGTTGCTCACGAAATCGGCAACCCCCTTACTTCCATCTCCACCTTCGCCCAACTCCTGCGGGAAATGGCGCAGGATGAATTCACCCAAAACAGCCTGGACGTCATCAACAATCACATTCAAAGAATATCCGATATCGTGCGACGCATGGCGACCTTTGCCCGGGCCGACTCGCTGAACATCAAAGAGACCCGGCTGAACGATGTTCTCAATTCCACACTCGATCTGATGCGGTTGGACAAGCGCATGAAAAGCTCCATCGAGATCACGGTTTCCCTCGACCCCGGGCTGCCCGAAATCCTGATTGACGAGGGGCAGATGTCCCAAGTTTTCATCAACGTCATTCTTAACGCCTTTGACGCCATGCCAAGCGGCGGGACGTTACGGGTCGGGACCCGGCAAGGCCGCGATGATCATGGGCGCGAAGCTATCCTGATATCCTTTGCCGACTCCGGCATGGGGATCTCGCAAAACGAGCTTCGAAAGATTTTCGACCCTTTTTTTACGACCAAGGAAGCGGGCAAAGGCACCGGTCTCGGCCTCTCCTTGAGTTACGACATCGTCAGACGCTTCAAGGGAGATATTCACGTAGAAAGCGAAGTCGGGAAAGGTACGACGTTTACCATCATTCTCCCCCTTGAAAAAGTAAAAGCGTAAGGAGCCACATTCATGGGAAAAGCAAATATTCTGATCGTAGACGACGAGAAAGACATCTGCAAGGCGCTCAATATTCTTCTCACGAAGGAAGGTCACGCTGTCAAAGAGGCATACAACGGGGAAGAAGCCGTGGAACGGATCGTGAAGGAAAATTTCGACATCATCATGACCGACATCAAGATGGGGAAAATGGACGGTTTCGAGGTCCTCCGGCAATCCCAGAAGATCAGCCCGGACACATCGGTTATCATGATGACCGCCTTTGCTTCAGTGGGCTCGGCCGTAGAAGCGATGCGGGCAGGGGCTTCAGACTACATTACCAAGCCTTTTATCAATGACGAAATCAGGTTGACCATCAGGAGAATTCTTCAAAGCCGCGATCTTCAGATGGAAAACCAGATCCTGCGCCAGGAATTAAGCCAGCGGCACGAGGCATTCGCGAACATCATCGGCACCTCCGAGCCTATGCAGAAGGTCTTTACGTTCATGGAGAAGGTGATCCCGAACAAGAGCAACATCCTGATCACCGGAGAAAGCGGGACCGGCAAAGGACTCGTGGCCCAGGCGATTCATGAGGCCGGGCCGCGCAAAGGCAAGCCCTTCATCTCCATCAACTGCGGAGCAATACCGGAGAACCTGCTCGAAAGCGAGCTCTTCGGCCATAAAAAAGGCTCATTCACATCGGCCAACGAGGATAAGAAAGGCCTCATCACCATGGCGAGCGGCGGCACGCTCTTCCTCGATGAGATCAGTGAACTGCCGCAGGCTCTGCAGGTCAAGCTGCTCCATGTCATCCAGACGAAGGAACTTACCCCGGTCGGTGACACGCGGATCATTACCGTCGACATACGAATCATCGCCGCCACAAACGCCGACCTTATGCAGCGCGTCAAGGAAGGGCGATTCCGCGAGGACCTCTACTACCGCCTGAACGTGATCGAGATCCGGATGCCGGCCCTGCGCGAGCGGCGGGATGATATCCCGGTGCTCATCAAACACTATCTGGCAATCTCCGCCAAGGAAGCGGAAAAGTGCGCCAAGGACATCGATTACGAGGCCATGCAGGCCCTACTCGCTTACGACTGGCCGGGAAATATCCGGGAGCTGCGAAACACCATAGAGCGGGCGACCGTTCTCGCGGACGGAGAAATGATTACGATCCATGATCTCCCGGACAAGTTCAGAACGCTGGACATTGAAGGCGTTTCCACATCTTCGCTCCGGCAGGCCCTCGACGAATTCGAACGCGAGTATATCCGCAGGAGCATGACGGAAAACAAAGGGAACAAGGAAACGACGGCGAGCACGCTGGGGATCGATCTGGCAACTTTATACCGTAAACTGAAGAAGCTCAGGATCGAAACTGCGTAAATGGAGAGGCGTTGCTGAATAGGGCCGTGAATTGACGGTCGGCCTTCCGGTATCATAAAAGCGGGAGGATAGTCACAACATGTCTTCTCTGCGATTTGCTTCGGATTGCGCTGTTTCTTTTACTGCCTTTAACGTCTGATGAAACTTAGATTCCACATATGCTTCCAAAGCTTTCTCTTGGAAGCGCGTCTCGTTATTTTTAAAAACCGAGTAGAGCTCAGACACTTTTTTAATAACTTCTGCCTGGAGCATGCTTATTTCCTTGTCTTTGCCATAGGGCTTAAAAAAACTGTTATTAAGGTCCGCTATCGTATTAAAATATTCGGCTATCAAGGTTTCAATTTTCGTCCAGCTCTCTAATCTGCCTTCATCGCAAAATTTACGAAAAACTTCACCCAAGTTCAAAAAATCCGTAAAGAGCGTCTTTGCCTTGTCTCTCGTGCTTTTTCGCTCCAGATAATCGATATTGCTTTCGACATAATCCTGCTTGTTTTCTTTTTTTGCCGCAAGGACGTTTTTTTGAATTTTCAACGACAGCGCCGACATCCTTTTCCCGATATCGTCCCTGATTTTCGCTGCGTCCTCTGAGTGAACGCCTTTTGAAATGACCTCATCCAACTGTACTGCAACCGCTTCCGCGGCAAGCTTCAGTTCATTATAGCGAGCCAAACTGGGAAAGTTTTCCTTGGTCTCCGCGTCTATCCGAGCTCGCAATTCCGAAATTTCCTTCGGAATTCTGAATGGCGTTTTCTCTTTTTTGCCGGCGCCGAACAAGTCTGATAACCCCATAGGCCTCCGATAGATCACCGCTCTTCGATATATCAGCCGGCCTTCCAACCGGAAATCGAAAGGTTGACTTTCT
>VFSW01007254.1_pt1 | contig 16120 bp, 17 predicted proteins | sample 5358111 | NCBI WGS metagenome assembly VFSW01 (sample SAMN11554181, study PRJNA540505) | mine drainage metagenome | isolation source: sediment from site ElyBrook_90M | place: USA: Ely Copper Mine, Vershire, VT | collected 2017 | reverse complement strand
CTCGAGGGAGGCAATCATCCGCCTGCTGGGTGGCACGTCCGAACCGTAAGCAGAGTCCGGACGCGTGGCTCCGCTCAGGCTCGCTCGGATACCGAGACCCTACGGGGCGGCCGAAAACCGCCTAGCGAGACGGCTGCAATGCCGACGAATAGCGCAGCCATCCCGGCCAGCTCGAGAGGAGCCGGTCGCTCGCCGCTCGCGATAGAGGCCACGCCGCCGACAGCCGGGACCAGGAAGAGCGCCGTGCTCAGGCTCACCAGCGACAGCCGCCCGAGCAGCCAGAACCATGCTACGTAAGCGACGCCAGTTCCGAGGACGCCGAGCACGAGCAAGCTGATTACGGTCCCGACCGGCCACGCCAGATCGGTCCACGGCTCGGTCGCGACGCCGGCGGCGATCAAGAACGCGCCGCCGAGCAGGAATTGGACACTTGTGATCAGAGGTAGGTCGGCGTTCGATCCGAGCCGTCGCATCAGGATCGTGCCGATTGCGGGCGCCACCGTCGCGACAAGGGCGAGTGCGACTCCCTCGGGAGTTGTGGCGCCCGAGCTTGCCATCGCCACCAGGATCACGCCTGCCATCGCGAGCGCAAGCCCCGCCACAGTCCGGCTTGAAATGCGTTCGCCAAAGAGGAACCAGCCCGCGGCACCCAGGATCAAGGGCTGACCACCCGAGAGGATCGATGCCGCGCCAGCCTCCGCATGCTCCGCAGCGAGGTACATCGATCCGAGGGCCAGCGTGCCGTTCGCGAGCGCCAGCGCAAGGAGCAGCCACAGGTTGGGCAGGCTGTCAGCCCAGCGGTTGACCGCTCCCGCCGGCGCCGTAGACGTTGCACGAGCGCGCCGTCGAGGGCGCAGCACGACCCAACTCGCAAGGACAACACCCCCGATGAGAGCTCGAGTGCCCGCGAGGAGAAGGGGAGCGGGACTGGGAAGCGATGCCTTGATCAGGACAAAGCACAGTCCCCAGACGATCCCCACAAGGATCGCCACTACCGCGGGTCCGGGCCTCATCCGCTGAGCCTACCCCAAGAACTGAACTGCCACGCCGGACGGAGATATCGCGCTGCGACTTCTCATCCCTCGCTTATCTGGCTCTCGGGTGGGTCTCAGGCGGGTCCGCGAGGATTGCCAGCGAAGCCTCGAGTCCAACGATCGGCGGCAGGCCCGCCATCTGGGGAAACAGGAATGTCACGTTTCACGCTCACGCGTCGCGGCCCTGGGATGCAGGACCGCTCCAGGCAACTCGCCAAAGGCTTTGCATACGCATCCTTTACGTTCGCAATGCTCGGTGCCATGCACGGCTTCGGTGAGTTGACTTCCTTGGTCTGGTTAGGTGCAGCCGCGCTCGCCCTCGGTGCGGTGGCAACCTGGACCATCGGTCACCGCGCTCAATTCGCCGGCCAGGACTCGGTCGCACGTCTCCCGACGATGGCATCGAGAACGGAAAGGGATGACCATGGCCCGGCGTAAAGACAAGACGCGTTCTTCCAAAAACACCGGATCCCCGCGAACGAACGGCACGCCCGCGGCGCTCGGTCCCCAGCCCAATCTCGGCGTCGCGGAGAGTCGTGACAACATCGAAGTTGAGCCAGAGGCGCTCGTGGTGAGTCACTGGATCGACCCTGGCGAGGCCGGCGAACCCTTCCCGGTAACGATCCGGCTGAGCGGACGCCGCGCCGACGTTGATGGCCGCCCCGGGCCGTCCGACTCGTTCATCCACGAAGAAGTCATCGATCAGGTCGCCCCTGGCAGCGGACCCATTTCGGTCAGTTCTTGGGTCTACGGACTCACGCCAGGAGCCTGGAACGTCTCCGGCGAGCTCGTGCATAGGGACCGCCACTCCACCGGCCATATGGCCGTGACTCGCACCGAGCCGCTGGTTCGTGCCGGCTGGTCCTGGCGCCGCTGGTCGCTCAAGCCTGGCACAGCCGCACCGATCAAAACACGCTGGGCGCTGACCGCCCAACTGGCACGGATTCCCGGCGTCATGCCTGGCAGCTACACCGCGCTGTTCGGCGTCGGACTGATCGTGGCCCTTGCCTCCCAGTTGGCTATCCTCGCGAGCGAGCAGATAGCAGTGCCGCGCTCCGTACTGGTGTCGCTGCTCGCGCTCACTGCCGGGCTCATCGGCGCGAAGCTCTGGTCGATCGTGCTACATCCGGGAGAGTCGGTCCTCAAAGGCGGCTGGGCGGTCGACGGCTTCCTCTTGACTGCCCCACTCGTCGCGATAGCGGCCCTGGTCGTCTTCGACCTGCCGGTGGGGGCGTATCTCGACGCGACCGCGCCGGGCCTCTTCTTCGCCGTCGCGATCGGCCGTGTCGGTTGCTTCCTCACCGGATGCTGCGCCGGCCGTGTCACCTCGTCGCGCTGGGGGGTCTGGTCATCCGACCGAAAGATCGGTGCCCGTCGCCTACCCACCCAGCTGATGGAGTCGGCCGCGGGCTTGTTGATCGGCACCGCCGCGCTGCCTCTCACGCTACTTCACTTCAAAGCCGTTCACGGGGCTGTCTTCATCGTTGCCCTGGCGGTCTATCTCATCGTCCGCCAGATGCTCCTGAGGCTGCGCGAAGAGGCCCGTCGCTACTCGTGGCAACGGAGCGCCATGGCGTCCGATCACGCATAGGCGCGGCCATCGGCGAGCCCAACATTCTCACCCGCCTCTCAGGTCTCGCTCACGGCAGACTCAGTCCGCGGCCTCAGCCTGACCTCCGATCCCTGTATGAGGTTGCAAGATGACTAGCCGATCCGCCCACAGACGCCCGGTCGAAAGCCCGATGACCACTCGTTCCGCGCGCAGACGAGCGGCCGCCCAACCTGCGCCCCAGGGCGCACTGCCACGCTGGCTCCGAATCGGCGCCTTCGCCAGCATTGCCGTAGTCGTCGGCATCGTTGCGGTCAGTCTCGTCATCGGCCGGCTCCAACCGCCCGGCACGCCCGAAGCGGGGGCCCTCCAGGTCCACGCCAGTATGGAAGGCTTCGACCCGAACCAGCTGACCGTAAAGGCGGGCCAGCAAGTCAAACTGCAGCTGGCGAGCATGGATACGTCCATGCACAGCGATGGCGGCGGCTGGCACGAATTCGCGATCGACGCGATCAAGGCGGACTTCAAGGTAGGCCCCGAGAGCAGCCAGGTGTTCACCTTCACGGCACCGTCGGCGCCCGGAACCTACGAGTTCTACTGCGACATCTGCTGCGGTGGTAAGGCTAACCCGTCGATGCAGGGCAAGTTGACGGTGACCGCCTGATGCAAGCCGCGGCCACCCGATCGATTCCACGCACCCGGCTGTTCCTGCTGATCGCGGGCCTGGTTGTCGCGGCTTCGGCGGCGGCCGTCCTGATCACCGGCCCTCATCATGCCGATCAAGGCACGGTCTCCACGCTGAGCCTCCCGGCGATCGTCGGCGCGGGCATCATCGACGGCTTCAACCCCTGCGCCTTTGGCGTCCTGATCCTGTTCGCCACGTTTGCGCTCGGACTTGCTTCTCGCCAGTCCGTCGGCCTGGGAGGCACCGATGCCACGCAGGCCGTCAAGACGGCGAGTCGGACCGTCCTCGGGCTGGGAGCCTTCTTCGTCGCCGGCGTTCTGCTGACGTACTTCCTTCTGGGCCTTGGGCTGCTGACGGTAGTCGCCACCTTTACCCATTTCGGCGGGAACCACCTGCCGAGCCGGATCGCGGCGCTCATCGCCATCGGCCTTGGACTCTGGATGCTGCGCGACGTTCTCCTGCCCGACGTGTCATTCAAGCTCGAGGCGCCGCACGCGCTCCACGGCCGAATGCGCGATTGGGCTCGCTCAACCTCGCGCCTGGCGCTGTTCGGTGGCGGGGTACTAATTGGGCTGTGCACGGTGCCCTGCAGCGGCGCCGTCTACCTCGGCGTCGTGGCTCTGCTCTCCACGAACGGTACGGTTGGTGCCGGGCTCGGTGGCCTGATCCTCTACAACCTCGCCTACATCACGCCGCTCGTCGCGTTGCTGGTTCTGGCCAGTCGCCCGGGCCTCATCCGCGTCATCAACCGCTGGCACCTCCATCACGCCGGCGGAACGAAGCTGGTCCTCGCGATCGTGGTCCTGGCGATGGGCTTTGCAATCCTGGTCATGGTCTGAAGCGAGCTTCTGTCCCCGAGTCAGGCAGCGACGTCTTCGTCCTCAAGGCATGGCTCGGCGCCCAGGTCGTCATAGTGTTTCCAGCGGTAGATGAGCGTCGAGATGAGCCAGCTCACCACGAATAGCCCGACGATCGCCGCACCTAGCAGTCCCATGTCGAGCTTCCCGGTAGCCTCCCAGATGCCCCCCGACATGCCAAGCTCGGCTCCGATGACGTTGAGCGCCTCGATTCCGCCGATCACGAAGGCGATCAGCACCGAGACCAGCGTGATGTTGAGGTTGTAGTAGAGCTTCCGGATCGGCTTCACATAGGCCCAGCCGTAAGCCCCGAGCATGAGCACGCCGTCGGTCGCATCCACGAGCGACATTCCTGCGGCAAACACCGCCGGGAGGAGGATGATGTACCAGACCGGCACGTGCGAGGCTCCCGACGTGGCCGCCAGCCCCAGCAGAGCGACCTCGGACGCGGTGTCGAAGCCGAGCCCGAACAGAACGCCGAGCGGATACATGTGCCAGCTCTTGCGGATCATCCGGAGCGCGGGGCGGAAGAATCGAGCCAGTAGTCCTCGATTGGACAGGTAGTCCTCGAGCGACTGCTCGTCGTATGTGCCGCCGGACGAGACCTTGCGGAACATCTTGTAGATGTCGAGCAGCACCACAAGGTTGATGAGACCGATCAGGAGCAGGAAGCTCGCCGACACCGCCGTCCCGATCAGCCCGCCGACCGATCGGAGCGTCGGCACATCGCTCACGAAAGCCGCTGAAATGGCAATCACCAGGGAGAGGGCGACGACTATCGTGGAGTGCCCGAGCGAGAAGAACAGGCCGACACCGACCGGACGCTGGCCGTCTTGCATCAGCTTGCGCGTGGAATTATCGATGGCGGCGATGTGGTCGGCGTCAACCGCATGGCGCAGACCGAAGGTGTAGGCCAGGAAGGCCGTTGGGAGCAGGATCGGATATGACGCCGCCGCGACGAGCACCAGACCCCAGGCCGCCAGGTTGAATCCGAACAGGAAGACATAGAGTCGAACCAGACGTTGTCTGAGTTCTGGAGACCGGCCAAAGAGCCGGGTTGCGGTGATAGCCACTCTTCGCTTCGCCTCCAGACGCGGATGCCGGAACGGCAGTCATTCGCTGTGCCGGCCCAATCTATACTGCGTTAGTGAGTATTTGCCACGGGTTGCAGCACGTGTTCCGAACAGTGAGGAGGCGGGCATGAGCTCGATGCGGCTGATAGCCGGCGACCAGCTGTCGGAGCCGTGGTCGGGCATCCCCGAAATGCTTCGCGAGCGCGGCCTTAGGTGGACCCCGCAGCGGCGTCTGCTGATCGAGGTCCTTTCTGGTATCGCCGGTCATGTCACTGGCGCCGACCTGGTAGAGCGCTGCCGGAGACTCGACCCGGAGACAATTCCTTCTACCGTCTACCGCACCCTCGATGTCCTCGAGGAGATCGGGATGGTCCGACACGGCCATGGCGCGGACGGTCGAGAGGAGTACCACGTCCTACCGGCAGTCGAGCACGGCCACTTGTACTGCGAAGGCTGCGGTGGTGTCGAGGAGATCTGTGAAGACGAGGTGGCGTCCGTGGCCGAGCTATTCCGTTCGCGCCACGGCTTCGCGATCGACGGATCTCACATCACCATCGTGGGCCAGTGCCGCACCTGCCAGGGCATGCCGGAGAAGTAGACAGCTTGGGCCCGACGGCCCTTTTGGGCTTACTTCAAGGAGCGAGGGGAAGTCTCGGCGGTTTACCTTCCAACACAGGTTTGGATGCGAGCCGCCAATTCGGTTGCCAGATCGCCAGCTCTAGACCGCTGCGGGCGGGACTCCGAAGTACCCGACCGAGCAGCGCCTGCTAAGCGGTCCTCATTCAACGAGGGTGAGGCACGACTTCGACCAACTGGACCCAGATCTTGGGACGGTTGAGACTTCTCAGCGCTTGCTCATCCGGCACTCGGATGAGTCTCAGCGAGGGGCGGGAAGGTAGGGGCGCTCCACCGCATTTGAGGACTTGGCCATGGACGATCATCCCGACGATGCAACCGCATCTGTGAGCACGGCCGATCGAACGACAACCAGTCTTGCCGCGGAACCGCCGCCCAGTGAAGGCGCACAAGAAGCCGCAGGCCCTCGCTGGGCGCCCCTGCCCCTTACTGCGATGGACCCCGCGCAACTGCGACCAACTGATTTGAGGCAATGACAATGGCATCTGCCACCCGGTTCGTCACGGACCCAGTCTGCGGCATGACGCTCCCGGTCGAGAGCACTCTCCAAGTCGAGTATCGCGGGAACGAGTACTACTTCTGCGAGCCCACGTGCGCAGAGATGTTCCGAGATCAGCCCGAAGGCTGGCTTGCTTCCCCGGATTGGGCAACCTCGACAGAGGCTCCCTGGCCCAACCCACGCCCGAGGAGACCGGAGCGCGGACCGGTGAGCAGGCCATCGTCGGGGCTGTAGCCACCGACGCGGCCTGGGCCGGGTTGGGTCGACACCCGCTGCTCGCGGGCCTCGAGGTTGGATCGTCCTCCGTCTCTGGCGGCCCCAGTAGCGGTGGAGCGCCAACATACGCTCCGGAGTTTCGAGGGTGACCGACGTCGGGCGGAGGAATGTCGTATCAAAAGCTTCAGGATTCACGGGTGATCAGTAGGCAGCTGTTCGTACTTCTCGCGTGCTTATTCGTCGTGATGATCGGTCTGGGCATCGCAGTGCCGGTGCTGCCCTTCTACGTCGAGCGGCTCGCGCTGGCGGGCGGTGCTTCGCGCCAATCGGTGGTGACGCAGGTCGGCTTGTTGACCGGCGTGTACGCGGTGGGGCAGCTCATCTTCGCGCCGGTGTGGGGCCGCCTATCAGATCGGGTTGGGAGAAGGCCGCTCATCCTGATCGGCCTTGGGGGGTACGTGATCGGGCAGGTCCTTTTCGGGTTGGCTACTTCGCTGTGGATGCTCTACGCCGCGCGCATTCTCGGAGGCGTTCTGTCCTCGGCCACGCTGCCGGTCTCGGCTGCCTACGTTGCGGACATGACGACCGACGAGGAACGCGGTCGGGGAATGGCGTGGCTGGGAGCGGCGGTGAGTCTGGGCTTTGTCGTCGGCCCAGCGATCGGAGGGCTGCTGTCCAGCAGAGACCTGCACATCAGCGTGCGCTATGCGAGCTTGATGATCGACAGCTTCTCAGTCCCGTTCTTTGCCGCGGCGGCCCTGGGGCTGCTAGCTCTTCTCGCCGCGATCCGGTGGCTGCCGGAGTCACTGCCCGCGCAAGCGCAACGAACAGCGGGCGTCGACCCAGCGACAGATTGGCGGAAGATGGGTCGCAGTCTCGGCCCGTTGGTCGGCCTCGCGTTCGTCGGCCAGTTCGCGCTCGCGGTGTTTGAGATGACGTTCGCCCTCTATGCGCAGGCGAAGCTCAACTACGGTCCGGGGGAAGTGGGAGCCGTCTTCGTGGTGTGCGGGTTAGTCATGACCGTCTTTCAAGTCGGGGCGGTCGGGCTCCTCGCGAGGCGCGTCAAGGCGATCTACCAGATCGGCGCTGGCTTCGGTTTGATGGGGACGAGCCTCGCCCTCCTCGTCGTGGCGCGTGCTTCCCTGCTGGTCTTCGCGCTCGTGGGCCTTTTCGCCCTGGGGACGGCCCTGATCACACCCAACCTCGCGGCCCTGATCTCGAAGCGCGGTGGCGGCCGCCGTGTTGGCGCAGCATTCGGCATCCAGAGTGCAACCAACAGTCTCGGCCAGGCAATCGGGCCGATCTTGGGCGGCGCACTCTTCATCATGGCGATTGACGCTCCGTACCTGATGACCGGGGCCCTGTTGGCTACGGTCGCTCTGGTGATCGGGTGGAGAGCGGTTGGACAGCGTGGGGCCAGGCTGGCTTGACCGGAAAACCAGGGGAGTCGCGCCGCGTCGCCATCGCCATGCTGGCGGGGTTGATGGTCGTCGCTGGGTCGTTATCGGCAGATCGACGGAGACTCTGGTCCCGGTTCCCAGTGACTGTCCGAGGTTCTCAGCCGGCCGCTATGTGGCCTTAATAGGACGCTCATGTCGGTGCGGTGTACTTAGCGTCATGGACCCGCTCTCCACGCTCCTCGTAGTCGCCGCCATCTTCCTCATCATCGACCTGGCGCTCATGGGCGGCGCTATGACCATGACCGGCATGTCGGCGATGGCGGGCGCGGTCTCCCATCCGCTGGGGGCCGTGGCTCTGGTCGTCCTGGTGGTCGTGGCGCTAGTGACTCTCCTCGGGGGCGTGAGGTAGCCATGCGGGCCCGGCGAGCCCGGGCGCGGGTCGATTCGAGCGGCAACCAACAAGGTCGTCGACGTCACTGTTCGGCGCGGCTATCAGCCGAATTCGATCCGAGCGCGCGCGGGCGTGCCGCTGCGACTCGTCTTCCGGCGAGCCGCCGGTCCAGCCATAACCCGTAGAAGTCGTTGCCAACGTCATAATGGAAACGCACTGCAGCCAGATCGCGAGCTCGCGAATGACGCGGTCGGGAGAGACTGGCGCGGACCGCTCGGCCGCGGTGTCGGAGGCGAGGACTAGCTCGAACTGGCTACTCGGCACGCTGGCCCGACGAAGGAGGGCGAGGATCTCGCGCGCGAGGGCCAGCCGACGTCGGACCCCGTCGCCACGCGGCTCATGTCATGTAGTGCCATAGCGGCGGATCCCGTCGAGCTTCGTCCGTTTGAGGAGCAGTGCGTTAGTGGCCACAAGGAACGAGCTGCCGGCCATGCTTATGGCAGCGATCTCTGGGCGCAGGATCAGGCCGAACCACGGGTAGAACAGGCCCATTGCGATCGGAAAGGCAACGGTGTTGTACCCGACGGCCCACAGCAGGTTCTGGCGCATCTTCCGAACCGTCGCGCGGCTCAATGCGATCGCGCCCAAGACATCGACGGGGTCGCTCTTCATGAGCACGATGTCAGCCGTCTCAACCGCCACGTCCGTGCCGGCGCCGATTGCGATGCCGACGTCGGCCTGGGCCAGGGCCGGTGCGTCGTTGATCCCGTCGCCGACCATCGCGACGAGCTTGCCTGTCGCCTGGAGCTCCTTGACCTTGGCGGCCTTCTGACCGGGCAGAACCTCGGCGAACACGGTGTCGAGTCCGAGTTCGGCGGCTATGCGATCGGCGGTCGCCTGGTTATCGCCTGTTAGCATCGCCACCTTGATGCCGAGATTGTGCAGTCGGGCTATGGTCTCCTTCGCGCTCGGACGGACCGCATCGGCGATGGCGATCAGACCACCGGCCTTGCCGTCGACGGCGACGCGAACCACGGTACGGCCCGCGCCCTCAAGTTCGTCGGCCCTGCCAGCAATGGCATCGAAGTCGATGCCCCGGTCATGCATTAGCTTGGCATTCCCGACAAGAACGGCGCGTCCGTCGACCTCCGCCTCGAGCCCTAGTCCCGGGACGGCCTGGAAGTCGGTCGCGTCGACCAGTGCGAGCTTGCGCTCCTTCGCAGCATCGACGACAGCTCGGGCGAGCGGGTGCTCGCTGGAACCCTCAGCCGAAGCCGCCAGTCGGAGGACGTCGTCCTCGCTGACCGGGTTGCCCGTGCCCACGAACTCAACGACGCGCGGCTGGCCGATCGTGAGCGTGCCAGTCTTGTCGAAGATGACTGCGCTGATCTTGGAGGCCTGCTCGAGCGCGGTCGCGTTCTTGAACAGGATTCCGTTGAGTGCGCCGAGTCCCGTCCCGACCATGATTGCGGTCGGCGTCGCCAGGCCAAGGGCATCCGGGCAAGCGATGATTACGACGGTAATGGCGAGTGTCAGGGCGAAGATAAACGTCGACCCGCCGATCGTCAGCCAGCCGAAGAACGTCGCGAGACCGAGGATGACGGCGGCGGCGACAAGCCACTGGGCGGCGCGGTCGGCAAGTCGCTGAGCCGGCGCCTTCGAGTTCTGGGCCTCCTGAACGAGCTTGACGATCTGGGCCAGCGCGGTATCCGCGCCCACCTTCGTGGCCTTGAACCGGAATGTGCCGGTCTTGTTGATAGACGCGCCGATGACGTTCGAACCGACCGTCTTCTCGACCGGGACGCTTTCTCCTGTGATCATCGATTCATCGACGCTGGATGCGCCATCGAGAATGACGCCATCGACCGGGACCTTGTCGCCGGGTTTGATCAGGACGATGTCATCGAGCACGACCTCCGATGTCGAGACCTCGACCGGCCCGCCGTTGCGGATGACGGTCGCCTTGGGTGGCGTCAGGTTGAGGAGCGCCTTCATTGCGTCCGAGGCTCCGGCCCGAGCGCGCATCTCGAGCCAGTGGCCGAACAGGACGAACGTAAGAAGGACGACTGCAGCTTCGTAGAAGACCTCGCCCTTGAAAAGGAATGTCCCAGCGACGCTGAACACGTAGCCGCTGCCGACCGAGAGCGCGACGAGGACCGACATGTCGAGCGTGCCATGCCGGAGCGCTCGGTAGGCGCCGACGAAGAACATCTTCCCGCTCCAAAGGACCGCGGGTGTGGCCAAGAGGAAGGCCAGGATGTTCGCGTCGACACCGAAGGGGGTCCCAAGGCGGATCTTGAAGACCTCAGTCGCCAGCGGCGAGTAGAGGAAGATGGGGACGGCCAGGATGAACGCGACGATGAAGCGGTTCCGCATGTCGCGGACCATCCCCTCCATGGTCATCCCGCCGCCGTGGCCCATGCCATGGGCGGTCTGGGCCATCTCCCCAGAAACAGGCGCGCCGGGGGCAATGCCGGTCATCGCGTGGCCGCCATGTTGGTCGCGCGGCGCGGCCGGGGCGGTCATCGCATGGCCGGCATGCTCGCCGTGGGCCGCAGCCGGCATCTCCGCCTGGGCCGGGGCGGCCATCGCGTGGCCGGCGTGCTCGCCGTGGGCCGCGTGCTCGGCGCCGTGTGCCACAGCGCTGCCGAGGACAGCCACCTGCTCATCGCGACAGAGACGGCACGGCACCACCTCTCCGCCGCAACTGCAGCCGAAGCGCTCGATCAGGGCCCGGACGTCGCCGGGCGTGAGTGCGCCTTCGTCGTAGTGGACGGTCACGGTCTGGGAGACGGGGTTCGCCTCCGCGGCATCTATGCCGTGCTGGCGTCGCAGGAATGTCTCGAGGCCCGCGCCGCTGCTTGCTCGCAGGAGGCCTCCTGCTTCGAATATTCGGGTTGTCATCGGCTGCTCCGTTCCTGCGATGGTGCGTTCGAGTGCCGGGCCACTACGCCACTGTCGTAATTTGGACGCAAATCCGCTCCCGTGGCGCATCGTCCGGCATCTGTCCCAATCTTCGGGCTCGAACCTGAGCGCCGGATGAGGCTCGCCTTAGATGTCCCTCGTCTTCTTCGGTAGCGCTCGGTCAGAGATTCGCATGAGCCGACGCGGCACCCAGGCTGCGGCAGCTGCTGGGCGCCATCAGCGGCAACGCCCGCGTGACCGGTGGCCGTGGTGGGCAACGCCCCTGCCGGGTTCGACTCTACTGGGTCCGCGGGTGGGAGCCAGTCGGCCGATCGACGGTGCGAGCGTAGCACGAGGTGGTGGGTCAGCCAGACAGTTGGCAGAGCGCGAGGACCAGTACCGGGATCGCGACCGGCAGCCATTCGTACGGCAGCTGCTCCCGCGGCCCAGCCTCGTTGTCGGCCGCGGCAAGCAGGCCGCCGATCCGGCGGTCCGCGGCACTCGAGAACGCCGCGATTGAAGCGAGGTCGAGGGACCCGAGCTTGAGGAGCGCTCCGGCGACGCTAGCCGGCCGGACCCCGAGCTCGAGGGCGTGGATGTCCGCAGCCCGCTCCAAATCGACCAGCCGCTCCGAGAGGATCCTTCCGACGACGGGAAGAGGCCTGACGAGCTGCGTCCAGGCCGCGATCGAAGCGGACCGGAGCGGCGCGTGCGTCCGGCGATGGTGGTCCTCGTGGAGCAACACGCCGCGTCGTTCGTCCGGGCTGAGCATTGCCACAAGATCCTCGCCTATATAGATCGTCGGGCGCAGCGCGCCGAGGACGAACGCCCGACGCGCCGGGCTCCGCACGAGTCGAATATCGACGCCCTCGAGTCGGATCGGGACGCTGACCGGCTGGAGCGTTCGCGCGAGCCCGCGACCGAGCCACAGCACACGGGCGAGCAGCACCGCCCACAACGCGATGAAGGCCGCGCTTACGATCTCGGCGAGGATGAGCGGGCCGCCATCAACTGCACGCGCAAACACCGTGCAGGCGGCCGCGAGAGCAACCGTCGGGACGGCTACGAGCAGCCAGCTCTGGCGCGTGCCCGTCATCGTTCCTGGCCGCGCGACGCGAGCTCGACGAGTCGCGCGCGCATGTCGGGGTCGAGGCCCCGGAGGCGCTCGGCGAACTGGCGGAGCGCCGCTTCGCCGTAGCGCTCGATGATCTCGTCGACCGCGCGTTCGCTCATCGTGTCGACGAGCGCCGCCTCGGCCGCGGCAGGGCGATAGACATACTGCCGGCCGAGCTTCCGTCGCTCCAGCACGCCCCGCTCGTAGAGCCGGCCCATGACCGTCATGACCGTCGTGTACGCGGGCGGACGCCGTGTCCGGCCTAGCGCCTCGACGACATCGGCCACCGTCGCCTCGCCCTGCTCGATGACGACTCGTGCGATAGCGCCGCCGAGCGGTCCGAGCACGTCCTCGATCTGTCGCCCTGCGCGTCGAGCCTCGTTTCCTTCGTCGTTCATGGCCTGAAGCCTAGCAGAGAGCACGTCGCTGGCTACCGGTTACTATCCCTTTGTAGTAGCCCACAGAACCGAGCCCGACCATGTGCATGCGGCCCGGACGATCGACGAAGGTGTTCGAATGAACGCGACGGCTGAGATCCTCGTGGTCGACGACGATCCCCGCATCCGTTCGGTGGTCCGGCGCGGTCTCGCATACGAGGGCTATCGCGTGACCGAGGCCACTACGGGCGAAGAAGCGCTCGAGAAGGCCCGCGAGTCGCAGCCGGATCTCGTCGTCCTCGACATCATGCTGCCAGGCATAGACGGTTTCGAGGTGACCCGGAGGCTCCGAGCGGCCGGGGACGGCGTAGCCGTGCTCATGCTGACCGCGCGGGATGAGGTGGCCGATCGGGTCGAAGGCCTCGACACGGGCGCCGACGACTATCTAGTCAAGCCGTTCAGCTTCGAGGAACTCCTGGCGCGCGTCCACGCCCTCTTGCGCAGGCGAACCGAGCCCTCGGGTGAAGTACTCCATTTCGCCGATCTCAAGCTCGACGTGGAGGCCCACGAGGCCAGGCGGGGCAGCCGTCCGATCGAGCTCACCACGACCGAGTACAGCCTCCTGTTGCTGTTCATGCGCAACCCGCGCCGCGTGCTGACTCGCGATCGGATCATGGACCACGTCTGGTCGTACGACTTCGAGGGCGAGTCGAACGTCCTGGAAGTGTACGTGCGCTACCTGCGCCGGAAGCTCGAGGCGAACGGCGAGCCACGGCTCATTCACACGATCCGCGGCACCGGCTACGTGCTCAAGGAGTAGACGGGGCACGGTCGAACGGGGTCGGTGGCAAAGGCTAGATCGGCCATTTCGGAACCTCAGGATCGGCCTGGTGACGACCACGCTTGCGCCGTCCTTCGCCGGTGGCGTTCAGGCCGCGCCTGACCCGTGCGAGTGAGAGCTGGGAAGCCCGACACCCAGCCGCGCGTAGAGCGGGCAGTATCCGCGCGCCCCCGTGACGACGAAGTCGAGGCCGAGGAGCGCGAGCGCGATCCAGACCACGACCGCGAGTCCGCTCGAGTCGAGGGCGAAGCTGACCGCCACGACAGCGAGCAGGGCGCCGCCCGCGATTCGTACCGCCCGCTCGACCGGGCCAAGCCCGCCCCTGCGCATAGGCGTGTTCTCTTGCATCTCCAAGCTCCTTTCGTGCTCCGGGAGACTCGCCGTGGGCTACCGAGCGCCGAACGCGCCAAGCAGGATCGCGACAAAGATCAGGACCATCGGGATGCAGCACAAAAGCATCAGCCACATCGAGTGCGACGCTTCGTGCTGCTTTTCGTCGTGAAGTTCAGGGCGTTCGTCGGGCCGGCGCACGCTCGGCCCGGCCGCACCGCCTGCTGACGATTGGTGTTCGTGCATCGTGAACCTCGAAGCTAATAGTTCAGTGAAGGAATCCTCGCAGAGCCGTCTGAGATCAAGACGTGATATCGCTGAGCGGGTGCTGAGAGATGCGTCTCCGCGGCCAAGCCGAGTTGTCCCAGAGAAGTGCCTACGCGCTCCGTTCGCCTCATCGGCGGATGCACGACGCGGGAGCCCAGCCCGTGGCGCCGTGTCGCGGACGGCGCGACGAAGCGAGCGAGCCATCTCGCGGATTAGTTCCTACGCCCATGTAGTAGTACCGTGCCCCAAATGCAGCCACAAGGAACCGAGACGTTCTGCCGTGGCGTACGGCGCGGAGCGCTGCAGAGAGCAACTGGAGGCAAAGGCAGGTGAGCACACGCCGGGCATCGGGTTCGAGATCCCGACCGCGCGCAGGAGGAAGGCCCCCGAGGGGCGCCGTCGAGCTGACGCCGGTCGTGCGAGAGAGCCCCTCGCCAGTCACCGCGGCTGCCGGCAGCGAAGGCCTGGGCGAGCCCGAGGCGCTCGTCGTCTCCCATTGGTTCGAAGCGGGCCATCCGGTCGGCGGCCCCTACGCGGCAAGATTGCGGCTCAGCGGGCGTCGTGTGCGGGAGGCAGGTCGTCCAGATGCGGGCGACTCGTTTGTCCACGAAGAGCGAATTGAGGGGATTGTTCCTGGCCGCGGCGCCGTGTCGGCGAGCTCGTGGATCTACGGGCTGCGGCCGGGCGATTGGAACGTCGAAGGCGAGCTTCTCGAAATGCCGGATGGAGAAGGCTCACGCGGCCGCATCCGGCCTATTCGGGTCTCGCAAGCCCAGTGGTCGTGGCGGCGCTGGGCCGTCGAGGACGCCCCGGTCGGGCCCGTCCACACGCGCTGGGCGCTTGCGGCTCCGCTCGCGATGGTCCCGGGTGTCGTGCCCGGAAGCTATACCGCCCTGTTCGGCGTGGGCGTCGTCCTCGCGCTGGTCACCCAGGCGGCGATCATTGCCCACGATCCCATAGCGCCGTCGCGATCGATCCTCGTGTCGCTGCTGGCGCTCGCGGTCGGGCTGCTCGCGGCCAAGCTTTGGTATGCGGTGCTCCACCCGAGCGAGTCTGTCATCAAGGGAGGATGGGCGGTCGACGGCTTCCTTGTCGTCGCCCCGGTGGTCGCCATTGGGACGCTTCTCACGGCTCGGCTGCCGATCGGTCCCTATCTCGACGCGGCGACGCCGGGCCTGTTCTTTGCGATCGCGATCGGCCGCGTGGGCTGCTTCCTCACCGGCTGCTGCGCCGGGCGCTGCACGGCGTCGCGGTTCGGCGTTTGGTCGTCCGATCGCCGCGTCGGCGCCCGGCGCATTCCGACACAACTGCTCGAGTCGGGCGCCGGGCTGGTACTCGCGCTCGTCTCGCTGCCGCTCGTGGTGCTCCACGTCGTGCCCCACGGTCTGGTCTTCGCGGCCACGCTGACCCTCTACCTTGCCGTGCGCCAGGCGCTGTTGCCACTCCGGGCCGAGTCGCGGTAGTTACTCATGCGCCCGAGCGAGTTCGCGACCACCCCCCGGTAGGGCCGAGATACCGATCGGCCGACGCTACGCGGCGCAGCGGTCCGTACGAGATAGGCGGTCTCTCCGACGGCGACGATTGCCGCCGCGAGCCGCGCGCCGATCGAGCCGATAAGCGGCCCAGTTGCCATCTTCGGCCGCGAGTGCGTGGAGGCCAGATCGGTTCGCAGCTTCTGGCCGCGACGGCGGTTCTAGCCGGAGATTCAGGCCTGGCTCATCACGCTCTCAGCCCACCGGTTGAGGATCGAGTCAAACGACGAGAAGCGTCGGATCTGAGTGTCGATGGACACGGACGGAGAACCATGGGTAGCGACGACTTCGGAGGTGGGCTCTGGATATTGGTGGTGGTCAACTCGGTCATCTTCATCGGGTTCGCGGCTACCTTCTTCCACCCCCACACCAAACGTGACTGGAGGGTCATGGGCGCCTACTCGGCGTTCATCGT
>VFSW01007253.1_pt1 | contig 16123 bp, 14 predicted proteins | sample 5358111 | NCBI WGS metagenome assembly VFSW01 (sample SAMN11554181, study PRJNA540505) | mine drainage metagenome | isolation source: sediment from site ElyBrook_90M | place: USA: Ely Copper Mine, Vershire, VT | collected 2017 | reverse complement strand
GCACCATTGGCCTCCCCGGTGCGCCACCAATGCAAGGGCCGGAGATCAAATGGCATATGCTTGGCCCTTGTGTTCGACGGCGCATCCGAACCGCCGGATTGTCCGCCCTCCCCCTCGCTCTACGCCGACACGAGACACAACATGATCCGAGCAGTAAATCAACCGATAGGCATTGACGTAGATCAATGTGAGTATCGAAGCATCGCGATAGGTACACCCCAGGCAAATGGACACCGGTCGAGAGCAAGGAGCGTGTGATGGCAAGGGGCGGTAGCATGGCCAAATTCCTGGAGAGTGCCTCGGATCGCGAATTCACCAAGCTGGAGTGTGGCTTGCTAGGCGCATTATTCGCCTCGATCGTGCTGATGTTTATCGTTGCTGTGGTATGGTTCCTGTTCGGATAGATGGCGGCCAATTCATCCCATGTCGGCAGCGGGACCAGCTCAGGCGAAACACCTGGGACGCGGCTCTGTATGATGCTGCGGCGTGCCGACGCCCGCTCGGCATAACGCGCTCCTGTGCGTCGGTTATGTGCCACGCACAGAGTTATGCCCGGCCTCCCGCCCACCACTATCTGACCCCGGAAGCAAAATGCTCGCCGGTCCATGTGAACGCCGCAATCGAAATCAGAAGCACGCCAGCTCCACCGACCAAATCAACCAGGTAATGGCCACCGTCCGGCATAGTAGACACCAGCATCATCAGGTTCCAAAATACAACCGCGATGCCGATTGTTCTCATACCGCGTACGACATACATCATGAGCAGGGCAAGCGTAGCGTGGTAAGAAGGAAATTGCACGGCGCCCGGCATATTCAACAACGAGAATCTTAGCCCTACCCCGCTCCGCAACTCGCGCAGATTGTGGAGGTAGAGTGCCTTGGCGGGCATGCCATAATGCGGGAAGGCGCCTAGCGCCGGCACGCATCCGGCGATGACGCTGGTCAATAGACTGGATAGAAGCGCCAGCCAGAACAGCTCCCGTACCCGATCCTGCCGCCGTGTCCAGACAAGCAGGATTCCCAGAGCAAACGCCTCGGGAATCAGACTGGCATAATCTGCCGACAACACATGCGCGACGAGCTGGTGTGCCCGGACAAACCGGAACATTGCCAACCAATTAAATCCGAGCATCCGGTCGAGTTGTGCCAGAGAATTGTCACGCAGGGGCAGTGCCGCGGTCGCGGTCAGGTAGCTGAGCAAATTATTCGTTTGGGCAAACGCCAGCCAGAGCGCGAACACCTCCAAGGTGAGGCCAAGCCTGGACCGAGGCCGGGCGATATGCAGCACCATGGTGGACGCAAGCAAAATGATTATGACCGCGACGAAGGGCTGGTAGTGATCCAGCGTAAGATCCAGCCGATCGGCCCAGATCGCGTCCAAAAGGCCGACTGCACCAACTGCGAGCCAAGCCCTCGGCATCCGAAGCCCACTACGGAATGGCGTCCACAGCGCCGCCAAGCGCGGGTACAACGGACAGCCGCCGATCCCGGAGATCCCTTTGATGAATCGTTCCAAGCTGTCCGCCACGGACGCGCCGCGGCCGGAAGCGGTCACCGCATGGCGTCCCTGACCGATGCCATGAATGCCAGGTTGCCGGCAGTCTGCTGCGCATTGAGGTCCAAGCGGCTGATGGCTGCGGCGCGCTGGGGATCACCGCTGAGGCCCAGAATGAGCGCAAGATTATCCCGGATCTTCGGCGTGGCCTCTGATGAACGAGCGAGCGGCTCCATGATGGCGATTGCCTTGTCGTATCGCCCGGTCAAGGCTAGCGACAGGGCCATGTCGTTGCGCGCCGGCACGTTCCACGGATGTGCCGCGAGAGCCTGGCCGTAGGCCTGCTGCGCCTCGATGTGACGGTGCAGCGAGTCGAGCACCACGCCCCGATCCACTTGGACCCGGGGGTCGTGCGGAGCTACCATCCTGGCTTGATCGGCAAACCGCAGGGCCGCGGCGGGCTGGTCCAGCGCCATATGCGCCCGCACGAGACCTAGCAACGCATCCAGACCGGCAGCCGATGTCTTGTCAACCCGGCTGTAAGCTTGGATCGCGTCCTCCGGCTCTCCGGCCTGTACAAGCGTGTCGCCGAAGTCGGCAAGGGTCTGTGGCGAAGCTGAAGGGCTGTCGGCAGCCTCACGATAAAGTTGAACCGCCGTACCAAGATCGCCCGCCTGACGCGCCGCGCTGGCGAGCCGCGTTTCCACCGCGGCCGGGTCTGACGACAAGCGGTCGGCCAACGCGCCGCCAGCCCCGCATCCCCCCAAGAGCAACAGTACCCCCAGCGTCATCCATCGTATCATCGAAGCACCGGAGGGAGCAAAGCCAGGGCTGGCCATTGGGCATCTCCTACAGGCTAAGCAACACCCGCAATTCCGGGTGGCCAGTGTGACACAGCCAAACGCTATCACTATTAAATATATGGTTCATTGATGTGGATCAATAGACTCGTCACCATTCCAGTCCATATCTCCTTAGCCGGGGCAAACCGACCTCAAGCATTTCGAAGGAGTACGCCATGTTTACCGCCCTAAAAGCTCTTGCCGGATGCCGTCCGGTTCGGTCGGAAGATGGCGTGACCGCGATTGAGTATGGCCTCATCGCCGCGCTGATTGCGGTTGCGATCATCACTGCCGTCACCCTTGTCGGCACTAACCTTAGCACGCTGTTCACTGCCATAGCCGGCAAGCTACACACCTGACAGGTTTGTCAGCGAGGTAGGGAGTACCCGATCTAGTTGTCTGCGCGCGCGGTGTCCATGATCTGGCTGATAGCCACCTGGGCGCTGGAAGGTGTGGCGTTCGCCTCCCTTCTTGCGGCGGGTGCGGCTGACATCGTCGGCAGGATCGTGCCCAACCGACTGGTCCTGGTCATCATGGCTGCCGGCGCTGCTCTCCGGTTCATGTCTGGTCTCGCGGAGGTGTGGCCTAGCTTTGCCATCTGGGCGGCGTCGATTGGCCTGCTTGGGATCCTGGCAGCACGCGAAGTTCTCGGGTGGGGAGACGTCAAGCTGATCGCGGCGGTCACCCTGCTGGTTCCGCCGCGAGGGGTCGCCCCCATGTTGATAGCCACCGCGCTCGCGGGTGGTGTCCTAGCTGGGTTGTATCTCGCCGCGCAGTGGGCCCTGCGCTTTCGCCCCTTAGCGCCTTTGCCGCTGCACGGCCCAACGCAACGGACGATGTCGGAGTTGCTGCGCAGGGAGTCGGTAAGGATACAGGCCAATGAGCCCATGCCGTATGCCATCGCCGTGCTTTGCGGCGTCAGCTATCAGATCGCGATTGAGATAGTCCGATGTCATCACGCAATGTCATGCTTGTACTAGGGACTCTCTCCCTTATTTTCGCTCTGGCATTGTCATATGTGTGGCTTCACAGGGCGCAAACCGTGGAACGACACGCAGCGACGATAATCCCGACACAGGCCATTCTGGTGGCCGCGAGGTCAATTCCGGCTGGTACCCTGTTGCGCCCCCAGGACATCATGTGGGACGAGGTACCCCAGGCTGAAATCATCGGCACGAGCATCGTACGAGGTAGCGCAGCCGAAGCGGGCGTTCTTGGAGCCGTGACGCGCCAGACGTTCCATGATCGCGAGCCGATTGTGGCGAGCGCCCTGGTAAAGCCTGGCGATCGCGATTTCCTGGTTGCCGCTCTCACACCCGGGTATCGCGCTGTGTCGGTCGGGGTTGACGCGGCGCAAGGCATTTCTGGCTTGGTATTGCCAGGCGACCACGTTGATGTGGTCCTTATCCAGAACTTCCCTGCGCAAGGTCCCGGCAACCCAATCCAGCGGTCGGTGGCAACAACGGTACTTCATGATCTGCGCGTTATCGCAGTTGACCAGACCGTGAATCCTAACGGCAAACCGGTGACGGCCCAGCCCATTCTTGGCGCAACCGAATTCCGGGTCCCCAGGACGGTCACGCTGGAAGCGACCGAAGAGCAGTCGCAGAAGCTTCTCCTTGCCAATCAAATCGGAAAAATTCAGCTTACCTTGCGGGGCACCTTGACGGCCGCGAACCACTCCCCGCGCCCGGCTCAATTGCCACCGGTGTGGGCGTCAGACATTTCCCCGGAATTGCGCCAGTCGGGCGCCAACGTCGGTCCCGCTTCGGGGAACGGAGAAAACGTGATCGAGGTCATGCACGGCCCAAAACTAGCGCGACTCTGCGTTACCAGCACGGGGCTGGTTGTCTGTCCATGAGGTGAGCCATGTCTGTCAGATCCAGTTCAAGGAGAACCATTGTCTGCCTGCGGCGGACGGTCCCTAACATCATCCTGGCACTGGTGGCGACATCGGCCATCGCCGTAGGCCAACCGTCTCACGACACCGGCATCTACACGAGCCCCCCGATCGACCTCAACACGGACACCGCTCAGGTCATCCCGTTAGCCGCGCCGGCCAAGACGGTATTCGTGGCGAATCCCGCCATCGCCGACATTCAGGTGGCGAGCCCGACACGCGTGCTGGTCTATGGAAAAAAGGCCGGTGCGACCACCGTTTTCGTCATTTCCAACAGCGGCGTCACGACGAGCTATCCGATCCAGGTGGACCGACCGACTGGCGAGCTCATCGCGGCGCTGCATCACGAGGTGCCATCGGCGCATGTCACGGTTACCGCCACTCCCGACGGCATCACCCTAAGTGGAGACGTCGGCTCACCTGCTGATGCTGCGAGGTTGCAGTCCGTCGCCAAGCAGTTCCTTGGCGATAAGCAACACCTGAATTTCGACGTGGCGATCAACAGCAGCACCCAGGTGACCCTGGAGGTGCGCGTGGCCGAGGTTGATCGCAATGTCAACAAAGCCCTTGGTGTGCACTGGGATCAGCTATTCGGCAGCCAGGCTCTGTCCGTCGCCGTGCTGGGCGGCGTAGTTCCCCTGCTCGCTGCCAAGCCCGCAATCGCCGCGACGCAGAACAAAGTGTCGCTGCAATGGCAGGTCAACGCCAACACGCTGATCGATGCCCTGAATACGGAAGGACTTGCGACGATCCTGGCGGAGCCAACCCTGACCGCTACGTCGGGTCAGACCGCAAAGTTCCTGGCAGGCGGGGAATTTCCCATTCCCATTCCCCAGGGCAACCAGACCGTGACCATCACCTACAAGCAGTACGGGGTCAGCGTAGATTTCACGCCAACGGTGCTGGACCGGAACCGCATCAGCATCAAGGTGCGGCCGGAAGTCAGTGAGCTTACGAGCATAGGGGGGCTCCAACTGGACGGCGTGGCGATTCCTGCGCTCACCACCCGACGCATCGAAACCACCGTGGAGCTGGGCAGCGGCCAGAGCTTCGTCATCGCAGGGCTGTTTCAGAACAATGCCCAAAATCAGATCTCGGCGGTTCCCGCCCTAGGCAACCTGCCAATCCTTGGCGCGCTATTCCGCTCAAGCACGTTTCAGAGAAACGAAAGTGAACTGGTGATTATAGTAACACCTTACATTGTGCGTCCGGTGTCCCGTGTTTCTGACTTGCACCTGCCAACTGATGGCTTCCACTACTCCAGCGATATCGGGCGCATTTTGATGAACCGTCTGACCGCAGCACATCCGCAAGGTCCAGCGCCACCCGCCGCGGCAACCACGCCCGCCCCGCAGCTGAGCGGCCCGGCCGGCTTTCTTATGGAGTGATGCAAATGCCGTCCCGCCCTACGCCGTTTACGAAGGTCCTCGTTATGACCGGCCTTCTGCTCTCCACCAGCGCATGTGCCCGGCAGAACCACGCAGTTCCGCCGGTGGCCGCATCACCGGAGCCGTGTGCGCATTGGGCGGCGTTCCCATCGTATATGCACACCGACCGCGGTTCACCCTACCTCGGCTGCATCAACGAGATGAACCTACGTGCAATGGTGGACGAACCCGCCGACCTGATGCGTGGTGAGCCGCTTGGACCCGCGGACGGCCAGCGCAACGTGCAAGCGGTCGAGTCATACCGCGAAGGGCAAGGCAAATCAGGTCAACAGGGGGGCGCCGCAATGATACCTACCCTCGCGCTGTCAGGAACCGCAGGGGCGCCGTGATGGATACCCCCGTGCCGTCGCCGCTCCTGGTGACCCCGCCTACCGGGAGAGCGATTCCGCCGGCACTGCCGAAATCCGCAATGGTTTTCGTTCGAGATCGCGACTCTGAAGGCGTAATCCGGCAATGTCTAAGCGATCTCGGGGTCAAAAACACAACGTTTGCGAATGGTGGGGTTGATGCGGCGATAAGTGAGCTGAAGGAACAACCGTCCCCGCTGCTTCTGATCGTAGACATTCACGACATGGAAGATCCCGTCGCGCGTATCCGGGACCTCGCAAACGTCTGCGAGCCTGGAACGGGTGTCGTCGTCATTGGCGAAGTCAATGACATCCGTGTCTATCGCGGCCTGAAGGCTGTTGGCGTCGTCGAGTACTATTTCAAACCACTGGTGCGGAGCCTCGTGATGCAGACGTGCCACGGAATCCTGACCGGCACGACTGAGCAAGCCCCGGCGCGAACCGGCAAGCTGATCTTCGTGCTCAGCGTGCGGGGGGGATCCGGCGGCACGATGATCACGACGTCGACGGCATTATATCTGGCGGAAGTCCACAAGCGCCGTGTCGGCTTGATCGATATGGACCTACAGTACGGCGATGCCGCACTGCAACTCGACGCAGCACCGGGCGCGGCCTTGAGGGAGGCGCTGGAACATCCCGAGCGTGTTGATGAGCTGTTCATGGAGCGTGGCGTGACGCACGTTGGCGAGCGGCTAGGATTACTGGCTGGCATGGAGGCGCTGAACGACATATTCGCTCCGGACGAGACCGCAGTGATGGCGCTCTTGGAGCATATGCTTCATCGGTACAGATACGTTTTCGTTGACCTTCCGGCTGTTGTAGCTCCACGTCTTTTGCGGTCGCTTCATTTGCCAGGTATTGTTGTGATGGTTAGCACAGCCACCCTAGCCTGTGCCCGCGACGTAGCCCGATGGCGCGATAAAATCGGACCAAACAGCGCCGAGCGTGCGACGCTGCACATCTTGAACAAGAGCGGCGCCAGCGATGGCCTGCCCGACGATGAATTCGCCCGGGCAGTGGGGTTTGCTCCGGACATTACCATCCCATTTGCCAGAGAAATCGGTGCAGCATCCAGACTAGGAGCACGAGCCCTGCAGAAATGCTCGACATTACAGCGCGGGCTGCGTCCCTTGCTGCGCCAACTCTCCGGTGAGGAGCCGGCGGCATCTCGGCGCTCCCGGCTACGCGAGCTGCTGGGCTGATTGCCATGCTGGAATTCGGCAGGCGGCTCCACTCAGCATCACCGCAGGGTTCACCGTCGGGCCCGTTGGCCGCAGCGAAGTCTACCTTTGGCAACACGCTGCGGCAACCGCAGACGCCGATGTCGTCCGCCTCCGACCTCATTCGTGACCAGGTTTTGCTGCGCATCGAGCCAGCGGTCGCGGTTAGAATGTCGGCGGCGGAGCTCTCCGTCCGGGTTGGCGATCTGGTCGCCGAAATTGCGACGGCGGATCGGCTACTTCTCAACCGACACGAGCAGTCTGCGCTGTCCCATGAGATCGTGGACGATATGATCGGACTCGGTCCTTTGGAGCCGCTGCTGCGGGACGACACGATAGCGGACATCCTGGTCACCGGCGCCCACATGGTCTATGTTGAACGCCGCGGGAAGCTGGAATTGACGTCGATCCAGTTTCGTCATAACGGCCATGTGCTTCATGTTGCGCAGCGCATCGCTTCGTCGATCGGGCGGCGCGTCGACGAGTCCAGCCCAATGCTGGACGCCCGGCTGGCTGATGGAAGCCGGGTAAATGTAATCATTCCGCCGCTGAGCCTTAAGGGGCCAGCGATATCGATACGAAAGTTCTCTAAGGTAGCAATGGATTTCGCAGAGTTCGCTAGACTTGGTTCACTGTCCGCGGATATGGCTCGCGCGCTTCAGATTGCAGCGAGATGTCGTCTAAACATAATCATCTCCGGCGGAACTGGGTCGGGAAAGACGACCTTGCTAGATGCACTGTCAAGCACGATAGATCCAACAGAGCGTATCGTAACTATTGAAGACGCCGCGGAGTTGCAGCTTCAGCAGCCACATGTGGTGCAGCTAGAAACCCGTCCGTCCAGCATCGAAGGCCAGGGACAGGTTACTCAGCGGGACCTGGTTCGCAACGCGCTGCGAATGCGACCGGACCGTATCATCGTAGGTGAAGTGCGTGGCCCGGAGGCGTTCGACATGATGCAGGCAATGAACACGGGCCACGACGGCTCGATGTCCACTATTCATGCTAATTCCGGACGTGACGCGCTCGCCAGGATTGAAAACATGATCCTGATGGCTTCCGTCAACTTACCGATGGCTGCTATTCGCGCCCAGATGACCAGCGCAATCGATCTCGTCGTGCAAACTGCGCGTATGCGTGACGGCGTGCGGCGCGTGACAGAGATTGTCGAGGTGGTCGGAATGGAAGGGGACGTATTTTCCCTCGAAATGCTGTTTGCCTATCGGTATCAGGGTCAGAATCTCGATGGTACGTTGCGCGGAGAATTTGCGTCGAGCCACGTGAGACCCCGCTTTTTACCACGGCTGGACTATTACGGTCTCGCGGACGCCTTCCTCGCTACGCTAAACCCGCGTCAGGAACAGGTGGATTAGATATGCCGCTATTGCCATTAGCTTTCACACTCCTTCTGTTGGCTTCCGCGGGTGCGGCTTTGTTCGCCACACTGGGGCTAGTTCGCCGTGCTCGCGTTGAGCTCGCGGCCCGGGTCGGATTGGTAACGCGGGGCATGGTTGATTCAGGTTTCCGGAAAACTGTACAGGTCGAGCATGATCGGATTAAGTGGCGTGCGGCCCTAGAGGTACGTTCGCGCCGGTGGTTTTCGGTAGGACTCTCCCGTACATGGGGCATGCGGTCGAGCCTGCTGGCGCTATGGTTGACGGCAGTCGGCGGGGGTGGAGTGGCTTGGTTCTTCCTTCGGTTGACCGCGCATTTGTCAGTGATGGCAGCGGTCAGTGGCACATTGGCAGCGGTCTTTCTGGTACCTCGCGCATTGTTGAAGCATGAGCAAAGTGTTGCGGACCGGCAGTTCCAGGCGTCTCTGCCGGACGCGATCGATATGGTGGTCCGGATGCTGCGAGCCGGTTTGCCGGTCACTGCGGCGATCCGGTCCGTCGGCAACGAGGCGCCACCGCCGTTGGACGGCGTGTTCACCCGGATAGCGGACCAGATGGGCATCGGCATCCCATTCGACGAAGCGCTCAGACTCGCCGCGGAACGCGTGGGATTAGCGGACTTTCGTTTCTTCGCAATCGCGATCTCACTGCAGCGCGCGACCGGCGGTAATCTTGCGAGCACGTTGGGCATTCTATCTGAACTTATGCGGAAGCGAAGGGCGATGCGTCAAAAAGCAAAGGCTGCGACGGGCGAGGTCAGGATGTCGGCATACATCCTGGGAGGAATACCCTTCCTGGTGATCGGAGCTCTACTTGTCACAGACCCTTATTATCTGAAGCCGCTGATCAGTGATCCGCGCGGGAACGTGATAGTTGGCGCCGCTACCATGCTTTTGATTATGGGCTTCGCTACTATGCAGCACATGATGCGCAGCGTCACCCGCGAATAGGACGTTATCGGATTACCATTATGCCAGGCACCCCCAATCTGACCTCCGGCGGGCTTGTTCTTCTCGGATCAGCTCTTGCGCTGGGGTTCGGTGGGCTTGGGCTCATCTGGTATGGGATGCGGATGACTCGAGAGGCGCTGACCCGACGGGTGGATATGGTTCGCAGGAACACTGGGGCTGTAGTTCGGCGTGCGTTGCCGACGGAAGTCACTTTTCTTCGTCGTGAGATGCATGGGTTGGCGGCAGCGGAACAACAGGCACTAATTCGCATTTTTGCCCGGCTGCATGTGCCGCCGAAGCACGCTGTTCAGGCATTGTTGATTGCACGCCTCGGCGCGGTTGGCATTCTAGGCGTGGCTGCTTACGTCGCGTTGGGGCACTCTCCGCTATTCGCGTCGTCGCGCGCGCTGCGGTTGCTGGTCGGCGCTGGGTTTGCTCTTGCGGGCTGGTTCGTCCCGTCGCTGTTGGTCCGGCGGATCGTCAAGCGTCGGGCCAGCGCAGTGGTAAAAGGTTTGCCTGATGCGTTGGAATTGTTGATAATCTGTGTGGAGGCCGGGCTTTCCTTCGAGGATGGGATCGACCGGATTGTGGTGGAGTTGCAGCGAGCACAGCCGGAACTGGCGGAAGAGCTCGCACTGACATCGGCGGAGCTTAAAATCCTCCCTAGCCGAGATCAAGCACTGGCAAACTTTGCGGAACGGGTTAAAGCGCCTAGCGTAAAGTCGGTGGTAACGACCCTGTCACAGACCATCCGTTACGGTACGCCTCTAGCGCAAGCGCTACGCGTCGTGGCAGCAGAATTACGAAACGAGTCGTTAGTCAGGTTGGAAGAGCGCGCAAATCAATTGCCATCGCTCATGACGATACCCATGATGATATTCATTATGCCGACAATCTTCTTGATTATCGGCGGACCAGCGGTACTGCGATTGCTCAGTTACCTTCATCCGTGATCTGGAACCTCTTATCACATGGCCCTGCCGGGGTGATTTGTGATCCTGTCCTGGTGTGATGCGGGAGGGCAGGGTTACGGCAGGCTTCGGGTTACAACCCGGTTGCGGTTGATGCGCCAGCATCGCCAGGCAGTCCATGCCCGTGCGCATGTCGGTTCGGCGCCAGGCCAGCCACACAGGCACGCCGGGTGTTCGCCCGATTGCCCGCGCGGCACCCCGAGCACGCGGGGCGGCGCCGGGTCGTCCACCTGCGCATCCACCCGCACCGTGGCTTCGCCTGGCGACGGTGCGAGTGGCGCAGCGGATCCAACCCGGGCGAAAGCTTGCCGCCTTGCCGCGGCGGCTGGTCAGGAACTGATGGGGCCAGCCATGGAGCTGGGCGGTGCCGATCTCAGGCTTGCGTGCGACACCCGCGATCGAGACGTCCGGCTCCAGGGTCTCCACCACGATCGCCTGCTTGTCTTTGGCCGACCAGCGGCGCCGGCGCTCGTTGCCGGTGACCCCCTCAATACGCTGCGGGCGACCACCCAGGTACGTGCTCCTATGAGCCCTCCGGTCAGGGCGCCCAGTTGTCTCGGTGTTGTCGATGTCCGCCGTCATGACGGGCCAAGGCAGCGGACCCCAGCCCGTCACCGCCATGTTGGGGTGGGGTGACACTTACTGGGGGGTCTCGTCAACGTGGCAGAGCTCTGCTTTGGGTTAGCCGAGCGCATGTGCTGACTCAGGAGGTTGCACAACCGTCGACTGGACCAGACCGCGAACCGGCCGGTCGTAGGCCGCGCTCTGACCGAACCGCTCCCCGGAGTATGGGGCAAGGTGCAGAAATCCGGATCTATCGGCGCATTTCGCGTCGGCGTGGCAGTAGAAATGACAATCTTGCCCATCCGGACCAAACTGATCAGATTTTCCTCAGCCAGCGGTATGGTCTTGGGCGCCGGCCGATGCCGCTGTGACCTTCCCGGCCCGCAGCAGCCCCGTCGTATCTGCAACCAGGAGTGGCCGGGAGAAATAGTAGCCCTGCACGATCTTGCAGCCCCAGACTTTCAGCAACTGAAGCTGTACGAAGGTCTCCACACCCTCCACGACAACTTCGATGCCAAGTTCCCGTGCAAGCCCTAGTGCCGCCTTCACGATCGCATCGTTGCCAGGCTCGATACCAATGTCCGTAATGAAAGTCTGGGCGATTTTGATACGATCTACCGGATACCGGCGCAGATAGTCAAGCGATGAATAGCCGCTCCCGAAGTCATCGATCGCAACCCGGTACCCCCGCTTACGGAGTCGGACCAGGAGATCGTCGTAGCCGTGGGACGCCGCCATCAGGACGCTCTCGGTCAGTTCCAGCTCAAGACGCCGCGGCGGCAAGCCTGCATCTCCCGCGGCCGCTTCGATATCTCTCTCCAGATCGAGCGGTCTTTTGAACTGAATTCCCGATAGGTTAATCGAAACCAGCGGCAACGCAATGCCGGCATCGAGCCATCGCCCGGCCTGACGGCAGGCCTCGTTCATGACCCAATGTCCTAGCGGGACAATCAGCCCGTTGCTTTCAGAGTCGGGAATGAAATGGCCTGGTCCCACGACGCCTCGCGTTGGGTGCTGCCAGCGTACCAGCGCCTCGATTCCGACGATCCGGCCAGTGTCGATATCCACCTGGGGTTGGTACATCAGGAAGAACTGTTCTCCGGCGATGGCAGCACGTAGCTCATTGGTCAGATCGACCTTGGCACGGATTTCTGTGCTCATTCTGTCGCTGAAGAAGCAATAGGATCCCCGCTGCTCCGCCTTGGCGCGGTACAGTGCCACATCGGCGCGGGACAACAGCGTCTCGGCGTCCGATCCGTCCGGCTCATAAACGGCAATGCCAATGCTCGTACCCGTGTGGACCTGAGAGGTCGGGACCGCGATCGGCTCCGTCACGCCCCGCATGATCTTCTCTGCCACGGCCGCGGCGACAGCCGCCACCTCCTGTTCGATGCCCGGCAGCTCGCTGACCGCACGTAGAATGCGCCCTGAGACCAAGGCGGCATTTTCCGGCTTTCCAATATCGTTCAACAAGATCGCGAACTCGTCGCCGCCGAAGCGCGCCACCGTGTCAACGTCACGAACGCTCGCCCGAAGACGTTCGGCCACGGCGTGCAGCACCAGATCGCCGGCGCGATGGCCGAGCGTGTCATTGATATCCTTGAAGTGGTCGAGATCAAGATACAAGACGGCAAAGCTCGCACCACCCCGGTGCGCCCGCGCGAGCGCCTGTTCGAGTGCCTCGACGAAGACCGTCCGATTTGCCAGACCCGTCAGATTGTCCTGGCGCGCCAGCCGCGTGATTTGGGCCTCGGCGCGCTTACGTTCTGTGATATCCCGGATTGTGCAATATATGACCGCGTCATTCCCGTGCGTAACGGCCGTCAGGAGGACGTCTGCAAGAAATTCCGTCCCGGTGAGGCGCCGGCACGCCCACTCCAGGGAAAGAGTACCGTCCCGCAAGGCCGTCGCGAACATGTCGCGCGCCTTCTCCCCGGAATGCCGTCCGTCCAGTTGTCGCTCCGGAGACAGGAGCAAAGGGACGCCCGATAGGAGTTCAACTTCGTCTTTCGCTCCGAACAGTGTCACGGCGCTTGAATTCGCTGACACGAACCGTCTGGACGACGGATTGAACAGGATGATTGCATCCTTCGTGGCGTCGAAAAGGTCGCGGAATTTCACTTCGCTGGCCCGCAGCTTCTGCTCAGCCCGCTTGCGGTCAGTAATGTCTCGGGCGAAGCAGAGAAACTCGCCAGATGCACGCCAGAAGGAGACACTGTTCTCGATGTCGACGCTTCCGCCGTCTTTTCGGCGGTGTGTCGTCTCAAAGCGGTCAAAGCCGGAATTCCGGATAGCCTCCTTATGACCTCGCGTTGCGTCGGCAGATTCGGTCACTTCGACATCGCTAATGTGGAACGTCATAAGCTCGTCACGTGAGTACCCGGTCATACGGCAATAGGCGTCGCTCACGCTGAGGAATCGTCCGCTTTGGTCGATAAGATAGAACCCGTCGGAAGTCGTCGCCAGCATGGTCTCATACTGATCTGCAAGAAGGGCGATAGTGGCCGCAGCGCGTTTGCGTTCGGTAATATCCCAATTGGTGCCAACCATTCTTGTGGCGCGACCGGTGGGTGGACCTTGTAACAAGGCGCGCGCCTCGATGTCGTGCACTTCGCCGTTGGGCCACACGACGCGAAACTCGATATGGAAGTCGCTGACGCGCTCAATCGCCGCGGTGATGGCCGCATTGCCTCGGGCGAGGTCATCAGGATGCAGACCCGCCTGCCACGCACTGTAGGCGCCGTTGAAGTCCTGCTCCCTGATGCCGTAAAGTTCGTACATCCGGGCGTCCCATATCAACCGGTTCGCGGTGACGTCCCAGTCCCAGATCCCCATGCGGGCAGACTCGGTGGCGAGGGCAAGGCGTTCCCTGCTTTGCCGCAGCGCCGCATCCAACTGGTTGCGGTCGGTGACGTCCTTGCACGTACCCACCCATTCACGAACGGTCCCATCCGGGTCCATGATCGGTACACCGGTCGACAGGAACTCACGGTATTTTCCGTCCCGGCCGCGAAGGCGGTACTCGGAATGGAACATGGCTTTGCTGGCAACCGCCTGGTCCCAATCCTTTCGAGCGCGCATGGCGTCGTCCGGATGGATCGCGTTGAGCCAGCCATAGCCCGCCATCTCGTCGTAATTCTGGCCGGTATACGCACGCGATCCCGACGAATCCTCGATGGTCTCGCCGGCCGCATTTGTGATCCACACGATCTGCGTTGTCGCCGCGACCAATGTCCTGAATCGCTCTTCGCTCAGCGCCAGATATCGGGATTGTTCATTCTTGGATTGGAATTGCCTCTCGATAAGCCGAAGCAGCAGGAGGAAGCCGAAGATGACGACGAAGGCCTCAACCCCCTGCTGGACCGCTCTCCCACGCCAGGGCGCCAGTATCTCGGCCTTGGACACGATGATGTCGACGACCAGGGGATAGTTATCCAGCGGATGCACGGCCACGATGGAGGGGGCGGCGCCAAAGAACCCGGGCGATTGGTAAGTTCCACCACCTTTGGCCACCATTCTATACCAGGGAGACTGCGGCGGCATCGCGGTGCCAATGGCATTCGTGGGATCGGGATACCGGGCGATTACCACCCCATCGCGTCGCAGGACCGTGATCCCCTGGCTGCCGCCGACGTTGCTCGCACGGTAGAAGTCGCGCAGTTGTTGGATATCTAGAGTGGCGGCAACAATGCCCAGGAACTGACCGCTGGGCCCGTTGATGCGGCGGGCCAGAAAGACCACCCGGGCGCCGGTGATCCGACCGAGGACCGGAGTGCTGATATAAAGGCCGGGGTCATCGTGGTCCCGAAAGTGCACAAAGAAGTCTCGATCCGAGGCCGTCACCGGCGGCACGACGGGTCCGCGCGACGTATCGAGGACGTTGCCTTTAGAGTCGAAAAGAATGATCGCACTCGGTTTCGGAAGGTCTTCCGCCGCCTGGAGCAGCTCTGCGTGGTCGCTGGGTAACAGGCGGCTGGCACGGAAGGCCTCGGCGGAATTGACCCCGGTGCGTTTGACTTCTCGCTGCACCAGCGTGAGCCCGACGTCAATGGATTTTATGGACTGCGCCGTGTATTGCCCCAGAACCACGCTGAGATTCGTCATGTCCCGCGCGGCTTGATCCAGCGTTGTGGTCCGATCTGTCCAAATGACGTACCATGCTTGTCCGGTCACGAGTGCGACTATTGCCAGCGCGATGAGCGGTACTGCCCAGCGGGGTGACCTGACAAGCTCTCTCACGGCGACCAACGCGCTTGATAGCTTCGGGCTGAACGCGATCCGCTGTCTGGGGTAGCGCAAGAATATTGCAGCCTCCGCAACCGCACCTCTCGATGGGTCAGGACGGATCTGCCACCCTATCTGTCGCGCGGAGCAGCACTTGCCGCGTCAACGCGCCGCAACGCATTGATGCAGATCAAGATGCGCGCATAATCCAGCTATATCAAAAGCTTTGTGATGGAATCGGCGTGGATGGGTCAGGGACGGAGAGTCTCGTTGGTGGAGGGCTTGGCGCGGCAGTACGGCGGACAGATTGATCAGCCGGACACTGCCAGGTTGCGGTGAACCTGGCGGCCGGCCGCGATCATGCGCGCCCGCCGATCGGCGATCGGCTGTATCTGCCGCAGGAATGGTTCGATGACCGGGACCGGCGCGGCCAGGTGGGCACGCCCGACCTCGTCGTGTTCCAGAGCAAGCCGCGGATCGCGCTGGTCCAACTGCCTGCCGCCCGCCAGCCAGGATCGGTGGTACGGTGGTGTTGGCCGGCGCGGGATGCCGCAACGCCACCGGCTTTGGCGATGGCATCACCGGGATCCGTCGCGACGCGGCGCATCAGGCGGACTCGGCCTGGCAAGTGGCGCTCGACCTCCCCCAAAAGGGCGGGGCGGCGGGCATCTGGCGCGGAGGGGCCAACGCCAGGCTGGCCTCACGGTTGGCTGCGATTGTGCGGGTCTGCCCGGCGCATCGCGAGGGCCAGCGCGCCACACCGCGC
>VFSW01007252.1_pt1 | contig 16126 bp, 12 predicted proteins | sample 5358111 | NCBI WGS metagenome assembly VFSW01 (sample SAMN11554181, study PRJNA540505) | mine drainage metagenome | isolation source: sediment from site ElyBrook_90M | place: USA: Ely Copper Mine, Vershire, VT | collected 2017 | reverse complement strand
CATTCCAGCTCGACGCCGCCGATGGCCAAGTTCGCCGCCCCCGACAAGCCCCGGACCAGCCGGACGACGGAATTGGGTCTCATGGCACTGGCGTGGCTCATCGTTGGGTCCTTCTACGTCCTCGCCTCCCTGGGGGCCAAGGGTCACATCCCTCCTCGCCTGGACATCTTCCTCGCCAGTATCGTGGCGATTTCTCTGGGCATGCACCTCGCCATCAGACGATTCGCGCCCAACTCGTCCCAGGTCCTCTTGCCGATCGCGACCCTGCTGAACGGTATCGGATACGTCGAGATCGCACGCTACAGTTCTCGGGCGGCATCGCTGCAATCGGTGTGGTTCCTCGTGAGCGCCCTGGGCCTGGTCGCCACGCTGATACTCGTGCGCCACACTCGAGACCTCGACCGCTACCGCTACCTGACCTTGCTCGCAGCCATGGGACTGCTGCTCATGCCGTTGGTTCCCGGAGTTGGCCTTTCGGTCTACGGCGCACGCCTTTGGGTGGCCCTGGGACCGATCACCTTCCAGCCAGTCGAGATCGCCAAGATCCTGCTCGTCTTCTTCTTCGCCTCCTACTTCGCGGCCAACCGCGACCTACTCTCGACGCCTACCCAGCGTCTTGGACGGCGCAACATCGTCCCGCCCAAGGTGCTCTTGCCGATCCTCTTCGCCTGGGGTTTCTCGATGGCGGTGCTGGGCGCCGAGAACGACATCGGCTTCGCACTTTTGCTCTTCGCGCTCTTCATGTCGCTGCTCTGGGTGACGACCGGACTAAAGACCTACGTAATCCTGGGCGGCGGCCTCTTCGCCGGCGGTGCCTTCGTGGCAGCCCAGATGTTCACACAAGTTCACACGCGAGTGACGCTGTGGCTCGACCCGTGGACGGCGTGCGCTCATTTCGGCAGTTGTCAACTGGCCTACGGCTGGTTCTCAATGGCGGCCGGCGGAGTGACCGGAACGGGTCTGGGACTGGGACAGTCGAGCAACATCTTCGGGATCACTTCGGACATGATCTTCGCCGCGGTGGGTGAGGAGTTGGGCTTCTTGGGCATCATCCTGGTCCTAAGCCTGTTCGCGGCCTTCGTCGGCGAGGGATTTCGCATCGCCCAACGCGCCCACTCAGACTACGTACGCCTCGCCGCCACTGGTCTGTCTGCCCTGATGGGCTTCCAAGCGTTCTTCATCATGGCCGGGGTCCTACGGATCCTGCCCTTCACCGGTATCACGCTGCCCTTCATGGCCTACGGCGGGAGTTCACTGTTCGCCAACTACCTCATCGTGGCTATTCTGCTCCGGATCTCTGACGAGAGTGCGACGGAACGACGCGGTGGCGAGGTGATCGCCGTCCAGTTCGCTCAGTCGTAGAGCGCCGCCAGCACCTCTTCGGCGCACAGCACGGGAGCGGGGACGTTCTGACGCATGGCGATCGTGATCGCGTCACTGGTTCGACAGTCAAAGACCTCACGCCCCCGCGGCGTCATGAGGTCGAGTTGCCCGAAGAAGACCCCTCCCTCGTAGCGCACTATTCGCGCTGCAATGACGTCGATCTGCGTACGTCGAAAGACCTCGCCCAAGAGTTCGTGAGTCCCGGGCCGACGACCGTCGACCCCGCCAATGGCCTGGTGCATCGCGGTGGCGGCGCCCAGCGCCAGGGGAATCGCCAGATAGCGAAATGGCGGGGCGGCCTCCATCAGGTGCACGACCGGAGACGGGTCGGTGAGGTCGAACGTGACCGTCTCCACGCTCATGACGCTGAACTTCGCCGAGTTCGCGTCGTTCGCAGGGGCCTCGGGGCTCGCGTCGCCCTCAGACGCCCCCGTGGCAGGCTCGCCCACTGACTCGACCTCCAAGGTATCTATCTCGCTCATCGTCCCTACAGACTAATTGGCACCACGCCGCGACACCGAGAGCACGGCACCCGCGGCGACGAAGAAGACGACCGCCGACGACCCTCCGTAGCTGAGCAACGGTAACGGGATACCGGTGACCGGCATGATCCCCATGGTCATCCCGATGTTCTCAAAGCAGCTAAAGGCGAAGAACACGAACACCCCGATGCACAACAGGCGGCCCATCGTGTCCTTGGCGTTTCGCCCGATCATGAACATGCGGAACGCGACGAATCCGAGCAGGGTGACGACCAGCGCTGAACCGATGAAGCCCACTTGCTCGCCAATGGCGGTGAAGATGAAGTCCGTACGCTGTTCGGGGACGTAACCGAGCACCGTTTGGAGTCCTTGGAACAGGCCAGCGCCGTGCAGCCCCCCCGAGCCAATGGCGCTCTTGGCGTTGTTGACCTCGTAGATGAGTGGGGCGAAGGCGGGATTGTTCGAGTTCTGGTTGAGGAACGAGACGAAGCGGTCGACCTGGTAGCGGTGCAACAGCTGCAGATAGATCGCACCCACGATCCCGGCGCTGCCGAGTACGGCGAGCAAGCTCATGAAGCGTGGCGGAACCCCGGCGATCACCATCATGGCACTCACGGTCAAGACGATGATGATCGTCGTGCCGAGGTCGGGCTGCTTGAAGATCAACAATAAAGGGACGGTGCTCATCACCAGGAGTCGAGCCACGTCGTAGATGGAGAGACCTTCACTGCGCCGCTGGCAGAAGGTCGCGACCGCCAAGATGATCGCGAGCACCGTGAACTCACTGGGCTGGACTTGGATGAAGCCCAGGTTGTACCAGCGCTGGGCCCCGAGCGCGCTCTGGCCGAGCACGAAGACCCCGGCGAGTCCCAACAGTGAAAGCACGTAGAAGGGTGTGGCCACGATCTCGAGGCGTCGGTAGTCGACCAGTGAGACCAGGTACATCGCAATGATGCCCAGCACCACGAAGAAGCTCTGGCGTTCGAGGTAGTAGTGGGGGTTGAAGCCGCCGTTGATGAGGGCCTGGCGAGTGGCGCTGTAGATCATGATCACGCCGGTGCCACCCAGTGCGATCATCCCCCAGAAGAGGCCGGCGTCGAGACGATCCTTGGATCGCAGTCGCCCGGTGATGGCTTCGAGGGTGTCGGTCACCGCAGCGCCTCCAGAAGTTCGGCACCGTCGATGGCGCAGTCCCACCACCAGTTCATCTGACGTGCCGCCTGATAGGCCAGCATACCCAGACCGTTGTCACTTGGACATCCGTGGCGCTCGTAGCCTTCGCGCCACGTCGACATCCGTGGCTCGTAGGTCACGTCGATGGCAATCGTGTGCTCGTCGACCCCGCGCTCGACGTCGAGCCCGGTGGCGCGTCCCGTGACCGGAACGGTGTTGACGATCAAGTCAATCGCCGGCGGCGTCACCACGGGATTGACGACCTTCGAATAGCGAGCGGCGATCGGCGCCACGCGATCCGGATTCCTCGCTCGAACGACGACGCTCGTCGCCCCGGCACCGACCAGAGCATCAACGATCGCCGCGGCCGCGCCGCCCGCGCCCAAGATCATGACGTGCGAGTTCTCAGTGACGAAGTCGAACTGGGCCTTGAGCGCGTCGAGCAGACCCGCCCCGTCGGTACTGGCCCCGTAGAGAAGTCCCTCACGCATGAGCAGTGAGTTCACCGATCGCGTTCGTGTCGATACTGGGTCGAGGACGTCACACGACGAGCCGACCAGGTCCTTGAGCGGCATCGTCACCGAGAGGGCGTCGAACTGACTGGTCATGAGCGTGCGAACCTCGTTCGCGTTCTCACGGTCCATCTCGTGGCGCTGGGACGTTCCCGCGAGCCCGGCGAGCTCAAGACCTCGCTCGTGCAAGGTCGGCGAGAGCGAGTGCTCGATGGGTGAACCGATCACGCCCAGTCTCCACATCATCCGAGTCCCTGGGCCGCGACTTTTCTCTCCCACTTCAGCTGCTCCTGGAAAGTGGTCGAGAAGTGCATGTTTCCCTGATTGTCGATCAACACGAAGTACAGCCACGCTCCGGGTGGTGCGTGCAGTACGGCTTCTATGGCGCTGGGCGAGACCGTACAGATCGGCGTCGGCGTCAGTCCGGGGCTCAGGTACGTGTTGTAGGGGGTCTGGGTCTTGAGCATCTTGGCGGTGACGACCCCTCCGTCCTGACCGTAGTAGTACAGAACCGTCGAATCCATCTGGAGGGTTCCCCCACGAGCCAGTCGGTTGAAGATCACCCTGGCGACCTTGGGCATGTTCTTAGGGTAGTAACCCTCCTTCTCCACGATCGAAGCGGCGATCACCAACTGGTAGGCGCTGAGACCGTTGATGGTCGTGCCTGGTGAGAGTCCGGCGCTCGTGGCCTCTTTGGTGAAGGCGTTGACCATCTCTCGCACCAGGTCGCTCGCGGTCACCTGCGAAGTGACCAGATACGACCCCGGCCCGATGAGGCCCTCGAGAGAACCCGACGAAACGTAGGGAGTCGTCGTGATCGCCGCGTTCGCCGCCTTGGCGAAGCGGTTGGCGTAACTCGTGCCCACGTCTTGGGCTACCAAGTTCTCCACTTCACGAAGGGTAAGACCGGCGGTCACGTTGATGATCGGGATTCCCGGAGCCGTGAGGACGGCACGAACCTGGGCGAAGGACGATCGCTGGCGCAGTTGGTACTCACCCGGGTGTACGAGAGGCGTGCCGAAGATCAACGAATCAAGACGAAAGGCGAAGGGTGAAGCAATGACGCCCTTCGTTCGCAGTTCACTGGCAATCGTCGAGATGGAGGCGCCGGGCTGGACAATGATGATCTCCTGGCGTCCCGGGGAACTGAAGATCGGATCGACCTGGAGCGTGAACCAGGCGAGCGCCACGATCACCACGGCCAAGAAGCCGGCGATGACCCAGGCGAGGGGCCTAGTGAGGACGTTGAGCATCTATGTAGTTTTGCAGCATGATGACCGCGGCCGCGCTGTCGATACGGCTACGTTGGTCGCGCGCACGCAATCCAGCCCCTGACAAGGAGCGTTGTGCCTCTCGGGTCGTGAAACGCTCGTCCCACTGCTCTACCACCACGGCCGGGAACCGCACGACGATCGCCTCGAAGAGTTCGTGCGCGATCTCGGTGCTGCGCGTCACGTTGCCCGAGAGTGCGACGGGTCGACCGATCACGATTCGCTCGATGGACTCCTGGTCGATCAGTTGGGCGAGTTGTTCGAACATCGTGTCATCGTTCTCGAGCGCCTCACGTGGAAAGGCCATGGACTGGGCCGTATCGGTCACGGCGACACCGCATCGACGGGTTCCCGGATCGATGCCGAGCAGGCGCATCAAAGGGCCGCAGCAGCGACGAGCATCGCGTCGATGCCGCTCGCGTCGCGTCCGCCGGCGAGGGCCAGTCGACTCGATCCTCCCCCGCCTCCGCCGACGTAGACGGCGAGTTGCTTCACCACGGCCCGAGCGTCGAGAGTCTCATCGCTCGCGACCGCGACCGCGACCTTGTCATCGCTGGTTCCCACCAACACCACCGCTCGTCGGCCCCGACGTTGAAGGTCTTGGGCGAGGGTGCGCAACTGTTCGCCGGGGTAGCCGTCTACGCGCGCGATGAGCACGTCGAGCCCGCTCGAGGCGTGCAGCTGCTCGGCGAACTGCGAGAGTTGTGCCTGGCGAAGAGCCGCCACTTCACGATCGAGCTCGCGCTGGCGTTCGAAGAGGCGCTCCAACGACGGCACCACGTCGTCAATCGACGTCTTGAGCAGCGTCGCCACCGAACCAAGAGTCTGCTCCATCTCATAGCTTCGACGTGATGCACCGAGTCCGCTGACCGCTTCGATGCGTCGAGTGTTCGAACCGATCGAGCTCTCGCTGACGATCTGGATCTGGCCGATGTCACCGAGCCGGTCCACGTGCGTTCCGCCGCAGAACTCCAGGCTGTGCGATCCTGCGCGTACGACCCTCACCCGTTCGCCGTACTTGTCACCGAAGAATGCCACCGCCCCCATGGTCTCGGCTTCGGCCTTGGAGGTCTGGACCGTCTCGACACCCTCATTGGTGATCACGTCAGCGTTCACCAGGGCGAGGATTTGGCTCGCCTCGTCGCGCTGGAGACCCGAACCGTGCGAGAAGTCGAAACGGAACCGATCGGGCCCCACGTAAGAACCCTGCTGGCGCACGTGCTCGCCGAGCACCGCACGCAATCCGGCGTGCAGGAGGTGGGTCGAGGTGTGGTTACGCCGCGTCGCCTCTCGGCGCTGCGCGTCGATCGTGGCCACACAAATCTGTCCGGGCAGCACCTCGCCGCTCATCGTTCCACGATGCGCGTAGAGTCCACCGGCGACGCTCTGGGTGTCCACGACTTCGAAGCGTCCGGTTTCGGTCACCACGACCCCCGTGTCGCCCACTTGCCCACCCGATTCTGCGTAGAAGGGCGTCGAATCGAGGAAGAGTTCGCTCGTCCCATCGGCCCCCTCGAGCACGGCCACGACCTGGGTCTCCACGCTGTAGCGCGCGATGTCGCGCCCGATGAACTCGGTGGTCCCGTGGGCCTCGACGAGATCGCGGTAGTGGGCGTCGTCGGCGAGGTTCAGGGTCTTGGCGCGCGAGCGCGCACGTTCGCGTTGTACCTTCATCGCCGCGTCAAAGGAGGAACGTTCAACCTCGAGGCCCGACTCGGCCACGATCTCCTCGGTCAACTCGACCGGGAAGCCATGGGTATCGTGCAGTCGAAAGGCGACGTCACCAGGGAAAAGTCGCGACCCACTGCTCACCACCTCGTCACGGGCATCCTCGAGCAGCGAAAGACCGGTTCGCAGAGTACGAGCGAACCCGGCCTCCTCACGCTCGAGTACCTCGACGATCAAGTCACGGTCCTTGACGAGCACCGGATAGGCGCCACCCATCTTCGCAATCGTCGCATCCACCAGCGAAGCGACCAGCGACGCTTCCGATCCAGACCGTCGCGCGGCGAGGATCGCACGACGGATGATCCGACGCAGCACGTATCCTCGGCCCTCGTTCGAGGGCAAGACGCCGTCCGAGACCAGCATGGTCATGGCCCGTCCGTGTTCGGCGATTCGCCGGATCGCCACGTCGGTCACTTCGTCGTGACCGTAGGGCGTCTTCAGCGCACGAGACGCCGTCTCGAGCAGCGGGGTGAACAGGTCCGTGGCGAAGACCGACTCGACGCCGTTGAGAATCGACAGGACCCGTTCGAAACCGGCCCCGGTGTCGATGTTCTTCTTGGGCAACTCGGTCATCGAGTCACCGGGACCCTTCTCGTACTGCATGAACACCAGGTTCCAGAATTCGATGAAGCGGTCCTCACCTCCGAAGGCCGGACCTCCGTCGGCCCCGAACGGGACTCCCTTGTCGAAGAAGATCTCCGAAGAGGGCCCGCACGGTCCCGAATCCCCCATACCCCAGAAATTGTCCTCGCCGAGTCGCTGGATGCGCTCGGGACGCACGCCGATCAGGTCTCGCCAGAGTTCCTCGGCCTGATCGTCCGAATCGTGCACCGTCACCCAGAGGCGTTCGGGGTCGAGACCGAAACCCTCGGTGATGAGGCCCCAGGCAAAGCGGATCGCCCCATCCTTGAAGTAATCACCGAAGGAGAAGTTCCCCATCATCTCAAAGAAGGTCAAGTGGCGTTGGGTCGTGCCGATGATGTCGATGTCGGGTGCGCGAAAGCACTTTTGGATCGAGACGGCACGCTTGAAGGGGGCCGTCTCCTCCTCGGTGAAATAGGATTTGAAGGGCACCATGCCGGCGACGGTGAAGAGCAGCGACTGGTCGTGGGGGATGAGACTGGCCGAGGGCACCACGACGTGCCCGTTGTCGGCGAAATAATCGAGAAAAATTGAACGCAGTTGGGCGGCTTCCACGGGCTTCACTCTACCGGGGCATCTGGCGTGGAGACGTCGCCGTGGCCCGTGCGTCGGCGCCACTGCTCGACCAGGGGTCCCTCTCGACCATAGTTGGTCGGATCGAAAAAGACCTGCGAGACATGGGTCTCGGGCAGATAGGGCTGGTCGACCCAGCCTTGTTCGAAGTCGTGCGGATACCGGTATCCGCCACCAAATCCGAGATCCTTCGCGCCTCGATAGTGCGCGTCACGAAGGGGGTCGGGCACCTCACCGAGCCCATCTTGGACGACCGAGCGCGTCACGCTAGCCAGTGCCCGAGTCACCGAGTTGCTCTTGGGCATGAGGCTCAGCGCGATCGTCGCGTGCGCGAGGTTGAGCCTCGCTTCGGGTAGGCCGACGAACTCAACGGCTCGAGCGCAGGACTCGGCGAGTACCAGTCCCATCGGATCGGCGAGTCCGACGTCCTCACTGGCCAAGATCACCAGGCGCCGGGCGAGGAACCGGGCGCTCTCGCCGCTCTCGAGCAGGGTCACCAGCCAATAGAGCGCGGCGTCGGGGTCCGAGCCCCTGATGGACTTGATCAGCGCGCTCACCTGGTCGTAGTGCGTGTCAGATGACTGGTGGTAGAGACGACCGTCTCGTGCCCGTGAGACGTGCTCGAACTGCACCTCGTCGACCCCGAGCGAACTCGCGAGGATGAGCGCCGTGTCGAGCGTGGTGAGCGCCGCGCGCGCGTCACCGTCGGCGCTAGCGGCGATCGCGTCGAGCGCCTCGACGCTGATCGAACCGTGGCGAAGCTCGACCCCCCGCTCGATCAAGATCGCAATATCGCTGCTCTCGAGGGGGCGCAGGCGCCACAGGGTGGCGCGACTCATCAGTGCGGCGTTCACCTCGAAGTACGGGTTCTCCGTCGTGGCGCCGATCAGGACCACCTCACCGGTCTCGGTGGCGGGCAACAACAGGTCCTGTTGGGCTTTGTTGAACCGGTGGACCTCGTCAATGAACAGGACCGTTCGCTGGTCGTTTTCACCGAGTCGGCGACGAGCGCGCTCGAGCGCCTCGCGAACGTCCTTGACCCCGCTCGTCACCGCTGACAGGCTCTCCGTCGCGTAGCCGGCCGAAGCGGCGAGGATCCGGGCGAGTGTGGTCTTGCCGGTACCCGCCGGGCCCCAGAGGATCATCGTGGTCAGTCGCCCGGCGTTGGCCAGGTGGCGAAGCGGGCCATCTGTTCCGACCAGGTGGTCTTGGCCGACGATCTCGTCGAGGGTCCGCGGTCTGAGCAGGTCGGCGAGTGGGGCCACCCGCCTCAAGCGCTGCGCGACGGCGTCATCGAAGAGAGACGTGGGTCACGAACCTTTCGCAACAACCCTGATGCGCAGGTCACGGATCTGGCGATCGGTGATGCCTTTGGGTGCGCCGGTCATCAGATCGGCTCCTGATTGGGTCTTGGGATAGGCGATCACCTCGCGGATGTTTTCGACCCCGGCGAAGATAGCGCTCAAACGGTCAATGCCAAAGGCGAAGCCGGCGTGGGGCGGGGCGCCGTACTTGAAGGCCCCCAGCAGGAAGCCGAAGCGGCTCTCGGCCACCTCGTCACTGATCCCGAGCGCACTGAAAATCCTAGATTGAATATCGGCGCGATGGATTCGCACCGAACCACTGCCCAACTCCCAACCATTGAGCACCAGGTCGTAGGCCTGGGAGCGAACCCTCAGCGGATCGGATTCGATGAGTTCGAGGTCATCGAGGTGGGGCATCGTGAAGGGATGATGAGCCGCCTGCAGGTTGCCGTCCTCGTCGACCCCTTCGAACATCGGGAACTCGGTGACCCACACGTAGTGGTGGGGCCCTTCGCTCACCGGGGGTGACCCGAGGGTCACGCGCAGCGCTCCGAGCACCTTGCACGCGAGTTGGTGCTCATCGGCGACGCACAAGACGAGATCACCCTCTGACGCGTCGTCGAGCGTGGCGATGGCGCGAGTCTCTGCTTCGCTGAGGAATCGCGCCAACGGCGACTCCAGGCCGTCGCCAACGATTCTGAACCACGCCAGACCCTTCGCGCCGAGCTCCTTGGCCTGGTCGGTCAGCTGGTCCAGCCGGCTACGGGTGAAGCTGGCTCCGCCAGGTACGCGTAGGGCCTTGACCGTCGTGGCGCTGAACGCCTTCACCTCGGTGTGCGCGAAGACCGAGGACAGGTCCTGGAGGACCATGCCAAAGCGCAGGTCGGGCTTATCGGTGCCGTACTGGTCCAGGGCCTGGGCCCAGGTCATCGAGCCAATGGCCTCGGGTCGTACACCGGTGACCGCCTCAGCAGCGTCGAGAACGGCGTTGGACACGAAGCCGAGGATGTCCTCTTGGGTGACGAAACTGGCCTCGAGGTCGAGCTGGGTGAACTCGAACTGTCGATCCGCACGTAGGTCCTCGTCGCGCAAGCACCGCGCGATCTGGTAGTAACGATCGAATCCTCCGACCATCAGCAACTGCTTAGCGATCTGGGGACTCTGGGGAAGGACGTAAAACTCTCCGGGGTGCAACCTCGAGGGCACCACGAACTCTCGTGCCCCCTCAGGTGTTGGCGCCCACAGCAGTGGCGTCTCCACCTCGCAAAAGCCTTGAGCGTCCATCGAACGCCTCAGGGCCGCGTTCACCACCGCTCGAAGTCGAAGGTTGTGTTGCATCGGTTCACGTCGAAGGTCGAGGAACCGGTAGCGCAGCCGGATCTGTTCGTCGATCTCGGTTCGGTCATCGAGTTGGAACGGCGGCGGCTCCGCGAGCGACAGCACCACCACGTCACAGTCAGTGAGCTCGACTCGTCCCGTGGCCAGGCGGTCGTTCACGGTGCCCTCGGGTCGTCGACTGACGGTGCCGGTCACTCGTACCACGTACTCCGAACGAACATCGAGCGAGCCGGCAACGACCGCCTGTACCAGTCCAGAACGGTCTCGTATATCGAGGAAGGCGAGGTGCTCACCGTGTTCACGTCGCTTGGCGACCCACCCGCAGACACTGAGACGTTCTCCGACGTGGCTCTCGTCGAGCGAGGCGCACAACAGGTCGCGCATGCTCGTGGCTTCGTTGGTCTTGGACATTGTCACTTCACTTCGTCAGTAGTAGGGCGACCGCGTTAACGATGTCACCTCGACGCACGCGCTGTTGGGCGTGCTCGAAATCCTCGCTTCGCAGGTCTCTAATCGTAACCTCGTCCGAGGCGCGTTCACTGGGCCCCACCAGTAGCGCCAGTCGAGCTCCGGAACGGTCGGCGACCTTCATCTGGGCCTTCATCGAGCGCCCGTCGTAGGCGCGCTGGGTAGCGAAACCGGCACCGCGCAACTCGTCCACGAGTTTGGTCGCCACGTCCTCGCCGGTCGTATCGACCACGAAGAGATCGAGCGAGCGCTTGATGAGTGAGCTCGGCGAGACGCCCTCGGCCTCGCAGGCGAGCAGCACCCGCTCGACTCCGCTGCCGAAGCCGATTCCACTCGTGGCGTCACCGCCCAACTGCTCGGCCAATCTGTCGTAACGCCCCCCGCCGCCGATGGAGTTCTGCGCACCGGTGAGCGAATCGGCCACGAATTCAAAGGTCGTACGGGTGTAGTAGTCGAACCCGCGCACCAGGCGTGGCGTGAGGATCGACTCGACCCCGAGCGAATCGAGTCCTTCGCGCACCCGCGCGAAGTGCTCCCTGCAGTCCACGCAGAGGTGATCGGGCAGCATCGGACCACGGGTCGTGACCTCGACGCACGCATCCTTCTTGCAGTCGAGTACCCGTAGCGCATTCTCGGACCAGACCTTTCGGTGTTCGTCGCACAGCTGCTCGACGTTGGCACTGAGGTGGTCACGCAAGACTTCGACGTACGCGCCACGACAGACGTCGTGGCCCATGGAGTTGATCAGTAGTCTCACCTGCTTGAGGCCCAGTGCGCAATAGAACCTGCTCGCGAGGGTGATCACCTCGACGTCGATCGCCGGGTCGTCGGTCCCCAGGACCTCCACGCCCAACTGGTGGTGTTGGCGATATCGACCGGCCTGGGGCCGCTCGTAACGGAACGCGGGCGTGAAGTACCAGGCCTTCCAGGGCGTCGTCGGATGGTGCTGGAGAAAGGCCCGCACCACCGACGCCGTACCCTCCGGGCGCAGGGCGTAGCGACGCTGCGCGCGGTCTTCGAAGACGTACATCTCCTTCTTCGCGACCTCGCTGTTCTCACCGATTCCTCGGTTGAAGACCCCGACATCTTCGAAAATCGGCGTCAGGACCAGTCCGAAACCGTAGCGGTAAGCGAACTGCGCGAACGTCGCGATCATCCCCTCCCACGCTGATGACTCGGGGTCGAGGACGTCGTGAGTCCCGATCGGGGCCCGAAAGATCGTTGCGGCGCTCTCGTTCATGAGGTCTTATTCTGTCCGGGAAGTTGGCGGAATGCGTCAAAAACGCCATCCACGGCCTTCAAGCTCGCCAACAGACTGCTCAGGTGGGTGGGATCGGCCAACTCCACGTCAAAGACCATTCTCACAATGCGTGAACCCGAAGTCGAAGAACTGCTCGAGATGATGTTCAGGTGATATTCGGCCACCACCTTGGACACGTCGAGCAAGAGTCGCGAGCGATCGAAGGCCATCACCTCGAGCACCGCGCGGTACTGGCCGCCCACCGATCCGTCCCACTCCACGTCGATGATGCGCTCGCCGAGCCGTTGGGCCAGCGCCACGGCATTCGAGCAGTCGTCGCGGTGCACCGAGACCCCGCGACCCTGGGTGATGAAGCCCATGATGCTGTCCCCGGGAACCGGCGAGCAGCAACGGGCCAGGTGGATCATGACGTCATCGAGCCCCTCGACGTAGACCCCAGCCGTCCTTCGAGTGGTGCGATTGGTGCGCGGCATCTTGCCCACCGTCGTCGGCAACTGCTGTTCGGTCTCTCCCCCGCGAAGTTCGCGGTCGAGGCGCTGGACGACGGCCAGTGCCGAGATCTGGCCGCTGTCGATGGCCATGAACAGGCTGTCGATGTCGTCGAGGTTCATCGATTTCATCACTGCCGCGAGTGCCGTTGAGGACATGGAACTACTGATGGGCAGCCCCTCACGGCGCAGGGCCTTGATCAACTCCTCACGTCCTCCTTCGATCGCGTCCTCGCGACGTTCTCGCTGGAACCACTGACGAATCTTGGACTTGGCCCGTGACGACTGGGCGATCTGAAGCCAGTCGCGCGACGGGCCGGCGGCCTCGCTCTTGCTGGTGACGATCTCAACTACGTCGGCCGATCGAAGTACGGTGTCGAGCGGCACCAGGCGCCCGTTCACCTTCGCGCCCACACAGTGGTGGCCGACCTCGGTGTGCACCGCGTAGGCGAAGTCGATGGGCGTGGCGCCTTCGATCAACGCTATGACGCGACCCTTGGGGGTGAAGACGTAGACCTCGTCTTGACCGAGGTCGAGCTTGAGGGCTTCGAGGAAAGCGATCGGGTCGTTCTCCTCCTCCTCGACGTCGGCGATGCGCTGCATCCAGGCGAGTTCCTTGTTGCTCGCACCCTCCTTGTAGCCCCAGTGCGCCGCGACGCCGAACTCGGCTCGACGGTGCATCTCCATGGTGCGAACCTGAACTTCGACGGATTTGCCCCGTGGTCCGATCACCGTGGTGTGCAGCGACTGGTAGAGATTGAACTTGGGCGAGTTGATGTAGTCCTTGAAACGCCCCTGCACCGGCGACCAGAGGGCGTGGATCGCACCGAGAACGGCCCAACATTCGCGGTCCTCCTCGACGATCACGCGTAGTCCCACGAGATCGAAGATGTCGTCGAACTCCTTGCCGCCCACCACCATCTTCTCGTAGATGCTCCAAAAGTGCTTCGGACGTCCTCGAACCTCTGCCTTGATCGAAAAATCCTCGAGCTTGGCACTCAGTGTGCTCATCACCTCAGCCAGGTACGTCTCACGTTCGGGCTGGCGCGCGGCGACCATCTGCTCGATCTCGGCGTATCGCTTGGGGTGCCGGGTTGCGAAACTCAGGTCTTCGAGCTGCCACTTGACCTGTTGGACACCGAGCCGATGCGCCAGGGGCGCGTACACGTCGAGGGTCTCTTGGGCAATGGCTCGCTGACGGTGCATCGGCATCACCGAGATGGTGCGCATGTTGTGCATCCGGTCGGCGAGTTTGATCAGCAGCACACGCCAGTCCTGGGCCATCGCGATGAACATCTTGCGGATGGTCGCGGCCTGCTGGGCCTCTTTGGAGTCGAACTCCAGTCGATCGAGCTTGGTCACCCCGTCAACGACTGCGGCGACTTGGGGGCCGAAGTCGCGAGCGAGTATCTCTTTGGTCACCCCGGTATCTTCAACGGCGTCGTGCAGCAGCGCAGCGGCGATGGTGGTCTCGTCGAGGCCGAGGTCGGCCGTGATGTCGGCGACGGCGATGGGGTGGGTCACGTAGGGCTCACCGGTGCGTCGCAATTTGCCCTCGTGGGCCGCGATCGCGTCGAGTCCGGCGCTGCGGATGAGTTCGACGTCCCCGTCGGCGTGGTGCTCGAGGAATCGAGCGATGAGACGCTCGATCGAACCGATCAGCGCGGAATCGGCTGACGACCTCGAAGTGACACTGACCATGCAGGTCAGCCTACCGGTGCCCTATCGCCGTTTCTGCTTACGAGCACGGGCCCTGACCGCCGGTCCGCTCGGCGCTCGACCCGATGAACTGCGAGCCTGGCGCTGGTTCGCCTCACCCGTCAGCAGTGCCGCACCGGCTGGGGTGAGTACCTGGTGTTCGGATTTTTGCGCCACTCGATTGGCCAACTCACGAAATCTCGGCTCGCGTTCCTTGAACCAGGCCAACAGCGGACTCGCAATGAAGATCGACGAATAGGCTCCGCTCAAGAGCCCGACGAACAAGGCCAGACCGTAGTTCTGCAACGTGGTCGCGCCCAGGATGTAAGCACCGACCACCAACACCGAGAGCACGGGCATGATCGCCACCAGCGAGGTGTTGATCGATCGCGCCAGCGTCTGGTTCATCGAGAGGTTCACCATGTCCGAGTAACTGAGGTCGCCGCCCTTCAAGACCCCGCCCGTGTTATCGCGTACTCGGTCAAAGACGACCACCGTGTCATAGAGCGAGTACCCGAGGATGGTCAAGAGCGCGATCACCGTATCGGGGGTGATCTGGAAACCGAAGAGTGAGTACACCCCGACGGTGACGAGCAAGTCGTGGATCATCGCAATGAAGGCTGCGCCCGCCATCTTGGGTTCGAAGCGAACACTGATATAGCCCACCACCGCAATGAAGAAGACAATGAGCGCCTCGATCGCCCGATTGGTGATCTGGCCGCCCCACGTCGGCCCCACACTGCTCGTGGAGACTTGGTTGGCGCTCACCCCGGCGACCTTGGCCAGAGCGTCGACGACCTTATTCGTCAACGTCAGTTGGGTGGTGGAGTTCAAGTTATTCAGGTCACTGGTGACCTGATAGGTGTCCGACCCGAGCTTCTGGACCGTCGGGCTGTTCAGTCCGGCATTCTCGACTGAGTGGGTCACCGCCGAGATCGTCGTGTTCGGGGCGAGCACCTCCCACGAGCTCCCACCCTTGAAGTCGATGCCGAGGTTGAATCCGCGAATCGCGAGCGAACCGAGACCGACCACGATCACGACCGCCGAAATCGTGAACCACGTCTTGCGTCGTCCAACAAAGTCGATGGTGGTGAGGCCCTGATAGAGGCGACTAAAGGCGTTGGGGGACTTGGCTTCATCGGTCATTGGCCACACCCCCTGAGTTGAGGCCCGCGGCCATGGAGAGCGCCGAGGTGCTCTGAGAACCGCGACGACCGAGCAAGATCACCATGGGCCGCGTGAAGTACCAAGTGATCAAGATGTCCATGATGGTCGAGAGTCCGAGGAAGAATGCGAAGCCGCGTACGTCGCCTACGGCAATCAGGTAGAGCAGTACCGCGGCGAGCAGGCTCACGGTGTCCGCCGCCAAGACGGTGCGCCAGGCCGAACGAAAACCACGGTCGACCGATGTTCGAATCGAGCGCCCTGCTCGGGCCTCGTCTTTCAATCGTTCGAAGTACACGATATAACTGTCCACCGTGATGCCGATCGACACAATGATCCCGGTCACTCCCGAGAGGCTGAACGTCGGGGCGAGAGCAGTGTGGCCGAGGGCCGAGATGATGGCCCACAACAAGGCGGCGGTGACTCCCAAGCCGAGCACGATGACCAAGCCGAGCGCTCGGTAGTAGAGGATGGTGTAGAGCAACACGAGCGCCAGACCCACGAGACCGGCGCCGAGTCCCGCGATGAGCGAACTGTGGCCGAGGGTTGGTGAGACGGTCTGGGTCGTCCGTGCGTCCAAGCGCACCGGCAGGGCCCCGAACTGCATCGCCAGGGCCGGGTCCGTGGCCGAACTCTCGGGG
>VFSW01007251.1_pt1 | contig 16130 bp, 9 predicted proteins | sample 5358111 | NCBI WGS metagenome assembly VFSW01 (sample SAMN11554181, study PRJNA540505) | mine drainage metagenome | isolation source: sediment from site ElyBrook_90M | place: USA: Ely Copper Mine, Vershire, VT | collected 2017 | reverse complement strand
ATGCCCAATTGACGCCGTCCGACTCGCCAGCCGGCTCGCCGCAAAGTCGCCAGAACAGTTCGGTCTGCAATGGATCGGTATCCTGGAACTCGTCGACCAGCAAATGAGTGAATCGGTCGGCAAGCGCTTTGCGGACCGATTCGTGATCGCGGAGAAGATTGCGGGCTGCGAAGATCAAGTCGTCGAAATCGAGAAGAGCCGCCGACCGTTTGTAATCCTGAAAACGATCAATTAGCGGCTGCACCAGACGCACGAGTTCAGCCAGGACCTGGGCGGCCGCGGCTTCGCGTAAAGCGATCCAGGCAGCGCAGGAAGCTGCGTTGCAGGCTAACGCCCGGGTGTTCAGCTCTTCTCCCTGGGCCTTTGAGAAGCCTAACTTCTGTGCGGCAGCTATCCATTTTCCCTTCTTCTGGTATGCCCTGAAGCTTCCCGCTTGTGTGCATAAGTCCTGATGTGGACGAGTAGTAAGAAGGCGAACCAGATCGCTCTGCGCTTTTGATTTCTCGGCGAAAGCGATTTCATTCGCCAATTCAGTGAAGCGGGTTGCGATCGCTACGGTCTCTGGTTCCTCAACGATGGCATTCCGAAGAAAGGTGTCGAAATCTCCAGCGACTTTCTGAAAGGCAATCACGAGCGGTCCCAACGCAGCAGGCGCGTCGACTGACAGCGAGCGCCTAGTGCGTAGATTTTCCAGGGCAATATGGATGAGTTCGAGAGACTCTTTCGGTTCACGGAAAACCATTTCGGCAAGAAGGCCGTCTTCCTTGCGGTTCAATTCATCGCGAAGCCAGCGTTCAGAGATCTCTTTGAACGCAAGATCAGACTGCCCGCGGTCCATTACCGAGGCTCCGGGCTCGATATGCGCTTCAACTGTGTATGGCGTGATCAGCCGCTGGCAAAATCCATGAATCGTCGAACAAGTCAATTCGTCCAGCGAGTCCTTGGCTGCCTCCAGATTCTGGCGTTGCCGGCCCGAAAGGCCGTCCGGAAACGCGATAAGCAGCTCATTGGGGATGCGGCCCGAGCCAAGATCCGCGACGAATTCGCGCACGCGGATGATGAGTTCGCTGGCTGCAAACTCGGTGAAGGTGACAGCGGCAATGCTGGCTGGGGCAATGCCCTCCGTCAGCATCGCAGCAATGCGGCCAGCCAGTACAGCAGTCTTTCCAGAACCGGCGCCCGCCTCAACCAGGAACGAGCGGTCATGCACGGTGATCGCACTGCGGCGGGAGGCGTCATCGACAAGCGGATTCATCGACTTGGTCATTATTGAGCCTCCCAGACCTTCGCGGCGTTACCAAGGCGCTCGGTGGCGCCGGCCAGTTTCCGTTCGCAGTAGGCCGAGCCCGCGTTCGCCGGAAGAGCCAGTGCCAGATCGTCGTACTCTCCGCCCGTATCAATTCCGACGATACTGCCTCCTGAGAGAAGGTTGGCACGCGCTTCATTGAGAGCGGTGGCGATGCCTAACAGCGTAGCCTCGGGGTCCGGAAGATTCAGTTCGACTTCGTCCCGCAGGTAGAGCAGCGAGGCAGTGATGTCGATATCTTCGCCGAGCAGCGCCTTGACTGCGAAAGCGTAAATGCAGCGCTGCAACTCCTTGCCGCCATTGAGAACAATTTCGCCACTGGGCGAGCGTCCGGTCTTGTAGTCCAGGACCCTGGCGTGCCTTCCGGCCTCATTGAAGTCCAGTCGGTCGATATAGCCGGAGATGCGGAATCCCGTTCCTGGTATTTCGACAATTGCGGTTGCGTCCCAAGGTGGCGACACATCGTTCTTTGGCTCGATGCCGCCGAACGGAACTTCACCGTAGGCGCGAACTCCAGGCGCTGGTTCATTGGCGTATTTCAGTGCGAAAACACTAAGCGCTCGTAAATCCTCAAGCGTTCGCCGCCAGAGAACACGGGGCGGAACCGCACGCTCGTCCGCCCAAATTTGCGCAACCTCGATGGCAGCGGCATCGGCGGCCGCGGCAATTTGCTCTTCCGTTGCGAATGAGAGGCTTCCGTCCGCCTCAATTGCTGCAAGCGCTCGGTCGAGTACCATATGAACCAGTTCCCCGATGGCCCGCGGGTCGAGCACCAGCGGTTCCTCGCTCGTCTCGGGTGCTCGCCAGTGCATGCCGTATTTCCAAACGAAACCGATCGGATTGCGCAGTAGACAGGCGAGTGAGCTGGCCGACTGTTTGCGGCCGAGGATTGTTTGGATGACGGGATGATCGGCACGAACCACGCCATCGTGTGGTGTAATTTCCCTGCGATTCCAGTCGCGCCAGCAGCCAGAGGACGAAAGCGCCTGGGGAGACGCACGGAACTCAGACGGGCGCGCCATCAGCCGCTCGGTCTCGCTGAAAGCATGGTGCGGCCCGTTGTTGCGCCGCAAGTAAAGCTCGTCGGGGAGGCCATATAACATAACACTGCGTCCCAGGAGGCGCCCCTCGCTATTCCGGCGAGCGCGAGAGAGCACCACTTGGCGTTTGGTGGTCGCCAGAATGGTTGCGAAATCACGCCGGTCGGCTTCCCCTGCCGGAAGAGGATCCAGTTCTGCGGTGGAAATGATGTGGTTGGAGAGCAGCCGGTCCTCTGAAATTCCTCGCGGCCAACGAGACGAGTTGAGGCCGAGCAGCCGAACGAACCGCCTGGGTGAAGCTGCCAATTCATTCGCCGGCATCCAGCCGATCGAGGTGCAAGCGTCGAAGACATCCTCGAGCCGCAAAGACTCCAGTGTGAGATCGAGAGACACTGCCGGTCCGGCGAGCAGAGCCTTGCGCCAAATCGCGAGGGAACGGCCGTGCAGAAGTGCGGAGCCCGCAGCTAGAGCGGCATCAGGACCTTGAGCCAGAAGGTTCACAATTTCGCGCAGTGCCACACCGTGCTCAACTCCATCGGGCCAATCCGCCGGGGCCAATTTGTCAATTACCCGCGCCCAGGATTCAAGAGATGCTAGGGGACCATCTTCTGGCAGGATGCGCATCCAGGCATTTGGCAGGCTTTGAAACGGTCCCGGGCTCGAGTTCAGTAGCGATGATAAGCGACGCATTCTCGTTTGAGAGAGGCCACGCAGTAGGATATCCGCCAACGCCGCGGCCGCCTGCCCTTCCCTTGAAGCGGTTACCTTCACGCCATGAACGAAATGGAGATCGAGATTGGCGTCGGCACGCAAAGCAATAAATGGTCGTCGTAGTCGCTCGTTGTCGCCGACGCAATGGCGATATCGGAAGGATTGGCTTGGCCAGAAACTACAAGCTCGCGTGCCCAGCGCAAGGCCTCGATCGCTTCGTGTTGCGCGGTGGCAGCGCTGACGCACATTAGCTCTGGCACTTCTGGCTCGGCGCATACAATTTCAATGCGCTCGGGGTTGAGCCATCGCGGAATTGACCTAGGGCCCGCGTTCCACTTAACCGGAATGCGTTCCGACAGAGCCAAAAGAAGCGGCCGCCAGCAGGGCGACAACTCAGTGATTCCTAGAATCTCAACTGACCCAAAGAGAGCCTTGGCATGGTCAAGGTGTTTCATCCCGGCAGCCACAAGATCGGCGGGGCGCATCATCGAAGGCGGCAAGGCGTTGAGGACTGCTTTTTCGAGGCCGGCCATTGAGGCGATTCGTGGATGAACATCAGCGCGGGCCTGAAGATCGATTCCGGCGCGCCATACCTTGCGGAGTGTTTCAGCGGCGGCGCCGACCATGCCCGGCAACGACTTGATGGGGTCTAATTCTCCAAGTTCCGTATCCGGCAGACAAGTCTGGATGGCGCTGCGAAGGGTTTCGGTGTCGACTGCTTCGGACAGACCTCCAGCCAAGCGGGTGGCAAGTTGCTCGAAGGCCATGATCTGGAGCCCATGACTACGCGTTCTTGCCGCCGCGAGCCGCAACTCGCGCGTTGCCAACCGACCGTGCACGATGACTGTGCCGCGCAAAAACTGTGCCTTTCTTCCCTCTATCCCTGCTTGCTCATAAGAGAAAGGTCCTGCGTAGAAGCAGAAAGACCCGCCAAGAGTCCGAGGAGATTGCTACTCGAAACAATAGACTTGTACTCCAGAATTGTCTAATTTGGGCGCAACGGCCACCGACCCCCTCGACCGCCCCCATCAGCGCCGTGATATGAATCATCGCTCCGCTTCCCGCTAGATGCGAATAAGGCTTGACCGGGGCAATTGCCTGATCTGCAGGAGCTAAGACGATTGAAGTGATGGCACCTGACTCGGCCCTGATATGTCACTTGCGCGACTGGTCAAAGCGAAGGGCCATTCATCGAAGTTCTGATCCAGCGCCTCATCGCACAACAACAAATCAAGACACAGATTAGGCGCTCGCCTTGGGCGGGTCGACATGGTTTCCCATCACTCAGCCTCCGTTTGCGCGGTACCTCGTTGCTCGGCAATGGCCAGCCCGCGGCGCGGTGAGCACGGCGGCCGGGTTAGGCGGTGGTAGCGATCAGGAACCGGTCATTCAATTGCCAGAGCGGAGATTCGAGCTGTACGTCACTGAGAGCGCAAGAATGATTGGAAAGGAAGTTGCCGCCTGCCTCCCGGTGAGAGCGCATGTGAACACAGCGAATCTTTCCCGATTGGCCACGCACCCGAGCGGTGCTGACCCATTCTATGCCAAGTTCCGCTTTAAGATTGACTACTAGCGTTGGCGGGTTACCATTTTGGAATGGATCCGACGGAGTTCGCGAGGCGTCTTGACGTCAGCGCACAAGCAAACCGGCCTTCAGATGCGATCATCCAAGGCGCCGTAAACTACCACTGGACGTTCCCCATCGGGCAAGGACCTTCCGTTATAACTTCCGACGCAGATCCCCCTAGACGTATTAGTGATCGGTCAGAGATCATCGCAATTGATGACTCCCTTGGGCGCTATGATTCGAGTACTCGGGAGATCACCATTTTCAACAAGGGCATCGAGCAAGCGGCCTCGATCTTAAATGCATCCTCTTGGGACCTCGCTCTGATAGTACGGCTACATGAATGGGCTCACGCGCTGCTTCACTTGGGACTCGAAGGGTCTTATCACGCGGAGATTCTCCGCGATGAGTCCCGGTGGACCGAGCAAGTAGCTCGGATGAACGCTTGGTTCAATAGCCTAAGTCCCAAATTTCATGAAATTCTGGCGCAGCTTCTGACGCGGGAGGGCCTTCGCTGGCTCAAGGATGAGGCCACAATTCCAGATGCTCAACTCGAGATTGATCGAATTGCAGATGTTTTTGTTCGACTGATGCGACGCCAGCAACCTGAATACCATATTCATGCATATGACGATGTACAAAGGAACCGGATCATCAACAGCATTCGTCTCCTCAAGGGCGGAGGACTTGTCGGTTTCGATGCTTGGGAAACCACGGTGAAGTGGTAATCGTGCAGGAGCAGCTTTCCGTATCTTGAGTCGGACCATTGGGTAATGTTCGCTCCGTCTTGGTGGACCTGAATTCCCGTCCCAGGCATGGAAAAGCAAATGTGTCTAGTTGCTCCTGCGTTCAGACTTCCTCTTCGCACTGGTCATACCTGCACGACGCTTGCCACGGAGCTTACGCTTCCGCCCGACCAAGTCGCCCTTCACCTCGGACAATCTGAATTTGCGTCTGATTCGTTCCCGTCCGCCCATCGGGTAGGAACGGATTGCGCCTGTCCTGGCGAGATACAGAACGTACCGACGCGTCTCGCCCAAATTCGCAGCGATCCCATCCGCATCCAGAAATGCTTCCGATTGCGTCTCCCTGTCCATTGTCTTTCGCCTCCTATCGTTGAGGTGAGGCACGGCCCTGACGCTGCCGTGCCCATCCTGGTTGAGAATCGGCGGCTATTTCCTCTTGCCGTTGGTCCCCGCCGGAGCCACCATTCTGCTGCGAGGCTGCCGCTTGCCTTTGGTTACATTCAGTCGCTCAATGTACATGCGCTGAGCGCTGAGTTGCTTCTCATGGGACCGATGCGTGTACAGCTCCAATGTCGTAGAGAGCCTACGATGACGGAGCATTTTCATCGTCACGGCAGGGTCTACTTCCCCAGCAAGAAACGTTGCGAGGGAGTGACGCAAGTTGTGCCACCCGAAGCGCTTGCGGGATCCTTCTTCGATCACTCCTGCGTACACGGCTGCAGGGCGCAAATAGTCCTGCGCTGCACTGGAGGCGGAGCGAGGCACCTTGCCTTTGAGCGCGATGCTGGGGAAGATCCAGTCATCGTTGCCGCCGTAGAGCGTTTCCGCGCGCCACTCCTTGAGAAAGCCCGCGAGTACCGGATCCATAGCGATGGGAACCAATGCCGCCGCGTTCTTGCCGTCCGTCTCCTTGCCCTTCGACCACGCCCGCCGGAGGTTGATTAGATTCGCCTCCCAATCGACGTCACTCCATTTCAGCGCAAATCCCTCCTCGGGCCTGACCGCTGTACACGCGTGGAGCAAGGCCATCATCCACTCCATGTGTGTCGTTTCCGTGTTGAGAAACTCCAGGATGAGCATCATCTGTTCCGGCGTGACAACAGTGGCCTCGTAGTCTGAAACGCAGATGCAGCGGGCTCCGCCTTCTTTCGGAGGCCGGAGTGGGTTGACCTCCGGCCCGCCGACAAGAAGTCGGTGCCGGAGCGCATTAGTGAACACGAGCGACATCGTGCTGCGGATCTTCTGGATTGATGTCCATTCGAGCGGCTTGGCAGCGTAACCCCTCGGCGCCTCTTTGCCGTCGGTGTAGGTCCTGCCGACAGCTTCCTCTGCCAGATTCTCGAACCATTCCTCCACCATCGGCACGGTCATGTCGACGGCGCGAACATATGTCCACCGAGGAAGGATGTAGCCATCGAGCAGTGAATCATGGGTGCCGACTGTTTCAGCAGCTCGCTTGGAGAGAGCTCCGTTGCGCTTGAGTTCACCGACCCGAAAGTGCTGAGCAAGTTCGCCGAATGTCGGTGAGATTGAGAGCACGGGATCGAGCAGCTTCCAGAAGCCTCGACGCTGCGCTTCGCGCTCAGCGTCCCCCTTTCTTGGGAAATCCTTAACGAGTCCTATGACTTTTGCATTTTCGACGGGCCGGCTGCCAGGTCGCGGAACGTTGTAACAGAAAAGCCAGACCTCGCCTTCTGCATACTTCTTGCGCCGGAGCCAGCCCTTTCCTTGCTGGGGCATACTATTTCCTCTCCTTTTTGTCAGAAACCTTAGAGGCCTCGTCGGAAGCCAAGCCGCTGGGGCGGCGCAGCTTCTCGAGATCCTTCGTGACTTCGGACAGTTTGAATTTGTAGGTGTGGCGTTCGAGACCAGACACTGGGTAGCAGGTAAGCTTGCCCTCCCGCACCATGCGCAGGACGTTGCGACGAGAGTCTCCGATGAACGACGCGACGGCATCCGCGTCGACATAGGGTTCTAAGTTCTCGTGGGGCGTATGGTGTTGATCGGGCGCTCCCGCGGCGCTTGAGTTGTTCTGAATTTCCTTATCCCTGTGCTTCATCTGCGTCCCCTGTTTGCTGCGACACAGCCAGATTCACAGAAGCGAGGAAATCTACAAATTGGCACGGGAGCACAATTTTCAAAAAAACGCTGGAAAAGTTTTTCCACGCGCTGCCATTTCATGATGAGAGGGATTTGATCGCGGGCGGAGGTACTACGGAGGGGACAGTTCACCCCGATTTGGAAGGTGGGATTGACACAGGGACTGTGTGACAGAAGTGTTCAGCAAGCCCCGAATGTAATTCCTGATCTCACGAAAACGGGAATGCTGAGCGCCAGTTTCTGCCTCTCCAACCCCGCCTGGAAAACGCCGCACGATTTATCTGGGGCCGAATGATGTCGCGGCTAGGCCCCTGATTGCAGACAACGCGGATGGCAGAACGAAACAACTGCTGACCTGTGCGCTAGCCCGAGCAACCACGCCCACGTCCGCCGGGGCTTCGGAACCGCCCTGCAGAGTGATACTGCAGAATGTCCCTGCCAAATTGTTAAGCTAAGAGCTTCTACCGGCCAGATCGATCAGTCCTGCTATCAGACTTGTAGTCGAAAAGTTCGACCTTTTCGCCCGTGAATCCCTTGAAGACCCCTTTCCTCCCAGAGAATGGGTGTTCAATCAACTCACGTGGAAGGTCCTGCTTTGATCGAGCCCTCTCAAATGCTTCTTGTAGACCCGCATCCTTCACGGGTGGATTCTTGGCTTCAGGCAGGTCGGAGATGAGCGGAGTTCCGGTAAGAAACGCTCGTCTCGAATCCGGGTGGGTAAAGAAGAATCCCGACTTCGGTTCCGTCGCCTCTTTAGCGAGAACGTAAGCATCCTCGCGCGATAGAGGCCGCTGAGGATTCGCGAAGTCCCAGCCGAAGACCACCAGCTCTGCGCCTCGAATGTCAGGACGAAAAGTGGTCTTGGACAGGGGATGCAACGGGTCGGAATGGTAGTCCACTAGCGAAACCCAACTCGTCCTCATGCCCGTCTGACGCAGAATGCTGACGCGGCTAAGGTCGTTCGCAGAGTCAACCCTTACGCCGGGCCAGAAGTTCGTGGGGAACCCGTTGCGAGGCTTGATCTTCCATCTCTCCCAATGCCGCTGGATCGAGTGGGCGTATGGCGTCAAGACTACGAACGTGTGCCAGTCTGCCTTCTGGAAGACTTGCAGGAGCTCATCGAATAGCTCGTCCGCGAGCCCCGGGTCGAACATATCCGACTTCCCGGCCACCAGGTATCGGGTGGGCTTGAGCTTCATTCCCACTTCGTAGAGGCGTTCGCGATTGAATCGCACCTTCTCATTGCCACCGGGAATTGGTGTCAGAACTTCGAGGACGTCAAGACAAGCGTCGCCCCAGGGGTGAGAGTACTTTCGTCCGACCGGAGGGCCCGATGGCTTCCTGCGCGCGAGCGAGGGCGGATTCGCTTTGCTCGTCGGCTTCGGCCAGGCAGTCCCGACGGCAGGCTTAACGACGGGGTGGTTCAGGCCGTTTGCACTGGCTCTGGAAGCGGTCACCCTGTCGCCTCTCTCATCAGCGGCTCTTCTTTCGTCCCGCTCGGACTGCAATACCTTCGCTACCTGCTCACGAATCTCCTCCATCGCAATGTCCCAATTTCTAGCCGGCTGCTTCATGATGAACGCGGCGATCCGTATTACCAGTTTGTCGCGCAGTTCACTCGCGCTGACAACCCGTTGAACGCGGTTACGGTTGGATCTCTCTTTAAGCACTTTGGCGACGAGTTTCCGTGCATCCTCCAGATCCCCAGGCTTGTGCTCTTGTATGAGGTCAATCAGGGCAATGACGATATCCCTGTTCTTCCTTTCTGTGGGCTCGTAGTTGTAACTTGACAACGCCTCTCTGAAAAGATCGCCCAGGGGCTCGGCAAACTCAGCGTCTGCGATCCAGTTGTCGGTGGATTTTGCATTTGAATTCCCATCGGCCCTGGCAATCTTAGCGCCGGCCCCGTCATCGTCACGCCACACCTGCTCGTGCCCATTTTGCCGGTACTCGTACCGGTAGTCCCTGACCGCGAGTCCCCGTTCATAACGACCCGATTCCGTGGAGCGCATTGTTGCGATCATTTTGTCTCGCGCATGGGCGACACTTGCCAGCGCACTACCATTGAAGGTGCGCTGCTCGACTGCCTCTAGTTCGCTGTTGAGAGTATCCAGGTACGAATTACATGCAACATCCGCTTTGCCCATTATCGAGTCGCAGTCCTCCGCCGCCTCCTGAGTGGGAGCAGGTTCCGTTCTTTCTATCGTCCAAAACGCTCCAAAACTTAACAGGCGGTGCTGCTTCACATTCAATTGATGAGGATGTGCACTCTGAAGGACAGGCCGGCGGTCAGCAGAACAAAGCTCGCCGCCGGCCAGGGTGTGGCAGCTTAGGGCGTCTTTTTGGTCGGCTTCTGCACGCGGTCGAGAGGACCCTCGGTGCGCAGTTCACGGACATCAACGTGGAGAGCGTTGACCACCCGCTCGAGGACGGACCGGATACGGTTGTCGCGATCCGCACCTTCGCACCCGCCAAAGCGCTCCGCGAACATTCGAACGATGTTCGCGGCGAACTCGTCGATTTCCGTATCGGCGATCTGCGCGGTGCCGATGGTCCGGACGGTCTGGGTGGTGTCAGTGGTCTGGGTCGTCTGGATCGCATCAGTGGTCTGGGTAGTCTGGGTGGCGTCGGTAGTCTGGGTGGCGTCAGTGGCCTGAGTAGCCTCGGTGGCCTGTGGGGCCTTAGCAGCGGGCAGGGTGCGGGCTTTTCGCGCAACAGGCGCCATCTTGAGCACCTTCGTACGTGCGGCCTCAAGCGAGGCTTTGGCCTCTTCCTGAGTGGCCGGCACGGGAGCCGCAGTGAGAGTCTCCACGAGCGAGTGGTTCTTGCCCCGTACAGGGTCGATGCCCTCTTCGCGCATTGCATCCATGAAGATCAGCGGAAGCTGCTGTGACTTCTTGAAGCTCTCGAGCAGACGGTAGAGCGTACGGGAACTGCATCCGCGCTCGACCGCTATCCTCTCCATTGCGACAGTCGCGGTCTTCTTGGCCTTAAACAGCTTGTGGTAGCGATTAAGCTGTTCAGCGAACTCGTAGAGGCTCTTGACGTAGCCGTGCATCGCAGCGATGAGGCATTCGCGCACCTCGTTTGCCCGCGCAGGATCTGTCACGCCGCCATCGCGGCCTTCGATCTCCTCGAGATCTCTGGCCATCTTTGACAAATTGTCAAACTTCGTCCGATCGTCGTCGTTCATTCTGTTTTCCCTGCATGCCGCGCCCTTCTGGGCCGCATGTTCTGCACTGCCGTGACTCGCTCAACGTGCGAATTTCCGGCATGCATGGGCAGGGTAGGTTGCATCTAGGTCGGTCTCTAGCAGCCAGGAAAGCGGAAAAAGCAAACAACCCGAAGAAAAAAAATTCCAGGCGTCCGCGCTTGGAGAAGAAGCGAGAATGCACGCTGACGAACGGCGAGAGGTCGGGACGGGCCTGCAGTGCCGCTCCGCTTCGCCTGCTCCCTTAGGCAGGCCGCCAATGGCACTGGATCCAGGCAGGAAACGTCATCCACGGTGGCAATCAGTTTCGACCCCGAATGTGGCGTCTCTGCTGCCGGACTTCAACTGGGTCAACAGGTCGCCGGGCCAGACGTCTGCATGAGCGGTGCCAGTGGGCCTCTGGCGACGGGATTGGACCATGTCGCTGGAACGGTTCCTGCGCATGATTGATTCGGCGACCCGCAATCGACAGATAGCTTCGCGTGCCGCACGACCGGCGTGATCCTGATCACATGTGTAGGGGTGCGGCGGATTCGCGGCTGATGGCAAACGCTCATGATGCCGATCAATTACGTATGTCCCTCCAGTGCATGCTGCCCAATCCTGGCTTATGGACCCGTGCAAATTTCGGCTCGTGTTCTCCATTCAATTTTGCTGAGCCCCTGGTTCACAAACTTCGGGGTGCTTTGAAGTGAACGACGCTGAGGAACCGAAGACGAGTTCCGTCCCGAGCCTTCCGGGGCTGATGCGCCTGATCCAATCGCCTGCCCTTGTTGAGGCCTATGACAGTCTTGTCCTTGTGGCTGGAGGTCCCCCGGACGGACGCTGCCTCCTCTATGTCACGGAGACTTTGGCACGCGCGTTGACAGGCAAGACGCGCTGGCCCCGGCACCAGTCCTTCTCGAACTGGAAAGCACTTGCCGAACTGGTGAACGCGAACGCATCCATCCTCGAGCAGAATCATCCTCATCTGAAGCCATCGCCGAGATTCAGATTCGACGGGCGCCAAGGGAAAAAAGTGCTGCTCAACCCGATGTACGACTACATCGACAAGCACCCACTTTGGGCCATGCTCTGCGCCACTCACGAGGATTCGAACCGTAGAACCGACTTGGCGCTTCTCCAGATGCACATCCTCTACGCCCGGTGGCGCGAGGCATGGCATAAGGCAGCGAAGCAGAATCGAGCGATCACGGAGATTTTGAGCACGGCCGGAGACGATCGCAAGATGCGCGTAGCGATTGAGCTCGGGAAGGCAGTCCGCAGCCTGTCGACGAAGCTTTTCACGCCTTTGCTTGAAGCGCTGGAACCATCCAAGGCTCCTCCGTTGTTCCGCTACCACCTGGAGCATTGGAGCAAGGACTTGGGTGACGACGCAGACTCCATCTTCGCGGTGATCTCGAACCACGTGGTGAAGGAACGTGACGCACGTCCCGCGGGAAAGCGCAGCAAGAACAGCAAAGGACTCACGAAGGTTCGCCGCCCGAGCTACCCCGAGTACATCGAATACAGCGGCGACCGGATCGGCATCGTCATCGAGGGGAACGGCGAGGATGAGTTCAGCAGCAAGACGGTCTACAAGCTGTCGATTCCGCCACCTCCGGATCCTTCCGGGGATGCAGGAACTCGAAAGAAGGAACAGTATGAATTCCAATCGCCGCTGGAGGCGGCGAAGAAACTCGGCGTCCATCCAGCGGAACTCGGCACCGAGGTCAAGCTGCAGTCGGAAGTTCCCGGCACGAAGAGCCGCGGGCAGGCCAAGCAGGTCGCACGAACCCGGGGAAGGTCGACCGAGATTGACAGAAACCTGATGCCGTGGAGTTCGGACCGGCTCTCCCTTGGCGAACTTCAGAGAACGATACTTCCCACGCTAGAGGCATGCCTTCAAAGTTCCGACGCCACGGTTCTGAAATCGGCGACGCTGGTGGCCATCTCCATCGACTCGGGCCGGCAGATGAAGGACGTTGTCGAGCTGGGCATTGAACAGGACCGCAAGGCTGATCCGTTTAGCTACAGATACCCCGACCCCAAAAGGGGCGGTTGTGGAATCTGGGCGTGGGATGCGATCGGTCCGGACTACGAATCCGATTTCGATGTGCCGCGCGGCATGGCCATTGAGCGCGCGCCGGTCCTGCGATACCCCGCATCGGACCTGGTAGTGAAGCTCATCGAGAAATACCGCAGGGTGGCCAAGTTCCGGACTGTGCCGTTCGACCGCGAGCGCGATCATGCTGCCGAAGCCGGCAACTGGATCAAGCAGCAAAGCGGGTGGGAAAACGTTACGGCAGCCAAGCTTGCGCGAGCGAGGTGGCAGGCGCTGCACGAGGCCACCGGGGGTGAGCTGGCGAGTGCGTGCCTGATTCTCGGGCGCCGGGCGCATCAGGCTTCGGTTGAAATGCACTACGCCGTCCTTGAAGTCGCGGAGGCGCGTGAGAAGTTCGATGAAGCCTCAGAGATTCTTTGGGGCAAGCACGCCGTGAAGTCCGGCCTGCTCCCTCCGGCGGACGCGCCAGTGGTGGTCGGCGCGCGAGCGGTTCCGAGAATCTCGCTGGTTCAGGAGACTGTTGCTCGTCTCCAAGCCGCCAGCAAGGAGTTTTTTGCAATCGCGCCGAGCAGATTCGATCCCTCGTTTCATGGCAAGCTGCTCAATCACGCTGTGCTCTACGCGGTCTGGCACCAGTTTTTCTGCTTTGCGACGCGCGCGATCCGGGATGCCTATCAGGAGCGATCGCTGTTCGCCGATAACAACCAGGTTGCGATCCTCAGCGATAAGGATTTCGATGATCACCACAAGACGCGTCTGATCTGGGCCGACAAACGCCTTCTCAGGCACATGAACTCGATCGAAGACCGGCTTCAGGCGATCCACGCGCGCCTGCGTAGCCACAGGTTTCCGAAAGACTCGCCCCTGTTCTTCCTCGACGAAGGCTATCGGGCGCTGCGCATCACCCCGAAGACGGTAGCCGATCAGCTGGGGGAGGAGTTTCCATTTGAGGTCAATGCGCCCCGCAAGCTGATGCGGTTTCTGGTGCGCAAGGCCGGGTTATCGCACGAAGATGCAGAAGTCTTCATGGGCCATTGGTGGAACGCCCGCGAGCCGTGGTCGCCCTTCTCAAGCTTCGACTGGTCGGGATACCTGGTGCGGCTCAGCGCTGTGGTCCCCGCCATCCTCGAAGGCCTGGGATTCACCTGGATTCCGGAAGGACTATGACGATGCCCTCCCACTCGCAGCGCATCGAGAAGATTCTCGGGTCCAGCAAGCTGCCGGCCGCGGCCCGTCTGTTGAAGAAGGCTTCCCCCCAGCTCGAAGATCACGAGATCGAGCAGCTGGAAGACCTGGTGCTGGGCGCCGAGTCCGGGCCGGCCCGTCTGGATCGCCTGATCGATGCCCTGCACGAGAAGATCGGCGAGGCTTACGAAGGCCTCCGCAGCAAACTCGCCCGGCGCGTCGTCTACCGCCCTCCGCGCTACGACAATGTGCTCGCGGCGGGCTTCGCCGAGCCCGAACAGGTGTGCGGCGCAGCAAGGCGGTGGGTAGATGCGATTCATGCGGAGGCGGCCGGGGAGCCGGCGCGCCTGCTGGGGGAACTCGTCGCTGGTCTGATCCTTGATTTCCAGATCTTGGATGAAGACGCCATTCCCGCCCTGGTGAAGTCTCTCGGAAAGAACAGGCGGATCGTCCTCAAGCAGTGGACCGGCGCGGTTCCGGTCGAGATCGTGAACACCAGCGAGACGGATCGGGTCGAGCGCCTCCTGGTTCTGAAAGGTTCGTCAGCGGACCTCCTGAGGACCTTGGTTGAGGATCGGCATGCGCGGAAGTACCTGGCGAAGCTTGCCGCGAACTTGGCCGACAACCCCCGCGCAGCCGTGCGTGCCATCGAAGCCATCGAGGTCCTCTCCGGCAAGGAAAAGATTAAGGTCCGGCTCAAGCCTCTGATCGAGGCTGCGCGCCAGATGGCGATTCTCACGCATCGAACCTCTGTGCTGGGCGTGCGCACGGGCCTGGTTCGCTCGCACGCTTTGAATCTCGCCACCCTGCAGCGCATCACCCGGTGCTCACCGCGTGTTGTTCCTTTTGCGGCCGTGAAGCCGGAGAAAGATAAAGATGCTGGCCCGGAGGTCGAGATCGAGGACGTAGAGGTTCAAGCGTGGCCGTGGATGCGGGAACTTCGCAGCCTGGTCAGGGCAGACAGCTATGACAAGCCCGGTCTCCAGAGGCTCAAGGAAGACGGCGACTTCTGCGGCAGGACCCTGGCCGGCTACGCCCTGTTCCTCACCGGCAGGAAAGGATTTGAAGCATCGACGGTCCACAAGTACGTATTTCTCATCGCGAACCGCCTCATGCTCAAGATCGCAGGCGGGGACGAGATCGCTACCAGGCAAGCCTGGGAGAACCTTAAAACCGATCAGATCGCCTGGGAGGATCTGATCGAACAGGTGCTCGACGACGACGCTTACTACCATCGCCGGCGTTACTCGGGGCGCACCAGCGCCGTGGCGAACAGTTCTTCGCAGGTCCGGGCCGCTGCCGGTAAAGTTATGGAGCGCACGGCGGATGATGGGACCAGTGACCAGGCTGCCGAGGCGGTGACCGTTGCCGGCACTGAGGCGAGTGCAAACGAGGCCGGGCCCTCGCCGGGGGATCCGGATCGCGATGCGGCCGGCTATTCGCGCGCACTGCTCAAGGCTCTGGGCAGCTTCGTCGAGTTTCTGAATCGCGGCAAGCAGGCTTCCGAGGAGTTGACGACCAAGCTTCCGCCGGCCGGCATGATCCGGGTGGATGCCACGATGATAACGGTCGACGAGTTCCGGCGGGCGCTTGACTGGCTCGAGTGCCCGCACGTTAATCAGTCCCAGGTGCACCTCAGGAAGTCCGCACGCGTCGCGCTGATTCTGGCCTTCCGCTGTGGTTTGCGCCGCGCCGAGATCGCCTATCTGCGGGTATGCGATTTCGACCGGCTAGGGATTGGAGAGAAGATCGGGACCGCCGACCTCCGCCTGCGCGTCCGACCATGGCTGCTGCGCCAACTCAAAACCGCCAATTCTGTGCGCGATCTGCCTCTCCGCCTGCTGATGCCCGTCGAGGAGTTGCGGGAAGTGCTCAGTTGGGTGGAGGCCGTGCGGGCGAAAGGCGGCGACGACGGCCTGGTATTTCATGCGGTCGGCGCAAAGAAGAAATCCGACTACGCGAAGCCGATGAGCTTTGACGCGGTGGTGGAGGCGCTCACGGATGCGTTCACGAAAAGGATCAAGGGCCGGCCGCCGATCGTGCCCGACTGGCACATGCATCAGTGCCGCCATGCCTTTGCGAATGTCACACTGCTGCGGCTGTGGCCCGAATTGCACGAATTCGCCCGGCAGGTCTTCCGCTACCACCCACGGACGCTCGGGTGGATTGCCGGCGCCCAAACCAACCCAGAACAGTTCAGGCTCGATTTATTCAAGGTAG
>VFSW01007250.1_pt1 | contig 16132 bp, 12 predicted proteins | sample 5358111 | NCBI WGS metagenome assembly VFSW01 (sample SAMN11554181, study PRJNA540505) | mine drainage metagenome | isolation source: sediment from site ElyBrook_90M | place: USA: Ely Copper Mine, Vershire, VT | collected 2017 | reverse complement strand
TATATATGGATTGATCTATGGATTGCAGCGACGACTAGGAGAGGACTCGGCGTCGAAAGTTGCGCAGTCCAATCGTGAGGAAGAAGGCGCCGAAGGCGATCATCACGGGATAGACGACGTAGAGGTGCATATGAGGAGCGTCCGTGAAGGCAGCGCGCATCCCTTCGTTGACGTAAACCAATGGATTGATGAGCACCAACGTCTGCAGCCAGTGAAAACCTCCGATCTTCACTGGGGCCAGATGCGTCCATGGGTAGTAGGTGCCACCGAGAAAGGTAATGGGAAGGATCACGAAGCCGAACATGAGACCGATGTTCCGAGGCTCAAACGAGGTGCCGAGCGTCAGCCCCAATCCCGCCATCGAGATACACGCGATGGGCACGAACGTGAGGACGATGAGCCAGTGCAACGAGACGTCAGCCCTGACTCCGGCGGCGTGTACGACCGAGGCGATCGGGAACACGATCGCCGCGGCTATGAGTCCCTGCACCGTCGCCGACAGCACCTTTGAGATCGCGACCAGCCAAATCGGACAAGGAGCCTGCACCCGATCCTCGATCTCTCTCGTGAACCCGAACTCCTGGGCCATCGTGAGCGCGATGGACTGGACACCCTGGAACATGATGGAAATACCGACGACGCCCGGCACGAGGACCGTCGCGAAGCCGACCGCCCCCGGCGAATTCGCTCCGCCCACGGCTTGGCCGATCTTGGGGAAGACGAAGAGGAAGACGAAGCACAGCAGGAAGGGCTGGATGAGCGTGCGAAGCACAAACTCACCCTTCGTCTTCCACAGCACGACCATGTCGCGCAAGATGAGTGCCCCCATGGCGGTGCGACTCGCCTCGAAGACGCTCCGCGCGGGATTGGCCTGAAAGTCCGTAGCGATAGTGGTCATGCCTCGCGTAGCTCCTTACCAGTGAGATTGATGAAGACGGTCTCGAGCGACGGCTCGGCCACTGCGAGATCGAGGATCTCCACGTTCGACGCCTCCGCGGACGCCACGAGTCGAGGGACCAAGCGCTCAGTGCTTCGCATGTCGATGATCAGTGAGTTGTCGTGCACGCGAGTGCTCACGATGGCATCGATGTCGCGCGTGAGACTCTTCGCTAACTGCTCCGCGTTCTCCGCCACCTTGATCGTGACGATGGTGTCGGCGCCAGTACTCATCTTCAGGTTCGCCGGAGAGTCGAGCGCGAGTATCTTGCCATGATCCATGATCGCGACGCGATCACATAATTGATCGGCCTCTTCCATATAGTGCGTCGTCAGCATGACGGTTTGACCGTTCTTGTTGAGTTCAGTTAGCAGGTCCCAAAGCGCAAGACGACTTTGGGGATCGAGACCGGCCGTCGGTTCATCCATGAACAAGACCGCCGGGAAATGGAAGATAGCGCGCGCGACCATGAGTCGCTGCGCCATCCCTCCCGAGAGCGCATAGACCGAGGCCGTTGACCAACGGCTCAGCGAGAACCTTTCGAGCAACTCGTCCGATCGTCGACGAGAGTCCTTGGCATTGATACCGAAGAGGCGGCCATGGAAGTAGAGGTTCTCCCAGACAGTGAGTTGACGATCCAGCGTGTTCTGTTGCGAGACGATCCCCGAGAGCTGTTTTACCAGGGCCGGATGCTTTCGCACGTCGATGCCCGAGATGAACGCGTGGCCCGACGTGGGGATGACGCGAGTCGTCAAGATGCCGGCGGTCGTCGTCTTTCCAGCACCATTGGGACCGAGTAGACCGAAGATCTCGCCGCGACGAACCTTGAGGTTCAATCGGTCGACCGCGGGCACGTCCATCGACGGGTACTGCTTGGTGAGCTCCTCGGTTCGGATGATCTCCTCGACGTCCTCAGCCATTGATTGCTCCGCGCCCGCCTCGTGTCACCGGATTCACCTTACGGCGCTCATCGAGTTACATGGTGATCTCGACAACGGGGCCTTGGTGGTACTAACACCCCACAATGCTGTGCGGTCAACTTTCTCGCATTGAGCTACGTCGTGCGAAAGGATAGGCCATCGTCAAACGAGGGATCCCGAGTCCACGATGAGCAGACACACATTCGACGTCGCGTGGTATCGATTTCGAGCGACCTTCACGCGACGTTTCACCTCGTACGTCAGCGTCATCCTCCTGATCGGACTCACTGGTGGCCTCGCGATGGCCTCGATCGCCGCTGCCCGACGAACACAGTCGTCCTACCCCACCTTTCTCAGTAGCACCAATCCATCGACGCTGACCATGGCCATCTTCGGCTACAGCAACGGAGGAAAGGGTAGCGCCTCGATCGTCAAGGAGATGGACCGCCTGAAGGATGTGTCGAACGTCCGCACATTGGACTCCGGCGCCGCGGTCCCGCTCGACACCTCGGGGGCGCCCCGTCTGGCGACCCTCAACAACGTGGTGACGGGAGGCAGTCTTGACGGCTACTTAACCGACGTCGATCGTCTTAGCGTGCTGCAGGGCCGCCTCACCGATCCGAAAAGTCTCGACGAGATCGAAGTGACGCCTGGCGCCGCTCGAATCCTCCATCTCCACGTCGGCGAAATCGTCCCCTACGGGTTCTACGCGCCACGCCAGGAGAACGTGCCGGGTTTCGGGAGCTCGAAAGTGAAGCCGATCCTCACGGTGCGAGCGAAGGTCACGGGAATCGTCGCCATGAATAGCGAGATCGTCCAAGACGACGTCGACCGGACGTACGGCTTCGTCTTCATCACACCCGCGATGACGAAACGCGCCGCCACCATCGATCGAGAGTGGATGTTGCCGGTGTACTACGCCATTCAACTTCGCCGCGGCGACCACGGCATCGCCAAAATCGAGACCGAGTTGGTAAAGCTGGTGCCGCCGCAAGACACCTACGAGTTCCACGTGACATCCGCCGTGACCGCAACCGTCGAACTCGCGGTCAAACCGGAGTCCGTCGCCCTCGGCGCATTCGGCTTGATCGCTGCGCTCGTCTGCTTGATCCTCTCGATCCAGGCACTCTCGCGCCAGCTACGTCAGGGCAATGAAGAACGACGGATCCTCCAATCCCTCGGAGCGAGCCAGTCCGATACTTTCGTCGAGAGCCTGATCGGTGCGACAGCCTGCCTGATCGTAGGAGTCGTGCTCGCCGAACTGATCGCCGTCGCACTCTCACCACTGTCACCCCTTGGACCAGTTCGGGCCGTCTATCCCTCACGCGGCCTTGCGTCAGACTGGACGGTGCTCGGCCTGGGCGCGGTCATACTTCTGGTCGTGCTCGGAGCCGCGAACGCGACCATCGCACTTGCGAACTCACCTCGTCGCATCAAGTCGTCGCAGTCCAAGGGGCCGCGCCGTTCCGTCGTCGTGCGACGTCTCCAACTGTTCGGCCTTCCCCTCGCGCCCACGCTCGGTGCCCATTTCGCACTCGAGTCTCCGCGAGGTCGTGGAGAGGTGCCCGTCCGATCGATCGTCGTAGGAGCGATCCTGGCAGTCACGCTCATGACCACGACGCTGACGTTCGCCAGCGGACTGCACACGTTGGTCTCGCATCCCTCGCTCTATGGCTGGAACTGGGACTACATGTTGAATCCAAGCAACGACGTCCCACCGGCGGCCCTGCGAGCGTTGAACCACGACTCCGACGTCGCCCAGTGGAGCGGAGCCAACTACAACATATTGACGATCGACGGTCAAGCCGTGCCGATGCTCATCGCACCGCCCCACGCGACGGTGGTACCCCCGATCCTTTCGGGACACGGGATTCGTGCCCCGAGTCAAATCGTCGTCGGAAGCGAAACCTTGGCGATGCTCCACAAGTCGGTGGGAGACACGGTCGTCGTCAGTTACGGTTCGCCCGCGAGCGCACCCGTGTACATCGCGCCGACGCGCATGACGATCGTGGGTACGGCGACCTTCCCCGCCGTGGGCTACGCCGCGGCCGTGGCCGAGCACACGTCCATGGGGACTGGTGCGATGGTCTCCACCGCGTTCGAACCACCGCGGTTCGCACGGGCGATCGCGAACAGGGATCCAAACCTGAACGGTCCCGAGTTGGTGTTCGTGCGACTTCGACCGGGCGTGAGCCTCGCCGCCGGTAAACGAAATCTCGAGGGAATCGCTGCCGTGGGCAACGCAGTGTTCAAGAAGGATCCTCAGGGAGTCGGAAACGAAATCTCTGTCCTCGGCGTGCAACGACCGGCGCAGATCGTCGACTACCGCTCGATCGGGGCGACGCCGGTAGTGCTCGCCACCGGACTTGCCGCAGGTGCCGTGATCGCCCTGGCGCTCACCCTGATCGCTTCCGTGCGTCGTCGTCGACGCGACATCGCGGTCCTAAAGACACTCGGTTTCACGCGCAGCATGCTCAGCGCCGCCGTCGCCTGGCAGTCGATCGTCGACGCGCTCATCGGCGTGCTGGTGGGGATCCCACTGGGCATCCTCTTCGGTCGAGAGCTCTGGACGCTGTTCGCCCGCGACATCAATGCGGTCCCGCAGCCCACGGTACCGACCGTGGCCATCATCTTGGTCGGCGTAGGTACCATTGTCGTGGCGATCATTGCTTCGACCTGGCCGGGACAAAGTGCGGCGAAGACGCCGCCAGGGTTGGTCCTTCGCGCTGAGTGACACCCGTCCGTCGCTTAACGCGAGTGCCGTCCTCGCTTCGACGATCGCGATTCGACGTGTAGGTCCGACAGTGCGGACCGTGCCGCCAACCACCCGCACATGCCGTGCACACCGCCCCCGGGCGGGGCTGACGACGAACAGAGGTAGATGCCCGGCGTGCCGGTGCGGTAGTCGTTCCAACGCACGGCCGGACGAAAGATCGTCTGACGAAGCGTGCCCGCACCCCCCGTGATGTCGCCGCCGACGTAGTTCGGATTGTGCTGCTCGCTCTCGGACGTCGACGTCGAGACGCGCGCGAGAACAAGGTCCCTGAACCCCGGGGCGAACCGTTCGATCTGCGCTTCGATCCTTTCGGTCATGTCCTCGTTTGATCCGTTGGGCACGTGACAGTACGCCCACAGCGTGTGCTGACCCGTCGGGGCGCGCGTCGCGTCGGCCACGCTCGCCTGCACGACGATGCAGTAGGGGCGATCGGAATGTCGGCCGCGCGCGACGTCGTCTTCCGAGGCCGCCACTTCGTGGAAGCTTCCGCCGACGTGTACCGTGCCCGCGGTCCGACAGACCTCGGCGCTCCAGGGCACGGGTCCCGACAGGGCCCAGTCCACCTTGAACACGCCAGGCCCGCGCTCGAAGCGAGCGATCGACGCCTTGTACCGTGAGGACAGGCGCTCACCCGCGACGTCGACCATTCCCTGGGCCGACGTGTCGAACAGTGTGGCGCGAGCGGAGGGAATATCCCCGAGCGACGTGACGCGACGCCCGAGATGAATGGTGACACCTTCGGCGTCCAACGCCTCGACGAACGCATCGACGAGACGGGAACTCCCTCCTTCGATGACCGGCCAACCGCCCGCGTGCGCGGTCACCGTCAAGAAGAGTCCGAACGCCGCGGTGACCGGTGTCGTCAGCGCCAGCATCGCGTGCGAGCTGGCGCCCGCGATGAGTGCCTTTCCTTCGGGCGTCGTGAACCGCTTGGCGAGGTGTGACGCCGAAGGGATGCCGGTACGCGCGAAGCGGGCCATGGTCAATGGATTACTCGGTGGCGTGCGCAACGGTGAGAGCACGGCGGCGGCGAGACGCGGCGCGTCATTCGCGAGCGGTCCCATCAATTTCTTATAGATCGCCCCGTCGGCACCAAGACCTCGCGCCGTCTCCTCCACGGACCCAACGACGCTGGCCGCTCGGCCTCCGTCGAGCGGATGGGCGAAGGCGCGCTCCGGTGTTCGCATCGTGACCGCATTGGCGATGTCGGGGAACGCCCGGAAGAACGGTGAGAGCGACACCATCGATTGGATCGTGGAACAGATGTCGTGACGAAAACCGGGGATCGTGATCTCCTCGGTTCGACAACCCCCGCCGGGCGACTCGGCACCCTCGAACATCTCGACGCTGAGCCCGGCTCGGGCCAACGTCAGGGCCGCTGCTAATCCGTTCGGACCCGTTCCGACCACGACGGCGTCGGGGGACGCCGTCGCCATCACAGATCCACGACGGTCGACTGTTTGGCCACCGTCACTCGAGGTGAGTCGTCGAAACGCCGAGCGATCTCGTCGAGTTGCTCGTCGGTGCGGTCCGGCTTGTGATGAAAGAGGACGACGTGCTTCACCTTGGCGAGGCGCCCGAGTGCCGCGGCGTACTCCGCCGCCGCGTGACCGAAATAGCCCTCTGCGGCCAACTCCTCCTGGACCAGTTGTGCGTCGTGCACCAAGAGATCGACGTCCTGACTCAGCGTGAGCGCCGCGTGGTGGTATTCGCCGAGCCCGTCTGGACCCTCACCGATCGCGTCGGGACAGTGATCGGGCATGTAGGTGATCGTTGACGTCGCGTCGGAGATACGAAACCCGTAGGTCCGCCCTCCCTTGTGGGGAATCTCCTCGGTACGGACGCGGAAACCTTCGATCTCCATCTCACCGGGCATGTGCGCGTTAAAGGACCAGTCGCCGCGCAGTTCGTCGGGCCGGACCGGGAAGTGAGGGGGCGACATGCCGCGCGCGAGCATCTCGAGCGGGTCAGAGCCGTCACCCTGGTCCGGGATGAATAGCGACGTCCGCGCGTCGATGCGATCGGAACCGGAGAAGAACGGCAGTCCGTGTACGTGATCCCAGTGCAGGTGCGAGAGGAAGATCGAACCGCGGAACGGCTGACCGTTCAGAAGTTCGACGCCGCGACGGATGCCGGTGCCGGCGTCGAGCAGCAGCGTCGGCGCCTCGCCGTCGTGGGCCAAGGCGACGCACGAGGTGTGACCGCCATAGCGTTCGAATGCCTCACCCGGCGCCGGTGTGGAACCCCGGACACCGAGGAAGGAGACTCGCACGCTCAGCCAGCGTTCGAATCTTCTCGACGGTGGCCGCTGGAGAGTTCGGTGAGTGCGTCGCGGTCGAGCGACTCGGCCGGCACCGACGCCACGCGACAGTCGGTCACGGCGACGAGCGTCGAGGTCCGCGCGCCACCTTCGAGATGGGCGCGTTCGCCGAGCAGCGCGCCGGGACCGTACTCGGCCAAACGCACGCCGTCGACCTCCACCCGCAGGACGCCGTCGAGGATCAAGAACACATCGGAACTGCGTTCACCCTGCGCGACCAGCACTGTTCCAGGCTTCACCTTTTTAATCCTAGGTTTGGCCGCCCCCGCCATGAGTTTGCGTGAGAGGTTCCTTTCGAGTGCGGTTTCGACCGTGGTGACGAAGGCGTCGGAGTCCTGGTGGCCCCACGGGGTCTGCTTTCCGAACGACTTGCGGTACCAGTCGTTGAAGTCGATCAAGCCGGACTTGGCGCTCAACTGGCCGTGGTCGTCGTAGACCCAGTGGCGCGGGAAGCGACTGGCCCCCACGAGTGCGCCGCTCGAACGACCGTCGGTGTACATCGTGAGGGTGAGCGTCGTCCACGCGAGCGGCGCCTGCCATTGGACGAACGGCGCACGGCGCACGCGGCGTGGCGCGGGCATGCCCGTTCGACCCCCTGCGGTCTGCGTGAAGCGGACCCAACCTTCGCCGTAGACCGGCTTCACCTTGATGTCAGGGAAGGCCACGGCTTCGAAGACCTTGCTGACGGGTCCAAGTCTCACCGTGGTACTGCCGATCATTCCGCTGCCGGTGTAGCTCGCGGCGGTGATCTCGCCACTGGCGTTCACCTGTATTGACGCGCCGAGACGATTCGCGAACCGGAACCGGTCGGCTCTTCGAAGTTCGTCGAGGTCGTCAATCTCGTCGGGAGGCGCTTGGTCGTAGTGGGCCATCCCGACGTCGAACGGTAGGCGGGTGCCCCCCTGGATTGCTTCAGAGGGAATCCATGACAGTGAGGTGACGGAACTTTGGTATCTCATGGTCAACAGTGTCGTCGTCGCGCAGTCCCCGGTAAATAGTGGTAACGCTCGGCGTCGTGGGGGTCTAACACCCCCAGCGATACGCAGGTTTGCCCCCTGTTCTTTGCCGGCCCTTGGGGCGAGACTTCTTCTCGTGAGTGACCCGAGCGACCACGACAACGTCATCACCGTCTTCCTCGCCGACGACAACCTGCTGGTGCGCGAGGGTGTTCGCGCGCTGATCGACCGACAGAGCGACCTTCGCATCGTCGGGGTCGGATCGGACTACGACGAGACGGTGACCGGCGCCACCGCGGCGGCACCGAACGTACTCGTCACCGACATCCGCATGCCGCCGTCCTTCAATCGCGAGGGCATCGAAGCGGCCAAAGAGGTGCGTAAACGTCACCCGGGGACTGGCATCGTCGTGCTGAGCCAGTACGACGACCCCGAGTACGCGGTGGCACTATTGGCGGAAGGCTCCGCCGGTTACGGCTACCTCTTGAAGGACCACCTCGCTCAGGGCAACCAACTCATCGAGGCGATTCGGATGGTCGCGACCGGCGGCACCGCGCTCGACCCGTCCATCGTCGAGGCACTCATGCGCCCGGTGACCTCGAACAGTGAGCTCTCCGACGCCGAGGAGTCGTTGCTCGCCTTTGTCGCGGAAGGCAAACCCATCAAGGCCATCGCGGCGGCACGACGACTCACCCCCGAGGCCGTCGACGCCCAAGTCGAGGCACTCTTTCGAAAGCTCGCCGAGGAGGTCAGCGCCGGGCATCAGGGCGCTCTCGAACGGCTGAAGAACCTGCACCAATCGATCGTCGACCGCGAGGAACAGGGCGAGACGTTGTCGCGACTCCTTCCGGGCGGCATCGCGGAAAAGCTCCGCAACGAAGGCCGGCGAATCGGCGAGACCGAACGCCTGAACTGCACCGTCATCATGAGCGACATCCGCTCGTACTCGACAATCGCCGAGCACGCAGACCCGAGCGAACTCGCCGGTCAACTGAACACCCACCGCGCGGCGATGAATCGCGCAATTATTGGGGAGGGAGGGACCGTCATGCAATTCGTCGGCGACGCGGTGATGGCCGTTTTTGGTGCACCCGTGCCCAGTCACGACCACGCCGACCGTGCGGTCGTCGCGGCAGCGAGCATGCACGCGCTCCAGGCCGAGATCAACGAGCGATGGGAGTTGGAGAACCGCCCCGTCTTCGGGCTGGGCATCGGTGTCTCCTCCGGTCAAGTGGCCGCGGCGCTCCTCGGATCAGAGGAACGTCTCGAATACACGCTCGTGGGCGACACGGTGAACCTAACGCAGCGACTCCAACAACTCGCCTCGGCCGGTGAGACCGTGATCTCGGGCCCCACCAAGTCAGCGCTCACACTCAACGTCGACACGGTCACCCTCGACGCCCAACTCGTCAAGGGCCGCGACACCCCCGTCGTGGCGTACAAGATCCTCGCACTCGATCACGAAGCAGCACCGAGCAACTCGAAGAGCCAACAAGGAGAGACATGATGACCACCACGCACAGCGATGTGACGAGCGATCTGCAGCCCGCACTGGTCGTGCAGGGCGTCCGCAAGACGTTCGAGGCCGAACTGGCTCCGGTTCGTGCGCTTCGAGGCGTCGACCTGACCGTTGAACGAGGTTCGTTCATCGCGCTCATGGGTCCGTCGGGATGCGGCAAGTCGACGCTGCTCAATCTCATCGCCGGACTCGAAGAGGTCGACGAAGGCACGATCAACGTCGCGGGCGAGTCGATGTCCGACGGCACCGAAGACACCCATGCGCTGATCCGACGTAAGCACATCGGCATCGTGTTCCAGTTCTTCAATCTCCTCGAGGGTATGAGCGTCCTCGAGAACGTCGCTCTTCCAGCGATCATCGCCGGCAAGAATCGCAAATCGGCGGAGTCGCGAGCGCGCGACCTCCTCGACCTCCTCGGCATCGCCGACAAGGCATCGGAGATGCCCGGCGTGTTGTCGGGTGGTCAACGACAGCGCCTCGCCATCGCGCGCGCCCTCGCGAACGAGCCGACGCTCTTGTTGGCGGACGAGCCCACCGGGGCACTCGACTCGGTCGGCGGACAAGAGGTCATCGAGTTGTTGAGTCGCCTCCACGCGCAAGGGCAAACGATCATTCTCGTCACGCACGACGCCAGCGTCGCCAAAGCCGCTGACACCGTGCTTCGGATGCGCGACGGTCGAATCCTGGGTGACAGCGACGTCGTCACGAACGAGACGGTCACGGCGATTGGAACGCTCTGAGCACCCGCGACGCGGTGAGCGCGCTGCCTTCCACTTCGACCACGCCGACCAGGTCGCGCGCGGTCTTGTCACGTGGTCGATTCATCGCCCACGCCCTCGTTGTGCTTTCACTCGCGATGACCGCCGTCTCGCTCGTCGACGCACCACACGCCGGCAGAGTCGCGCTGTGGATCGTCGTCACGGTCGCCGTCGTCGCGTGGACCGTCGCGGCACTCGCCACCACGAATCGCACGCCGCAACTCGGATTGCTCTGTGCGTTGGTGTCGGTCGGAGGCAGTCTGGCGACACTCGTCATGCGCGTAGGTGACCATCGCGGACTGGGTGTGGACGCCAGTGCACGCAGGATCGCCGAGGTCGCGGCACTGATCACGATGGCCGTGGTCGTACACCTCTTGGTGGGGCTCACCGACGGTGTCCTAGCGAGCCGCGCCCGTCAGCTCGGCGCGGCTGCGTGGTACACCGTGGCGCTCGCCCTCTGCGTCGTCTACGCATCGGGCTCGCGCGCACTCAGTGCCTGGCCCCTCATGCTCGGCTGGGCGATCGCGATCGCGTCGACGTTGCCGTCGATCAGGTCGCGCTATGTGGTCGCGTCGGCGCGGGGGCGCCAAACGGTTCAAGCGCTCGCGACTGGCGCCACACTCGCGCTGACGATCGCCGTCGTCGTGGTCACGTTGCACTCGCTCGTCGATTGGCCACTCAACGTCGCACCGTCATTGATCGCTCTGTCGTGTCTCGTGCCACTCGGTCTCGCGCTTGGCGCGTCACGCGCCGCGTCGCACGCCGACCGGCTACTCGTTCACCTCCTGACGACACTGGGAACTGTCGCCATCGTCGCCGGCGCCTACCTGCTGGCGGTGCGCGGTTTCGCGAAGGCCCCCACGTCAGCGACGGGTCGGGACCTCCTCTGGTGGGCCATGGCCGCCGCGGCGGTGGCCGCCGTCGCCCAACTCGCGCTGCGCGGACGCTTCGCTCGGATCGCCACGAGTTTCACCTACGGCGCACGCGAGGCGCCCGATGAGGTCGTACGCACCTTCGGTAGTCGAATGACCAGGGCCATCCCGATGGACGAACTACTCCTGCAACTCGTCGAGTCTCTGCGAAAGACCTTGAACCTGGCGTCGGCGGAAATCTTCACCGGCAACGGCGACGTCCTGGACCTCGCCGTCTCGGTGCCGGACCGTCCGACCCGCTCAATCCAGGTCTCGCGCGAGGAGCGCACTGTCATCGCGCGTGCAGGCGTCTCGGGCAACGCCTGGGCGTCGGTCTGGCTGCCCGCGATCGTGACCGAAAGCGCCACCGGACCGCTGCGCGTGGCACCGATCAGTCACGCGGGCGAGTTACTCGGCATCATCGTCGTCAATCGCGTCGAGGGTGCGGTCGCCTTTCGCGAAGAGGACGACCGCGTGCTCGCGGACCTCGCTCGACAGGTAGGACTCGCTCTGCACAACGCGCAGCTCGACACGGCACTGCAGACCACGCTCGACGAACTTCGCCAGCAGGCCGACGAGCTCCGAGCGTCGAGGGCACGCGTCGTCGCGAGCGGCGACGCAGAACGTCGAAGGGTGGAACGCAACCTACACGACGGTGCACAACAGCATCTCGTCGCGTTGGCCGTGAACCTGCGACTCACAAAGGACGTATTGAGCGAAGACCCCGCGGCGGCTGCCGAGATGCTCGACGAACTCGGCGTCGCCGTCCAAGACACCATCATGGAACTGCGCGAGTTGGCGCACGGCATCTACCCGCCACTCCTCGTCGATAGCGGACTCGGTGAGGCACTTCGGGCGGTCGTGAACCGTTCACCGCTGGACGTCGAACTCGTCACGACGGGCATCGGTCGCTACGGCGGCGATGTAGAGGCGGCCGTCTACTTCTGCTGCCTCGAGGCACTGCAGAACGCCGGCAAGCACGCCGCGTCCGCCCACGTCGTCGTTCGCATCTGGGAGGAGTCGGGAAGCCTGCTCTTCGAGGTCCGTGATGACGGACCGGGCTTTGACGTGCGCACCGCGCAGCGCGGACACGGCTACGTCAACATGATGGACCGACTCGGGGCAATCGGCGGTGCCGTACGCTGGGAGTCCGAGATCGGGCACGGCACCGCGATCCGCGGTTCATTGCCCGTCGGTTGATCAACTCGCGAAGTCGACCTCTTCGCGCTGATCCCAAAGTCGACGCAGCGTCTTGGCGCCGAGGGTCTCCTTGTTCACGTAGGCGCGGGCACCGCTCGTCTTGGCGTCCGGAGGTAAGTCATGGATCTCGTAGGTCGAGCACAAGATGACGAAGGTCGCGGGCAGCTCGTCCACGATTCGCTTGGTCGCCTCGATGCCACCCATTACGGGCATGTTGATGTCCATCAATACGACGTCGGGATGAATCTCGTTCGCCAACTCGATGGCGACGAGTCCGTTCTCGGCCTCCCCGACGAGCTCGAATCCTTCGGAACGGCGAATGACGGCCCGTGCGGCCATGAGAAATGGCGCCTGGTCGTCGACCACCATCACCGAGAGGGCTTCACTCATCTCTCAAGTATTTCACGACGATTCTTGAATGGGAAGTGAGGTGCCCCCCAAAGGAGAGGTGAGGTTAGCCTCCCGCGCTCTCTCCGAGATAGACGAGTACGGCCTTCACTCGACGGTTCAAATCGTGTTCTTCGGAGAGGCCGAACTTGGCGAAAATCGAATTCGAATGCTTTTCGACGGCTCGCTCCGACACCCCCAGACTCTTGGCGATGGCTCCGTTGGACTTACCTTGGGCCATCTCACTCAAGATCTCAGTCTCTCGTGGCGTCAACCAATCGAGGTCACTCTTCGGGCGATGCGAACGCGCCTTCACCAATTCGTCCACGACGAGAGGATCGATCACGGAGCCGCCTTCGGCGACAGTGCGAATCGCACGCGAAAGTTCGCTGGCTCCGGCGACACGTTCCTTGAGCAAGTAGGCGCGACCGGCCGATCCCTCTTCGAGGAGCGCCAGCGCATATGCCGGTGCGGTGTACTGACTGAGCACCACGACGCCGACGTTGGGCTGGTTCTCTCGAAGCCACGCGGCTGCGCGTATTCCCTCGTCGGTGCCGGTCGGAGGCATCCGGATGTCGGTGACCACCACGTCTGGTTCGTGCGTCGTGATGAGTTCGATCAGCTCGGTGTAGTCGCTCGCCACGCCCACGAGATCGAAGTAATCGTCACTACTGATGAGGCGCGTGATGCCCTCACGCAAGAGCGCATTGTCTTCGGCGAGCACGACTCTGATGGTCACGAACAGAACGTACCATCGACGCCCAACGTGGACGTTGGCCATTTCATGTGATTCGTCATCGTTGCACTCACTTTTGACCCACGACCTCGCCTAGTTCTCACGAAGAGCTTCGGCCGGTCGAACTCGAACCGCGAAGGTCGCGGGCACCAACGCGAGCGCGACGCCCCCAACGACGATGACGGCGCAGACGGCACTGATCAACCCGGTCGGGATGATCACTACCGGCACGGCTCCGAGATGCGACGCGAAGAGGTGCCACACGGTTCTCCCGACCACGATCCCCAGCGGAACGCCTACGACCAGGCCGATGGCGACGACGGTCAAGGCCTGCCAACAGGTCGCCACCAGTACTTGGCGCCGCACGAAACCCAATACCTTGAGCAGCGCCACTTGACGCCGTCGTCGCGCCACGCTGACGAAGAGGAGGTGCGCCAGGGTCGCCGCGCCAAAGAGTGCCAACGTGGTGCCGAGGAGGAGCGGGAAGTCAACGGCCTGACCGAAGTTGATGAGGTTGATCGGCACCGTCAACACGTTGACGTTCTGCGAGAACTGGCGTTCCAGTCGATGCAGGGTGCGCCGACCCGACGCCCCCGGTGCAATACCCACCGCCATGCCCCAACCTTCGATCGTTTTGCTCAGCTTCTGCGCGCACTTGGCTTCGCTCGAGCTCGTCGAACACGCAAGGTGGAGCGCCGCGTTGAGCGTGATGATCGCTCCATCCCCGAGACCTCCGGAGCTGAACGACGGCGGCAAGCTGACGGTGCCCACCACCTTGAACTCGTGGCGAAGGGTCTTGCCTGACCGGGTGATGAGCGCTACTCGAACCATCGAACCCACGTGAACCTTCGCCTGCGCCATGGTCGTCGCACCGAGCACGATCTCTGAGTCACCTCGGGGCGGATGCCCGTTCACGAACGAGAACGCCATCGGACCCTTGGTCGAATTGACGAATATTCCCTGGACCGCAGTACCGCCCACGTCGAGATACTTGCCCGTGAAGCCCCAGGTCACCTTGGTGACCGCAGGATTGGAATTCATCGTGGCAAGAGCCGCATTGAGTTGCGGCGTCGTCAGACTCCCGAGACTCAATTGCCAGTTCTGACCGTAGAGCGGCGGCGTGTTCACGAGGTGTCCGAGGCTCGCACCGAACACCGACGTACCGACCAGTGCGGTGACCGCGACGGCTGCGCCGATCAGTGCGGTCACCACCGGCACACTGGTTCGCCCCCGTCCACGATCGAGCGCGTTGCGCACGCCGACCACCACACTCGCCGGCGCCCCGGTCCTCGCGACCAACGTCACCGCGCCGTTCGCATGGTCGACCGTCCGTTCGTGTGCGTTCTGACGGGAGCCACTCTGGGCGGCGCGCCACGACGGCACGACCGCCAAGAGGACGACCACCGCTACGACACCGAGCACGCCGACGCCGAACAGCACGGGGCTAAAGACGAAGCCCAGTGGCGACGCTGCGGCCCTCGCCTCACCCACCGGTGTCAGGTCCGAGAGACCGTACGCGAGCAACACGCTGCCCATCGCACCGGCAATTCCGATCGCCGCCGCCCGCAACACGCCGAGCATCCACAGTTGGCGCGGCCGCAGACCCAATGCGGACAACGTGGGGTACGACTCGCGCTCGACGAGACTCTGGCGTGACAGTGCCTGACCCACCAACGCAAGTCCCGCGAGCACGGCGAAAAGGACAAAGAACCACCAGCCAGTGGCTTGCGGTTGGATCGATTGGCCGACCGACGCCAAGGTTGAATCGACACTCTGCAGGTAGACGAATCCCTTGTTCTGGTGATGATTGATGTACGGCTGAGCCTTGGGCATGTCGCCTTGCCCATGACGAAATCGCACGTGTTCTATAGACACTCGTACGACGGTTCGCCCCGTGCTTCGATCGAATGCCCGGCTCGTAAAGAGCGAATAACTGGGAGTACTCGAAGGGAAATCGTCGACACTCGCTTCGACGCCTACGACGCGAAAGTGCACCACTGGACCGTGGGGAACGACGTAGCCGTTTCCGAAGATGACCACGTGGCCCTGGCTCTTCTTATAGAGGGGCACCGACACGATCGAACCGATCTCGAGACCGTACTGCTGCTGCATCGAGAAACCGACAAGCGCGTCGTGCGCTCGCGTGGGGAGCCTCCCTGACAAGAGTTTGATCGTTGACGACAAATGCGACGTAGGAAGGCTCTCCACATTGAGGTCTTGATTCGGGATGAATTGACCACGAGCAATTGCGTTGCCGTTGCCGTAGTAAAGGTCAGAGGTGACTCTCGTCACGAACGGAAGCTTGAAGTAACCCTTTGGGAGTGCGGAGGAGGCGAAGACCTCCGCGTCGTATCCATACTTCGAAGTGAAACTCGAGAACGCCGCCGACGTTCGTTGAGCGGTGGATACTCCGGCGAGGACCGTACCTCCGATCAGTGTGACCAGGAGTGATAGGGCGAGCCACGAAGCCCAGCGACGAATGAGTTCGGCGCGAAACACGACACCGACTGAGCGCATGGTCCTCCCCGAAACTGGTTCCCATCATTTCGTCGCTATTGGCGACAATCCATGGTGCCAGCCCCTAGGGAACGCCTCGTACTACCACCCAACGATTACGTGCGACTCGAGAGGGGCGTGCCTTGGGCGATACGATGGACGCCTACGCGGGCGTAGTTCAGCGGCAGAACATCAGCTTCCCAAGCTGAGAACGCG
>VFSW01007249.1_pt1 | contig 16133 bp, 14 predicted proteins | sample 5358111 | NCBI WGS metagenome assembly VFSW01 (sample SAMN11554181, study PRJNA540505) | mine drainage metagenome | isolation source: sediment from site ElyBrook_90M | place: USA: Ely Copper Mine, Vershire, VT | collected 2017 | reverse complement strand
ACCGAGAGAATCACGTCAGCAGCCAATCCGCTAGCGCTTTTCAGCAGCCTGCTAATCGGGTGCAGGTGCTTCGCGGCAGCCTAAAGTTCGCTCGCCTGGTAGGAGGCACGGTCGAGCCATTCTGGTGAGATCTCGACACCCCAGCCAGGGGCATCGGGGATCATGACGGTTCCGTCCGTCACCGTATAGGGATCGTTGCGGAATAGGCCATATTGCCAGGGATAGTAGTCTGCTTCCTCGATTGAGAGTTCCAGGTATTTGCCGGGGTTGGGAATGGCCCCCAGAAGGTGCATGGTAAAGAGAGTAACCATCGATAGATTTGCGCTGTGGGGCGTACAGGGAAGGCCGGCCGCGGCGCCCATGGCGGCGATCTGCAGGGTACGGGTGATGCCGCCGGCATAGCAGACGTCCGGCTGAATAATATCAACCGCATGTCGGTCGATCATATGCCGCCAGGTTGGGAGCATGCAGTCCTGCTCGCCGCCGGCGACATCAATCGCCAATGCGGCGGCGACTTCCCGGGTTTGCTCGATTTCCCAATACGGGCAGGGCTCCTCGAAATGCGAGACGCGGTGATCTTCCAACACGCGCCCGACTGCGATAGCCCGGGAGGGGGAGAAGCCGCTATTTGCATCGACCAGCAATGTTGCTTCCGCCCCGAGAGCTTGGCGGATAGCGGGGATGATTTCCTCGGTGCGACCAGGCCATTCATCGACATCCCGTCCGCATTCGGCGCCGATGCGGAACTTGAATGCCGTGAAGCCGTGGCGTTCTGCGAGGCGTGTCAGGCGCGCGGCCTCCGCCGCCGGGGTGATGTCGCGTTTCATGGAGGAGGCATAGGCCCGCAGCCGGCGGGGTGTTCCACCGAGCATTTGACACACGCTGCGACCCTCCAGCTTTCCGCGCAAATCCCACAGCGCGGTATCCAGGCCGCACATCGCCCGGCAAAGGTAGGAGCCAGGGAATTTATGCTCTCGTAATGGAATGATATCGATCAGCCCGGCGATATCCAGCGCATCCCAGCCGAGCGCCCAGGGGGCGATTTGGCGATGTACGATCCGTGCGGTGATGTCGGCATTGTACGGCGAGACTTGCCCCCACCCCGTAGACCCGTCATCGGCGATGACGCGGACGAAGGCGACAAACTCTGTACTGAACGTCTCGATGCGCGAGATCTTCATGAAGTCTGCTTGCGCCCGATCATTTTGCCCTGATGACCATGGTGCCCACAAAGCGGCTTTCTCCGAAGGTCCATTGTGGGTAGACTGCAATACCACTTTCGAAGTCCATCCTCGCGGGGGATCATGGTCAAGCGACCTGGCGGCGCGCTGCTTCCTTCGATTGCGATCGATCACGATGCGCCACGCCCAATTGCGACCCAGTTATATGTGGCACTGCGCGACCTGATTCTGTCGGGTGCGGTCGCCACCGGTACGCGGTTGCCCGCCAGCCGCACCCTGGCGCGGGATATCGGCGTTTCGCGCACAACGGTCATCGATGCGTTCGAGCGATTGATCGCGGACGGGATCGTGGTCTCGCGCGTCGGTTCCGGAACCCTGGTCAGCGACGCGTTGAATACCGAGCGACCACATGCCTCTTCAGTAGAGCCGCGTGAGCGCCGGGCGTCGCGGACGCCGCAGCTTTCCCAGGCGGCGAGCTGGGCGGTGGATCGGTTTGGCGAACGTGCACGATTGCCGCATGTGCCGCGAGCCTTCGTGACCGCGCTGCCGGCTTTTGACTCCTTTCCGATGGCGCAATGGGCCGGCATAGCCGTCAAGCACTGGCGGGCCAACCGTAACGAGGTGATGGGATATGGGCCACCGCTGGGTGATGCGCGATTGCGCCGGGCGATCGCAGCGCATCTCGGCGCCAATCGGGGCATCGCCTGCGACATTGAGCAGGTGTTCATTGTTGGTGGTGCGCAGCAGGCTTTCCTGCAGATCGGGGCGCTGCTTCTCAACCCCGGGGATCCGGTGTGGTTCGAGAATCCGGGCGCGATCGGTGCGCGCAACAGCCTGGTGGCCAGCGGCGCGCGGCTGGTGCCGGTGCCTGTCGATAGCGAGGGGCTGCAGGTGGCCGAAGGGCTGCGCCGCAGCCCGAATTTCCGACTCGCGTTCGTAACTCCATCCCATCAGCAGCCGCTTGGCCATATCATGAGCCTGGAGCGACGGCTGGCGTTGTTACGTTCGGCCGAGGATGCCGGGGCGTGGATCGTCGAGGATGACTACGATGGGGAGTTCTGCTTCGGGCGCCGGCCGATTTCCACACTCAAAAGTGTCGATCGCAGTGGAACGGTGATCTATGTGGGGACCTTCAGCAAATCTCTTTTCCCGGCCCTGAGACTTGGGTTCATGCTGGTGCCGCCATCTCTCATCGAGGCTCTGGCGCGGATTTCTGCCGCGTCCTCGCCGGGGGTTGCCACCTCTATCCAGGCGAGCGTCGCGGAATTCATCGAAGAGGGGCATTTTGCCACCCATATCCGGCGGATGCGTCGGATCTATCAGGAGCGACACGACGTGCTGTGCGAGGCTGCGGCACGCGATCTCCATGGGTTGCTGGATATCGCTCGCACGGATAGCGGGCTGCACACGGTTGGGTTTCTACCCGATCATCTCCGCGAATCCGAGGTGGCAAAGGCGGCCGATGCGCGCGGTCTCGTGGTCTCCCCGATCTCGCGCTATTCGATCGAGGCGACGAAGTTGAACGGCCTGGTGCTCGGGTTCGGCGGGGTTCTACCAGCTGCGATCCGTAGTGGTGTTGGGGTGCTCGCCGAGGTGCTGCGCTCCTTCGCACCCGGGGCGGGCGGCGGGGTGCCACGCACACGCCGTAATGGTATGGCAGGTTGTTGAAATTGGGCCTCGTGTACCGGCCCAATTGCAATCAACATCCCCCGCAATGAGCGAGTATGACTACATCATTGTCGGGGCCGGATCGGCCGGGTGCACTCTTGCCGGGAGACTGGCCGAGGATGGCACGCGTACCGTGCTTCTGCTTGAGGCCGGTGGCAGTGATCGACGGCCATGGGTGCAATTGCCGATCGGCTACGGCAAATCCTTCTACGATCCGCGCGTCAACTGGATGTATTCGACCGAACCCGATCCGGAACTGAATGATCGGCCCGGCTACTGGCCGCGCGGCAAAGTGCTGGGCGGGTCCGGTTCGATCAACGCCATGATCCATATTCGCGGCCTTGCTGGAGATTTCGATGATTGGCGCGAGGCGGGAAATCCCGGCTGGGGGTGGGCAGATTTGCTGCCCTGGTTCCGTCGCATGGAGTCCTATGATGGCGGCGACGAGGCAGTTCGCGGGCGCGATGGCCCGTTGCATATCTCTAACGTGATGACGGAGTGCCACCTGTTGTGCGACACATTTCTAGGCGCCTGCGGGCAGCTCGGGGTGCGGCGCAGCGCGGACCTCAATGGTGCCGATCCAGAGGGGGTTGGCTATTATCAGATCACTACGCGGAACGGACGAAGGATGTCTGCCGCGCGCGCCTACTTGCGGCCCCTGATGGGACGAAGAAACCTTCGCGTGGAGTTGCGCGCCCTGGCGAGACGCGTCCTTTTCAATGGCGGGCGGGCGGTGGGCGTTGAATATCTCCGCCACGGCGAGCCAAGCGTTGCCCTTGCGCGCAGGGAGGTGATCGTCGCAGCCGGGGCGATCAATTCGCCGCAGCTTCTGCAATTATCCGGGGTCGGCCCGGCCTGGCTGCTGGCGAAATACGGCATTCCGATTGTGCATGATCTGCCGGCCGTGGGAGAAAATCTGCAAGACCACCTTTGCATCGACCATCTTTACCGGTCGCGCCAGCCGACGCTGAACGTGGACCTCGGCACGTGGGGTGGGCGCGTGCGGGCGGCGCTGCGCTATGCCGCGTTTCGACGCGGACCGCTGGCGATGAGTGTGAACCAGGCCGGCGGATTCGTGCGAACACGCAAGGAATTGGAGCGGCCGGACATCCAGCTCTACTTCTCCCCGCTGAGCTACACGCGCGCTCCACCGGGCAAGCGGGCACTGATGCGCCCTGATCCGTTTCCGGGGTTCCTGCTGAGCGCGCAGCCATGCCGCCCAGCCAGCCGCGGGCATATCCGCATCCGATCCGCGGACCCCGCAGTGCCACCGGAACTTGTTGCGAACTCATTGTCCGCAAGCGGAGATTTGCAAACGCTGCTCGCCGGCACACGATTCCTGCGCCAATTGGCGGCCACACCCGCGTTCGCTGCGGTCATTGACGAGGAATTGAAGCCTGGCCAGGCGGTTACGAGCGAGAGTGACCTGGTCGCCGATTTGCGGCAGCGTGCTTCAAGCGTGTTCCATCCTGTTGGCACGTGCCGCATGGGACGTGATCCGCGTGGGAGCGTTGTCGATGCGCGGTTGCGTGTGCACGGCCTGGCTGGGTTGCGGGTGATCGACGCCTCGATCTTTCCTAATCTAACGTCAGGCAACACGAACACCCCGACGATCATGGTTGCCGAGAAAGGCGCCGATCTGCTGCGCCAGGATGCGGCCAGAGCGGCCGGTGGTACGCTTTCCAACGCATTGACAGGATAGATGACGATGGCAGGTCTGCCCTTTACCGACACGCCGAAATTCACACCGTACTGGTGGGACCACGTGCCGCGGCCAAGCCTGCCGCAGACCGATCCGCCGGCGCGCGCGGATGTGGTGGTGATCGGCGCTGGTTACACCGGGCTGTGTGCTGCGCTGCAGACCGCGCGCGGCGGACGCGCGACCGTGGTGCTGGATGCGGAAGATGCCGGATGGGGATGCAGCACCCGCAATGGCGGACAGATCTCGACCAGTGTGAAGCCGGACTATGTTGAACTTTCCCGCCGCCACGGGCCGGAGCTTGCGTTTCGGATACTCAAGGAAGGACAGGACTCACTGACGTGGGTCGCGGATTTCGTGAGCAGTGAAGGGATCGAGTGCGATTTCCGGGTGGTCGGACGGTTCCATGCCGCACACAGCCAGGCTCGGTACGAGGCGCTGGCGCGGAGCATCGCATTGCAGCCGCGTGGGTTGGAGGTGGAGGCGCATGTGGTGCCGCGTGCCGAGCAAAGGACGGAACTCGGCACGGATGCCTATTTCGGTGGCGTGGTCTTCACGCGGCATGCCGCAATCGATCCGGGGCGGTTTCACCAGGGCATTCTGGAGCGGGCGATCAGCGCGGGCGCGCGCGTGATCACCCACTGCGCGGCGACCGCGATCCAGCGGGTGGCCGGGGGCTTCCAGGTGCGTACGGAACGGGGGACCATCGCCGCGCGCAACGTGGTGGTGGCGACCAATGGCTATACCGGTGCGCTGACACCATGGCTGCGCCGGCGGGTGATCCCGATCGGCAGCTACGTTATCGCCACCGAGCCGGTGCCAGGGGAAATGATGGCGAGACTGATGCCGCGCGGCCGGATTGTAAGCGACACGCGCAAGGTTGTCTATTATTATCGACCGTCACCGGATGGTACGCGCATCCTGTTCGGGGGGCGCGTTTCCCATGGTGAGACCGATCCGAAGGTCAGCGGACCACGCCTGCATGCCGAGATGGTGCGGCTGTTTCCCGAACTTGCCGCGACCCGCATCAGCCACTCCTGGTGCGGATTCGTTGCGTATACGTTTGACAACCTTGCCCATGCCGGAGAGCAGGATGGTCTGTTCCACGCCATGGGATATTGCGGTTCCGGGGTCGGCATGGCGGGGTATCTTGGGACACGGATCGGCCAACAGGTACTGGGACGCAAGGAGGGGGAGACGGCATTTGGAGAGATCCAGTTCCAGACCCGTCCCTTCTACAGCGGCAATCCGTGGTTCCTCGCACCCTCAGTCATGTATTATCGCTGGCGCGATCAGCGCGGGTGATACCGCCCTGGCGGTTGCCTGTACTCGGCCGCGGCCTGCCGAAAAACTGGGCGCAGCCGAGCAGGACCGAGGAGACGACGATCATCAGGGTGGAGATCGCCGCAATGGTGGGGTCGATCTGGTCGCGCAGAGCGTTGAACATGCCGCGTGTCAACGTCGCGTTGCTCCCGCCGGAGACGAATAGCGCCACCACCACCTCGTCGAACCCGGTGAGGAAGGACAGGATTGCAGCCGATACAACAGCGAAGCGGATCTGCGGCAGCGTGACCAGCAGGAATGCGTGTGGTCGGGAGGCGCCGAGGCTGCGTGCCACCATCTCCTGGCTGAGGTCGCAACTGCGCAGGGCGGAGGTGACCACGAGCACGACCAGCGGGATTGCGAGCATGCTATCCGCGAGGACCAGTCCGCCAAGGGTGTTGAGCAGCCCAACCTTTACGTAGACATAGAAGACACCGATGGCGATCAGGATGACCGGCACCATGATCGGCGTCATCAAGGCGGCGACGATCAGGCGCGCCACGCGCAGCGTGCACACGAACAGGCCGTAGGCGGCGGCAGTGCCGACCGAGGTGGCGAACAACGCCGTCAGGCCGGCCACTTTCAGCGAGGTGGCGGTGGCAGCCATCCAGGTCGGTGAGTTCAGGTAGTGCGCATACCAGCGCAACGACCAGTGATGGGGCGGAAACTCCAGGAACTGCGAGGCCGAGAAGGACATCGGAATGACGATCAGCGTCGGCAGCATCAGGAACAGCAGAATTGCCGCGCCGAGCAGGTAGAGCCAGAGCCGTCCGCGATGGGTGATGCCGGTTTCTGTCGCGGGGCCGCCAAGCCAGGTCATGACCCGCTCCCACCGAGAACGCGATCGAGACGCACGATACGCGAGGCGGCGTACAGAACGAGACCCGTCGCCAGCAGCAGGACGACACCAAGCGCACTGGCGGCGCCCCAGTTGAAGAAAAGATCGATGTCGGTGGCGACCGCATTCGCGACCATGATGACCTTGCCACCGCCGAGCACGGCCGGGGTCACATAGGCCCCGAGGCAGAGGATGAAGACCATCACGGCGCCGGCGAACAGCCCCGGCAGGGCGAGCGGGAAGAAGACGGTCCAGAACACACGCAGCGGGCCGGCGCCGAGATTGGATGCGGCCTTAATATAGTCGCGGTCGATTGCACGCATCGAGCCGTAAAGCGGCAGAACCATGAAGGGAAGCATGATATGGACAAGGCCGATCACGGTGCCGTTCAGGTTGTAGACCAGGAGGAGGGGCTGCTTCCACAGGCCCAGCGCGATGCCCCATGTGTTGATCAACCCGTCGCGCTGAAGCAGGACCAGCCACGCATAGGTCCGCACGAGAATGGAAGTCCAGAACGGCATCAGCACGCCGACCATGCACAGAGACGCACGGCGCGGCGATAATTGCGACAGCATGTAGGCGAGCGCATATCCAAAACAAATGCATAGCGCCGTGGTGATGGCACTGATCTCGAAAGTGGCGAGAAGAATACGGCCGTAGGAGGGTTGCTCTATCAACCGCCAGTAATTTACCAGGCTTAGCCGGCCATTATCGGCAAAGAAGGACAGGAAGAAGAGCCAGGCGACCGGAATGACCATTGTGATGGTTACCAGCGCAACGGCTGGAAGGCTGAGACCGAGAAGGGCCAGGCGTTCGCGGCGCGCATCCTGGCGGAGGCCCATGACGTTCGTTGCCGAACCCTCCAATTGTGGCGCGGGCGATATCATGTGGGCGGGTCCTCGGGCATGAGGAAAACGTCTTCCGGGGCCAGACCCAGGCGGATCGTCTGACCGATGCCTGTGTCGGTGACGACGGCACCCCGGGCGGAGCTTGCGCGCACCGGGATGCGGACGCCGCCGGCGAGTTCCACCTGCATGAGCACGCTGTCACCCTGGAAGATGTGCTCCACCACGCGGCCCCGCAGCACGTTCGGCGTCTCGGCGCCGCCGCATTCAAGTATTTGCAGTCGTTCTGGGCGCAGCATGAGAAGCCGCGGCCCGGTCGGCGGGGATGGGTCTGCCAGGATGAGCGGCTGACCGGCGAGCATATAGGTGAGGCCGGATGCCTGAACGGGCAGGAAAACGGACTCGCCGATGAATTCGGCAACGAAGCGGCTAGCCGGGCGTTCGTAAATGGCACGCGGCGTATCAAGTTGCATGATCCGGCCATGGTGGATGACGGCGATGCGGTCCGACATGGTGAGGGCTTCGCGCTGGTCGTGCGTGACGCAGACTGTAGTGATACCGAGGCGATCATGCAGTCGGCGCAGCTCGATCTGCATGTGTTCGCGCAACTGCTTGTCGAGTGCGGAGAGCGGCTCATCCATCAGCAGGATGCGCGGCTCGAAGACGATCGCGCGGGCGAGGGCCACGCGCTGGCGCTGGCCGCCCGACAGCTCCGCGACACGGCGTGGGCCGTAACCGCCGAGCTGGACCAGGTCCAGCACCGCTGCGACCCGTCGCGCGACTTCGCTGCGCGGGACCCGGCGCAGGCGCAGCGGGAAGCCAATATTGCCGGCGACGTCCATATGCGGAAACAGCGCATAGTTCTGGAAGACCATGCCCACCTCGCGCTTGTGCGGCGCAAGGCGGACCATTTCCGTCTGTCCGAAGAGCAGGCTGCCCGCCTCGGGGCGAACAAAGCCCGCCAGCACCATCAGCAGCGTCGTCTTTCCCGATCCCGAGGGGCCGAGCAAGGTGAGAAATTCGCCGCTGCGGACATCAAGATCGACCTGATCGAGTGCGACGATCGGGCCATAGGTCTTGGTCAGGCCCCGCACGACAATGGGCAGGGAGCTGCCAGTGGTCATGCGGTCAGGCTCCGGTACGGCGCGGTCAGTGGGAAAGGGGGCGGCCAAGGACCGCCCCCCGAACGCTCAACGGCATGTCGCAGTCAGCCGGTCATCATGTTCTGATAGGCCTGAGAGGCGGTCTGTGCGTATTTCATGTACCATGCATCGTCGATCAAAAGCTGCCGCGCGACATTGGCGGGCGCGGTAGGAAGTTGCGCCGCATAGGCCGGCGGGATGAGTCCGAGATCATAGGCCTTCCGGTTGGTTGGGCTATAGGTAATGTATTTGGTGAGATCCGCCTGGTATTTCGGCTTGCTGATCTCGGCAAGGAACTTCATCGCCAGGGCTTTGTTCGGCGCTCCCTTGGGAACGACCCAGCAATCATAATCGAGCAAACCCTGATTATAGGTATAGGCGACCTTTGCGCCCGCCTTCTTGACCGCGTCGAAACGGCCGTTCCAACCGGCGATCATGTCCACAGCGCCGTCCTTCATCAACTGTGCCGATTGCGCACCGGACGACCACCAGACCGCAACATGCGGCTTCAGCTCCTTCAGCTTGCGGATGGCACGGGCAATCCCCGCCGGCGTGGAGAGCATCGCGTAGACCTGGTCGGGCGGCACGCCGTCGGCCATCAATGCCGGCTCCAGCGTGACGGTGTTGCGGTAGGAGCGGGTGCCGGGGAATTTCTTCACGTCCCAGAAATCGGCCCAACTCTGCGGCCCCTTGACGCCGAAGGTTTTCGTGTTCCAGGCGATAACGGTCGAGAAGGGATCGCCGCCGACGAAATCGGGCTTCCAGGTTCCCGTAAAGAAGCTGGAGGTGTCGATAACCTTGTAGTCGAGCGGCTCCAGCAGCCCCTCGACACCGGCGCGCGCCGCGGTGCCGGAGCCGCAGCTCACCACGTCCCAGGTGACAGCGCCGGATTTCGCGCGCAGTCGAAGTTCCGCCAGCCCGGTATAGGTCTCCTGCTTCACCGTGATGCCGAGCACCGCCGCTGCTGGTGCGAAGAGGGCCTTGTTCTGCGCGTCCTGATAGGCGCCGCCCCAGGACACGACTGTCAATTGCTTTTTCGGCTCGGCCGCGGCCGGGCCGGCGGCCAGCATCGCGCCGGGTGCCACCGCCGCGGCGACAGCTGATCGCAACAGGGTCCGTCTGTGCATGGAAGGCTCCCCTCCAGAGTTGCGCCGCTTATCGCGGCATCGACATTGCTGAACGATGGATGGAGCCAACTTGGCAGCGTGAACAGGGCCAATCTGAAAGGTTCAGCATACCAATTCGGCATCCCGGCCGCGTCCCGGCCATCAACGTGGTGGAACTCCGGAGCCAGGCAGGATGACGACCGCTCATTGGGCTGCGGTGAAAATGCGTCGCGGAATGAGAGTTTTTATGTCATCGTGAGGAGGTATGTAGTGGTGTTATCCCCAGACCAGAAACAAGCCGACATCGCCCGGCTTGCCTTCTGGAAAGTCAAGCACATGCGCTGAGATTCCGAATCCGACAGGCTTCAGCTCCCGCTCCCAGCGCAAATAGAGCTCGGCGGCCTCACCGCGCAGCGTTCCCGGCCAGGCGGCGTCGGCGATGTTGATGGCGCGGGCGCCGTCGCTGCAAAGCTCGCTGGGAAATCGAAGAATCAACCATTCTGTGGCGCCGTGCTCTGCCGACTCGCGCGCGCGTTGCAGTGTCCGCCGCCAGTTTTCGTCGGATACGTGCGTATCAATCAGCAGGCTGGCTGCGTCGTGCCGCCGCTTTTCGGCGGTGAGGCGCACATCGTCATGGTGCTGCGTTTCATCGCGATGGAAACTGGATTCCAGAGCGCGGAAGCCGGACGCCGTTGCGGCCGACGCGATCTGTGTTGGCGCCGTTACGGGTGTACCAGGGATGAGCAAGCCCTCCCGGACCGGTGGATGCGTTTTACCGAAGATCTCATCCAGGAATCCGCGACGCTTCGGCTTTTGCGTGACCGCCCCCCCGCCTGGTCCAGCGGTTGCAACCCAGCGCAGAATGTCCGCGCGGCTGACGATGCCGACCAAGTGACCGTCCTGCACCACCGGAACGCGCTTGATGCGATGGCCGGCGAGCAACTGGGCCACCTGGGCAAGATCGGTCGTCTCCGCAACGCTGACCACCGGAGTCGCCATGATGTCGGCCGCGGTCCGACCCGGCGCGCGAAGCATCTCCAATACTCCCTCCCCAGGCGATGATTTGTCGGCAAGCAGTGTCAGCCACCAGTCACGGCGGCCGACGCGATCCGTGTCGCTGCGGGCTCCGAGGTCGCCCTCGCTGACCATGCCCACCAAGGAACCGTCGGCGTTGACGACAGGGAGCGCGCTGATGTTGTGATCGAGCAGCAGGCGGGCAATCTCGGGCACCGGTGTACCGGGCGTCACCGTCACAACTTCAGGTGTCATTACGTCACGTGCTTGCATCTGTCGTCTCCAGTGCCGTTCTGCCATGAATGGGTCTGGGTGTGCGGTCGGTGATGAGGTTTGGTCGATACAAGACGAGCACCGGTCCCGATCCGCCAAACCGCTCGGCGGCGTCTACAACGTGGTCGCTCCATCATAACCCGCTCACGCTCCGGGCTCGTTGTTTTCAGAGCACGGGTCGCGCTTTCAGTCCTTCGACGTCAAGGATCGCTCTGTGCGCCGCTGGTATGTCGGGTGTGGTGGTTCTGAAGTTCCTATCTCTCCGCAGAGGTGGATTGCTGGAACTTTAGAACCAGCAACGACGCTGGGGCCATAGCGTCACTCATGTCCCGATTCGGAAATTTGTCAGACGCTGGCACAACAGATGGTGAACTTGCGAATCTGGACATTAGGCTTCGATAATCACTTTCAATGCCTGGGTGCTGGCGGCGTGCGCGAACGTTTCGTAGGCATCGAGAATGCGGTCAAATTTGAAGCGGTGCGTAATCAAAAGCTTCGGGTCGATCTTACCGGAGCGCATCGTGTTCATCAGCAACGGTGTGCTGACAGTGTCCACCAGCCTGGTCGTGATGGTGACGTTGCGGTCCCACAAATGCTCCAGATGAAGATCCACCTTTGTGCCGTGCACGCCTATATTGGCGATCGTGCCGCCCGGGCCGATGATCTCCTGGCAAATTCCGAAGGTGGCTGGAATACCCACCGCCTCGATGGCGGTGTCCACGCCCCGACCGGCCGTTAGTTTCATTACCTTCGCTGGTGCGCCGCCATCGCCGCTATTGACGGTTTCGGTCGCGCCGAAGCGTCGCGCCATGGCCAGTCGGTTGTCATCGAGGTCGATGACGATGACCTCCGCTGGCGCATAGAACTGCGCCGTGAGCAGCGCGGCGAGCCCGATCGGCCCGGCCCCGATGATCGCCACGGTGCTGCCAGGCGCCACCTTGCCGTTCAGGATGCCGCACTCGAACCCTGTCGGCAGGATATCGCTGAGCATCACCAGCGCTTCTTCGTCGGCGCCGTCGGGGACCGGGTAGAGGCTCATATCCGCATGCGGAATGCGCACGAATTCCGCTTGGGTGCCGTCGATGGTGTTGCCGAGGATCCAGCCGCCCGTGGTGCAATGCGAGTACATGAGCCGGCGGCAATAGGTGCAGGTGCCGCAGGCGCTGATGCAGGAGATCAGCACCCGGTCGCCGGGTTTGAATGTCGCGACCGCGGAACCAGCCTGATCGACGATCCCCACGCCCTCGTGGCCGAGGATCCGGCCTGGCCGGCATGTCGGCACGTCACCCTTGAGAATGTGGAGGTCGGTACCGCAGATCGTCGTCCGGGTGAGCCGGACGATCACGTCCGTAGCCGCGGCGAGGTCCGGCTTGGGGCGATCCTCCAGAGCCATTTTTCCGGAACCAAGATAGACAAGAGCTTTCATCGGAGACACCGTTATTGGAGATTGCACGCCATGAAGGGAATTGGTGGTGCACGCGACACGAGCTTTGAAATACACCGTGCAGGTCGGGAAGTTCGCCGTCTGGAAAGCGACGTCTGATAAATGGTTGAAGCGTTCTGGCTACCGGCAATCACGCTAGCCAGACATGTGCGCAGATGTCCGCTGTCGCTCGAAGTGGTTTCCGGAGGCTGCTGTCGGTGCAGCGCTGTCCGCCCCGGCGCGGCGCTCTGTGTGGGTACGACATGGCATGCCGCAGGCCAGCGCGCGCAAGGTTGCGGGATCAAGGATGGAGATGCCGCTCTCCCGGCCCATGGTTGGCCCGATCGTTCCGGACTCTCGTAACGACGCCAGGACCCGACAGACGGTCTCCACGGTCAGTCCGAGATGATCAGCGATGTCGGCACGACCCATGGGCAGGACGACGTGATCACGGTGGACGGGCCGGGAACGAACCGTCATTTCGAGCAGGAAGGTCGCGATCCGCTCGACGGCGGTCTTGCGGCCGAGCAGCATCATCCGCTCGCGCGCCACGCGCAGGCTGTTGGCGGTGAAGCTGCGCAACCGGCGTGCAACCGCGGGGTCGTGGTCGGCCAGTGCCTCGACCGCGGCGCGCCGGTAGCAGTGCAGCGTGGTGGCGACCACCGCCTCGGCGGTGATGTCGTGAGCGTCGAACGCATCGAGACCGAGCATGTCGCCGGGCAGCAGGAACTCCGTGACTTGGCGTCGTCCGTCATCCATCAACTTCACAATGCGCACGCCGCCGTCGAGAATCCGGTAGCAGAATTCCGCCGGGTCGCCCTCCGCGTAGATTAGCTGATCCTTGGCGGCATGGAGTATCCTGATAGGCAAAGGGGTGCTCCCCGGTCGTCCCTCGCCGGGCCATAATTCGGTACGCAGCCGTGGGATGGGGTCCGGTCCGGCGTGGTGAGGAGGGCGGTGTGGCATGGCCGGTCGGGTACGCTGCTTGCCGTCGGTCGGCGTTCCGTCTTCGGTGATGGCAGTTCGTGCCGTCCCCTCTGCATCTGCCGGCAGCGAACGGCGATCGGCGCGGGCGGTTTTGGCGAGGCCCTCAAGAACCACGGCATAGCCGTGCTCGGCCGGTGAAGCTGCCGGATCGTCAGCGAGCGCTATGGGCGCACCCCGATAGAGAAAATCTTGCATGGCCTGGATCCCTATCGTGGCGCGGTGTGCGCGGTGGTCACAACAACTATGGAAGCATCGCCGGCCTCCTCATCCGCGAGGTCTGCCGATGGATCGCGTTCGAACCGGCGCTGGCATCGTGATCGCGTGCGGTTCGGGCTTGGCAACCGGGTGATGGTGCCCGGCAGGCGTGGCGTGACCGCGGAATTTTGCTCGTTCAGGTGCCGAAAAGGGGCTTCCGGCCCTTGGGGCTGCTCGGCGCCGGTTTGGCCGGATCGCTTGCCAGGCTTGGTTCGGGCTGCGTGCGTGGCTCTTCAGGTTTGGATGGCTCGGGCCGATCATCGGCTTCGGAACGGGGTGCGTTATTGGTCATCGTATCCTCCGTGGTTGTGCCGGAAGGGAAATCAAGGCTTCGCGCTGCGCGGTTGCGGCCCCGGCAACGCCGTCGTGGAGGCTCGTGTTTGAACAGGAGCCATCGGCGGTGGCGGCCGTTGGTTTGCCGTGAGGGCTTCCATGCTCAGCACAAGTGCCAAAAGGACAAAGAACAGGATCGCGGGCACGGTGGTCGAGGATCCGGTCGCCGCAGTGCCGCGTGTCATGGCCCGCCACGGTGGCTTGCTCGGGCCACCGCGGCGCGGCAGAAGCGCGATCAGGCGGGCGGCGGCTATTCCATTGCTGGTGCCTACCGATAGCCCGTCGGGTTGTTTGGCCAGCAACGCCACCATCGCCTGGGTGGCGCTGGCTTCCGGTAATTCGGTCAGCCGGGCCGCCTCCTGCCAGGGGTCGACGCCCATGCGCGCAAGAGCCGAAAGCACGCTCAGAGGCGTTCCGTTTCGGTCCGCGCCGATCTGCGCAAGGAGAAACGGGTCGAACTTGGGCCCAAGTGGACAGGCCGAAGCCACACGCGTCATCGGGACCACCAAAATTTACGTCTCCAGCGAAGCGATGGAGCCGTCGAGTTGGCATGGAGCGGTTTGGGCGCCCAGGCCATGAACAAGCCATATTGTCCTTGTGAGGTGGTCGGCTAGGCACGGAAACTACCCATACGGGTCTATGCCGGGTGTCTTGCCGGCTGCCGCGGCAGCGCCGGGGAGGGGATCTGGATCGTCGCCGCGGCCGATATTCCTGCGAGAGTCGCAACCCCGCCGCCGTGCGCACTGCGACCGGATCAGACGAGCGCCCGTGAACCGGCCCGACACGCCGTCCCGCGCAGCTTACCGCCGGCGGCGCCTCCTCCCGCGGCATCGTTGCGCGACGCTGTGCATTGATCTGGATCAATGTCCGCCACGGCGATGGAGGCCGATGACGCGGGGGTTGCAAATTCGGCGCTTTGACGCCGACCGGGGAGATGCCCATGCCGATCAAGTTGCCGACCATCCCGCTCGCGCTCGCCGCGTTGCTGGCGCTCGCCCCCCTCGGGGCGGCGCAGGCCGGCGGGCCTCTGCCTGGCGATATCCTGATTGCGGATCGTGGTGGTGGACAGCTTCTGGTGCTGAATCCGGCCAAGCAGACCGTGTGGGCGATGACGCTGAAATGGAAGAGCCCCACCGGCATCCATTCGAAATGGGCCGATGATGCCTTTGTCACCCCTGACCATCGCCACATCATCTTCAACGAGGAGGACAACCAGGCGATCGACATCGTCGATATCGCCAGCCACAGGGTGGTCTGGACCTACGGGCATCCTGGCGTTACCGGCTCCGCGCCGGGGTACCTCAACACGCCGGACGATGCCTTCCAGATGCCGGATGGCACGGTGGAGGTGTCTGATATCGTCAACCAGCGCGTGATTTTCATCGATCCGAAAACAAACCGGATCGTGCGGCAGTATGGCACCACCGGCAAGCGCGGCCACATGCCGCCGCGCCTGCTCAACGCGCCGGACGGTGCCTATCCCGCGCCGGATGGCGGACTGCTGGTCACCGAGATCGGCTGGGGCCACGGAACCTTCAGTTATCTCGATCTGATCAGCCCGACCGGCACGCTGGAATACAGCCTGACCACCGATTTCACCTATGCCTCGGATGGCAACGTGACCCCCGATGGCAATGTGATCGCCGTCGATTACGTGAAGCCCGGGGCGGTGGAGATTTTCACGCCCAAAGGCAAGGTGCTCTGGCGCTACCGGCCGACCTCCGGCCCCGGGGAATTGAACCACCCGTCGAACGCGGTGGTGCTGCCCAATGGCAACATCCTGGTCTGCGATGACTGGAACGACCGCGTGGTGGTGATCGACCCCAAGACCAAGGCCATTGTCTGGCAATACGGCAAGATGGGCGTGGCCGGGAACGGGCATGGTCTGCTGAATATCCCCGACGAGGTGGTCTTCATTCCGCCTGAGTGGCACATGAGCTGGGGGCACCACTAAGCGCGATCGGTTCAGATTGAATCGATCGCGCTCTGCACGGCTTTATCTTCAGAGCGCGATTCACGTTGTCCGACCTTCGGCCTCAAGCGATC
>VFSW01007248.1_pt1 | contig 16133 bp, 13 predicted proteins | sample 5358111 | NCBI WGS metagenome assembly VFSW01 (sample SAMN11554181, study PRJNA540505) | mine drainage metagenome | isolation source: sediment from site ElyBrook_90M | place: USA: Ely Copper Mine, Vershire, VT | collected 2017 | reverse complement strand
CGGGCCTTCTCGTCAACAACGTAGTCGCCGGACCAGGTCTTGGTCTCGAGTGTTTCGATGAGCTCGCCCTCTTCGAGCTGAGGGATGACTGTGTTGGCGATGGCGTATTTATCGGTGGTCTTATCTGTGGGCCCGGAGATGATAAGTGGTGTGCGGGCTTCGTCGATGAGAATGGAATCGACCTCGTCGACGATGCAGTAGAAGTGGCCGCGCTGGACCTGATCGGCGAGTTCGAACTTCATGTTGTCGCGGAGGTAGTCAAAGCCAAATTAGTTGTTGGTGCCATAGGTGATGTCGGCAGCGTAGGCCTGGCGGCGCTGCTCGTCGGAGAGGTCGTGCACAATCACGCCTACAGACAGGCCGAGGAAGCCGTAGATCTTGCCCATCCACTCCGCATCGCGCTTGGCGAGGTAGTCGTTGACGGTGACGACGTGGACGCCATGGCCGGCGAGAGCATTCAGATAGCAGGGAAGCGTGGCGACGAGGGTCTTACCTTCGCCCGTCTTCATCTCAGCGATCTTGCCCTGGTGGAGAGCCATGCCGCCGATCATCTGGACATCGAAGTGGCGCATGCCAACGGTGCGGCGGCCAGCCTCGCGAACTACGGCGAAGGCCTCGGGGAGGATCTCGTCGAGGGCGACTTTTTCGGCGGCGATCAGTTCGTCGGGCTCGGTGATGCCGGACTGCTCGGCTTTCAGGCGGGCGGTTGCGATGCGGGCGCGGAACTCGGTGGTCTTGGCCGCGAGTTGCTCGTCGGTGAGTTGCTTGATGGCTTCGTCGAAGCTGTTGATCTGGGCGAGCACGGGGAGCATGCGCTTTACGGCGCGCTCGTTGCTGGTGCCGAAGACTTTTGCGAGAACTTTGTTGAGCACGTGTGGGTTCCTTTGGATGAGGCGCTCTAGGGCGCTGAAACTGGTGTGCGGACAAGGGCCGCAGGACGCACGGGGAGGCGTCGCTTAGCTGAGACGGGATGTGACGGACTGGAGCGCTGCCGTTTGCGCAGCGGGTGGACGCATGGTCCAGGCAGCGGTGTGGAGTGCTCGCGAAGCGGGAGCAAGCACGAAGGCTGCTGTCGTACGGGCTGCCGCGTCGTCACCGAGAGGCTTGGAGCCGACTGCCGCAGCTGCATTCTGGTAGAGCAGGCTGCTGATGTAGCGGCCACCAAGGGTAAGGTCGCCGGACCGCAGGCTGCGGACGTCCGCCGCGCTCAGGGAAGAGAGCAGCAGGAGGAGGCAGGCGAGATGGCGGGTGCGCAGACGCATCGTCTCTATGTTAAACGATTCGCTGACGTAATTGGACGGCAGATTGAAATAGGTTGTTGTTTCGGGCAGAAACAATGGTGCGCGGCTAACGTCGTGAAGGTGGGAGCGTGCGGTTATTTGAGGTAGGCGGCGAGGGGGGAGTGGGCTTGGCGGAGAGCCTCGGCGACGGCGCTGGCGTTGAGTTCGGCACCTTCGGGGCTGGTGTGGGTGTGGTCTTTGGGAAAGAGTAGGGCGGTTTTGGCTGGACCAAGCGCCTCGAAGCGGTCGGCCGCGATGTCGCTCATGTCGAGCAGGGGAACGTGCTCCTCGGAGGCTAGCTGGGTAAGAGCGGAGGTGTAGCCCAAGTCGCGCTCGATGCAGCTTGGACCGCCGGAGCTATTGAGCTTGCCATCCGGGCAGGGCTTCCAGATATTCCGGACGGTCAGGGTGAGTAGGATTGGGCTGGCACCTTTGGCGCGGGTTTCGTCGATCATCTTGCGGAGGTACCAGCCGTAGGTGCGGACGGTTTCCACCTGGCCGGCGAAGGGACCGGCGGTTTGAGGGACCTGCTGGGTCTCGTCGCCGATGCCCTTGAGGTCGCCGCGCGGTTTGGGGCCGCCGAGATCCCCGCCGTCATTGTGACCAAGTTGGAAGAGCACGAAGTCCCCGGGCTTGATCTCGTCTAGGACCTTCGCCCAGTGGCCTTCGGTGATATATGTACGGGCAGACCGCCCGGCGATGGCGCGGTTGGCGACATTGATGCGGGAGGTGTCGAAGAGGGGAGCGAAGTGATCGCCCCAGCCCAGGTCTGTGTTGTTTCGGGCGGTGGAGTCGCCAACGACGAAGACGGTAGGGAGGCGGGGGTTGAGAGCCTGGTCGGTGGGGAGTTGATGCTGTGTGGGAGTAGGTGGCGGCACATCGGGATTCTGGGCGAAAACCAGGGAAGCCAGGGCGAGTGAGGTAGTAAGAAACAAGTTACGGATTGAACTAGAGCGCGGCATAGGAGCTAGCGTACCACCGGGGGTGATGTGTGGTCACCGCGTTAGCAGTTCGAGCAGAACGACGGCCTCATTGCGCTCGTCGTCCTTTGCGCCATAGAGCAAGGTCGAGGCGCCTTTGGCGACGGCTTGTTTCAGGGCGGAGAGGGGTCTGTGGTTCTTGCTGCGTTCGGGCTTCATCGTGTGACCCAACGTATGATGCAGGTCCACAGGCCGAGGTGGATGTAAGGGCGGATGAAGATTATGCTGGGGGTGCCCGCTTCGCACGAATGGAACGACAAGGTAGACGAAGTTTGGGATTGGAGATGGAGATTCATGAGCGAAGCTGCGGTTGGATATGCGCGGGAGCAGGGGACACGGTTTGTTGAGGAACTGAAGGATTTGTTGCGGATTCCGTCGGTGTCGACGGCGCCCGAGCACGTGGGCGATGTGCGCCAGGCAGCGGAGTTTGTAGCAGAGGGGCTGCGCGCGGCGGGTATGGAGCACGTGCGGCTGATCGAGACCACGTCAGCTACGCACAAGGGCCATCCGCTGGTATACGGGGACTGGTTGCATGCGACTGGAAGGCCTACGGTGCTGCTTTATGGGCACTACGATGTGCAGCCGGCCGAGCCGCTCGACGAGTGGAAGTCACCACCGTTTGAGCCCATGGTCCGTGATGGAAATATCTACGCGCGTGGGGCGGTCGATGACAAGGGACAGATGTGGATGCATGTGAAGGCGCTGGAGTCGGTGATGAGGGCCGATGGAAAGTTGCCGGTGAATGTGCGAGTGATCATCGAGGGCGAGGAAGAAGTTGGAGGCGAGGGGATTGCCGCGTTCGTGCGTGAGCATGGAGACCAGCTAAAGGCCGACGCTGCGCTGGTGTCGGATACGGAGATGTTTGCGCCGGAGTTGCCGACGCTGTGCGTGGGGCTGCGCGGAATGATCTATACCGAATTGGAGGCGAGAGGCGCGGCGACCGATTTGCACTCGGGGATGTATGGCGGCGCGGCGCCGAATCCATTTGTCGCACTGGCGCAGATCATTTCCAAGCTGAAGCGAGAGGACGGGCATATTGCGATTCCTGGGTTCTACGACGGGATCGAGGAGCCAACCAAGGCGGAGCTCGAAGCATGGCGGAGACTGCCGTTTGACGAAGAGGAGTACCGCAAGCATGAGGTGGGGTCGACGGAGTTGACCGGGGAGACGATGTTCTCGGTGCTCGAACGGACGTGGTCGCGGCCCACGATGGACGTGCATGGAATGCCCGGCGGATTTATTGGCGCAGGGGCGAAGACCGTGATTCCGGCCAGGGCTGCCGCCAAGATCAGCTTCCGGCTGGTTCCGGGGATGAAGCCTGAGACGACGTTTGCGAAGTACAAGAAGTTTGTCGAGGAGATATGTCCCAAGGGGATCGAGGTGAAGGTGACCATGATCCACTCGGGCGAGCCAATTGTGGTGAGCACGGACAACAAGTATGTGCACGCCGCGACGGATGCGATGGCCGAGGTCTTTGGCAAGGAGACGGTGTTTATCCGCGGAGGTGGATCGATTCCGATTGTGGGGGATTTCGTGCGGGAGTTGCGGATTCCAACCGTGATGATGGGGTTTGGGCTGCCGGACGACAATCTTCATGCTCCGAATGAGAAATTTCACCTGGCGAATTTTCATCGTGGAATTGAGTCGATCGTCCGGTTCCTTAACAAAGTGGGGGCGGCGAACTGATGAGCGAGCGGCTGCCAGTGCATGGGTTTGTGCTGGCGGGGGGCAAGAGTTCGCGGATGGGAGCGGATAAGGCGCTGCTGCGGTTTTGCGGTCGTCCGATGGTCGAGATTGCCGTGGAGAAGCTGCGCGGATTCTGCGCCGACGTAGGAATCGTGGGGAACCGCGAGGACCTGGCGGAATTTGCTCCGGTGGTGCGGGAGACGCGACTGGACGCGGGGCCGGCCGCAGGGATCGAGGCGGGGCTGGGCGTGGCGACGCAGCCGTGGACGATGTTCATTCCCCTGGATGTGCCGCTGGTGCCAGGGGAGTTTTTGCGCCGGTGGGCGGACTCTGTGCTGGATATGGCGAAGGTAGGTCCGATTGCCCTGAGCCATCTTTGGGTTTCGACCGAACAGCCCGCTTTCTGCATGATTCGTTCGGATAAAGAGGAGGCGTTTCGGGCTGCATTGGAAAGTGGCGAGCGCCGATTGGCTCTGCTATTCCATTGCGCAGAGGGAACCGATGTGCATTGGGTACATGATTTGTATGACATTTACGGATTTCGTCAGTACGAGGGACCGGCCACGAACACGGTGGACCGATGTTTTATGAACGTGAATACTCCCGAGGATCTGGCCAAGGCCGAAGCGTGGGCATCGAGTAGCTCTGAGGCTGATCGCGGCGCAAGTTAGGCGCACCACGGTAGGTTCGGGATTTTGGGTTGGGCCCGATACTTAGTTGGAAAACGGGCATCATAGAGAGAACCACAATGAGTGATTCCGAAACGAAGCCAGAGATAGTGACCGAGGCGGACCAGGAACAGATAGAGAAGCCGCTGATTGAGGATGTGTCGGCAGATGTGGCTCCGGTTGTGCAGGAGTTCATCGCTGAGGCTACCCAAGCCAATGAAGAGCAGGATGCGGCGATTGCAGCGGAAGCGGTATCCAATGTTGAGCCCGCCGTTGCGGGCGAGGAGCCATCGGCCGAGAAGGTGGCCCCCTATATTGCGTTTGAACATGTGGCGAAAGCGTTTGGCAACCTGGTGGTACTGGACGATGTGAGTTTTTATGTGAACCCAGGGGAGACGTTGTGCATCTTGGGGAGAAGCGGGGTGGGGAAGTCGGTTGCGCTGCGGATTCTGATGGGCTTCCTGAAGGCGGACGGTGGGACGGTGCTGGTGGCGGGGCAGGATATAGCAGGGCTGGGTGAGCGCGAGATGCAAGAGGTGAGACGGAAGGTCACGATGGTGTTTCAGAATGGGGCTCTATTCGATTCGATCACGGTGGGAGAAAATGTGGCTTTTCCGCTCAGAGAGCGACGAAATATGGAGGAAGACCAGATCCTGCAGGTCGTCAAAGGACTGCTGGAGATGGTGGGAGTCGCGGGGATGGAGGATCAGTTGCCGTCGGAACTGTCTACGGGGATGAAGCGGTCGGTGGCGATCGCGCGGGCGCTGGCGGCGCAGCCTTCGGCGGTGCTGTACGACGAGCCGACGACGATGGTCGATCCGCTCATGGCGCATCTGCTAGGGAACTTGATCCAACGTCTGAAGATGCAGATGCATCTCACCAGTATTGTTGTGACTCATGACATGCGTTTCGCGGCGAAGCTGGCAGACCGACTGGTTTTTCTGCATGAAGGCAAGGTGCGATTCTTTGGCACCGTGGAGGAGATGCGGGCGAGTGAAGACCCCGTATTGCGGGAATTTTTTTCGATGGATGAGCTGGTTGTTCCGGTCTAGCACCTTAAGTACCTAATTTCTGCACAGCCTGATCCTTTAAAGTAATAGCTTAGCCAGCATTGACGATAGAGAGCGTGTCTATAAGAGATAAATTGTAGGTACACCCACCTGCCATGGAAGCCATGGCCATAACGAACGGCCCGGACCGACAACGAGGACTATGGCGAGCCTTGATTATCTGAAGCAAGCGACCATCTCGAGCCAACGGCGCCATCACGCCAGGATGCAGGAGCATGGACGGCTGTTCTCGCGCCCATCCTTCACTATCATCGTCTGGGCATTTCTGGATTTCTTTAGTGCGCTGCTGGCTGGTTTCATCGCGCTTCGGATCCGCCTCGATCCAGTGGTGAATCCATCTGCACATACGGTGTTGATGCACCTGGAGGCTACGGCACCGCTCATCTCGATTGCCTATTTGCTGGTTTTCAGTCTTTACCTGGTGCTGTTTGCGAGGATTTTCGGACTGTACCGTTCTCCGGATGGGCGTAGCGGACTGAACGAACAGCGTCTCATTGTTCAGACGACCCTGACCTCGGGCCTGATGCTGTGTGGGACGTTGTATGTGATGAAGGAGTACACGGTTTCGCGGGTGGTGGTTGCACTTACGATCCTCATCACTCTGTCATTCCTGATGGCGCGGCGGGCGATTGAGCGAAAGATGATGCAACGGCGATTTCTGCAAGGCAGGGAGACACGCAATGTGTTGATCGTGGGGCACGGTCGAGTGGCGCACGCACTGCGCAATCATCTTCTGGCCCTGCCGCATATGGGCTTCCGTTTCATGGGGTTTGTATCGCTGAATGAAGACGCAGAGGATGCGGCAAACTCACAGATTATCGGCAATATCCATAACTGCGTGGCACTGGCACGATCGTTGTTTGTAGACGAGATTTATTTTTCAACGCCCGCAGAGAAGCAGACGGTAGTTGGGGTGGTGGAGGAAGCCCGCGCGATTGGCATCGAGGTGCGCGTGGTTCCTGACCTCTACGACGGCCTGGCATGGAATGCGCCAGTGGAGTTTATTGGGCAGTTTCCGACGATCCCGCTGCATCAGCGCGAGTTTCCAAGGGGTGCATTTCTGATCAAGCGCGTGCTGGACGTATTGCTTTCGACGCTGGCTCTGGCAGTGATGGCGCCGTTTATGCTGCTGATCGCGCTACTGATACGGATGGATTCGCCAGGGCCGATCTTCTATCGCGCGGCGCGTATCGGGCGGAAGGGAAGGACCTTCACCTGCTATAAGTTTCGTACGATGGTCGCCCATGCGGACAAGATGCGGGAGGACCTGGCGCATAAGAATGAACGCGATGGGATTTTGTTCAAGATGAGCAACGACCCGCGCATCACACGCGTGGGGGTGTGGCTGCGGAAGTATTCCCTGGATGAACTTCCGCAGTTCTTCAATGTGCTGATGGGCGACATGAGTCTGGTGGGACCTCGGCCGCCGTTGGCCGCCGAGGTCGAGAAGTACGACTTGGCGCATCTGCGCAGGCTGGATGTGCTGCCTGGCATTACCGGATTGTGGCAGGTGGAAGCGCGGCAGGATCCTTCGTTTGATAGTTATATTTCGCTTGATACGGCGTATGTGGAGAACTGGAACCTCATGCTGGATCTGCGGATTCTGGCACGCACGGTTGGTGTGGTGCTGGGTGGAACAGGCTCTTAGAAGCAGGGAACGGGGATTCCATCAAAGCCTCGCGATAGACTGTAAGGGTGCGGATCGCGCTGGCGCAAATCAATCCAACGGTTGGAGACTTCTCGGGGAACCTGCGGAAGATCGCGGAGTTTGTCGAACGGGCGGCGGCCGAGGGCGCTGCGCTGGTAATGTTTCCTGAGCTCGCGACCTGCGGGTATCCTCCGGCTGACTTACTGGAAAAGGAGTCCTTTGTACGGCGCGCGGAGGAGACGCTAGCTGCCGTGGCGGAGTTGACGCATGGGCTGGATCGGCCGGCCGTGCTGTGCGGTTCGCCGATGCGGTGTGAGAGTGCGTCCGGGAAACGCGTGCGCAACGTTGCAGCTCTGATGGAGAACGGTGAGATCAAGTTCGTGCAGCAGAAGATGCTGCTGCCGTTCTATGACGTGTTTGATGAGCAGCGGTACTTTGAACCCGGGAAGCAACAGGCTCTGACCGTGGTTAAGGGACAAGCGGTTGCGATTACGATCTGCGAAGACGCGTGGAACGACAAGATGTTCTGGCCGCGGCAACTCTATCCGGTGGACCCGATCGAAGACTTGATGCGTCAGTGGGCTGGGCTTCCGCAGCCGCTGAGCGGGCATCGACTGATTCTGAATATTTCGGCGTCGCCGTTCTGTCATGGGAAGCTCGAAGTGCGCCAGCGGATGATTGGCTCGCTCGCGAAACGGCATGGAGCCACCGTCGTAATGGTGAATCAGGTCGGGGCAAACGATAGCTTGATCTTCGATGGCGGGTCGTTTGCAGTCGGACCGAGTGGCGAGGTCTTTGCGCAGGGTTGTTGCTTTGCAGAAGACCTGCTGGTCGTAGAGACCGAGGCTCCTGCGGGACACGTGGGCGCTGCGGGGACGTCTGATGAAGAGCTTGGCAACAGGACGGAACGTGCCTGGAACGCGCTCGTGCTGGGCACGCGGGACTACTTGGGGAAGTGCGGGTTCAAGAAGGCCATTGTGGCATTGAGTGGAGGGATCGATTCGGCGCTGGTCGCGGCGATTGCGGTGGAGGCGCTGGGAGCGGAGAACGTGCAGGGGATTGGAATGCCCAGCGAATTCTCGTCCAGAGGTTCGGTGACCGACGCCGAGAAGTTGGCCCGCAATCTTGGAATCGCATTTTCTACGCTGCCGATTCGCGAGATTTATACGCAGTTTTCAACGACGCTGGCACCAGTGTTTGCAGCGATGGGGGCCGTGACGGGCTTTGGACTCGCCGAGGAGAACCTGCAGCCGAGAATTCGTGGGAGCTTGCTGATGACACTCTCCAACAAGACCGGCGCTCTGGTGTTGACCACGGGCAACAAGAGCGAGATGGCCTGCGGCTACTGCACCCTGTACGGCGATATGGTCGGAGCGCTGGCGGTGATTGGCGATGTGTACAAGACGGAGGTCTACGAGCTTAGTCAGTGGGTAAATCGCGAGCGCGAGGTGATCCCAAGCGATACACTGACCAAGCCGCCTTCTGCGGAGTTGAGACCCGGGCAGAAGGATACGGACTCGCTGCCACCGTATGATGTGCTGGACCCAATCGTGCGAGCGTATATCGAGGACTACAGCTCTGCCGAAGAGATCGTCCGTACGCAGGGAGTGGACTTGGAGTTGGTGCGGAAGGTGATTCGACTCGTGGAGTTGAGCGAGTACAAGCGGCAGCAGGCAGCACCGGTGCTGAAGGTTTCGAGGAAGTCGTTTGGCATGGGGAGAAGATTCCCAATCGCGGCCAGGCGCGAAGTTTAGTTTCAGGCCGTCAGGCCAGACTTGATACGAGGAGTGAAAGACCGTGATGAGGAGTTTGACGTTGAGAGAGGTTGAGAGCATGAAGAAGGTGGCATGGATAGCGGTGTTGGCGATGGTAGGAGCAGTATCCTCGGTGTGGGCGCAGGCATCTCCGGTGGTTTCGCCAGCGACAGTCGAGGCACAACAGGCCACTGAACCGCAGGCTCCAGCGCCGCACGCCGCGCCGGTCGATCCGTTTCCTCCGATTAACCTGAAGAACTTTACGGCGGACTCGCCGACAACCGCAGAGGTGAATGCCTTCCTTAAGCAGGTCTGGGGATATGATCCCAATCGTATATGGAGCGTGGCGGCAATCCAGAAGACGGCGGCTCCAGGAGTCGCAAGGGTGGTGGTGTTTGCAGAGGATAAGACACAATCGGGGAAGTTGAGCCAGAGCGAATTCTTTATCACCCCCGATGGCAAGCATGCCATTGCGGGCGGGGTGATCGACTTTGGGGCGAAGCCGTTTGCGGGACGCAGAGCGTTGTTGCAGGAGCAGGCGAACGGGCCAGCGCAAGGTGCTGCGAGCAAGGATTTGCTGCTGGTGGAATTCTCCGACCTGCTGAACGCACGCTCAAAGGAAGCGCAGGATGCAATCAACAACCTAGCGAAGGAGATTCCGCAGGCAAGGGTCGTGTTTGAGAATCTGCCGGCGGACGGCAGCGTATATGCGCTACATGCAGCGGAAGTGGGCGTCTGTGTGCGCAAGGCCAAGGGAGATGCAGCGTTCTTTACCTATGTGGATGGGGTCTTCGCCAAGCAGGCTGGCTTGACGCCTGCAACGGTTGAACCAGCGCTAAATGCTGCAGCTGCGGCTGCGGGTGCGGACCCCAAGGCGGTCGAGGCGTGTGCCGCGCTCCCGGCAACCAAGGCGGATGTGGAGGCCTCGGTTGCGCTGGCTAAGGCGGCTGATGTTGATGCAGTCCCGGCGCTAGTGGTCAACGGACGGATCATTTCACCGGCGGCGGTTCCCTACGAAACGCTGAAGCGGATCATCGCCTATCAGGCGCAGATGGATGGTCTCACCGTCCAGGTGCAGCCGACGCTCACAAACTTGAAGTAGATGTCGAATGGGCAGACAGGACATGCAGATGGTGAAGATTGCCGTGGTCTCTCCGCATCGCGGGGATGCGGCCTTCGCGTTGGATCTCTCGGTGGAGGCGTGGCTCGCACAGGGCTACGCCGTGGAGGTCGTGAGTTGTTTCACCCGCAGCGAGTTTGCCCCATACTCCGATGTTGGATCAGTGCATGCGAACGATCGAGTTTCGTTTGTGACGGCTGTGCGCAAGCGCGAAGATGAGGCGTGGCGTAAGCACTTTGGCGCAGCGAAGCTGACCGTCACGGATCTCAACCTCAAGGACGCACCGATTCGTCTGCATTGTCGGCCGCAGGACGTGTTTGGACGTTCGCCGGATATCTCAGAGAAGGTCTTGTCCAAAATCCGCAGGGCCCTCGAGTTGGGCAAAGCGAGAGCGGTTGTGCTGCCCTTGGGGCTCAGCGGCCATGTGGATCAAGTGAGTGCGCGAGACGCTGCTTTGAGCGTGCTGCCCGCTGACTTGCCATTAGCATTTTACGAGGAGCTTCCGTACGCGGCGGTCGCAAGCGCGGAGGGAGTGACCGAGGCCGCAGTTCATGCCCTGTCGCTGACGCTGCAGAGTGAGTTGCAGCCGACATTTACGAGTGAGCCCCAACAGGACGACGCTTCGATTGCAGATGCCGTGCAGCGGAAGCGCCGTGCCGCCTGGTGCTACGACTCGCAGATCGACGAGGATGTGACGACAGAGATTGCGGAGTTCTGCCTGCGCTACCAGGGACGGGAGCGCTTGTGGGTCAACGCAGCGTGGCGGCGCGAGACAACCCTCGTGCCGGAGAGTATCTAGGATTTCTGGACCGGGTTCTTAAATCAGGCTGGTCCAGTCCAGCACTACTTTCCCTGTCCGCCCGGAGATCATCGCATCGAAGCCCTGCTGAAAATCGCTGTACGAGAATCGATGCGTAATGACCGGCTCAATATCCACGCCAGATTCCAGCATCACCGACATCTTGTACCAGGTCTCATACATCTCGCGGCCATAGATACCCTTGATTGTGAGCATATTGAAGATCACGTCACGCCAGTTCATCGGTGCTTCCTTAGCAGGGATTCCGAGAATGGCAATCTTTCCGCCATGACACATATTCGCGATCATGTCGCGCAGTGCCTGGGGATTGCCCGACATTTCCAGCCCCACGTCAAACCCCTCCTGCATCCCCAACTGTTTCTCCACCTCCCCAAGGGGCGTCTCCATCGGATTCACTGCGAGAGTAGCCCCCATCTTCCGGGCTAAATCCAAACGGTACGGATTCATATCCGTGATCACAATGTGTCTCGCACCCGCGTGCCGCAGCACCGGAATCGCCATGATCCCGATCGGCCCCGCGCCGGTAATGAGCACATCTTCGCCCAGCAACGGAAACGACAGCGCCGTATGCACGGCATTGCCAAAAGGATCGAAGATGGCGGCAACCTCCTGATTGATCCCCGGATCATGCCGCCAGATATTGCTCATCGGCAGCGAAATAAATTCCGCAAACGCGCCGGGACGATTGACGCCTACCCCCAGGGTATGCGCGCAGAGATGGCGCCGCCCTGCGAGGCAATTCCGGCACCGACCGCAGGTCACATGGCCCTCCCCACTCACGATGTCGCCGGGATAGAAGTCATTCACGTTCGATCCCACCGCAACGATCTCGCCGACAAACTCATGCCCAATCGCCATCGGCACCGGGATGGTCTTCTGTGCCCACTCGTCCCACTGATAGATATGAACATCGGTGCCGCAGATGCCTGTATACCGCACCCGGATCAGCACATCATTGATGCCGATTGTCGGCTCGGCAATCTCTTCCAGCCAAAGCCCCTGTTCCGCACGACTCTTTACCAACGCCTTCATCTTCCGCACTCCCGTCTTGCCTTGCTCACATCCCGTGGTGATTCACGAACATGCGTTCCGACGACCATGATATCCCGCTCTCCGATGCAGCGAAACCTCGCAGACCCTCGGTCGTGCACCGTGCACGATTGCTCCGATTCGCTCCATCGCCTACACTTAGTCTCATGCCCTGAGTGGGCGGATAGCTCAGTTGGTTAGAGCGCCTGCCTTACAAGCAGGATGTCGGGGGTTCGAGTCCCTCTCTGCCCACCACTTACTCATTCCAGACCATCCAATGCATCACATGATCTCCCGGTAAATACTGGGGATTCGTCTTTCTACGTTCAACGGGCGGCTTGGGATGAAGAGCGTTGAGGTGATGCCGGTGCGCGCTCTGGTGGGAGCGGACGGTGGAGAATTTCCGGAGAGGGGGAGGGCCCCTCCCCCCGGGTACTTTTGGGGGTAAAGTTCTTGAGGATGAGGGTTAGGGTTGGACTTATGGCAGTCCGGCGGGGAAAAAAGTTGCACCATAAATGGGCACCCCGGAATTGTGGGAGTTGTCAGGGGTGGGGCGCCCGGCTAAGACGATTCCGGATCCAGGTTGCCGGGAAGGCGGCAAAGAGGAGGACCCAGAGGATGCCGCCAATAAGGATGGGAATTGTTACGGCCGAATCATCCTCCGCTCCATGAGTGAAGCTCAACCCGATTGCCAAGAAAACGGAGATAGCGAAGATCGCGGTGCCAAAGAGCAGGGTGGGCCAACGAGGGTGACGGCGCTTGAAGAGTGCGTCGAGACCAAGGCCGGCGAACCACCAAAATGGGAGGCTATAGATGGGAAACGTGATGGCACGCCACGCGAACACGTCGAGACCCTCTGGGACCCATGTGTCGGGCCAAGATGGCATGAGTCTGTCGATGGGCAGTTCGACGAAGTTGGCTGGCACATCGATGCCGTTCAGAAGATTTGCGAATGACTCTGGCTCGGAGACTGCAATGGAGCGAAGCGTCTCAGAGGACGAGAGGGGTTGGTGGGTGTTGATTCGTGTGGGGTACGGCGAAGGTTGCTGTAAGCGGAGATAGTTTAATGTCGCTGGGATGGCGACGAGTGTCGCAAAGAGGGTTAGCGAGAAGAGTGGCAGCAGCAGCGTACACGGGATGCGGCGTGAAGGCACTTGTGAAGGGTACGCCGACGATGGCCTGGGGTGCCAATGCCTGCTCTGAACGCAGGCTTAGCTGTAGCAATTTGGTGACTGCTTAACCTAACGGCTTCGAGCAATGCGCCAACCGGGGTATAACGGTATAGGTCTCTTCCGGTCTCCGGTATTGGGCGATAGGATCGGGTGGAAATCAAAAGCGCAGGGTGGCTCCGAAAGAGCCGAGGCTCGCAACAGGTTCGCTTCGGAGGGCAGACCGCCAGGTGCGAGCTGCCGGCGAAGAGGAGGAATGGGATGGGAGGCGCGTGGATGGCACGAAGCTCTTCTAAGCGCTGGACCGCCTTCGGAGCAAGTGCCTGTGCCATCTCGCTGACCGTCGTCCTGTTGCTCCAACCTATCCCCGCTCCGGCTGAGGTGAAAGCTCAGCAGCCCGCCAACGGCTACGCCGATCCTGCCACATGCCTGGGCTGTCACGCAGACGTCGCGGCTACCTTCCGGCAGACCGGCATGGGGAGGTCGTTTCGCAGTATCGGCCGCGCTCCGCGGATTGAAGATTTCGTCACACGGAACACGCTGTACAACCAGTCCTCCGACCGGTATTACGCGATGACCGAGAGGGAGGGCAGTTTCTATGAGCAGCGGCACCAGGTTGACTTCGATGGCAGCGCAATTAACTTCCAGGAGATGCAGATCGATTATGAGATCGGGTCAGGCGATCACGCGAGAACCTATCTCCATCGCACCGAAGAGGGCAAACTTCTGGAGCTCCCTGTGAGTTGGTATAGCGCGAACGGGGGCTATTGGGAGATGAGCCCAGGATATGACGGCGCAAGCCAGATGGACTTTCGACGCGCGGTGAACTTTGAGTGCCTGTCGTGCCACAATGCGTACCCGGCTGCCGGTGAGGTCTCACTCGAGAGCCCGGATGAGAACATCTTTGGGACGACCCTGCCGGAGGGCATAGACTGCCAGCGCTGCCACGGACCCGGTGCGAAACACGTTCGCCTGGCCCAGGAGGATAGTGCTCCGCCCGATGCGATCCGGGCGGCCATTGTTAATCCGGCGCGCCTTCCCCGGGCGCGGCAAATGGAGGTCTGCATGCAATGCCACCTGGAGACTACGAGCTCCGAGTTGCCGCATTGGCTGCGCAGGGTGGGCCGGGCCCCATTCTCTTATCACCCGGGCGAGCCGCTTCAGGAGTTCGAGGTCTTCTTCGACCGCGCGCCCGGCAGTGGCTTCGATGACCGCTTTGAGGTGGTTCATCAGGCGTACCGGCTGGCGAAGTCCGCGTGCTTTCAGAAAAGCCAGATGACCTGTATCACGTGTCACGATCCGCACGTTGAGCTTCGTGGCGAGGCGGCTACGCAACACTTTGTGGAGGTATGCAAGAGTTGCCACACCAATACACACGCGTCGGGTTATCCAGCGCTCGCCGGCGTTAAGGTCAGCGGAGCCAACTGTCTCACCTGCCACATGGGTAAGCGGCGCACCGAGGATGCCGTCCAGGTGGTCATGACAGATCACTACATCCAGCGATTGAAGCCAACGCGCGATTTATTGGCCCCGCTGAAGGAGAGCCATCCGGTGTATCGGGGTGAGGTCGTCCCTTACTATCCGCAGTCTCTGAAGGGCTTGCCTGCGGACGAACTGTATACGGCGCTCGCGCAGACCGCAGATGGCTCGAATCTTAAGGCGGGAACGCCACGCCTGCGCGCAGCAATCGACAAACTGCATCCTGCCGATGCGGCGTTCTACTTTGCGATGGGAGCGGCGTATGACAGGGACGGAAAGAGTGCGGAGGCCGTGCCATTCTTCGAAGAGGCGTTGCGCCTGCGCCCGGAATATCAACAGTCGTCGCGTGCTTTGGCAAGAGTCCTTGCAGCCGAGGGTTATTTGGCGCGGGCGGCAACGGTCGGAGAGCAGGCTGCTTCCGCAGCGAACCCCGACACCACGGTGCTGACCGATCTTGCCGGCGTGTACCTCCGGCTCAACCGGCTGGTCGACGCCAGGGCCACGCTCGAGCGAGCTATGGCTATCGATCGCAACCTGCCGGCGGCGGAGATTCTGCTCGGCGTGATCGATGCCCGCGAAGGAAACCTGCCCGCGGCCCAGGCGGCTTATGAAAACGCGCTGGCGCTGCAACCAGAGTCACCGGAGGCCAATAACGATCTCGCGGGGCTGCTGGCTGCTGCGCGAAACTATCCGAAAGCAGCGTTCTATTTGGGGAGAGCGGCTGCGGCGGCGCCCACAGACCCACAGATTCGCCGCAACTATGCTGCGCTGCTCGTCAATACGGGCTCGCTGGCAAAAGCGATGGAGCAGATGCGGGAAGCGGTGCGGTTGGACCCGGCGTCAGCTTCGCTGCGGGTAGACCTTGGAAACCTTTTGTCGCTGCAGCGCGACCCGAGTGCCGCCGAAGTTGCCTATCGCGATGCACTCGTGCGCGATCCGGCGAATGCGGAAGCAAACCTCAACATCGCGCAGCTTCTGCTCCACCGTGGTGAATCCTCCGCCGCACGCCCATATCTTGAAAAGGCAGCTCAGAGCACTGATCCCAAGCTGCGCCAGGCAGCCTTGCAGGCGCTCCGGCAAGCCGCGCCCTAAGAACATACCACGATGCGCCGCGTGGTCGATAGGCCCGCAATCCGCTCCACCGCCATTATCGTGGTTGGATGGGAATCTGCGGCGGTGTTCCTAAGTCTTAAGGGGATGGTGCGCAAGCTACGCGTGTGCGTAGGTCGCTCTGCAATCTCTTACTGCAGCTTCGCGGTCCTCAGGAAATCAAAGCTTCCGCCTGGGTTGAGGGTGATGTTGGTCACGCGGGCCGTGTGGACGACGATGTTGTCGGGATACCAGAGGGGGAGGGTGGGGAGATCCTGTGCGAGAATCTGCTGGATCTGCACGTAGTCGCTGCGGCGGGTGGCTTCATCGGTGGTGGCGCT
>VFSW01007247.1_pt1 | contig 16135 bp, 13 predicted proteins | sample 5358111 | NCBI WGS metagenome assembly VFSW01 (sample SAMN11554181, study PRJNA540505) | mine drainage metagenome | isolation source: sediment from site ElyBrook_90M | place: USA: Ely Copper Mine, Vershire, VT | collected 2017 | reverse complement strand
CAATTGACCAGAATCATAAATTAAATTATAAATAAAGACTACTCAGACCCTGATAATTATGAAAACTGAATCATCAATAACATTAAGGAGTCTGAGTAATTAAAAGGAAGAACATGTGATGATGAATTATAATTTAAATAACAAAATCAAAATTTCATTATGATGATCGCAGCATTTCTTAAAATACTTGAATCAATCAGTTTTGATGAAAAATTATTCAGAAAAGAATTCATTAAGACTCTTGGCTGGGTTCAAAAAGACGATTATCTGAAAATAGAGGAATGTATGAGATATAATCAGTTCTCAAATAAATATCCGGAGCTATTAAACCTGCTCGCGGATTACCGGTCAAAAGATTTAAATTAGATAAAAGAGCTTTTAGCACATTATAGGTTAGGTTAGTTTAGGGTTGAGAATTTCATCATTCAGGGTTGGGAGAGCCTCATAGAAATATGGGGCTTTCTGTTTTCAGAAGCTCCTTCTTATCAGCAGACAGGAATCACCTGCCTCAGCTGTTAAGTTATAAAGTGCTATCTCCGGACAAAAGGAATTATCTATATGAACAGGTACCGGATGAACATCTCATAGAATATTTTAACAGGATCATCTATGAATTTTTCATGTTGGTAGAATAGATTTGATGAGGTATTAAACAATTGTTCCCTTTGCTGAATGTAAATTACATCAGTATGGTCAAAAGCTTCGTAAAAATTGCCCTTCGCTACCTGTGGCGCAAAAAAACCTACAGTACGCTGAATTTCGTGTGCCTCTCATTTGGATTTATCTGTTCAATAATCACAGTACTCTATATCCGCAATGTTTTTAGCTATGACAGGTTTCATAAAAATTACAGCCGGTTGTACTCGGTAAATGCCTATGTTACCTATTTCAACGGTGATCGTTTCCCGAAGGAATACCTGTCCGCATCTCTGACTGATATTCTGAAGGAGCAGGCTCCTGAAATTGAGGAGATGTCACGGATTACAGAAAGAACCTGCTCCTTCCTAAGTGGTGACAGAACATTTACAGGGAATGGTATCTTCGCTGATGATAATTTCTTTAAGCTCTTCACATTTCCGCTTGTTCAGTCAGAAAGCCGGAATGTTCTGGCCGGTCTGAACTCAATTGTAATTTCGGAAAGGATGGCAAGAAAATTCTTTGAAACTACCGATTGCCTGGGTAAGACTCTGATACTAAAAGAGGGAAGCAGACAGGAAGCATATAAAGTATCTGGTGTCTTTAAGGAAGTTCCAGCGCAATCGATGATGCATTTCGATTTTGTAATTCCATTTTCCGGATTTCTTGCTGATAACGGCTGGGCCCGGGAAACCGGAGCTTCAGCCAGTGAGATCTGGATCCTGCTAAGGAATAATACTGACTACAAATTCGTTGAGGACAAGATTAAAAATCTGATAAGGAATCAGGAGACAACATTAAACCAGGAGCTTTTCCTGTATCCGCTCAGCGAGCATATTCTATATTCGTACGCAGGAGGGAAAAGGGTCTGGAGGGAAATGCAAAACGTAGTAATTGCCGGCAGTATAGGTTTTGCCATTCTTTTAATTGCCTGTTTCAATTATATAAACCTTGCTATTGCCTTAAATGTCAGAAGATACCGGGAAGTGGGCATCAGGAAGGCAGCTGGTTCCGGCAAACCGGCCATAATCTTTCAGTTTCTCGGCGAAACATTCATTATTACACTGTTAAGCCTTTTAAGTGCGCTCTTATTGGTCCTGCTGCTACTGACCGGGTTCAATAATATGTTTAACTATGATATTCATCTGAGGTTTCACGACCTGGATATGATAATGATTTTCATTGCGATTGCCTTATTTACCGGCCTGATATCAGGAATATTTCCGGCTTTATATCTGGCATCATCCAACCCGGTCGATACACTTAAAGGGAAGCTGGTAACAGCACACAGTTACAGTATTTTCAGGCAGAGCCTCATTATATTCCAGTTTACAATACCTGTTGCACTGATCATCTGTATGATTATTATAAAGACCCAGGATAACTACATGCGCAATTACGATGCAGGAGTGGATAAAGAGAGGCTAATCATAATGGACAACTCAACGAACATTCAAAGTCATGCCGGAAGCTTTAAAGCCGGATTGCTCGCTATTCCCGGTATTGATGCTGTCAGTTTCACGAACTGTATTCCCACCCGCGGAACAAGAGTTTCAAGTGAGGTGACCTGGGAAGGGAAAGATGCTTCGGAAAAGCTTCATTTCTGGTGTGTTAATTCAGATTTTGATTATAATAAGACCGTGAGGGTTAAAATGGTTGAGGGAAGATTTTTCAATCCTTCTTTTTCGACTGATTCAAATGCCTATATAATTAATGACGTTGCAGCAAGAGTAATGAAAAATGAAAATCCGGTCGGTTCTTCGATCACACTCGACGGAAGAAAAGGGATCATAGTGGGGGTATTTAAAGACTTCCATTCCCTTGATCTGGCCGGACCTATAGTGCCAACGATAATGTGTGTAAGTCCGGGCGACCGGCCAACAATAATGATTAAGTATTCCTCAGGATTATTCCATGAAATCACCGGTGAGATAAGTAAAGTTTACCGGCATTATGAGCCTGAAGAACCCTTTAAGGCCACTCTCTTCAGTGATCTAATCCCATACACAGACCTGAGCCTCCCCGAACGCCTTGTTGGTCTTGCATTCATTATTGCTCTTTCCCTGGCATGTATGGGTCTGTTTGGTCTCGCTTCCTTTACTGCCGAAAACCGTACAAAAGAAATTGGCATCAGAAAGGTCAATGGAGCAACAACCTTATCGGCTGTATGGCTTTTGCTGACAAGCTTTGCCAAATGGCTGATCTTCTCTATTCTTATTGCATTACCAATTGCATTTCTCTTTGCGAAATACTTTCTGGGAAAGTTTTATTTTCACACTCCTGTGCCACTCTGGGCATTTTTGGCAGGTCCGGCGATTGCTTTCTTTGTGGCGTTGCTGACAGTCAGCTCACAAACGGTGAACGTAGCAAACAGGAATCCGGTAAAAGCTCTCAGATATGAATAAACAGATCATTTTTTGATAAGTTTGTAATATCTTAAGAGGAAATACCGGAATGACAAAGAAAAAGATAACATACATACACATCTTTATCTGGCTTTTTGCACTTTTTGCAAATATCCCCTACCCGGGAATAATGGAACCAATGTCATCCGAGCTGATTGTCTCGAATATAATTGGTTTTCTTTACCTTATGATTGTTTTTTACCTGTTCTATCTCTTCCTTGCTCCTCTCTTTCTGAACAGGAAAAACTTAGCAGGTTTTTTTATCTCTTCATTTCTGGTTGTACTGATATTACCGTTCTTCGGCTATCTTATACTTCTTCTGTCACGGGCATTTTTTACCGGATCTTTTGAGCACTTTTTCATGGGGTATTCCTTCAGGACACATATGTCAGGGTACTTCCCTGTACTTACTGCCGCAGTCTTTGGTTCTTTTTTCAGGGTCATAATCAATTGGTTCGACACCATGAACCAGAAAACAGAAACTGATAAACAAAAACTGTCTGTCGAACTTGATCTTCTCAAAAGCAAGCTGAATCCTCATTTCCTTTTTAATACGCTCAATAATATAGACTCCCTTATTACAAATGATCCGGAGAGAGCATCATCGGCCCTTATCAGACTTTCGGAGATGATGCGGTATCTTACATATGAAACAGCATCAGAGTTCGTGGAGCTTGAAAGAGAAGTTGAATATCTGAACAATTTCATTGAGCTCTACCGTATGCGTATAAAATCCCCGGATGATATCCGGTTTGAAGTAAAGGGTGAGATGAAGACCCCCGTTTCACCCGCACTTTTTATTCCGCTGATTGAAAACGCATTTAAATTTGTCCGTTTCAGAAACCATAAACCGTCTCTGAGTATTTGCCTGTCATCTGAAGGTGGGATCATTGTTTTTGAAGTTTCAAACTATTATGATAAATATCCGGCAGCAGATGTAAATAATAACTCGGGATTTGGCATTTCAAATCTCAGAAGAAGGCTGGACCTTGTCTATCCTGAAAGGCACCAGCTTCAGATCACAGATGATGACCAGCAGTTTCATGTAAAACTTACAATTGATACAAATGGAGATCAAATGCGTGGTAATAGATGATGAGCCTCTGGCAATCTCGAAACTTGAATCGTTTCTGGCAAAAGTGCCGGGTCTCATTCTTCTCCGTTCATTCGACAACGGAGTGGAAGCCATCAGCTGGCTTAAAGAACATCAGGCTGATCTTATCTTTCTGGATATTCAGATGGAGCAGCTTACCGGCATACAGTTCCTGGAAGCAACAGATCTGAATGCAAGGATAATCATAACTTCAGCATACGACCAGTATGCAATAAGGGGATTTGAACTGAATGTTACCGATTATCTCCTGAAGCCTTTCTCCTTTCAGCGCTTCTTAAAAGCAGTAGATAAAGTAATGGATTACTACTCGGGAAAGAATGAAGGGACAAAAAAAGATCTGAAGGATGACAGGTTCCTGTTTGTAAAAACGGAATACCGGTATGAACGCATTGATATAGATGATATTCTCTATATAGAAGGCATGAAAGACTATCTGAGGATAATCTGTTCAGAGAAAAAAATTATGACGCTGCAAAGCTTCTCCAAAATAGAGGAAAGCCTGCCTTCAGGCAGGTTTTGCCGTGTTCATAAATCATTTATGGTTGCCCTTGACAAGATAAGGTCCGTGGAACGAGGAGTAATAATCATTGCTGACAGGAGAATCCCCGTGAGCAGTACATTCAGGGAGAATTTCTATAATAAAATAAAACTGAATTAATAATAATTGAATTTGTGTTTGTTTCAGCTTAATCCCGCTCAGCTGTTAAGGAGTCTGACTCTTGACACCATGAGTGTCACACCAATCCCGAATATTCCTATCACTGCAAAGGAGTAACGCAAACCTGCAGCCTGCTCGATATATACATTACCTGACATCATAAAGTCCGCCATCCATTGAGATGCGTTTGTTCCATTTCTTTTCCGAACCTATATCTGTGTACCGGTCATGTCCGGGATATACTATGGTGGAATCCGGAAAGCGGTTGTATAATTCGCGGACCGATTTTACAAACATCTCTTTATCACTAGTCTGTTTATCAAGATTGCCGACGCTCCGGTAAAAAAGCTCATCTCCTGAAAACAGGATGTTCCCTGTATAAAAGCATATTCCCCCCGGTGAATGACCGGGTGTATGGATCGTCATTATTTCAGTGGAGCCCAGGTTATAGGTCTGGTTTCCCTTAATAAAAATATCCGGCTCTCCGAGGGTCTTAATATCAAAATCCAGATAGACGCTTGCCCCGGGATCTGTTCTTGTTTTTGCCACCCAATCCTTCCCGTAGGCTTTAAGGGGCCAGTCAGGACGATTGACAATTTTCACAAAATCTTCCTTATTAATGCACCACTTTACCTTTGGGAATTGCTTTTTCAATTCAGGCACGTAATAATAATGGTCGGTATGTCCGTGAGTAATGAAAATGTATTTCAGTCGGAGTTTATTTTTACCTATAAACGCAACTAAAGTATCAATTCTCCATCCCGGATCAATTATGGCAGCTTCCCTTGACTCTGTGTCATATATCAGGTAGCAGTTGGTCTGGTAAGGTCCTGTAACTTCACGCACTGTCTTAAACTCTTTTCCCGTGGAAAAACCTGGCCGTATCAGCGAAATAATGAAAAATAGGCAAAGACTTACGCTCTTCATGACTTTTATTTTGTTTCGCGGAAAAATATCGCAGCCAAATTAACACTTTTGAACGTAAGTGAGGCATAATCATTATATGCAGATTTTATTATCTTTGGCCTCTGTGAAAGGATTTATTAAGTATACCTCATAAAACCAACCTGCTATGATAAAAAAGACACTTTCCTACCTCACCGCTTTTCTGGCGATTGCCTTTCTGGCAGTCTCCTGCGAACCAGAACAGGAATCCTTTGATCAATCACTGTTACCGGGTAAATGGCAATCCGGAACTTTATATTATAAGTACCTGGCTGATGGAACCGGAGCAACATGGGATACAGCTGATAATGTCACGGAAGCAGAGGCTCAGGCATTTACATGGACCCTGGTAAAATCAGAACTGACGCATATCCATGTTCTGGAAATTGGAGGTTCTGTTCCGAAGGTCTATACTGTTACAGAATTAACTGCCACATCATTAAAATATAATGATGATTTCGGAACAAACTTTTCGTTTACCAAAGTAGGCAAGTAGAGTTGACATTCTCTGTATCTTGCCAATTAAGCGATTAACGGATATGAGATGAGAAAATTCTTAAAGATTTTTTTTATTACCTTCTTGACGCTATTTGCAGCACTCCTGATTACAATCTGTATAGTTTTATTCATCGTCTTCACCCCCGGACGGTTCACACCTGTTGTCCGCAAACAGATAGATAAATTAATTACATGCAAATCAGAAATTGGTGAAGTTGAATTGACATTTTTCAGCACCTTCCCTGAATTTGGGGTAAAGATCAAAAAGTTTTCGTTGATCAATCGTGTAGCCGATTCACGGTTTGATACCCTGGTTATAGCAGATGAGTTAATTGGCACTGTTGATGCAGGGGCATGGTGGAAAAGAAACGAATTAATTCTTACCGGGCTGGAACTTACCGGCGGATCCGTTAATATGTTTTCAGACAGTCTGGGGAAAGCCAACTGGGATATTTTTGCATCAGATACAACCTCGCCACGGGAGGCAGAATCTGAAACAACGCTTCCAACCATAAATATCAGGAATGTTGTACTTAATGACCTCAGTCTCACCTACAAAGACCTCTCATTAAAACTCAATACAGCAATTCAGAATCTCTCAGCTAAAATTTCCGGGACTATAACAAATGATAGTATAACCGGAAACCTCGGGGTGAAAAGGTCAGTGATATCTCTGGAATATAATGGTGAAAAATATCTTCAGCGCTCTTCAGTGACGCTCGATATCCCTGTTGACATTGTACCATCACGTCTGTTAATACGTCTTAAAAACGCAAAGGCTTCGATCAATGATCTCGGATTTTTGCTTAATGGTTCAGTTGAGAATGACACTTCTGCCGGGAAAATGATTACCGACCTTACGTACAGGTTTGCTTCATTGCCCGTGAAGGAGATTATTGCCCTTGTGCCTCCCTCATATAAATCTTATTTCAAAGGGATTGAAGCAGATGGTCTCCTGTCGTCAGAAGGAAGTATAAAAGGAAATCTGACTGATTCAGCAATGCCAATGATGGATATAAGTCTTCAGCTGAAAAAAGGTGTCGCAAAATATGACGCCTTTCCTTTACCACTACATGATATTGAGTGTGATATTGTTGTTCATACTGATCTGAAAACCGACTCCGTCTCTTTTGTGAAAATAAGAGATTTCAGGGGCAGGACTCCGAATTCAGCATTTCAAATTGAGGGATCCGTGAGCCATCTTTTTAAGGATATCTATTGCGATCTCACTACTACTGCAGGATTAACTCTCGATGAATTTAATTCTGTTATCCCCGGCAGTATGAAGCTTAATATGAAAGGTAAGGCCTCCGGGAAGATAAAATCAGCCTTTTTCCTTTCCCAGATAGAGAAGATGCAAATTGAAAGGATTAAGCTTTCAGGCTCTGTTAATCTTTCAGATTTTAATTTCGCCTGGGATAGTTTGTCCCTTATATCGAACCGGTCAAAAATTGATTTCTCATTGCCAAACTATAATAATCAGTCAAAGAACACAAAATTTGCGTTAGCTAAAATCCTGTCGGACAATATCAGGGCGGGTAAAATTGACAGCTATAATACTTCACTTCAAAATGTATCTCTATCCCTCGAAACATCTGACTTACGGGATTCCACACGTATACCCGACATAATTTGCTATTTTACAATAGATTCCCTCTCAGCAAATATGGATACCATGCGTATCGCCGTTGCGAAACCGAACGGTAAAATCGTGATTTCACCGCAGGTTGACCGGACCGATCGGCCCAGGATCATTTTGACATACAATGGCGGACAGCTGAATACCCTTCTGGGCCCCTATTCCTTTGAAGCAAAAAAGATCAGCTTTGATACTGACATCCTGAATGACAATACTCAGAAAGAGATCTTTCTGCAATGGCTTGTCAAAGGGTTTGTCGACATGGATCATGGTACTTTAACTGTGTCAGGTCTTTCACACCCACTTGAGATCCCTTCCCTTAAAATGAGTTTTGATCCCGAGACATTCAATGTCAGGGAGGGCAGCCTGATAATTGATAAATCTGATTTTCAACTGACAGGAAATCTGAATAACATATCCTCATATTTCAGAGGCGATTCAATATTGAGAGGCAAATTCAATTTTGTTTCTGACAGAACCGATATTGCTCAGCTAATGGCTCTTACAAATGGTTTAGGGCGAAAGGATTCCTCCGGAACTGAAAAATCCCGTAATCAAAAAGCTGATTCAGCTTATGCAGGTCCTTATATGGTACCCGAAGGAATGGATCTGCAGCTTAAAGCCAGCATAAAAACGGCTACCTTGGGGGTTGATACTGCCACGAATATTAAAGGCGATGTGCTGGTTCACGATGGGGCCCTGGTACTTGACGGACTCACATTTGTAACTCCTGCGGCAAGGATGCAGCTGACGGCCGTTTATCGTACTCCCCGGAAGAATCACCTTTTCCTGGGACTGGATTACCATATGCTTGATATTGAGATCGGGGAACTGCTTACGATGATACCTGATATCGATTCCCTGATGCCTATGCTCAGATCATTCAGCGGGAAAGGTGAATTTCATATAGCTGTGGAAACATATCTCGATTCTCTGTATAACCTGAAGAAGTCTACCCTGCGTGGGGCATCTTCCATTAAAGGGAATGATCTGGTTCTGATGGATGGGGAGACATTCAGCGAGATTGCCAAAAAATTGAAATTCAATAAAAAGACACAAAACAGGGTTGATTCCTTATCTGCCGAATTCACAATCTTCCGCAATGAAATTGATGTTTACCCGTTTCTTATCGTACTCGATAAGTATAAGGCAGTGGTAGCCGGCCGGCATAATTTTGATCTGAGTTTCGATTATCATATCTCAGTAGTGGACAGCCCGTTACCATTTAAGCTGGGGGTTGATGTGAAAGGAAATGCTGATCATCTCTCTTATAGTCTGGCAAAGTGCAGATATGCTGAATATTACAGGCCTGCTTCAAGGAAGGTTGTTGAAAACAAGCAGCTTGAGCTCAGGAAGCTGATCAGGGAAACACTTACACAGAAGGTAAAAGAATAGAGCCTTGCATAACAGAAATGATATATATGACCTCTTCGGAATGAATAAATACTTTTTTTATTTTTGCAGTTAATTAAATCTGATTTTGCAGAACTACAGTAATATTGAAAATTCAATTTACCACTTTAGTTTCCTCAGGGATATTAAGGTGCATGGCATTTATTTTAACAGCCTTTTAAAATTTTTAAATCTTTATTGCTTCATCAGAAAAGAGCATGCCCATGATTTTTATTCTGTCATTTTATTTACCGGCGGCAGCGGCAGCTTAGTAATTAACAATGACACCTACCCCATTCAGACAAAAACAATCAGTATTATCGGACCAAACCAGATGCACTCATTTGAGGGGCTTGAGGATGCAGAGGGAATTATCTTCTTCTTTTGCCAGGATTTTTATGTTGAAGAGTTCAGTATTATACGGCTGCTGAATTTATATTCCTATACCTCCCAGACAGGAACGGAAATTTGTAATCCCTGCATCTCTCTCTCGGATAAAGAGTACTCGTCAATCACATCACTTTTTGATTCAATACAGGAGGAATATGAATGCCTCAAACCATCAAATCACTCTGAAATCATTATCCGTTCTCATTTGAATATTCTGCTCCTGAAGCTGACAGGGCTATATGAAGCAATTTCAGGAAAATCAAAAAATAGCGACAGCATCCTGATTCATTCATTATCTCAACTGATAGATTCATATTTTATTAAGGAGCAACACCTGGGATTTTATACCTCAACATTTAATATCTCAGAAAGCCAGTTAAATGATATTTGCAACAGGCATTTTAACTGCGGACTGAAGAAGATATTGCAGAACAGACTTATGCAGGAAGCCAGGAAGCTTCTGTTATCGTCTGAAATGTCTGTTTCCGAGATCGCCTATAAACTTAATTTTGAGGATAATTCCTACTTCAGCAAAGTATTCAAAAATAAAACAGGTCTTACTCCCAGGAGGTTTCGGGATATCCATAAAAGGTTATTACCACAAAAACCCTGAATTTTACCATTTTCAGGGATCTTACAATTTTATTTTTGCCGGTAAAAAATTGTAAGACTATGAAGAGATACTTATTATTTTCAGCAATCATCCTCGCTCTTTTATCAGCATGTAAAAAGCAGGACACCTCACCGCCAATCCAGGCCCAGACCTTCGAAATTAATGCAACCGGATCAACTGTCTGGAAATACTTCAGCTTTGCGGATAATGACACCATAGCCGTTGCAGACCCGGCTAATTCAAATGAGTGGGATATAGCCTTCGAACGATACAGGGTCAAAACCAATGGCGGAAGATCTGGCAATGGCTCGGGCAGAGTGGCAAACTCTTATCTGAAAGGGCAATCAGGATTTGATGCCTTGAAGGTAGTTTCCGATACAGCGACCTTTGTCGCTGATGATTCTGTAGATATCGCGATACAGCAGGGTTATGCCACCTATGTGCTCAATCCGGTATTATACACGTGGTTCTCGCTGGAATTTGCCACACAGGGGACTCAGATTGTCCCTACCGATTACATTTATATAGTTAAAACAGCTACTGGCAAATACGCCAAGGTTTGGATCAAGAGTTATTACAGCGCCAGTAATGTTTCAGGGTATATTAATTTTCAGTACAAATACCAGCCTGACGGATCAAAAAACCTGGAGTAGATGCCAAGGATATTGCAGCTTTTTGTCGTTTTATTATTTTCCCCCTCTCTCCTGTTTTCCCAGGTGGCGGGCCTGTCAGGCCATGTCACCGGCTCGGACAGCAGTACCATCGCGGGGGCAATCATAACGATAAAGGGCACCACACTTGGAACCGTAACAGATAAAAGCGGATTCTATAAAATAGGCAAAATAAAACCCGGAACCTACACGGTCCGGGTATCGTTTATCGGATATGAGACACAGGAAAGGTCCGTTGATCTCCTTAAAGAAAAAAACATTCTTGACTTTTCAATCCATGAATCAAATATAGATTTGAACGAGGTGGTGGTGACCGGCACCAGAACTGAAAAGGCCTTGAAAAACGTTCCTGTTATTACTCAGGTAATCAGTGCCCGTAAGATGCTGGAACTGGGAATTGTCAATGTTCCGGAGGCATTGCAGACTATGGTTCCCGGGCTTAATGTGAGTCATTTTGGCACCCGGGTATCAGTGACACTTCAGGGAATGGATGCAAAGTATGTGCTCTTCCTTATTGATGGCGAAAGGATCGCGGGCCAGGTTAACGGAGATATTGATTATTCAATGCTCAACTTCGAGAATATCGACCGGATCGAGGTGATCAAAGGCGCTTCATCGGCTCTATACGGCTCCAATGCCATCGGAGGAGTCATAAATATTATCACAAAAAAGATTAATGATCCTTTTGATGCAAAATTATATACACGATATTCAAAATATAATGAATTGTACGCCGGTGGAAGCGTCAGCCTGAAAAAGGGAATTGTCGGATCGCGGACAAGTTTTAATTACAGCCATACCGACGGGTATGATATAACGCCCGAGACAGCACACGACTGGACCCAGAATCCCTATTCCTCGTTCAGTATCGGTCAGAAATTCGAGATCACGCCTTCAGCAAGCCTTTCACTGGTCCCTTATTTCAATTATTACCAGTTTGAAAGGGGGAATGTGAGCGCACGTCCTGCCCATGATCTCTATACAGACCTGAATGCCGGATTAAAAGGACAATATTTCTTCGGAAAAAATTCAATCGATTTTTCGTACTACCGCGATCGTTATAATACTTTCGATGTTCTTGATCTCCTGAATGAGAAAAGAGATACCGTCTCCTATGATATCATCCAGACCATCAGGACCCAGGGAAATTTTCACCTTTCTGACAGGAACAACCTTACTGTCGGTCTGGAATATAATTATGAAAATCTCTACTCCATAAGAATAGACAATGGCCTGCAATCAGCTGGCGAGGCTGTGATTTATGCCCAGGAAGATATCCGTTTCGGAGAGCGGTGGAGTCTGATTGGGGGTATCAGGGCCAGCCGGCACAGCGATTATGGATTGAATGCGGCGCCTAAAATCTCAGTTATGTTCAGGCAGGGGCCATTAAATTTCAGGGCATCTGCAGGGACAGGTTTTCGTTCACCTGACCTGAAGGAATTATACATGAACTTTGATCATTTCGGAGAATTTTACATTATCGGCAACCCTCTTCTAAAGCCTGAGACATCAAGATACGTGTCAGGATCCGTCGAATTTTCAAAACCATGGAATAACTCATCGGTCACTGTTTACAGCAATCAGCTTACGAATATGATCACTGACCGGTGGCTGACTGATAGTCTGGCTCTGACCCGCCAGTACCAGAATGTTGCCAGTGCATCAATTTATGGCATTGATATCTTTTCAAAGCAAAAAGTATTTGACAGGGTCTGGGTTAGCCTCGGCTATAGTTATGTGCATTCATATGATAATCAGACACATCTTCAACTGTACGGCACTACAAAACACTCCGGGAATATTGCAGCCGACTATACCTTCAGAAAAAAAGAGTATTCCTTCACAACTCAGATCTATTGCAAGCTGATGGGTGAAAAATTCTATGAGATAACAACAGACGGGACCTCGCGCGATCTGCCTTATGCCGACTGGAGGATAACCTTTTCACAGGAATACAGATGGCTTCGGATCACATTAGGCATGGACAATGTATTCAATGAGGTGATCCCTCAGAATATTGATTTCATCTCCCCGGGAAGAAGCCTGTTTGTCGGTATGAATATAAATTTCGGAAAAATCAAATAGAATCCGGCACGATATTTAAGCTGATCTGCCGGAATTTTACCCTGATGAGACTCATAAATATTAAAAATTGGTACCTGAAATTTATTAACCGTATAATAATTAAATAAAAAAGAGACCTGGATGAAAACTGCCTCAATTATTGGTTCTATGATTGTAACTGTGGCCCTGGTATTTTATTCCATCGGGTTTACAAAAGAACAAAGAAGACAACTTGTCACCTCCAGGGTATTATTATTTTATACAATAGGCGTAACTCTCGATATAACTGCAACTATCTTCATGATAATCGGTTCAAGCAAGGGGATATTTACACTGCATGGAGTTATAGGTTATTCTTCCCTTCTTGGAATGCTTACAGATACATTTATACTCTGGAGGCATTTTCTGAAAAAAGGTCCCGCTGAAATTGTGAGCCGTCTGCTCCATCTCTATTCAAGAAGTGCCTATATCTGGTGGATCGCCGCGTATATTACTGGCGGTTTGCTTGTAGCTGCCGGTAAAATGCTCAGATAGAGAGGAGTGCCTGATGTGGCACAAAAACCGTTAACAGTACCTGATTTTATAACTTTGAGCCTGCTACAAAAATTGATTCAGAGGTTAAAGTTTAAAGTTCAAAGTTCAAGGTTGAGCCCACTCCGAAAAATCATTTAGTCACTCCAGACTTTAGCTCACTTTAAGTACTTTTTACTTATTCTGACTTTGATTCGCGGATTTTTTTGATATTTGCCTCATAAGAAAACAAAAACTTAAACCTGATGGAAAAAAGATTTATTCCATTTCCGGTAATGGAAGAATTCATGGCAGGCGTTCTGGTAAAGGCAGGCATACCGGCAGCCGATGCAAAAATAGTTACTGATGTACTGATCCAGGCCGACAAGCTGGGATTCGACTCCCATGGAGTAAATCGTTTGAAGAGCATTTATCTCGACCGGATAAAGGAAGGCATACTGAATCCTGTTACAAGCTACAAGATACTAAGAGAGGGACCCACAACTGCAGTTATAGATGGCCGGGATGGAATGGGGCACGTGATATCATACAATGCAATGAAGCTTGCCATTGAAAAAGCCTCAAAATATGGAATGGGTATGGTCACAGTCAGGAATTCAAGCCATTTTGGATTCGCCGGTTACTACCCCCTGATGGCAGTAAGGGAAAATATGATAGGTATTACCGGGACTAACGCACGTCCTTCGATTGCACCTACCTTTGGAGTTGAAAATATGCTTGGGACCAATCCCATGACTTTCGGGATACCAAGCGATGAGCCCTTCCCCTTTCTGCTCGACTGTGCCACCTCTATTACCCAGAGAGGGAAAGTAGAGCTTTATGCCCGTGAGGGTAAGGATTTGCCGGCGGGTTGGGTAATTGACAATAACGGAAAAAGCAAGACCAATTCATCGGAAGTGCTTAAAGATCTGATTGCAGGGCATGCCGCTCTTACCCCGCTTGGAGGTATCGGCGAAGAGACCGGGGGATATAAGGGTTACGGGTATGCAACGGTTGTCGAGATCCTCTCAGCTTCATTACAACAGGGTAATTATCTGAAGATGCTGATAGGATCAAAAGAGGGGAAGAAAGCCCCCTATGGCATAGGACACTTCTTTATTGTTATAGATATCAATGCATTCACCGATCCTGAGGATTTTAAAAAGACCACGGGGAATATTCTCCGCGAACTGAGGGCTTCAAGAAAGATGCCCGGTCAAAAACGCATCTACACGGCCGGGGAAAAAGAATATTATATCTGGCTGGAGAGAAAAGATAAAGGCGTACCCTTTAATGATGAACTCATTGAGGAATTCCGCGGATTATGCAATGATTACGATCTGAAAAGCTATCTCCCGTATTTTGAAAAGTGATCTGTCGGATTAATTAAAAGTCTCCGCTGGCTCCGTCCCGATCTCTATCGGGATATAGCCGGTGCCATAGATAAAAATTCCATAAATAACTGTACCGGGGTGGTGATCAGAGTTGTGATTTCCGTCAGGAGACCGGTTTCATCCAGATAAGCTGCTCTTCAATATTATCATGAAGCTTATAGTGTTTTATATGGTCGCTGATCCGCTCGCCTACAATTTCCATCCTGCCAATATCGGCTATTCCCAGGCCTGTCTGTGCGCAATAGTTCAGATAGCCTATCTTTCCAAAATAAATACCCATAAGCTCGACTGCCACGCGATCGGCAGCAAGCCAGTCAGTGCTTGCCACGCAAATCCTGTGATCAACAGGAGTGCCAAGCCTGGGACCATTCCCTTCCATCCCTTCAAATCCGTCGATAACAGCAAGATGAGGATGGACGCGTGATGCAACACTGTACAGGTTATAATTGATCCCCCTGGAACCGCTGCCATGGACAGTCGGCTTGTCGCTTTTAGTCCCGGCCTTGCTGTTTGGTCCAAGCCTGAATCCGATATCCTTTATCGGTGCCCCGAATACGATGTTCTTCAGTGAAAGTGTGGCAACTGCCAGGTTATGGGTTTTCATCCTTGCAACCGACACAACATATGAACCGGGACTCAGAATTACTTTTGAATATCTCACAGGATGGGGTCTGAGATCTTTTTCATCAGATACATACAAAACCTCAGATCCTTCAGTATCCAGGTCGACCATTTTGACAGGATATTTATTCACAAGGCTTAAATATCCGTAATTGCTGTAGCCCTCGAAGGTGGGCGCATTGGCAGCAGATTCAGCGATAATTACATTATCAAGTTTACGGATTGACTTTAGAAATTCAAGTATACCTTCAAGGGTATCCACATGAGTTGCACACAAAGGGACCTCAGTGGATACCATATTCGGCTTAAGAACAACAAGGCGGTTTCCTATTGCCTGTCGTATTTGTTTTGAATAAGGCTGAAGGGCACGGAAGGCAAGATCAGCCCTGTTGTCACCTGTAGTGATCGACACGCTGGCGGAAGGCTTCGTGTTCTGATCAAAAGAGACAATAGTATTCACTGGCCCCATGAAAGAGGCTGCTACTCCTCCTATAACGGAGGTTTTCAGGAAGCTCCGGCGGTCAATTTTATTCATAATTTCATAAATTTGATTTATCAGCATTTCAAAAACAGTTGAAGATCTGT
>VFSW01007246.1_pt1 | contig 16136 bp, 11 predicted proteins | sample 5358111 | NCBI WGS metagenome assembly VFSW01 (sample SAMN11554181, study PRJNA540505) | mine drainage metagenome | isolation source: sediment from site ElyBrook_90M | place: USA: Ely Copper Mine, Vershire, VT | collected 2017 | reverse complement strand
GGTTTGCACAAGCTTCTCCGCCTGCTCAACGGTGAGCCCAGCCACATGAACGCCCCCTATCAGCGGCAGGGAAATGTCTCCGGAATCCGCGACCCGCACTTCTTTGCCGAAATCCGGAGCCCCGTAAACCCCGACTTCCAACAGATCGCCCGTACCGATGATGAGTCCACCGCTGGCCAGAGAAGTACTTGAGGGTAAGCCGCCGGTAGTTTGCGGGCCCGACGCTGAGGGCGTTGGAGCAGGAGGTATCCCATTGGCAGGAAGGGAAGTTTGCGCCTCGATTCCGGAGCCAAGCATCGGTACAAGAATGAGAAGCAGAATAAAGACCGCACCTGAGAGCAAGCGCATAGGACACCTCCAAGATTCGATGAGAACGAACAGATTTAACTAACAGCGAACGATGTTGGACGCGACAATGCCACGAGTAGCATTACGCGTATCAATGACCAGCCGTGATTCGCGAACAATGCGCGCGTAATCGAAATCGGAGTGGTCGGTAATGATAAGGACGCAGTCGTATTGCCAGAGATTATCCAGCGGGGCCGAACTCATCTTCAGATCGTACTTGCGGCCCCTGCCGATCGCGGGAAAGTAAGGATCGTGATAGCTGACCACTGCTCCTTCTTTGCGAAGAAGTTCGATGACAGTGAGCGCAGGCGCTTCGCGTAGATCATCCACGTCCCGCTTGTAAGAGACGCCGAGAATCAAGACATGCGCTCCCCGCAATGTTTTTGAGTGCTGGTTGAGTGCAGACCCGACAGATTCCACAACGTGATAGGGCATGGACGAGTTGATCTCCCCAGCCAGTTCGATGAAGCGGGTTTGAAAGTCCCATTCTTTGGCCTTCCACGAGAGATAAAAAGGATCCACTGGGATACAGTGCCCACCCAAACCGGGGCCAGGATAAAAGGGTTGAAAGCCGAAGGGCTTGGTGCTAGCCGCTTCAATTACCTCCCAGATATCGATACCCATTCGCAAGCAAAGCAGTTTAAGCTCGTTGACCATAGCAATGTTCACGCAGCGATAGATGTTTTCCAGCAGCTTGGTCATCTCCGCTGCGGCCGGTCCGGAAACTGGAACGGTACGATTAAAAATGGAACCATAGAGGCTGCAAGCCAGCCGAGTGGCTTCCTTGCTCACGCCTCCGACTACTTTGGGGATGTCGCGCCGCGCGACCGTATTGTTCCCGGGGTCTTCGCGTTCCGGCGAAAACGCGACATAAAAACGGTTCTCTTCCTCCGCATTACGGACGTTGCGGTCCACTCTCAGCCCGCATTGATTTCCCACCTCGAGTATGGGGATCATAACTTCCTCGGTCGTCCCCGGGTAGGTTGTGCTTTCCAGTACGATTAATTGTCCGGGCTGCAGATGAGGAGCTACGCATTTCAACGTGCCTGTGATGTAAGACATGTCCGGCTCGCGATGCTCGTTGATGGGCGTCGGCACACAAATAATGATTGCGTCCATGTCGTTCAGGTGCGAGTAATCCGAAGTGGCTGCAAAGCCGCGATCTTCTGCCAACTGAATCTCAGTCGGGGGAATTCGGCAGATGTACGATCCCCCTTTTGACAATACATCAACTTTATTCTGGTCAATGTCGAATCCTGTGACCGGGAAACGCTGCTCGCTGAATAAGAGTGCGAGCGGCAGACCAACATAGCCCAGGCCAATGATCCCAACTCGGGCAGTGTGATTGCGAATGCGTGATTCAAATTGACAACGTAGTGAATCCGAAATAAATGCGCTTGACTGCATAGTATCCTCCGAAATCTGTTGCCTTGGTGAAGATGCGGGAGGGAACTTCCGCTTTATTTATTTGCGGCAGATCCAGGTATTGCAATCTCCGAAACTTGTTCAATTAGCATCGGCGGCTGGTGCAGATAAGCCGTGGCTTTGCGTTTGGAATCAATGGAGTCGAGCACGGCTTGTACCTGCTCAATGCCTAGCCCAGTGAGCTCGCCAATCTGCGCGCAGGTTGCCCCGTGATTCTTCGCGTAAAGGCAAACGTCGAGCGTCCGCAAAGGCACGGAAAAATAAAATTCCTCCTGCGACTGCGGCATCGAAAACGTGTCCGTGGTAGAGGGCCGCTCGCGAATCTCTTCTGGCAAATCGAGATAATCAGCCAACTGGTACACCTGCGACTTGTAGAGGTGAGCGATCGGCTTCAGGTCGGCTGCACCATCGCCGTTCTTAACGAAAAAGCCTTGGTCGTATTCCAGACGATTGGGCGTACCTGCGACTGCGTATTGCAGGCGATCTGCGTGGTAATATTCGACCATTTTTCGCACGCGTTGTTTGAAGTTGGTGGCAGCAACGATTTCCGAATAAACTTTGCCGGTTGGCCGGATTTTTTCCACGCTTCCATTAGGTGACTCGACTACAAGCGACGGGAGCGCATAGCGCGCTCCACTGGCCAGCGCTGGCATTACCAGTTTGCATTTGTGTGCCGGGCCAAACTCGGGAACGAGCTCGCGGATGGCGTCATCGCGGCGGCGGTAACAGCCTGCCGCTTCCAGTACCGCAGTAATGTCTTCGACCACGGTGCGAACGTGCCGCGATTCGGCAAACTGCCGCCCCAAGCGGAGGGCATCATCCGAACATTCGCGTTCGGGCATCAATAAGCCTAAGACCCGCTCGCTTCCCAGAGCACGAGCGCAGAGAGCCGCTACGACACTGCTGTCCACGCCTCCCGACATCCCCACGACCACCCCTTTGCGCCGAAGCTTAGAAATCACAATGTCACGAATCGCAAATTCAATCTCCTCAGATGTGGCAGCCGGATCGATTTCGAGGCACGGGGCAGTAACCACGGCAGTGGTAGTCATGGTGCGACCTCCTCAGGGACTTCAGTTTCGAAAGCGAGCTCTCGTGTTGCGATTTTTCCATTGGCGGATTTCGGCAACGGCCGAAAGCGCACAAACTTAGGCACCATAAAATCTTCCAACCGGTCTGCACAAAAGGCGCGTAACTCAATCTCAGTGAGGGTTTCCCCCGACCGGGGGCTCACGAAGGCGCAGATTGCGCTGCCCAGCACTTCGTCCGGCACTCCGATCACGGCTGCTTCGGCAACTTTAGGGTGCGAGTAAAGAACGTTTTCGACTTCACGCGGACTCACCTTCTCGCCGCGGGTTTTGATGATGTCATCCTTGCGGCCAACGAAATACAGGTAGCCTTCCTCGTCAGCGCGGAACAAGTCGCCGCTATACAGCGCCTTTTCGCCCGGAAAGGGTCCGGGCCGAAGCACCCGTGCCGTCTCCTCTGGCAGTTCCCAGTAACCCTTCATGACATTAGATCCGCGCACAACTAGCTCGCCGACCACGTTCGGGCCGACTCGCTCACCGTGCTCATCTACCACATAGACCTCTTCATTCGGCATACCTCGCCCGACGGAGTCGGGCCTGCGGTCGAGTTGATCCGGCGGCAAATAAGAAACCCGCTTGCACTCGGTAAGCCCATACATGGAAAACAGTTTTACTGTAGGGAATGCCGCGCGTAGCTGGCGAATGTGTTCCACCGGCAAAGCCGCTGCCGTATTGGTGATGTAACGTAGATGGGGGAAGCGATAAGCCGCCAGATCCATCTGCAAAAGAATGGAACTAATGGTGGGCACAATCGGGAATCCGGTTACGTGCTCACGGGCGATCGTTTCGAGAATCGCACGCGGATAGGTGAAGGACCGCTCAAGAACCAGCGTTCCGCCTATTTTGAACGCCATAAGCAACTGGTAAAGGCCGTAATCAAAGGAAAGCGGCAGAACATTGATGATGATGTCTTCGGGAGTATTTTCCAGATAGTTAGTGATGGAAGTGGCGGCTGACAATATGTTCAAGTGCGTCAGCATAACGCCTTTTGCGTTTCCGGTTGATCCCGAGGTGTAGATCAATGCTGCTAAGTCAATATCGATATTTTTCTGCGAAAGACGTGCGCGCGATTGACTTTCCACCACCGATCCCAGAGAAACCAATTCTTTGCCAGCAAACATAGAAGTGTTCGAACCGGTCGGCGTGCCCGAGACAATAATTGTTCTTATGGACGGAGTTGCCTTCGCGCTCGCAACTGCGGTAGGCAGCAGAGTGTGGGATGTGATCAGCATCGCGGCGCGGCAATTGTTCAGAACGTAAGTGAGCTTTCCCTGCTTTGTCGTCGGATTCACCAGGACAAAAATGCCTCTTGCTTTCAACACCGCGAAGATCGCGACTACCGTCTCAACTGAGTTTTTCGCATAGATCGCGACGCGGTCCCACCGCTCCAGACCGTGTGCCATCAGTGCGTGCGCAAGTTGGTTCGCGGAAGCTTCGATCTCGGCGTACGTAAGACGGTGAGGGCCACAAACCAAGGCGAGTTTGCCCGGCTGCGTATCCGCACTATGCTCCAGGAATTCCTCAATTTGCATTGGAGCCTCCTAAAGAAGTCCATCAATGGTTAGTCGTACACGGTTTGCTGCTGCAATTTCGCAGGAACAATGACATGTTTCTTAAGATCGAGCTTCCGTTCGACAAATTGAGATAGCTGCTCTATGGAGTCCAGGTTCGCTGGGATCAGATCAGCTTCTTCAACTTCGATTCCGTAGTGCATCTCTACGAAACTGATCAGTTCGAGCAGGCCCGTGGAATCGATGATCCCCATTTCCAAAAACGAGTCCTCATCACGAAAGGCGCAGTCCCGGCCGTATAAGAAGTTGTTGACTATGAAGCGGCGCAAATCTGCTTTTGGGCGGAGCACAATGATCCTCCTCGGTTGAAATTCCTGACGAACTGATCCATGACAAGCTGTGTGGAGAGAATGCCAACGATGGCCATATTGTCTTTAACTCCTATAGCCTGTCCTGTCTTGAACTTTTCTACCAGCTTTGAAACTGCCGATGAATCGAAAAGGCCGTCGGCAGCGATCCGCTTCGGCGCGAGCAGATCGCGGATATAGTCCTGTTCCGTGCCAGCAAAGAAACTTTTGCCGTCCGGAGCGCGATACGGTTGCTTGGGCCTTTTCACGATCAATGCAGGCAGCAGGTGCCCGAAAGCCCGCTTCAAAATGTATTTCTCGCGCAAGACGTTCATTTTTAGGCGCGGCGGCAGGGTACTGGCGAACTCGACTAAGCGATAGTCCAGGAAGGGATGACGCGCTTCGACGGCGTGAGCCAGGGCAACCCGGTCTCCCTGCGATGACAAGATGTATCCCGGGAGCAAATATGCCGTTTCGAGATATTGCGCCTGGCAAAAGCTGTGCCAACGAAAATAGTCAGCAGGCAGCTGGTTGACAATGTCCTCCAAAGCGTCGTAGTACGCTAGTTCGGTCTTCACTTCGTTCGAGAAGAACATCTTCAATCGCGACGTGAGTTCCCATCTCGGCAAGTGCGAAAACAAAGGATTGCTGAGGTCCTCGGAACTGGCCCTGAAGAATTGTTGCAGGTAACTGTCCGGCATTTTCTGCAGGTTGCCTTGATACGGATACAACCGCCGCAGTAACTTGGCGCGATACGACGAATGCGGTTGCGCCGCCCAGAAGCGGCGGACTTTGGCTTCCTTAAATATGTCGTAGCCGCCTAAAATCTCGTCCGCGCCTTCACCAGTCAGCACAACCTTGAATCCGTCATCGCGCACCTGCTTCGACAGCAGGTAGAGCGGAGCAGGTGCGGAACGAATAATGGGCTTTTCGGTGTGCCAAATCACATCCGGGAAGATAGAGACGATTTCTTCATAGCCGCATCGGATTTGCCGGTGCGCCGTGTGCAAAAACTCGATGGCTTCTTGCTGGAATTCACTTTCGTCGAGTTCCTCGGGCGTGAAGCCGATCGAGAAAGTGCGCAGCCGGTCGCCGCTGATCTGGTTGATCAGTGCAGTAACGATGGTTGAATCCAACCCCCCACTCAGATACGCGCCAACCTGAACGTCGGAGCGGAGCCGCAGGCAAACCGCATCGGTAAGCAACGCAACTAGTTGTTCGATGCAGTTATCGTCCGATCGAGACTCTGCCAAGGAAGAGGCTGGTGAAATATCGTAGCGGAGTTGCCAGTAAGGGCGGATCTCAATCTTCCCGTTCTTAAAGGTCAACGAATGTCCCGGTGGCAGCTCCGAAATATTCTTGAATATGGTTCTGGGCGGCAATGTGCACCAGAACGTGAAAATCTGGTCGAGTCCAATGGGATCTAATTCGCGCTGGACCTCCGGGTGAGCGAACATCGACTTGATTTCGGAGCCGAAAAGAAGGTTCTCGCCCAGCTGCGTATAGAACAACGGCCTCACGCCCAAGCGGTCTCGCGACAGCAGCAGCTTGTGTTCGCGGGCGTCCCAAATTGCCAATCCCCATTGACCATTCAGATACCGAACGCAATCCTCACCTTTTTCCTCGTAGAGATGAAGAATGACCTCGGTATCGGACCGGGTCGAGAATATGTGCCCGTGGGAAAGCAGTTCGTTCCTCAGTTCGACATAGTTAAAGATTTCGCCGTTGAACGTGATCCACACCGTGCCATCTTCATTCGAAAGCGGCTGGTGACCGCTCTTCAAGTCAATGATGCTCAGCCGGGCATTTGCCAGTCCGATGCCGGGGTCGGTGTGGATGCCCCATTCGTCTGGTCCGCGATGCCGGACCATGGCAATCATCCCTTCCAGCACTGGGACGTCGATGCTGGCCTTGGTCGAATTGCAGACTCCCGCAATTGCGCACATTGGCTGTCGCTCTCCGGTTCTTATTCGTCGGTGTTCCCGGTCAGTGATGAGTTTGAGGATCACAATCTGGGAAGCAATCGTCTGGTGGCCATTTCTGTTTGTTTGTCGTTCCCGACTGATACGGGCCGAGATCGCATGTGCCAGCCGCAGGACGCGCCGCGCCGTCGATATCGAAACGCGGCGCTCCCATGCTGCTTCCAGCGCTAATGCCCGGGCTGACGGATGAAAGATGGTAGTCACCGCTCCCATCTTCCCGGTATGCGAGGAAATGAGGATCGGCGGTAATGGTTCCGAATTGCCGCCCGGTTTGTAGTTTCCAGTTGGCGAACTGATTTCCGTAGACAAGATTATTGACGTACATGTTTCCCGGGCCGGTGACGCCAAGTTCTTCAATGCCGTAACGGTTCTGGTTGTAAACCACGATGTTGTTCACCACAAGAACACGATCCGCCGGATGTGCCTTCGAACCTTGATAAGGCGCGTCCCCCGCGCCGACTACGATGCCGCCGTGACGGTTATTGAAAACAAGATTGTTGGCGATGGTTACTTCCGCCGCGGCATGCCACAGATGAATGCCGTAACCCTCGTTGCCGTACGTTATGTTGTTGAGGATGCGTCCGCGAAGATTGGAGTGATAGATCCCTTGCACTCGCGCGCAACTCTGGTTCGGTTCTCCAATATCGTGAACCACATTGTTGATGATGTCGTTATCAACGGCGGAATAGTTTCCGTTCAAAATGCCAGCGCCGCCGTTGCCATCGCATCCGACCGCGGGCACGTGATGCACGTGATTGGCGATGATGCGAACGTTGGATCCGCGGTTCAGCAGTCCGATGGCCCCGTCGCCGCTGATGTCGAAGCCAACAATGTCAACAAAATCGCCGTCATTAATCCAGGTAACGCGCGCTCCGGTACTCCGAATTAGCGCACCCCACTTCGTATCGGAGAGGAATCGGATGCGCGCTATCGGGCTTCCGCTGGCGGAAGTCTTGACCGCGCCGTGGTAAGTTCCTGGAGCGACATGAATGACGGAACCGGGCTTCGCTTTCTCTGCGGCATGTTGCAGGCTGGCCCAGGGACGCTTCGCGGAACCATCGGAGTAATCGTTACCGCCCGCGGCAACGAAGTACTGTGTAGAAGTCGCAATCCTCGTCGCATGCACTTGCGAATTATGGGCAGCAAAAGCAAGAATTGTTGTAAAACACAACATTGCTGCAGCAACTCGTCCAACAAGTTGCAATTCATTGTGGACCAACGTGTTCCACGAAATTGCCGAGACAGCCATGTACTTTCGAGTGTGACCAGCGACCAATTCAGAGCCAATAGTCATTGACATCAACAAATCCGCAATGCTATCCATGATTCAACCGTGGGAGATTCCAAACCACTTGGAATCGTAGTCGCTCCATAAAAACTCATGTAAGAGCTGTTCAGGTCCTGTAGTTCAAGCACCGCCGTCAACTGGTACCTGGACTTCCGCGATCTATCGCGACACGGGGGAATGCCTGACACTGAATGCACGCCCTTCGCTATCAACCGCTATCAACCCAGGTCGCAAGTAGGAGACGAAGACCCAATGATGTTTCGTTCGTATCGTCCGTCGCAGGCTATCGCTTCCGTTCTAACGGCTTTGCTATTCGGAGTTCTGCTGGGATGCCAGGGAATCTCGAATTCGCAGCTTTCCACTTCCCAGCCTAATGGCGGAGCAGCGGCCGTCGCAGTCAATCCAGGTTCGATCAGTTTTGGAAACCAAGCCGTCGACACAACGACTTCACAAACGGTGACCATTCAGAACACCGGCACCGCCAATTTGGTTGTGCAGCAAGTTTCTGTGACTGGGTCTGCCACTTTCCAACTGAGTAACTGGACGGGCACGGCGACGATCCCTCCTGCCGGTCAGCTTGCCTTAAACATCAACTTCACGCCTGTTCAATTGGGGACGGCCAGCGCAACATTAGCCATTCAGACGAACGCCTCGTCGAATGCCGCCGACTCCGGCAGCCTCACAGGTTCAGGCGAAGCGAGCAGCGGCGGCGGACCGGTCACGGTTTCGGTTTCACCGGTCTCTGCTTCCCTCGGAAGCGATCAGACGGAGCAATTTACCGCCGCGGTCTCCGGCATCACTAACACCTCCGTCAACTGGTCGGTGAACAACATTGTGGGCGGCGACACCAGTGTTGGAACCATCTCATCCAGCGGCTTGTACACCGCCCCGGCGTGTTTTTCCGAAAGCAGCGTTACGGTTACCGCAGCCAGCGTGAACGACAGCGCAGCAACCTCCAGCGCCGACGTGACCCTGTCGCAGCAGAGCTCCAGCGGGAAACAATATTACGTTTCGACTGCAGGCAGCGACAGCAACGACGGTTCGGCCTGTCATCCCTGGGCGACCATTGGGCATGCGGCCGCACACATCGGCCCGGGAGCAACAGTGAACGTGGGCTCTGGCAAGTATGCTGGCCCCATTTTCACCTCGACGAGCGGGACCGCTTCGTCTCGAATTCGCTACATCTCGACTAATCAGTTTAAAGCGACGATCCAGTGCACTAGCAACTGCGACATGGTGTGGAGGCAAAGTGGAAGTTATGTCTCGGTGATGGGATTTGGCATTACTTCCACGGAGTCCGCTACCCGCATCGGAATCGAGTGGACCGGAAGCAACGGGTTGATTCAGGGCAACAGCGTTCATGACATTCAGTGCTCGGGCTGCGTGGGCAATGGCGGCGCCGGCATCAATGTCGACAACGGTTCTGCCTATACAACCGCCGACAGTAACATCGTCTATAACATCGATTCCAGCGGCAAGGGCAAGGAGGATTCGTTGTACGTGCATGGAATCTACGTGCACACCTTTTACAACGTCATCAGCAATAATCTGATCCACAACTGCGCCGGCTGGGGCGTCGAGCAAGGACATGAAGTCAGCAACTCCACCGTTGTGAACAATCTGGTCTTCGAATGTGGCGGAGGTGTGATGATCGGCACCGGAGGCAGCTCGGGCACGAGCAATAACAATGTAATCAACAACAACATCCTTGTTTACAACGGCCCCGGCTACAACGGACATGGCTACGGAATCGACGCCATTCAGAACTACGGTTCGAACAACAGCATCACAGACAATTTGTTCTACGCAAACGAGCCGGGCGATACCACCAGCGCCCTGGATGGGTACGCAACCATCACGGGAAGCATTACCGATGTTGATCCGGCTTCCGGCACAATTTTTGTCGACTGGCAGTCCAACGGAAGCGGCAACTACGAACTGAAATCCGGCAGCCCTGCAATCGGCGCAGGCACCAGCGTTAGCGCTCCGCCGTTTGACATTGACGGCGGAAAACGTCCAGTTGCCGGCGCGTGGGATCGTGGCCCGTACGAGTATGCTTCTACGGACGCCCCGTGGCCGTGGGATTAGGTTTGCAAGGCAGTTTTGCATAAACTGCAACCGCGCGATTCAGGGAGTCAAATCTTGCGTCGCGCCACCAGGTACATCTTCAACCACAAGGGAAATTTCATGACCCAGTTGTAGGGAACCTGCGCAGCGCCGAAGCTCCGCAGGAATAATTCCACGGGTTGCAGCATTGATCCGGCAAAATCGAGTACGGGCGATTTTTCCGCCGCAATCTGGGCCAAATGCCAGGTCATTAAGGAGTGGGCCCCACTGTCGCGCAGTTCCGGGTCTGCGCCGCTGGCGACGGTGTAGGCGCGATTGCGATCCCAAATTATGAAGCAGGCGCAGTGCATTCGCCGCTGGCCGTCGTACGCGGCGAAGATTTCTCCGGCATCGTTCGCTTTCGCTGCATCGTAGAGACTGCCCAGATACTCAACGGAGTGCGGCACTTTCATTCCCTGGCGGCTAAAGCTTTTGTGCTCCGCTTGCCACAATGGTTCAGGGCCGCAGGGCTCGATCGTGATACCCAGACCTTCGGCTCTGTGGATGTGGCGGCGTGCGCCCTTCGCCATGCACTCCCAGATTTTATCGGCAGGACGCAAGTCAACCACCTGGGTTGCTCTGCTAGTTTGTGTAAAGCCATTCCAATAGAACGGCGACCAGTTGTGCAGAGACGGATGGAAGGCCTGAAAGAAAATTGGAAACTTCGCGACTTCCTTCGCGAAGGCGCTCAACACTTCCATTTCCCGCCAAAGTGCAGCAACGGGTTTCCCCGCCGAAGGCGCCAAAACCGGCCCCAGAGTCTGCGTTAGTTTTGGCATCGTGTAAATGTTCATGCCGTAACGTTTTTCGCAGTACAAGGGAATCCCGGCGATCAGGCTTCCGCCTTTGTAGTAGCCGAGAATGCTCACCGTGCCGCCGACCGCTTTGAGCCACCAGGAGCGGTAAAAGGGCGATCCCTGCGGCGAAATATCCACCAACTTGTCCCAGGCGGCAAATTCGTCGGACGCTAAATAACGCAACCTGCCCGGGTCTTCGCCCTTCGAAAGCTGCTCAGTCTGTCCAGAGCTGACATCTCGACGCCTTACTTTCTGAGCCTGGGTGTCTTTGATCCTTATCCTTTCGTCTGTCTCGACCTGCGGTATTGCAGTCATCGCCAACTCCATGCCGGTAAAAGACCAACATTCTGGTACCGCTGCCAAACACTTCGTACGAACGAAGCGGCACTGAGCCAAGTCTCGCTAGAGTTATGCCCGTCGCCGAGCAACTTCCAGAAACAATCTCCGACTTCCGGCGGATATTGTCCGCCCCCAAATGCGGTGGGGTGCCAAAGTAGCGATATGCCTCCCCAACCATAACGCCGGCTCGCCGCCAAAATGTCTGCGACCGCTTGATACCCCGTGCTCTCGTGATTGCCTGTGCGAAAACCGCCATCCATGACGACTAATGGAAGTTCCAGAAACGCAGCCGGAGCCTCACGTTCAAAGTCATAAGGAGGAAAAGCAAAACACGCGCCCGTGCGAAAGCCCATATCGTATGGCCAACCAATGGAGGCATCGTAGGCCGCGTCCGCCCTCTGTACGGCTCGCACCAGTTGTGGGATGGTAAAACGCAGCCAGTGCTGTCGCCCGCCGATAGCGCGAAAGCCTAATCCCCGCAATTCATCGAACTCTGCAGCGAGATTCTCCGGCTGCTCCATGCAGCGATACGAGCCGTGGACCCCGATTTCCATCTGTTCGGTTTCCTCCAGCAGGTGCATCAAATCCGATGTCGAGGCGTTCTGAATCGAGTAATTCCCATCTCTGCGATGTCTGCCGCCACAAAGGAAGTAATAGCTGGCGCTAGTCTGCTGGCTCCTCTCCCTTTGTGCTAGTGGCGCGACCTGCTCCAGAGGATCGCGGCCTCCGAAGACCACCGTTACAGCCGACGCCGACTGTACGGCGGCCGCTCTGCCTGACTTGTACAGGGAAAGTGAAATCAGTGCATTCTTTGCGAGTCGGTAACTACTCGGCACGACACCATTAGGCAGGAAATCCACGTCATGAGTATTGACGACGAAGTGGTGCGTTGATGGCGAGGGCGATTGGGGTGTTCGCGAGGCCTCGGGCTTGATGCGCGTGATCGCCTTGTGCAACAATGCCATCCCCACGGCGGCATAGGGGACTCGCGGATTCAGCCCATGGCGGCCCACATAAGCCGCGCCAAAGGGAACACGTCCCACCGAATCACGTTGCTTGCAGCTATACTCGTCCGCACAAGAAACCCATTCGAAAATTTCCGCCAACCAGTCCGGCTCACGCTTCTCCGAGGGACGATAAAACAACGCCGTCTGTTCTCCGTTCTTTGAAAACATGATCGGATCCGGCGCAGGCTGAGATAGAGGACGAACCAAGTCAGCCTTTGTCAGGCAGATACTACCGTGATCTTCCGGGTTTTGCTCGTAGGTGAGCATGACGTCTGGCGAATGATCCCGTGCATTTCCGATGACCGGTTCGTGCCCGTAAATCGAGCAAAATAGCCGGAACGCATACGCCAGCCTTGCGCGATGTGCCGGTGACTGTTCCGAAGCAAACTGTAGCAATATTCGCATTTCTTTTGTGAATTGATGCAGCTACGAACTCGGAGAATGGCGAGGCGTGCTTGGTAAGGCTGTCGCGGCCCTTGCGGGCGACTGCACGATGAAACGGGAGCAAAAAGAGACCAGGCGCGCGCCTTCGCTCTCCCAATTGAATTCGGTCATTGCACGGCGCCGTGCTTGCACCGACATTTCCGTAAGTGCGGCTTTGTCTCCCAGAAGTTCAACAATGCTCTTACGTATCTCGGCGACGTTGCGCGGGTCCACCTGCACTCCGCACCCGCGCACCAATTCTTCATATTCCGGGAAATCGCTGGCGATCACAGGCAGGCCCGCCCCATAATACTCGAACATCTTTACTGGAAGAGCACATCGGTGATTCGGCGTGGCGTGAAGCAACACAGCGCCCAGCTTGGCCAACCGGTATAGCTTGAGCACTTCGGGATGAGGTCTCCACCCAAGCCATGACGCGTTCGGAGGCAGACTCGAAAGAACTTCCGTTCGAAACGCCGGATCATCAAACTCGCCGACCAGCCACAACTCAGCATCTTCGAGAGCGCGAAACGCATCCACGAGTTCACAAATGCCGCGCACCCGGCTCAGGCCGCCCGTGTAGATCACAACATTTTTCCGCTCGGCAAGAGGCGGTCCCTCGGCCAGAGTCGCTAGCGCGCTGCGTGTGGGAAAATTTCTGACTAGCACCGTCTTTTCTGAAGGGAATCGCCGCTGGATAGCGGGCACTGTCGCAATGATTCCGCTGAGCGTTCGCGCAGCAAACCATTCAACTCCCGCTGCTGACGGCGCCAGCGCCCAACGGAACGGCCTCGCAATCCAATCTTTTTGGAGCACCTGAGCGGGAAGATTTTCATGGACATCGTAGATGACTTTCCTTCCCAGCAGGCGCAGGATCAAAGCAATACCGATCAACTCAGGGTCGTGAATAATGAACAAGGTTGCATTCAATCGCAGGGCTGCTCTCAGGATGTCGATATTGAGTAGGAAACGCAGTGTTCGGTTTCGTGCTGTCCTCAGCGCATGAACATGAATGCCGTCAATAATCCCCGATTGCGAATGTTTTCCCACTACTGCCAACGAATAGCCCGCTTCGCTTAACGTTTTCGCCTCGCGATAAAAAATGCGGTCATCCGTAGCGGAATGAGCGCTGGTCAGCATTACCACATCGAAGGTCATCTCCGCTCCGTTAAAAAAGCTAGACGTCATTGAATCCGGAAAACAGGTGCCACGAGGTCGATTGCGCGAAAGCACCTGCCAGCGGATGATCCGGCCGCCAGTAAGCGACCAGCGAAAAGTCCGGATACCCTCCCATTCCGTGAGGCATAGTAGCGAATCCGCAACCAGACAATTCCTGCGGCAAGCTTCCGGAACTTAATGTCGGAATCCAGACGGTAGAGTCGAGGGCGCGCGGATCATGGCAAAAGCACAGAATGGCGTCCGTCTCCGATAGTCGGCGGTGATCGACTCCACACTCTGCAATCCAAATCCGGCCGGGAGAGCGGCGCAGAACAAGATAGCCACAAACCTCGTACTGGGGCGTCACAATCGCGACGATACTGAATTCCTGCACAGGAAAGCGAAGAAATCGCCACGCAAGATATTCGCTCGTGACGCGGTTCTGGAAACGATGCCAGAGGGAAGGCCATTCTTCGAAGCGCACTGTATGCAACTCCAGTTCTGGTAAATCAACCACACGAAAACAGGAGCATCTAGCTTGCGCCCAATGCGAAAGGCTACGTTTCGCCGCCGCTCCGAGATCGACGAGACGGCTCGCAGCTTTGCCGGGTCGTCCAAAATAGAAGTTCAGCAGATCTCGCGACTTCGAAATCTGAACATGCGTCGTCCAGCGATCAATCGCATGAAAGCCTGATCGAGAAAATAGCGGTTGCGCGAGCTCGTTCGGGATTCCCAAGAGAATGTCGATTTCTCCATCGGCGATCAGCGACTTCATTGCATTAACCAGAGAAAAAGGTCCGAGGTAGGCACCACAACTTCGGTCCATGACAAGATTGCCCGCTACACCTGCACGAACCGCCGTGCTTCCATATCGCAAAGTACGCAGAGTGACCGAGCACAAGCCGACGATCCGCCGTTTTCTGTCCCGCAGCAACCACGCGATCGGTGTTTGTTGCCCCCGGTCCCGGTAATACCAGTCGAACTGCTGCGCAAACTGCGAGTTTCGATTGCCTTCGAATAGAGCGATGATCTCCTCCCGAAAATCGCGGGCGTCGACCCGCTCAATATCACGCTGGATGAGAGGCGAAGCAGAATTGGCCTTTGCAACGCTGTTACCAAGATTGATGGTCGTGCCGACCTGCATGGTTCAGTTCCTTTCTCGGCTTTACCGCGCAGATGCGTGTGACCAGCGGCTTCAGAAGGGTTGCTGATTCGAAACGTGCCTCACTGCCGGAACGCCAAAACCTCCCAACCAGCGTCCTGCCATCCCAGACCTCGTATTTGCAACTGCGGTTGAAGGTGTGAGTGCCCCGGTTATGGGGAAAGCACTCTGGCGAGAGTCTGGCGATCGGAGTTTCGCGATAATCGTTCTCCGATAGAACCTCAAGTCGACTAAACACCACTGCGCTGCCATAAACTGTTGAGCAATCCTGAGCGGGACGTACGAGTTGATTGCCCCATTGCATAATCAGACCCGCGGAGCGGCAATGGCGCACATCGGCCACAATTGGGTTTTTCGGATGTGCTCGCCACGGCCCACCCAGCGAACTGGCAGAGAAGAGAAACAGTTCGCTGTCCGCCGTGAACCAGGGATCCCGGCTGTTCAGCCCGCAGGTAAACAGCCAAAATCTATCGTCGTGCCGCAACAACGTGGAATCAACGGCTAAGACATTGTCGAGTAGCACATGAGAAAGCTCCCAGCAGCGCGGGAACTCGGTCGCACGGTAGAGTTGGATCGTCCGCTGATTTTTCGTTTCCGGAAGGAGATAAATCTCGCCGTCAAATTGAAGTAAACACGGATAAGACAGATGGTATTCTTCCTCCAATGCAACCTCGGGAGTGCTGCATTTGCCATTCGAGTCGATTGCGACAAATGCAATCACCCCCTTCTTGGACGAGTAGGAGTAATCCTCAAAGAAAATGTATGTCTTGCCGCCTTCGTCAATAACAAATGGATCCGCATAAGAGTGCCCAGCAGGAGGCCTTAGCAACGTGAAGCCGCCTTGTCCCCCGGTGCCGTATTCCGAAGAATGCATTTTGCGGAATGCAATGAACCAATGCTCCCGTTGCAGATACCTCGTCCATTGCTTTTGCGCCATTCGGCCGAGCAGGCGAAGGATCAAGCGAGCAGTATCAAGGTTCCCTGGTGCCGGGACGGCTGAGGTTACAGGGATGGTGGGGGTCGGCAACTGCCCCTGACATTGAATTGCCGCGAGATAACGTTGGAACACTGTGGATTTCTTTTCACACGCAACCGCAAAGTTGCGGAAGAACGAGTACTTGTCAGCCGGCGAATAACACCCCGGCAGCGTGGTCG